>Ga0070735_10003314_pt1 | contig 14169 bp, 9 predicted proteins | sample Coa_R1_FD_66443 | JGI IMG/M metagenome (GOLD analysis project Ga0070735, IMG submission 66443) | Surface soil microbial communities from Centralia Pennsylvania, which are recovering from an underground coalmine fire - Coalmine... | ecosystem: Environmental > Terrestrial > Soil > Unclassified ...
CGTGACCAGGAGTTGGTCCGGGATAAGAGTGACACCTCCTGAGCCGAGGTCAAGATCCTGGTCGTTTAGTTGGGAATAATTGTACGGCGTGAAGTAATCGAGTACTGCCAGACCGCTTGCGACGGAGTGAAGTTTCAGAATGCTTTCGCCGAAATCGGTTCCGCCCATACCCGCATCGAAGGTCCCGTTGGCAGTGACGATGAAAATATTTCCGTCAGCGTCGGCTGCGGGCGCTCCTCCGCTCATCCAGATGGCCCCGCCGCTGCCGTTCGGTGTGACATTAAAAACGGCCACCTGCTGCAAAGTCTTCGCATCGTAACCCAACAACCAGCCGTGGTAAGGTACACGATCCCAGAACGATCCGAAGGCAATATAGACGATGCCATTGGAGAGCAACAGACCAGGCCGCTGAAGATGTTGTAGCGGATTGAAAATTACGTTTCCCTGACCATCGTTGTCGTCCCCTGTGCCGCGCGTGGAAGCCTGAATGATCGTTCCGCCCGTCACCGTCTCTGTACCGCTCGTTATGTCGAGTGCGCGAAGCCGGTAAAGGACCTTCCCATTCTCATCCGTAAATGTGACGGCATAAAGAGTCCCCGTAGTGGGATCAATCACGGGAGTCCCGGTGATCCCTGTTTCGCTTAGCCCGTTGGGCACGGACACAGGTGTCACACCCGCAGCGGGGTCGATGAAACTTTCCTTCCAGAGAGGGACTTGGCCTTTGCCATCCGCGTCGAAGGCATAGACGCTATCATGCTCGGTTGCCACGAGGACTATGTTGTGGCGCCCCTGCCCGCTAATATTCACATCTTTCACGTAGAGCGGCTGGGCATATACCACTCCATCCAAGGCGTACGAATAGAGCTTGCCAAATTGTTTCGCATTCACATTGTGAGGCGTCAGGATCGTCTCGGTAAGATTCGCGCCGGTTCGGGCGTTGTCGTTGTGATACGTGAGCACGCCAGAGTATGTGTTGGTGTTATTCGCCCGGCAGGCCACCAGCGTTGAAAGAATCAGCGCGGCAAATACCTTAGACAGTTTGACGCCAGTCTTTCCCAGATTCATAACCGATGCCCTCTTGGAAGATGGCTGCCGCAAACCCCTTGCAGCCCCCATTGTGAGAATGACGAAGTCGCGCAGACGACTTCCACCCCAAGTGAAGGACGAAGAACGGCTGTTAGCCGATTCCTGGTCGAGTCCAGTCGGGAACTCTCAAAATTGAAAGGGAATCGCCTGCCAGAAGGTATCACACTGCATTTGTGAGTGGGGAATCTGGGGGAGAGGGAGGGATTCGAACCCTCGGTACAGGTGTTAGCCCGTACAACGGTTTAGCAATTATCTTCTTCAAAAAGTGGTTTTGGCTTCTTCAGAAACTTGTGCCTGTGTAGGCCCGGGATGACTGCTTTCGAGAAGGTCGCGCGGAGGTTCTCTCGTAACGAGGCGTCATGGACCCCATTCAGCGCGCACTCTACGGGTGGCATCATCGGCGCACTTTCCCAAAGGACCGCCGAGGCTTAGGTCGATGCCGACGATACCCCCTAGTTCGAGGGAAGCGCCCTACGCGCGTCAAAACGGGATTGCGTTGCGCTCCCGCGACGGGCATCGCGCAACTGTTTCAGTTTTCGCATGGTTGCTGGATGGCGAGCCCAGGCGACGCTTGCCTCCTCCGGCGCGCCGTAGAGTTCCGGACGGATGTAATGACCGCGGTCGCGGGCGTCCTTTTCCTCTTCCACTGGGATCCGATGCGCGTTGGCCCACGCATCCTGGCGTATGCCGGTTACCTGCCAGGAAACTTCAACTCCCGGCTTGTCGGTCCTGATACCGAAACGGTGCTGAGAGACCTTTTGCACAACAATCGCCTGGGCGAATTGACCAATTACGGTGAGCTGATAACGAAAATCGCGATTCAGCGCCTCAAACCATTCCGGCAAGGGAATAGTTGCGTTGCCGGTAGCATCAGTTACAACGTTTCCGTTGTAGATGTTCATCATGTCGGGTGACTCAACAAAGGAGTGATACAAATACTTATTGGCGGGATCCAGTGGATGGTCGATCTTGAATGAACCGCTCAGCTTGTCAATACTCCCGTTCACATAGACATTCCCGTCGAAGTATCCAGCCAGATCGCTGCCTGTATAAGCTTCAATGCCGTTGCCGCAGCAGTAATTCGAGGCTCCCATAAAGACCCCGCCGCTTCCATCGGCAGTTTGGCTTGACGAATCGCCATTGCCACCTGTCGCGGTAATTCCGGCGCTTCCGTCGTAACCTTGCGCCGTGATGGTCGAGGACGCCAATGGATTGTTTGAAGAACTTACATTGAGAGTGCCGCTCACATTTGTGTTTCCCTCGAGCCAGATGGTGCTTTTGCCGGTGAGGTCAGTAATGCCGAGATTGCCCGCCCCTTCGGCGTTGCCGCTGCCGGCGGAGATGATGTTCCACGTATGTCCTCCAGCGCTGCTGTTGCCAATAGCGAACCACGTCCCGAAGTTCGTCACACCGCCTACGGTGAGCGGGGTGTAACCGGTGCTGCTCGGGCCAGTTCCAACGCCCACATTTCCGGCAAATAGTTCGGTGCCGGTGAAGGAATTGTTCGATTTCAGTTGAGGCACTTTCGTTGTGTCGACATTTAACGTGACACTGCCGCTGGTTCCACCGCCCGTCAGTGCGGTTCCTGCGGTTACGCCCGTGATCGTACCCTTGCCAGTTCCGGGGAAAGTTTGTCCCGCAGCAAAAGAGAGAATGCCTCTGTTGTTTATTTTCAAGCCAGTCTCGGTTGGGGCGGAAGTACCTGAACCAAACAGCAGACTCAGTGTTCCAGAGGGTGAGCCAGTGTCGTTGCCGGCAGGCTCAGCCTGCAATTGGAAGGTCTGCGCCACAGCGGCTCCTGTGCCGCTGTTGAACGACGACGCAACGAAATCCTCCGGACGCGAATTCCTGCCTGCCGTCGCGGTCGCGGTTCCATTTGAAGGCAGATTCAGCCGGCCGGATACATTCACGGCGACAGTTCCACTCTGGGTAAGAATCGAATTTTGGATGTTCGTAGAAGTCGTGAAAACCGGGATCGCGCCAGCGGTTCCCCCAGCAGTCGTAACGTTCGATGTGGCAGCAGACAAGCCGGCTGGGCCAGCCGTCGGCGACGTTGCAGCCGAACTTGTCCCGCTCGATACAAGGTTCGACACAACCCCCGCGTGCATGAAGGATGAAGCCGGAAGCCCCCCCAAGGTCTCCGCATCTCCAGCCTTCATGGCATAGGGCACCGCCAACAACATCACGCGAGGCTGCTCGGCTCGACCGGATATCTCTATCCCAAGCCAGCGTGCTTCGCCGGCCGCAAACAGCGTGGCGGGCATTCCTGCCACAGTCGTTGAGCCCAGCGTTACGGTGTAATTGCCCTGCTTATCGGTTTCGACTCGTTGCGATTCCATCCACAACGCACCCCCACCTTGTTCCGACTTGTAAAGAGAGAATGTCACCTCCTCAGGCCCGGTCAGAGGCTTGCCGTCATTATCGGTGAGGACCCCACTGTAGTTGATAACGGATGGAACGACCTGGTCGGTCGCAATTTGCCCCGAAGCGAACGCGACCGAGATGAAAGTGATGACGGCCAGCATAAATACGATCGTTCCGTTCCGCTGCAGCGAGACTCGGTCGACGCCTCGCATAACTTTGGAACCCACGAAATCGCACTTCGCGTTGGGGCCAACTTGCGGGAACTTCGCTACAGGGCTCTGTTGCCGATTCGTCATTGAATGCCTCCATTTGAACTCGAACGCAACGCGCTGTGTATCGCCTGATTGATTCTGGCTACAGCGCGTCTACAATTTTCTTCGCCAGCGGTTTGACCTGATCTACGCCACAAGGGCAGGTGAGATACATAATCCGGATCAGGGTCTTGCCCTTGCGGACCATGATCATTCCGTCCGCTGTAACAAACCCCTGGTCGCCGATACCGGGAAGGTCTTGCTGAGGTCCCAGATTGCCCAACACTTTGGCGTTGAGTCGTATCTGTTCTTCCGCGGCGTTCTGATCGAGAGAAAAATTGAACACCGGCACCTCGCCCGAGGTGTTCTGCTCCGACGGAGACTTGGTGGTCTGCGTCATCTTGAATATCCCGCTGGCGAATTGCTCCGCGATCTGCTGCGTCTTCCTATCTGCGCCCGCGTCTCCCGCCATGGCAGCAGCATGTTTGGCGGTCATTTCTTCCTTTGTGCCCTTTGCAACATAAGAGCAACCGTTGTCTCCGGGTTCTGTGCGTACAATCGCAATTCCGATCGCCTTGCTGACATCCTCCATTCGCAAGAACCGGCAGACATTCCCCAGCGATCCGTTGCTCGAGCCTGGACTGTCGGCGCCAATCGCGCCACTTCCCGGCTTGGTGCTGGAATCCGAACTCGATCCCAAGATTTGCTCTGACATCTCGTGATATTTCTGGCTGGCTTTGTGGGCAACGTAATAAACACCCACAGCACCAGCGGCCCCTCCGACAAAGATGATGGCCACGGCCGCGATCCCCAGTTTGGCTAGAGTGCTCATGCCATTTCTTGGGGAGGCCGGCTGAGGCACGCTTGGCGCAGGAAGTGTCGTGACGGCTGGCGATCCCGCGTGGCGCCCCGCAGCCGTCGCGTGCAAAGGCTGCGTGGACGGGGAGTGCGGTTGCACCTGGCCCGATTGGGTCATACCGCGTGCGTCGGTTCCGCAGCTTGTACAGAACGGGCCGGTGGTAAGAGGTGAGCCGCACTCTACGCAAAAGTTAGCCATGACAAATTCTCCGGAGAAGTGTCTGTGTATTCGAAAGAGACCGGAATGGTGCTATATGGGGGCGCGAACATTGTTGTACTCGAAGCGTGCCGACCGGTGTTCCTTGCCGGTCCTGCCTCCCATATCGACGTCCTGCTCCTCTTTCAAAATTCTTCCCGTCACCTTGGATATCCACATCTGCGAATCTTCTATGAAATTTTCCGTCTCACTGTGAACGGAATAGACCGTTACGGGCTCGGCGCCGAGCAACTCGGTCCGCAGGACCTGGCAGATGTTCTTGCCCTGGTCCCGGTTCTCTTTGAGTTGGTCAAGCACTTCCTGAGGAGTGACAGGACCCAGCATCCACTTGCCTCGCACGCGCATATAGGTTTTTCCGTCCACGTAAATCGTTTCGCTCTGGGCGGGCTGCCCGCTGTTGGCCGACCCCGCCGTGCGAGTCGAATAGCTGTGGCTTGACGTGGTGACGATCTTGGTCATCGCGTCGAACACGGGCTGGCAGGAATCTGCGGCCCGCGCTATCACGTCCTGAGCCGTCACGAAGAATGAAAGAACACAAAGCACGAAAACGTAATTGCGAAACATGAAATTCTCCCGAATCGAAACTGATCCTGCTGCTTTTTCTGTGCTGCCAGCGCCTCTACGGTTCGACCTTATACAACGTGACCATCCTCGCATCCATGTGGTCATCAATATGGCAGTGAAACATCCACGTCCCGGGATTGTCGGGAACCATATCCACTGTTTCCATCTGTGCCTGACATTAGTGGGATGACGTCGGTGCGTTTCCCATCATGAAGCACGACGTTGCCATGCCAGTGAGGCGTGTGCACGCTCAACTGCTCCCCAAGTGCGACCAAGTACCAGCGCACGCGTTCCCCTTTTTTCATGGTCATCATGGGATAGGACCAACATCGCCAAAAGTTTGAAAAGGTGAGTCAAACTTTCTCTCCTTCTTAAGGCTGCAAATGGAAACGGGACATCACAGCCTTACGCCGGCGTGTTCCGCGGCGAATTTACCCACTATTGGCAACCTGAAAAGTTTTTGCTGATAGGCCTGATACATCAGGAAGATCCAGATTCCAAAGCCGGCGACAGTGAAAATCAGCATCAACGGGACAGCAATCAAGCCAAAGATTCCTGCCGTCAGTGGCGTCAGGACAGCAGAGAGAATCATCCAGACAATCCAAAACGCGACCCACGCGACATTGAAGAAAATTGATTGGAAAGCGTGAAAGCGAACGAAGGAATTCGACTTGTAAGGATCCAGGACAAGAAATACGATCCCTGTCACGAAGCCCGCGAGATAGGTCATCGCCCCCACGACATTCGTATCCATCATTTTCGACCCGGGTTCCCCGGGCTGAGGCATGACAGCGACAGCAGCCGAACTCTCGACTGCCCTCCTAGAAACGCCTACTTTCATTTCTGTGGGTGATCCGCAAGACTGACAGAAGCGAGTGCCGGCGGCTAAAACCGCTCCGCAAGATTGACAAGAACTCATCTCTCCCTCCGCAGAAATTGAATTTGGTCGATGGGCTGCGACGACGGGAGTTTGCTGGCAACCGGGAGAATTGGCAAACCAACTGTGGGCCAATTGTGTGTTAACCGCTAATTCTTTCTTTATTATTGGTTTAGGAACGTTCGATTAATTCGTTTTAGCCCGTTCTTCGTGCTAAACTCGACGCTCAAATCTCCCCCCGCCTGGCGTATGAAGGCATCCGCTCCAGATCAATCTCCGGTCCCGGAAATCAGCTACAGTTTCGGGCTATACGTGCTTGACCCCGCGAATGGGACATTGACGCGCGGTTCGGTGCGCGTCAGGGTGCAAGAACAGCCTTTCCGGTTATTGGAATTGCTGGTGGAGCGCGCCGGACAGATCGTGTCGCGGGACGAGATTCGAGCTCGGCTTTGGCCACAAAATACCTTTGTCGAATTCGACAAGAGCTTGGGAGTGGCCGTACTGAAGGTCCGAGAGGCCCTTGGGGATGATGCCAGCAATCCCCGTTTTATCGAGACCGTTCCACGCCGCGGCTACCGGTTCATCGCGCCGGTGAAGATTGAGACCTCCCCAGTTTCCAGCCACGCCACTCCAATTCCTGCGCCAGCTTTATATGTCCCCCGGTCCAGGTGGTATTTGAGAAATCATTGGCTGATGATTGCCGCGCTGGTGGTGTTCCTGGTAGGCACAGTGTCTTATGTCCTCCGGTCGGGCCCGCGATCTTCCCTGGGCACAGCGGAAGCATCAATTCCTCCAGTACACGTGCGCCGCTCCGTTGCAGTCCTCGGGTTCCGCAATCTGCCTGGCAGACCGGAGGACAATTGGCTTTCCTCCGCTGTTTGCGAAATGTTGAATACAGAACTGGCCGCAGGCGGACAGCTTCGCCTGGTTTCGGGAGAAGATGTGGCCAGGGCCAAGAGCGACCTGCCACTCAGTGACGAAGACTCACTCAGCAAGGTTACGTTGCAACGGTTGCGGACCAACCCGGGCGCTGACGTGGTGGTAGTGGGCTCATACACGGTGATTCCGGCTGATCCCAAGCGCAGGATTCGGCTTGACGTTCGTCTTCAAGACACTTCCGGCGGAGAAACTATTGCAGAGGAGGCCGTTTCGGGCAATGAGAACGAGCTTTTCAGTCTGGTTTCGGATTTGGGTGGCAAACTGCGGCGAAGTCTGGGTGTGGCTGCACCGTCTGAGGGAATCGAAATTGCCACCAAGGCCGCTCTTCCCTCCAACGAAAAGGCAGCCCGCCTCTACGCTGAGGGGCGAGCAAGATTGTGGGCATTTGACTATTTCGCCGCTCGTGATTTACTGAACAAGGCAATCGCTGCGGATCCGGATTTCCCTCTCGCTCACGCGGCTCTATCCGATGTGTGGTGGCACACGGGCTACGACGCCAAAGCTCGCATCGAGGCGCGACAAGCGCTCGAGCTCTCGAATCATCTTTCACAAGAACAGCAGCTTCTGGTCGAAGGCCAGTACCAAAGAACTATCCAAGAATGGCCCAAAGCGGTTGAAACCTATCGCTCGTTGTTCCACCTGTTCCCGGATAGTCTTGACTATGGTCTATTATTCGCCTCCGCGCAAATGCATCTCAGTGCGGCGGACTCCCTACAAACTTTGGCGGTTTTGCGCCACCTTCCAGCGCCTCTTGGCGACGACGCGCGAATTGATATGACAGAGGCGTCCGCATGGATCAATAGAGACTTTACCAAAGCCCGTGCCGCAGCCAACCGAGCGATCGAAAAGGCGACTGCAGAAGGATCACCAGTCATTGTCAGTCGAACGTACGGCATTCTTTGTCAGCAAGAACCCGCTATTGATGCATCGACAGAAGCGATCAATATCTGCCGAAATGCCCTTGAAGGGGCGCTTGCCGCCAAGGACCCCAACGGCGAAGCCATGATGCGCACCGATCTCGCGACAATCTACTATCTACGGGGTGATCTGACACAGTCAGCGGAAATGTTCCAGCAAGCAGTGAAGAAGTTTCGCCAGGTTGGTAACAGGGACGGCGTTGCCACCGCACTCAGCGACTTCGCTGATACTCGCTTTTCTCAAGGTGATCTGACAGGAGCGAAGAAACTTTTGGAGGAGTCCATTCCGGAGTATCAGGCTGTCGATGACAAGGAAGGCGTGGTTCTTAATCTTAACAACTTGGGAGATATCTGGAGACAAAATGGCGAACTCGATAAAGCACAGACCTCGTACCAGCAGGCAGAAGTTATTGCGCGAAGAATTGAAGACAAAAACGCGACCGCCTATGTGTTAAGCGGAATGGGGGATGTGGCTTTGGATCGGGGTGATCTCACGTTGGCTCGGAAACGATACGAACAGGCTCTCGCACTTAGAAGTGATGCTGGAGAAAAACAGTACGCGGCTGAAAGCCGCGTGTCGTTGGCCAAGCTTGCCATTGAAGAAGGTCATAGTCCTGACGCTGAGAAATCGGCACGTTCGAGTCAAGAACAATTTCATCAGGAGCAACAAGCGGACGACGAACTCGATGCCAGCATTACGTTAATCGCAGCATTGCTCGCACAAGGTAAACAAGACGAATCTCAAAAAGAAGTGGAGGCAACTCAACGGCTTGGAGAAGAGAGCCAGAGCCGTTTTCTGCGTTTGCAGTTCGAATTGGTCTCAGGCCGCGTCCTCCTAAAATCTGGACACCCCGCTGCGGCAAGGTCATTGTTGAAAAGCGTGAACCACGACGCTCAACGTTACGGATTTGTTGGCCTGGAGTTTGCGAGCAAACTTGCTTTAGCCGAACTTGCGAAAACGACAAATAATGGTGCGCAGGCCCAAGCCGAATTTCAGGCCTTACAGAAGTCGGCCGCCTCCAAAGGTTTCGGACTGATTGAGCGCAAAGCATCCCAAGAAAACTCGGTACTGCGGAAGCAAATTGGCGCAACATAAATACACCCAAGAACGTCTTTCCGTAACTCACTACGGCAAAGGCGATTGACATTGCTAAAGGTGTAGTACAACAGCTCACTCCAGCCAGTTGTTGGGAATGGAATTCGAAGCTCGTGTGGGCATCGCAGATTGAAGTCGACGACGGTTCAGAATCGAAAGTACCTCCAGACCACCCTCGGCGCTCGAAATCGTGTGATGGACAATGGCGTCATCTACCGATTGCAAGTAGAGGCATTTGCCGTTTTGCGAAAACCAGAGCCGATGAGCTGTTAAATTTTCCAGGAGCCCGTTTATGCCAACTTCTGGATTGCCGACGAACCGCCTGGAACCAAACCTACAGTCAACGCCTACGAGGATGCGGTTTGGGTCTTGCCAGCCACGTTCGCGACTGTGGAGGGAAAATTAGTGTAGAGCCACAGTATTCGGACAGCGACATACAAGCCGAAGCTCAACAGGAGGACGCCGATGATGTTCGTCTCGAGCGCCCCGATCTTTATGGCAGTCCCCATGAAATCGTTACCAGTGGCATGTTGCACCAGATATCCGTTGAAGTAGTTGTCTGTAATATCAAACAACGGGCTCAGGCAGAATAGGACGAACACCAGTCCAACCAGAAAGCAATTTTCGACCCGCTTCGATTTCAGAATTATCCAACCGGCGATCAAGAAAATAAAATCTCGCAAGTAAGGGAAAAGGCCTGGCAGGACACCTCGCCAGCCCTCAAGAATGTTACTTGAAACCCAAGCGTCAGACGTGAATTCACCTTTCCAGAACGCCGGAATCAAATGGTAATCGACGATTTTCTCACCAACCACAAGGACGCCAACCACGTGGCTCCCCTCGTGCAACAGGCTGTAAGTGCAGAACCAAAGCGGAAGAAGCACAATTAAGCTCGCCAGCCAGAGTTTCGGCGGCCAATTGCAGCGCGCGTAAAGAATAACCAAGGGGATTAGGAGAAGCGCCGTAATTTCCATCGTGGCAAGACGATGCTTTGTATCGGGAGCGACCAGTCCAGTCAGAAACCACACTGCTACCAGATTGAAGACCATCACCACTAATATCTTGTAGTCTTGGCGCCTGCGCTCGGAACTCTGCTCTTTCATGAATCCCCTTCGGAAAAGCTAAGAACACCGTTCGAGCTGTATAGCACATTGAAGCGTGGAGGTCTGTGATCGGAAACTCGATGCTTCCTCATTCTGTGCCAGTCCAGGCTGGAAAGTGCTCTTGGCAGTTCTCGTCAGCCATCAGATGCGCCGTTGCTCCTGGATCACGGGCAAACCGGAAGCTGAGGTATGCAGAGCCACGGGGAAGAAAGTCGGCTTCACGGAGCTCAACCAGCAGTGAATAGTCTGCAGGTGCTCTACGCGCTGAAGTCAAGTCGGGTTCGCAAAGAGTTCGATCTTTGATCGCCCTGCCTTCGCCTAGCGAAAGTCAAATACTTGGACTATTCATCTTGCCTTCAGAGAAACAGCGCAATTGAAGCCGGGTGGTTGCACGGCAGTCCGTTCTCCGCAGTCCGGCTTAGGCGGCAAGGATCGCGAAATACGGGCAGAATTCACGAATTTTGCCGGAAATGGAGGCAGGAATTCTCTGCAGTCCAGACTGTCTGGCGGAGAGGGAGGGATTCGAACCCTCGGTACAGGTGTTAGCCCGTACAACGGTTTAGCAAACCGCCGCATTCGGCCACTCTGCCACCTCTCCGACCTTTAACTACAAACTCGCAGACGCCCTTCGCACGGACGATTCCTTATGGTTGCAAATCGCTTCTTCGCAGGCCTTTGGGAGGCGCGTGCTCCGATGGTTCATGCAACACGCCTGTGCGCGGACACCGTCGAATCCAATGCGATATTACACCACTGCGACGGCGAACGACCAGCCTAAACGGCTTTCTTAGTCAGGCTTCCCCCCCGGTAATGTCCAGGTGAGTCGGCCGTGCGGTTCGCCCAGATCCGGTGTTTTGCTTTGCGATATCATCGTTTCGGATTCGTACCTCACGAGAAACACGAGAATCGCACACATGAAGAAGCTCCGCAGTCAGGAATGGTATGGCCGGCAAGACAAAATGGGGTTCTTGTATCGCAGTTGGATGAAGAACCAGGGCTGGCCGCACGATTTGTTCGATGGCCGCCCGGTCATCGGAATCTGCAACACGTGGTCGGAGTTGACTCCGTGCAATGGCCACTTTCGCGAACTGGCGGAGTTTGTGAAGCGTGGCGTGTGGGAAGCGGGTGGGTTCCCGCTGGAGTTCCCAGTAATGTCGCTCGGCGAGACGCAGCTTCGGCCCACCGCCATGTTTTTCCGCAATCTCGCCAGCATGGATGTGGAAGAGTCCATTCGCGGCAACCCGATGGACGGCGTGGTGCTCCTGATGGGCTGTGACAAGACGACTCCATCCTTACTTATGGGTGCTGCTTCGTGTGATCTGCCGACGATAGGCCTGTCGGGTGGACCGATGCTATCTGGGAAGTTTCGCGGCCACGATCTTGGATCGGGGACAGGCGTTTGGCAGATGTTTGAGCGAGTGAGCGCCGGCGAAATGAAGATTGAAGAAGTTTTCGAGGCGGAAAGTTGCATGCACCGGTCCAAAGGCCACTGCATGACCATGGGCACCGCTTCGACGATGGCGAATATGGTTGAAGCGTTGGGGATGAGCTTGCCGGGAAATGCGGCGATACCGGCGGTTGACGCGCGGCGGAACACGCTGGCGCAAATGACTGGTCGGCGCATTGTAGAAATGGTTCGCGAAGACCTCTGCATGTCCCGCATCCTCACGCGGGAAGCCTTTGAGAATGCGATCCGAGCCAACGCGGCTATCGGCGGATCCACCAACGCCGTGATTCATTTGATTGCGATCGCGGGACGTGTGGGAGTGCAGCTGTGCCTCGACGATTTTGATCGGATCGGTTCGGGGCTGCCGTGTCTTGTTGATCTTCAGCCTTCAGGAAAGTACCTGATGGAAGACTATTTTTATGCCGGTGGCCTCCCCGCGGTTTTGCGTGAACTCGGCGAAGGAGGAGGACTCAACCGCGACGCGCTCACCGTCAACGGGAAATCGATCTGGCAGAATGTGGCCGACGCACCTTGCTGGAATCGCGACGTAATTCATTCCTTCGGCGATCCATTCAAACCGAATGCCGGCATCACCGTTCTGCGAGGCAATCTCGCTCCGAATGGCGCGGTCATCAAGCTGTCTGCGGCCAGCCCGCAGCTGTTGCAGCATCGAGGACGCGCAGTGGTCTTCGACTCAATCGAGGATTTCCACTCGCGTATCAACGACGAGGCGCTCGATATAGATGAGACCTGCATTATGGTTCTCAAGAATTGTGGTCCGCGCGGCTATCCTGGCATGGCAGAGGTCGGCAACATGCCTCTACCGCCGAAAATCCTGCGCAAGGGTGTGACCGACATGGTTCGCATTTCCGACGCTCGCATGAGTGGCACGGCATACGGCACTGTTGTCCTGCATATCTCGCCGGAGGCCGCGGCGGGTGGTCCGCTGGCATTCGTACAGTCGGGCGACATGATTGTTCTTGACGTTGCGCAACGCGTCATTCAACTGGATGTTGATGACGCGACGCTTGCCGCTCGCCGCGCTCAGTGGGCGCCTCCGCCCTTACCTGCGCGTGGATGGGAACGCCTATACGTTGAGCACGTGCAGCAGGCGCATCTGGGTGCGGATATGGATTTTCTGGTCGGTCACAGCGGATCTCGCGTGGCACGCGATTCGCACTGACCGAACTTCAGCGTAAGCGGTGAGGCTTCACTTCTTCTCCGTTTCGCGCGAGGTCGCGAAATGCTATGCTTCCGCACATGGACAACCGCTCTGTCAGCGATGTAGGCGGAACCCCGGGCGGACTCGGGCTGTTCCTGCTTGGCTTTGCCATGGCGTGCGTTGGCGGCTTTCTCATCACTCATACGGTAACCGTGGTGGGATCATATTGGGCTTTCTGGGGAGGCAGCAGCTTTGGCATTACGCTCTTGCCCATGTTGTTCGGCGTAGGAATTCTTTTCTGGAACGGCAAGAGTGTGATCGGATGGCTGTTGACGGTAGCGGGTGCGCTGTTCATATTCGCGAGCATCATCGCCAACATGCACATCTATTTTCAGCCAACGAGCCTTTTTAATACGATGGTGATGCTGATTCTGCTGGTCGGCGGGTTGGTATTAATTGCGCGTTCGCTCCGACCTTACAATACGAAGCAGAGCCAGTAACCAGCGTCGCCGCATTCTGCAAAATCACTTCGCGAAGTGCAATAACCCGCACCACTCCTGCCGTTGACATCGACCCGCTCAGGCCATAGCATCCTCTGTGTTACCCGTCGCAGGGGATGTCATGCCCGCGGAATGGGTAGCCATTAGTAGAGCAGGCACCCATCCCACGCGACGCTATGCCGAGGCGGTCATTTTCAGTAACATACGGACAAACGAAGAAATTGCAGTCGTGTCGCCCGGGAACTCTTCGGTCGACGTGTACGTAGCAGAGACTGAGCGGAGTGAGATATGAGTAACAAAATCATCGACAGCATCAAGCATGTAATCATCGAAGACGACGATCCGAAGCCGCAAGGGCACACGGAGGCGCATGCTCAGCCTCGCCCAGAAACTGCGTCCCCGGTTGCTGTGCCAGTCGCCGCTTCTCCTGAGAGCACCGCGTATCAGCCGGCCACTACGCCACCGATGAGTGAAGAGACGGAGCACGTCTACCAGAGAATTCTGGCGAAGACTAATTTCAATACGACGCAGGTCGCAGCGACCATTCATAAATATCTCGACCCTCTGTCGGCGATCCCGTCACTAGACGAGCGCACCAAGTTCAAGACGGCGGTGATTCAGGCCAAGGCGCAGGAAGGGCTTACGCAAGAAAAGATTCTCGCCACTTTTGACGGCCTGAAGGTCGCTCTGCAGAACGAACAGGAATCTTTTGCCGCCTCTGCCGCTGCTACCAAGCAGCGGGAGATTGACGATCGCCAGAAGAGAGTGCAGGAAGTTACTGACGCGAT
>Ga0070735_10003316_pt1 | contig 14165 bp, 12 predicted proteins | sample Coa_R1_FD_66443 | JGI IMG/M metagenome (GOLD analysis project Ga0070735, IMG submission 66443) | Surface soil microbial communities from Centralia Pennsylvania, which are recovering from an underground coalmine fire - Coalmine... | ecosystem: Environmental > Terrestrial > Soil > Unclassified ...
CGCAGGCGCGGCGGGTCTTCGCGAGGGCGAGGCGCCCACTGGTTCTAGCGGCGGATGCGTCGTCGCGTCCGGGCGCTCCGGGCGCTCCGGGCGCTCCGGGGGCGGGCGGCTCGCAGGCGCGCTCGTGGCGCTCGGGATCGCGATGCGGCGCGGCGGAAGGCGTCGCGCAGTAGTCCGCAGGCTCGAGCGAAGCGACAGAGGGGACTAGGGAAACTCTGGACACCCTTTGGCCGGCGAACGGCTCCCGTCCTCAGCGAGGCCGGAGCTCCGACGAAGAGGCCACGTCGTGGAGGAGGCCGCGCGCCGACTTCAGCCTCGGCCCAGCTACCTTCATCCACGCCGCCATGTGTGGGGTCGCGAGGTGGCGATCGAGCGCCGCCTGATCTCGCCAGCGTTCCACGAACACGTACCGACCGGGTTGCTGGGTATCCTCGTAGCAGCCGTACTCCTCGCAGCCGGTTTCGGATCGCGTGGCCGCGATCACAGCGGGAAGGGCGGAATGGATCGCCTCGCGATCGGACGGAGCGACTTCGATGAACGCGGTCAGGAGAAGCATGGGGGGTTCCCTCACGTTGAAGTGCGGCCCGGTTGGATTCCGGAAATGGCACGAAGTGAACAGACTCGACCAGTCCGCCGAGGCCATAGTCCCCGCCGGACCCCATGATCAAGCGTTACGCGACAGGCCTGCTCCGCGCGGCTCATGATCGCGTCGGACGCGTCTGCCTACCCTCGACCGCGCTCCTCCTCCTCCTCGTCGCATGCGGCAGTCAGGCGACGCCTTCGCGCAACGCCGGCTCGGGACAACCCTCGTCCGGCGCGACCCCCGGGGCCGGGTCCGGCAGCGGCGCGCCGACCCCGGGGAGCGGGGTCGCGTCCTCGGGTGCGCAGGGCGACGGCGGAATGCCGGCGACCTCGGGCAGCTCGAGCGGCTCGACGACAAGCGCGACCTCCGGCACGTCCGCGATGGGGTCGCCCGAAGGCGGCTCGGAGGCGAGCGCAGGGGCCGACGCGGGCGGCGGCGCTCTTCCGCCGACGGGGACGTTGCCGCCGGTCAAGGACCCCGGGGTCGCCGGATCGTTCACGCCGACCACGACGAACAACACGGGTCCGAGCGGCAACTACACCGCGATCTACCCGAAGGAGCTCGGCCAGGGCGGCGTGAAGAATCCGATCGTCATCTGGGGCGACGGGGCCGCGCTCAACCCGACGAGCTACATGACGCTGCTCGATCACCTCGCCTCGCACGGGTTCGCGATCCTCGCGTACAACGCGACGCCCCAGGGCTCGGACATGACGGCGGCGATCGACTGGATTGTCTCCGAGTCGACGCGCCAGGGGAGCGTGTTCTACGACACGGTCGACACGACCAAGATCGCCGCCATGGGCCACTCCGCCGGGTCGCTCGCGACGTTCGCGATCGCGAACGACGCTCGCCTGACGACGACGATGCACTTGAACGGCGGCACGATGTCGCCGCACACCGACGAGATGAACCTCGTCAAGCCGGCCGCCTTCATCTGCGGCGACAGCGGGGGCGACGGCCTGATCGTCGGCGACGTGGCGAGGCCCAACTGCGACGTCGACTACCAGAACGCGACGACCGCCGTGTGGTACGGCGACGTCATCGGCTCGGCGCACCTCACGATCACCGGTACGTCCGCGACGGATCCGAAGCTCAAGGCGTACCTGACCGCGACGGCCGGATGGCTGCGCTGGCAGCTCGCCGCCGACACGACGATGAAGGCCCTCTTCGTCCCCGCCTCGACCTGCACCCTGTGCACCCAGTCGTCGCAGTGGGCGGTCCAGGAGAAGAACCTCCCCTGACCGCCTACGTCGGGGGGAGCGTGAAATAGAACGTCGCGCCCTGTTCGGGTTGGCCCTCGGCCCAGATCCGCCCGCCGTGTCTCGCGATGATCCGCTCGACCGTCGCGAGGCCGATGCCGCTGCCGGGATACTCTTCGGCGCGGTGCAGGCGCTGGAAGACGCCGAACAGACGGTGCGCGCGCTGCATCTCGAACCCCGCGCCGTTGTCGCGCACGAAGAAGATCGGCTTGCCCGACTCGTCGCCGTGCCGGCCGATCTCGATCCGTGTCTGCGCGCGTCTCGACGTGAACTTCCATGCGTTGCCCACGAGGTTCGTCAACGCCGCGCGCAGCAGCACGGGATCGCCGGCCGCACCCAAGCCGGGGTGGACGACGAACTCGGCGGAGCGGCCCGGTTCGCCCTCTTTGACGTCTCGGACGATCTCCTCGGAAAGCGCTGTGAGATCGACCGGCGTGCGGACCATGTCCGACTTCACGAACCGACCCATCGACAGGAGACCCTCGACCAACTCTTCCATCCGCTTCGCGTTGCGCAGGACCCGCTCCAAGTGCTCGCGCCCCTCTCCCGTCAGACGGTCTGCGAACTCGTCCGCCAGGATCTTCGCGAAGCCGCGGATCGCCCGCAGCGGCGCACGAAGGTCGTGCGACACGGAGAACGAGAACGCCTCGAGATGGCGGTTGGCCACCTCGAGCTCCGAGGTGCGCTCCGTCACCCGCCGTTCGAGGCCGCGGTTGAGCTCAGCCAGCTGCTCGGCGAGGCGGACCTGCTCGGCCAGGGCGTCGTCGCGCGCGCTCTCGGCTTTCAGCACGCGTACGATCTGCTGGCACATCCACTCGCCCTGCCGGGCCGCGGCGCTCCCTTCGCCGGTGGCGAGCAGGAGCTCGGGAGGAACGTAGTAGAGGTTGTCCCGGTTGAGGACGTGGCCCACGTACGCGCTGCGGTGGGCGAGGAGCGCGGTGCGGACCGCGTGGGACGGAACGCTGTCCCGGCGGTACTGGCAGATGCCGCGCAGGGGCCGGTCTCGAAAGACCTGCTCGAGGAGTGCTTCGTACTCCAGCAGGCGGTCGAAGTTGCTGTCCGTTCCGAGCTCCCATTTCATGTCGCCGGTCGCGCACAGGCCGCCATACCCTTGCTTGACCGCCTCGTCGATGGAGATGCAAAGCCCGTCGACCATCGCCTGCGGTTCGAACTTGCCGTCCACGAGGTGGCTGCGATCGGACGAAAAGACCAGTGCCCCGCGCTTGCCCTCGCGTTCGGTGTCGACCCCGCGATCCGCGAGCGCCGAGTGCACGAGCTCCACCGTGTCCGGGCTTCCGAGGTAGAGGCAGCGCCAGTTGTCCGTGAGGCCGTCCACCAGCAGCGGCACGACGACCGGAAGCTGCTCGGAGGGGTCCCCCTCGTAGATGAGGCACTTGTGACGACTCGGCTCGAACGACCCCCCGCTATCGCGCATGACACCATCGTGCCGCCCCATCCGAGTCGATGGCAATCGGGAAGGGCCCTTCACCGGGCCCCCAACTTCAATTCCCGGTCACGCTCTCAGCGTGTTTCGCGGACCTTGAAGTGGAGCGGCAGGCGCACCGGGCCGTTCAGGCCGATCGGGGGGCGCCACTCCGCGTCCGCGCCGACGCATGGACACTCGAGGCGCGCCGTCAGCGCCGCGAGCGCCTCTTGCAGCTCGGCGCGAGCCAGCGCGGCGCCCAGGCAGTGGTGCGGTCCGTAGCCGAACGCGAGGTGGGGAGCGCCCTGGCTCTGCGCGGGGTCGACCGACTCGGGGTGCGGGAAGGTCCCCTCGTCTTGGTTCGCGCTCCAGAGCGACACGAAGATCCGCTGCCCGGCGGCGAAGGGACACCCCGCCGCCTCGGCCGGCTCGCTCGCCGTGCGGCCGAGGCCCGCGACGCTCGACCGGTAGCGCAGGACCTCCTCGACGACCGCGGCCGCCGGGACGCTCTGCGAGGCGACCGCGTCCCACAGGTCGGCGTGTGCGGCGAGCACCGAGATCATCCACCCGAGCTGGCTCTTGGTCGTGTCATGACCGGCGAAGACGAGCCCGGCGATCGACCCGCGCACCTCCGCGTCGGTCCAGCCCTCTTCGGCCGCGGCGGCGGCGATGCGCGTCACGAGGTCGTCGCGGGGATCGGTCCGGCGCGCGGCGGCGAGCTCGCCCGCGTACGCCAGGAGCTCCACGCTGGCCGCGTCGACCTGCGCGATGTGCATCGAGACGAGCGGGCTGAAACCAAGTCCGATCGTGTTGGCCCACGCGGTGAACCGCTCGCGGTCGTCGGCCGGGACGCCGATGAGCTCCGAGAGGCCGAGCGAGGGGAACACGTCCGAGAACTCGCGCACGAACTCACACTGGCCCCGGGCCGCGAAGGCGTCGATGAGCCCGTGCGCCGCCTGCTGGAGGAAGGGCCGCAGGCGTTCGACGCTGCGCGGGGTAAACGTGCGATTCATCAGCGCGCGCCACCGGTGGTGCTCCGCGCCGTCGCGGTTGAGCGGGGACCCCGCCATCCAGTCGAAGAAGGGGCCCGAGATAACGCCGAACGACGTGAGGAAGTCGACGAAGTTGGCGTGGAACCTGCGGTCGGCCAGCGCCGCGCGAGCGTCCTCGTACCGCAGGACGGCGACCATGCCGGAGTCGACGACGTCCGCGAGAGGCCCCTCCGTGCGGAGCCGGCGCAGCACGTCGAAGGGCTCGACGAGGAGCTGGCCCAAGTCGACTTGCGCGCGCGCCATCGCGTGCACCTAGCGCGTCCGTCCGCGGGTCGCAACGAACCGGCACGCGCCATTGACCCGGTGCGCGTTTGGCGTCATGGTTCGAAGGTCCCTGGTCGAGGTTGAGGGATCCTCGATGCCGAACCATCACTTTCGCAAGCGACTGCTCGATCGCCTGATCCAGGGCGCCCAGAGCGCCGGAGAGGCCGGCCTGGCGCTCTTGATGACGGTCGGCGTCGTTCACTGCGGCGGAAGCACGGTCACCGGGGCGGGGGACGGGGGGGGAACCTCCGACGGGGGTGGTTACTCGGACGGTCACGTCACCCCGGAGGCGGCTCACGAGGGCGGACCGATGGTCGAAGCAGCCATCGAGGCGGCGCTCGGATGGGACGGCAGCCCGGGTCCTGTCGTCGAAGCGCCCGCACCGGCTCCGGACGCCGGCGCCGATGGTCACGCTCCGGTCGTCGAAGCCCCCCCGCCGCCGCAGGAGGCTGGTTCCGACGGTTCCCATTTCCCGATGATCGAGGCTCCGACGCCCGCGCCGCAGGACGCGAGCGTCGACGCGTTTCACATCTGGGTAGAGGCGGCGCAGGCGCCGTAGTCATCACGGGAACGGGTGCGGCCAAGGCGGCCACGGGTCGCCGGTCGGAGCGCCCCGCAGACGCGCGAGGCCCAGCGGCGCGTTCCGCTCCTCGCAGTACATCGGGACGAGCCCCGGCACGACGACGCGCGCCGTCGCGTAGCCGAGCTCGTCGAGGATCGGGTGGCCTACGGCGAAGGAATAGGCCTCGATGCCGTGGCGGCGCAGCACGTCGAGGACCCGGCGCAGGCTCGCGCGCGCATCCGCGGGCGCCGCCATCCCGCGGCCGAACGAGCGCACGGACTCGACCGGCCCGTTCAGGAACGGCTCGAGGTTGGTCGCGTGCTCCGGGTTGGCCCAGTAGGCGAGGCGCTGAATCGTCGAAAGGGTCGGATCGGTGAAGGGCTCGTAGTCCCCGGGCAAACGCAACCGCTCCGGCATCTGCGCCATCACGTGGTGGACGCTGGCTGCCTCGAGGAGCGCGTCGTACATGGCCGTCTCGCCGTCCAGGCGACAGCTCGCCCCCATGCTGACGCGCGGCAGCTCGTCGTCACTGCGGAGGAGGACGCAGAGACATGTCGGCACGCCGAGCTCGGACGTCACGTCGAAGAACCGCGTCTCCAGGCCCACGTCGTGTCCTTGCGCGATGAGGCGGTTCGTACGCTCGTGACGGATGCCCGTCGCATCGATTCGGGGCGGCGGGATGCGCCGCAACCAGTGCCGGAAGAACCCGTCGCGCTGAATGCACTCGAGCAGCCCAGAGAGAGTCGCTCCGTCGAGTGAATAGAAGCCGCCGGCGCCATTCGTATTCTGCTCGCGCAGCAGCGGCTCCGGCACGTCGCCGAACGAGACCGGATAGGTCCAGTACACGAGCTGGGCGGGCACGAGTGCGCGCTCGGTGCCCAGCAGCGACTCGCAAGCCACCCACGAGAACACCGAATCGTCGTCGAAGCGCAGCTCGGGGCGCCGCTCGATCTGCCAGGGCGCGAAGACCCCGAGGCTCTCGGGCGGGAGGAACCGCATCCCCGCCCGCTGGAGAGAGCGCGGGCTGCCGCGCACGAGGTCCGCCATCCGGAAGTTCAAGAGCGTCGTGCGCTCGAGACACTCGCCGACGACCTTCGCGAGCGCGTGGTCATAGTCGTCTGAGAAGCCCCGGCTGTAGCGGGGCGCGGCGGGCTGGCCGGCGTCGGTCTGGTGGCCGAGGAAAGGGGAGCTGATGTCGAAGTAGTAGAGCGGTAGCCCCTTCTCGAGGGGCAGCGACAGAGTGAGGGCGCGCGCCAGACCGTGACGAACGAGCTGATGGAAGACCGCGTGCCACCGGGGGGTCAGCATCTGCGAGGGCGCCCTGACCTCGAGGGCGCCATGCGCGCGTGCCAGAAGCGAGAAGGTCCGCTCGAACGCCGCGGCGAGCTCGCGCCCCATTTCCCCGGGAACGCGGTAGGCGAGACTCCCTTGCCTGCGCGGCAGGAGTTCGGCCAAGGTGTACGCCCGACGCACCGGCAACGGGAGAGACCTGTGTCCGGGGCCTCCGAAGATCCGCTCGCTAAGCGTCATCGCGGTGGAGCCTCGCGAGGCCAAGCAAGAAGTGGCCGGCCGCGTCGATCCAGGCGTCGGCCCCGTAGGCATCGTGGCGGAGCCCGCCCAGGACACGCCCCCAGTGCTCGTGCGGCACGAAGAAGGAAGAGTCGGGCCGGTATTGCATCGACAAGAGCCAGCCGAGCGCGCCGTCGATCGCGCCCGGCGACTCGGAGGGACGGAGGGCGAGCACCTCGAACACCTTGCCGGTGCCGCGCGAGTAGGCGAAATCGGACGTCGTCGACTCGGGGAACGCCCCCGAGGAGAGCTGGCGGCTCCGGAGCCAGTCGCGCACCTCGCGCGCCGTCCCCGAGCCGAGCGGGGAGACGGCGCCGAGCTCGGCCCACTCCGCGAGCGAAACGGGTGCTTCGCCTTGCATCGCGCGCGCGAACCGTCCCGCCAGCTCGAGGCGCAGCGCGTCGCGTCGGCGCGAGGCCGGGGCGTGGCGCGCCGCGGTGCCGTCCAAAAAGGACAAGGCGTGCGCGAGGACGAGCGGCGGGTGCTCGGGCTCTTCGAGGTGCGCGAGTACGTTCGTGGCCGCGGCGTTCACGGCCGCCTCGTCGCCGAGGAGCCCGGCGGCCTTGCCAGCGTAGATCGTCGCTGGCAACGCGACGCCGCGCTTCTGGATCCACTGGGGGCGGGTCCGATGCAGCCAGCGGAGCATGCGCCGCGCGGTCTCCACCGCGCTCTCGAGTCCGCAGGTCGAGCCGAAGGCCGCCAGCGCCTCCGCGGTCATGGCGCCGCGGACGACGTCGCTCCCCTCTCCCTTGCCGCTGGCCGGCCGGACGAAGACGGGGAGGGATCCGTCCTCGGCCTGGATCGCGGCGAGCCACGCGCACGCCGCTCGTCCGGCGGCGGCGGCGTGAACGCGGCCGCGCGCTGCTGCGTCCACGCTTGCGACTGGGCCGTCGAGACGGATGGCGTGGCTTCGGTCGGCCGACTCGACGAACTCAGTCACCTCGCAGACCTCGACCCGCGAGCGCGGACCGAGATCGCTCAGACCTGCCTTCTCGCGCGCGACGCTCCGGGCGACCGCTTGCAGGCGTACGATGCGGCCAGACAGGACGTTGAACGCCTCCGGCATGTACACCCCGGAGCGCGTCCCTTCCGAGACGAAGAGCGCCTTGTCGGGGTACGCGTCGGCGGTCTCGATCTCGCGGCGCGACAGGGGGACCCGGGGAGCATGGAGGAGGCCGACCTGGAAGACGGACTCCGACGAATCCGTCGGGGAGAGGCGCGGAAAACGAGGATCCTGGCATGCGGCGACGGCGCCTTGTCCAGCGACACGTCGAGCGGGGCCGGGCGGCATGACCACCGACCCGCGCAGGCGCCCGCGCGTCCAGACCGTGACGGCGACGGCGCTCCGCTGCGCCAGGCGTCCGCTCGGAGGCGGGACCTTCGCCGCGTCGGGCGTGCCGGCGGCGAGTGAGCGTTCCGCCGCCTGCCGCGCGTGGTGGAGCAGATCGCGGCCCTCTCCGTCGTCGAGACCTAGCCGCAGGGGCCTCTCGCGCCCGTGAGGAGCGTCCCTTTCGATCACGACGAGGTCCCGCAGCTTCACGACCGGGCACCAGCCGGGTTCGCACTCCAACGCGCGGCGGGCGCCCTCTCTGACGATGAAGCGTACACGCGCCCGCGCGTCCGACTCCGCGACGGGCTCGGGCCGCGCCGACGGCAAGGACGGCAGCGGGAAGCGAAAGTAGCCGCGCGCCCCTCGCCGCGTGTCGAGCTCGAGCACGTCGTCTTCGAGGGCGATCGTCCGGATCCATCCGAGCACGGCGGCGAGCGCGGCGTCGTCCTCGGTTCGTGGTCGAACCTTGCCCCGCCACCGCGCCGTGAGCTCCAGCACGCGGGCAAGGGCGTCCATGGCCGGAGCTCACGCTACCGGCGTGCGCGGAGCGCGTCCAACGGCGCGCCGTGCGCCGCACTCCGCGAAAGGTCTAAAGGACCACGTCCCATTCGAGCAAGCCGCTCGTGCACGCCAGGGAGGCTCCGTCCGCCGCCTGGCCCGCCCACCCGCTGATCCAGGCCGCGAAGCGCACCCGGGTGCCGGGTGCCAGCGATGGACCGAAGGTCACCTCGGTCGAGAACGTGACCTGCGAGGTCAGGGCGTACTGCTCGGGTCCCCCCGCGCCGAACGTCACGTCGGCGTGGTCCGAGGCGAGGGCGAGGCACGGGTAAGCGATCTGCGCGCCCGCGTTGGTCACGAGCACCGCGATGGTCGCGGTGGCGCCGGGTGCGACCGGGCCGCCCTCCGTCCCCGTGATCTGGGCGTTCGCGAGCGAGGCGCCGGGACACGGGGTGAGCGGCGGCCCCGCCGGCGGGGGAGGGGACTGAACGACCCCCGTCGCAGTGAAGGAGCAGGCGTGCATCGTGGGGATCCACGTCGCCCCGTCGGCGCTCGGCGCGTCCTGCGCGCTCGCCTCGGTCGCTCCCCCGGAGTCGCCCGCACCCGCGGCGCCCCCGCCCGCCCCGCAGGACGCGAGCAGCAAAAAACCGACGGCGCGGGGCCCCATCCTCCACAGAGTAGCCGGAGGGGGCTCCCGTGCTACGGAGGAAACATGAAGAAGAGCGGGTCGAAAACGACCATGTCGCCCTCCGATCTCATCGACGAGCGAATCGGGGAGCTCAGCGACTGGAGGGGCGAGATGCTCTCCCAGGTTCGGGCCGTCATCAAAGAGGCCGACCCGGAGGTTGTCGAAGAGTGGAAGTGGATGGGCACCCCCTGTTGGTCGCACGATGGGTTGATCTGCACCGGCGAGACGTACAAGAAGGTCGTGAAGATGACGTTCGCCAAGGGAGCCTTCTTGAAGGACCCTGCGGGCCTCTTCAACTCGAGCCTCGAGGGCAATCTCCGGCGCGCCATCGACCTCCACGAGGGCGACAGGCCGGACAAGAAGGCCCTCAAGGCCCTCGTTCGCGCCGCCGTCGCGCTCAACAAGGAATCCGGCGGCAAGCGCTCGCGAAAGACGTGAATTGGGAGGGGGGCTCGCTGCTTCGACGAGGAGCGTCGCCCGTTCGACTGAGGAAGACGCTCCGCTGCTTGCAAGTGTCGCTCATACGTTCGAAAGAGCGACGATGCCAACGAGGAGAGGCGCTCCGCCGGGCGAAAAAGGCGCTTGTTCCACCGAACAAGACGCCGTGACGACCGAGCGAGCGAACCATCGATTCGAAAAAGAAGCGTCTTCAGTCAGAAGAGGAGCTGTTGGGCCCGAAAAAGGCCGTCTTTCGATGGAACCATCCGCTCCTCCAACCGAACCGGCGTCGATATTCAATGGAGGAGCCTCGTTTTCCATCGAGAGAGATGCTCGATCGAACGAAAAGGACGCGTTGTCGAAGGAAAGCGATGCTCTATCGAGCGAAGAGGATGCCTTATCGAAGGAACGGGATGCTTCACCGACTGAAGATGGCGATCGTTCGATGGAAACAGTCGCTTCGTCGACCAAAACACTCGAGCGACGACACGGCGTGGTTGGCGCAAGGTTGGCCGATCCCCGCCATACTGGCCGGACTTGTCAGCGTTTTGTGGACGATGTCGGTCGCCTTCGGTGACAGGTTGGTCGGCGGGGCCCCAATCCCTCTTTGCGCCGCTTGCCGATCAAGCCTCTCGCGCGAGGTCGCACCCCATGCACCACCGCTTCGTTCTCGGCGTCGTCTGCTCGGCCTGGCTCGCCACGCCCGGTTGTGCGTCCCCTCCGGCCCCGTCGCCCGAGGCCAACGCAGCGAGCCCGGAAGTCGACGCCGCCGCGTCCTCCGGCAGGGGCACCGCCGGGACCGCCGCGTCCCCGCAGCCGGACGCTTCGTCGTCATCGCGGTCGTCGGGGGCGCGCGGCGCGGACGCCGGTGATGGTGCGGTCCTCGGCGGGTGGGCGCCCACCGATGCCGGGGACGCGTCCGAGATGGACGCCGAGGCTGGGAGCCTCTCCGTTCAAACGGTGCAAGCCTCCGTCGGCCCCATCCCCGTGGACGCCGGCGAGGAGACCGTGGTGTGCGTGACCATGCGGCTATCGAACGCGGAGGCGGTGTACGTGCCTCGGATCACCGTGCAGCTCGCCCCCGGGTCACACCATCTCGTCGTGTACCGATCGATGGCCACTGCCGAGAGCCCACCGACGCCGTGCACGACGTTCCAGGGCATCCTCACCGGCTCGGCGGCGCCCCTCATGATCTCGGAGAAGGCGTCGGACGACCTGACCTTCCCCCAAGGCGTCGCGGTCAAGCTCGCGGCACAGCAGATGATCGAGCTCGAGGCCCACTACATCAACACGGGGGCCACGGCGTTGCAGGGACACGGCGCCGTCGAGTTCGAGACCATTCCGGCGACCACGCCGAACGTCGTGGAGAGCGACTTCGCGCTGTTCACCACGACCAACATCACCCTGCCCGCCGGCGTGACGACCACCGTCGGCCCGCTCTTCGTCGCAGGAAAGGCGGGCACGCACGCCTTCGCGCTGACGACGCACCAGCACCGGCTGGGGACCGAATTCAAAGTGTGGGCCGCGAACAGCGCGACGGACACGAACCATCCGCCCATCGCGGACACGCTCGACTGGTCCAATCCGCCCCTCTATCGGCTCGATCCGGTGCTCGACTTCGGCGGGCAGAATGGCCTGGCCTACCAGTGCACATGGGACAACACGACGGGGCAGCTCGTGACGTTCGGCGAGGGAGCCCTCCAAGAGATGTGCGTGCTCTGGATGTACTACTACCCGTCGCACGGGCTCGACCTGCGATTTCAATAGATCGTCAGCTCGAGCGGAGATCCGAGTCGTCGCCTCGCGCGTCCGGCGCGGCGGCGGCCCGAAAGGTGGCGGGTGTGAGGCCGGTCCATCCACGGAAGGCGCGGTGGAAAGCGGTGGGATCGGAGAACCCCAGCGAGAACGCGACCTCCTTTATCGGGAGCGTCGTCTCGGCCAGGAGCTGCTTCGCGCGCGACGACAGCGCTTGGGTGCGCAACGTCGGAAACGCGGCGCCCTCGCTCGCCAGATGCCTGCGCAGCGAGCGCTCGCTCATCCCGAGGCGCCCCGCGATGGCCTTCATCGAGCTCCGCGCGACGAACGGCTCCTCGCTGAGGCAATCGGCGACGCGCCTCGCATGAGGGGCGTGCGCGCGGGTTCGCTGCAGGCGGCTCTCCGCGCGGGCGCGCAGGTCGCGCTCGAGCTCCGTGTCGTGGAAGAGGCGCTTCGCGTCGAGGAGCGCGCGGTCCACCACGATGCCCGTGAACGGCTGCTCGAACCGCTCGCGCCCGCCGAAGAAGCGCGTGTATTCGGCCCGGTGCGCCGGCGCCGCGTACGTGAAGTTCGCGCTCGACGGCATGCCGCTCGATCCGGCAAAGAGACGCAGGAGGCGCACGCACGTCGCCGAGATGAACTCCTCGCGGACGTGGGAGACGGGCGGCTCGGACGGGCGTAGGTAGAAAGCCACGGTGGCCGCGTCGGCGTCCGCGCGCAGCGCGAGCTCGCCCCCGTCGGAGATGAGCGGATAAAGGTCGCGCAGGACGCCCAGCGCGTCGCCGAACGTCGAAACGGCCGCCGTCACGTGCCCGATGAGGTCGAACGCCGCGAAGGTGCTGCGCTCCGCCCAGTGCAGACCGAACGCCGTGTCGCCCGTCAGCACGACGGCGCGACGCACGAGCTGCTCGTAGTCGTTCTGCCGAACGACGCCGTCGGGGAGGGCGAAGAGCTCCGGCGCGACCGTCGTCCCGAGCGCCAGCTCGTCGACCGAGACCCCGTACGGGGCCACCGCGTCGGCCAGAACGCGCATCATCACGGTCGTGACGCTCACGGCCCAACACTGTAGCGGAACCTTCGGCTAGAGGGGCGATTTCAAGGATTTACGCGGACATCTTCCACGAGGCTCTTGAAGGCCTCCGAGGCGCGCGCGATGTCCGCGTCGAGGGCCGCGACCACGCCGCGATCGGACTGGGGGGACGCCAGGAAGGCGCGCACCGCAAACCCGGCCGGATCGCCGAACCAGTCTGCGACCTGCACGTTCTCCGACCGCTCGTCGACCACGATCTCCTTTGTCTCGTGCGACGGGACGTCGGAGGGAACGAGCGCGGTCGCCGCGCCGACGCGCTCTTCGGCCCCGGGCGGCGGCGCGACGAGCTTCGCCCCGCCGGTGAGCCCGTGCTTCACCAAGACCTTGGCCGCTTTCTCCCCGCCGTTGCTCACGCGGTAGACGGTTCGGACGCCGTGAGCGACGGCGATCGAGAGCTTACCCTCGGCGATCTTCACGATCCGCTCGCCGTCGGGCCCCGGGCCGCCGGCCTTGGACGCGACCTCCACCGCGATCGCCCGGTCGAGCGCGAACGGCAGCGTCGCGGAGGCTCCTACCGGCACCGGCTCGAGGAGCGCCTGGCCGAGAAAGACGCCCCGCCCGAAGAGCGCGATGGGTCCCGCCTCGATCTCGCCGCCCGTGTCGTTGGCGAACCGCATCGCGCGAAAGGGATGGACCGCGGAAGCGGGGATCCCACCGTCCGGCGCGAAGAGGAAGATCTCTTCGCCCTTCACGCGCGAGGACAGCATCATGACCATGCTCGTGCTGTCGTTGGGAATCGTGACGGGCAGCGCCAGGTCGTAGCGGGTGGACCCGCCGAAGAACTCGGGCGCGACCGCGTCGGTCATGGCGGGTTGCGCCTCGTCGGGGCGCACCGCCTTGTCCGCTGTCTTGAAGTGGTATTCGTACGTCATCGCCGGGCGAGACCGGGGCGTCGAAGGAGGCGCCTGGCCCGCGACGCGGATCGAGGCGTCCTGCGGGCCCTGGTTGCGCTGCGCCTGCATGAGGGTGGTCTCGCTCGCCGGGACGGCGCCGATGCTCTCGCCCCGGTCGACGACGACCGGACGGTTCGGGATGACCGGAGTCTGCATCTGCGAAGAGAACGCGATCGGCGCGCCCGCGACGAGCGACAGCCGCACGTCGCGCCAGTCCTCGCCCGACAGGTTCTGGACGAGGCCCCACACCTGGAACTCGGCGATGTCGCCCTCGCCCATGATGAGCCGGTACGACGGCTTCCAGACGGGGGCTTGCGCGATGTAGCTCACGTCGAGGTCGTGCGTCGCGCCATCGAGCGACAGGACGACGGTGCGAGTCTCGTTCTTGTCCTCGTCGCCCGACGCCGGCGCGATCGGGAACGCCGCCGTCCGCACCGAGCTCCCGCCCCGCTCCGTGACGGCGAGCGTCGCGAGGAAGTCGCCGATCTCGCTCTCTCTCATCCGGAAACGGACCTCGCGCGCGCCCACGTGACCCGATCGCTCGAGGTAGGCGACGCCGTTGCGGTAGATGGCCGCATGGCGAACCGGAAGGCCCGCGGTGCCGCAGCCGAGAAGAAGGCCCGCGGCCGTGACGCCGGCGAAGCGAGAGTTCGGACGCCACACCCAACACGTCTGCGTGCGAACGCGCATGGCGCTCCTCCCTTGCTGTCTCGCCGCGCGATCGCGTGGCGACGTTTTTTTCTTCGACCCAGCGCAGGGCG
>Ga0070735_10003317_pt1 | contig 14164 bp, 14 predicted proteins | sample Coa_R1_FD_66443 | JGI IMG/M metagenome (GOLD analysis project Ga0070735, IMG submission 66443) | Surface soil microbial communities from Centralia Pennsylvania, which are recovering from an underground coalmine fire - Coalmine... | ecosystem: Environmental > Terrestrial > Soil > Unclassified ...
CCGGTCCGTTCGGTTCCTTGGCCGACGGGCCTAATAATCGCGGATGTCGCCGGTAGGGCTGAGGGATGCCATGTCCACCGCCGTGAACGGCAACCAGCTCCACCTCCACGTTGGAGTTGTTGCGCCAGAGCACCTGTTCCACGCGAACTCCATCGGCCGCCTGGGTCTCGTTCCTTTCCGGTGTGCCGGTGATGTGGTTGAGGTCCGCAAAATACTGGCCTGACTTCCGCGATGACCGGACCTTGCCCATCTTGTAGAACAATCCGAAGAGGCTAACTGAACCACCGTCGAACGGGACCAGGGGATCCTTCGTACCGTTCATGATCATGACGGAAGACGTGCCTTGCCCCGCGGGCTTGCACTTGAAATTCTCCGCCGATGGCACGTTTGCCGACACCGCCGCGACCGCCCGAAACCGGGAAGGAGCTTCGAGCGCAAGGCGATACGCCATAAAACCGCCACGGGAACTGCCGGCCGCAAACACGCGATCCGGGTCGATGCCAATTTCGCTGACAAGCTTGTCGGCCATCCCCGTCAGGAAACCAACGTCGTCGATCTTGAGCCCGTTCGCGCTAACGTCACCGACAATGGTGCACACGTCCCAGTAGCCCTCATACGCATTCGGATAGACGACTGCAAAGCCATGTTCGTCCGCAAGGCGCTCAAATCCGTATCTCGTCTCGATTCGAATTTGCGCGCCGTTTTCGCCCGCGCCGTGCATCACCACCACGAGCGGCGCTCCTTTTGCCAGTCCCCGAGGCACGTAGGTCCGGTACGTCCGATTCAGTCCGCCCACCGTCATAGTCCCGGGTCAGGGTGCCGGACAGTTGTGGAACCTCAGGAGCAGGCGAGTAGCCAAAGTAGCCAAACAGCGTCCCCAACACGCCAACCAACGCAACCATGCCGATCAAGCCCCGAAAGATGTAGCGTAGAACTCTTCTCATGGCAATCTCCTTGCATTTCCCTTCCCCTGGCAGGACTACCGGGGCTGGCGCCGTCGCAGACCCCACAGTCCGCGCGCCGAGAGGATGAAGGTGAAGCCCCCGAGGCCGCCGAGCGCCCAGAGTGTCCAGACGAAGAAAAAGCCGCCGGGGGATTTGGCGATCTCGCCGTAATGTGCCCCCCTCATGTGGATGACGGGCATGCCTGCCGCGAACAATCCGACGAGCAGCATGATGATGTGCCCCGATCGCCGTTCGGGGAGCACGAGCGTCCCGTACAGGAAGACCGCGAGGATGAGCAGCGCAATGTTTGAGCTCTCGGCCTTCGATATCCCACGGACGATGTCGTCCGTAATGTGAAGCGTTAGCAGGAGGATCGATAGCAGAGACGCGATGGTTAACATGGTGTTTGGTTTCATTGGAAACTCTCCTTGTTGGATTTGTGTGTGCCTCACTGCCCTGCTGCCTTTGCCTGCTCCCTCCAGGCGGTGTCCGCGTCCCATTGAAACCGAAAAGGCCTACACCTCGCGAACTCGCCAGGCGCTTGCTTTCTCTTCCCACTTTTGAACATTCACGCCCTTCACGGTGAGCCAGAGGGCAAGCGAGAGTTCCCCTATCAAGGCAGGCACCGCGACCCAGAGGAATAGCGCTCCGGCGATTGGGGGCGAGAGGATCACCGCAAAGCTGAGGACGAGATAGCACGCGCCGGCGATCGCCATCAGGATGCCGAGGAGCTTGGGGAAGAAGCCCGACCCAAAGATGAGATACCCCAGCACGAGACAGCAGAAGCCGAAAAATATCAGAGCGATGCCGAAGCCGACCGAGTGTGCCTTGAGGGATAGCAGGGCCATCGCCTGCAGTTGCCCCGGACTGAAGACCTTCAGGTAATCCGCGCCTCCCAAGAGCTGCAAAGCCCTGTATAGATTCAGCCCATTCATGCCTCCGATGGCATCCTGTACCAAATTGAGGAGCACCGTCAGTAAAGCCAGGTTCCTGTTCACCGGCTTCAGCAATACATACAGGATCATCGTCAAGGCGATAGCGCACAAAAAAGTCATGAGGTCGGCGACGATGCCGAGGCGGAACAACGACTCATGGGCCATGATGTTGGTAGCCGTGGCCGCCGCATCGGCCGGTACGATGAGCTTATCTTGGACGAAGGCTTGGGCGAAGAGGCCAGCAGCGATTATGATCAGGTACAACACACCCCCGATCCTTGCGGAGATTTGTGGCTTTGTTTCAGCGATACGATCTGTCATTTTGCTCCATTTTCCAAGGTAGTTGTTCACGAAGTAATTGCGCTACCTGTCAGGAGTGCATTAAATCCGAAAAATGGCAATCCATTTGTGTGTGCCTCATTGCCCTGCTGCCTTTGCCTGCTCCTTCCATCGTTGCTCGTTCACGCCGAACACGAGGAGCCACAGGATCACCCCTGATGTTGCGCGCCGTTTGCGCGACATTGTCGAAGGCGAGGAGTTGGGTGCGTAGCTAGAACTCGGCGAAGATCGCCGGCGGCAGCGCAAACAGATAAGAGAGTCCCACAACTGTCGCCGCTTTGCGTTGTGATTCGATGAACATGGGGGCGATAACAAGCCCCTGTGAGTCAGTGTGTTGGTCGCCGTAGCCCCGCGGCGCCCGGCGTGGTCAACGTGCTTCCTCTCGGAAGTTCTCATTGAAAATCCTGGGCGATCTCCCCGAATAGGCCGCAGCTTGTCGAGACGGGGAGGGGAGCCCTCGTCCGTGACCGGTTTATGGTAGATGTTTCGCTACCACTCGCTTCCGCACATGGAACTGATCACGATTCTAAACCGCTACCATCGTTTCCGCGGTTTTGTTTACCAACACGCCTACTTCAGTGCCGACAAGAAGAGCATCGAAGTGGCCGTGCGACCGCGCAAGGGTTCGGCCGCAGTCTGCTCGCGCTGCCATTTGCCGGCTCCTGGTTACGACCAACTCGCCGAACGGCGCTTTGAGTTCATTCCCCTGTGGGGGTTTTCTCGTCTTCCTTCTGTACACCATGCGTCGCGTCGACTGTCGCCGCTGTGGCGTTGTCACCGTCGAAGAAGTCCCCTGGGGAGACGGCAAACGCACACTGACCAAAGCTTATATGCTCTTCCTAGGCCGTTGGGCGCGGCGGCTGTCATGGAAAGAGACGGCGGAGGCCTTGCGTACATCCTGGGACAAGGTTTTCGACGCGGTCGAACATGTCGTCACTTGGGGTCTGGAACACCGGACGCTCGGCCAAATCGACGCCATCGGCGTCGATGAAATCCAGTACTCCAAAGGGCACAGGTATCTGACACTGGTTTATCAGATCGATCTGGGCGTCACCCGTTTGCTTTGGATCGGCAAAGAGAGAACGATCGAATCCTTTCAGGGATTCTTCACAACCGTAGGCGAAGAGATCACATCAAAGATCGTGTTCATCTGCTCAGACATGTGGGAACCGTACTTGAAGGTCATCCATGAAAAATGTTCCGAGGCCCAGGCAAGTTCCTGGACGAGTGGTGTCAACAGACCATGCGTTCCCGCATCGAGTCCATGAAGAAGATCGCCCGATCCCTGCGCCGGCACCGGGAACTGATCCTCAACTATTTCCGGGCGCAAAAACTGATTTCCAGCGGAGTCGTGGAGGGCTTGAACAACAAGGCGAAAGTCACCCTGAGAAAATCCTACGGCTTTCGCGCCTACCGGGTACTCGAACTGGCCCTTTATCACTCGCTTGGCAAGCTGCCTGAGCCGGAATCCACCCACGATTTCTTCTGACGAGGCAAATCTTATTCGGCCTCATTCTCAACCTTTCCCTGTCTGGTTATAGCCTATAGCAAGCCACGCGCTCATGGATAGGCGGCTTATGCCCTAGCGAATCAGAGCTAGCGCCGTGCGACATGACACTCTCAAAAGCGCACAGGCAAGCCATGAAGCAATGGCTTTTTGAAGGATGAAGGTGTTAGCGCTGGCGGGTTCCCTGTGCCGCACACAAGACGCGCGCCCTTGACAGAACCTGCGGTCCTGCGAAGTCTGGGGAAGGAGCATTCCCTTCGGTACTGAATATGAGGCAGGTTCCTATGGCTTCTTCGCCAGTTCCCGAATATACGAGAGCACGTCACGGATCTCGCCTTTATCTAGTTTCCCGTCGAACGCCGGCATCTTTTCTTTACCGTCCTTGACGATTTTCATGAGCTGCGAATCGCTAAGTTGCTGAACGGAAGCGGACGTAAGGTCGGCAGCGCCCATCTTCTTGCCGATTTCCGTTTGCGCCCGGCCATCCGTCCCGTGGCAACCTGCGCATTTTTCCTGAAAGATGGCTTCGCCGGCGCCGCTACGATCTTTATTTGATTGAGCGGACAAACAACTCGCCAAAAGAATTGTAATTGTCGTGAGGTTCAGTATCTTCATGTTGATTTTCACCGCAATTCGTCTACCGTTACATCTCTTAAGTGGGTCGGGTTACGTCACACAATGCACCGCAAACAATCCGTCCAGTGCCGTCTTTGTAAGTTCGAACCGAGTCTGGGGATTTGGTTTGCTCTTCAAAGTCCCCTTACTCAATGACGGCCGGATTTATTTCGGCAATTCGCAGGGCGATAAAAGATGTTACAGATGTAATGGTCTAATGACTTTCCAAGCGCTCCAACAACACCGACGTGCTGTCGTAATCGCCTACCAGGCTCAGGTCCAAGCCATGGTTCTGCAAATAGGCGCCGCTGACAGTGTCTAGCTTCTCCACCAGCTTGCCAGGGTCGAGAGCCTTGACCCGATAAACCGCGTGCTCCTCCAATCCCCGCCAGCGGATGGTGGGAGCAAGCCGTCCATACTGCTGCGATCGTAGAAAAGCGAACAGCACGGCTTGTTTTCCATCCTTCGAAACATATTGATTGGCCGTCAGGTCTCCCTCGCGCGGCGAAAACAGACGGTACAGTTGTCCGCGCTGCACGGTGTTCCGGATGGTTTTGTAGTAGGCGATCATCTTGGTGGCCAGCGCAAAATCTTCGCCGCTCCACTTGTTCAAGTTGTTGCCGATCCCCAGCGAGCCCATCATCGCCACCAGGAACCGGAACTTGAGCGGCGTCGTGCGACCGTTGTAGTTGGGCGCATCGGTCACCCAGGCCATCATGACTTGTGCCGGGTACGCATAACTGAAGCCTTCCTGGATGCGCAACCGGTCATAGGCTTCGGTATTATCGGAAGTCCACACTTCATCGGTCCTTTTCATAATGCCGAGGTCGACGCGGCCTCCTCCGCCGGAGCACGATTCGATTTCCAGTTTCGGATGCTTCGCACGGAGCCGGTCGATGATCTCATAGACGTTGCTGGTATATTTCACCCAGATCTTCTTCTCGTTGGCTGGACCCGCTTCCGGCCAACCAGGCTCCGAGAAGTTGCGGTTCATGTCCCATTTCAGAAAGGCGATGCGATTCTCGCTGACCAGCTTATCCAGCCAGCCGAACGTGTACTCCTTCACGTCGTCGCGGGCCATGTTCAGAATCAGTTGGTTGCGCGCCTCGGTTCGCGGCCTGCCGGGAAAATTCATGGCCCAGTCGGGATGCTTGCGGTACAGGTCGCTGTCCGGATTCACCATCTCCGGCTCTACCCAGATGCCGAAGTCCATGCCCAGGCCGTTGACGTACTGAATGAGCGGCTGTAATCCATTGGGGAACTTTTTGGGGTTTACGAACCAGTCGCCCAGGCCGGCGTGATCCGTGTTGCGCGCCCCGAACCAGCCATCGTCCATCACAAAACGCTCGACACCGATCCTGGCTGCTTTTTCAGCCAGGGCCTTTTGACCAGGTTCGTCCACGTTGAATTCCGTGGCTTCCCAGGAGTTGTAGAGCACCGGCCGGGCCTTGGCCGTCGGCAGAATGAACTCGCGCGTAAAATGGTGCAGCAGCCGCGAAGCTTCCCCAAAGCCGCCGTCGCTGAAACCGCCGTAAAAAGGCGGCGTCTCCAGCCGTTCTCCGGGTTGCAGCGGGTATGCGAAATCGAACGTGTTATATCCCCCGGTGACGCGCACCTGCCGATGCGGAGTCTGCTCCACAGTGAACTTCCACGACCCGCTCCAGCCGAGCGCGCCGAACCAGACCCGGCCATGTTCCTGATCGGCGCGCGGCCCGTTCCCGTCCGGTGCGTCGATGGCAAACCACGGGTTCGTCTGGTGGCTGGTGGTGCCGCGCCGGCTCTCTAAAAGTTTCACTCCCGGATGGATGTCTTCCTGGATGAGCTGCGTCTCGCCCGCCCAACGTCCCGTCAGGTAACTCAGGCGGTATCCTTCTCCGGGCGGCACATACCACGTGCCGGCTTGCGCGCTCTCCAAAGTAATCGGCTGCGAGGTTTTGTTCTCAATGACGGCGTGCTTTTCGATTACCCCCGCCTCCGGATACACGCGGTAAAAAATCGTGGCAAACAGATCGTACTGGATGTCCTTGGTCACAACCTGCAGCGTGTCGCCGTGAAGTTCCTGGCTGACATAGCCCAGAACCAGGTCGCGGTTACCGTCGGCCAGCGTCACCTTCAGACAAGGCTCGGTGTACATATTGCTTCCCCAGCCCGCATACTCGCCCGGCGTGGTGCTTGCAATGCCATCGAACGAAGCCCACTCCTCGCGAGAGTGGACCGCGGCCAAATCCGCGTCGCGCCACAATTTTTGTCCCCAATAGACGTGTTGCAGCTGATTTCGCTCGTTCACCCCAAAAACATAACTGGAGCGCTGAGTGTCGAGAACCCAGAGTTTCTTGTCCGGCAGGAAGCGGACAGCATCCTGTCCGAAAGCGGAGGAACACGCCATCACACCGGCGGCCAGAAAAAAAAGAGGGCGTTGGATCACCAGACCATGATATGGCAGACGCCGCGCTTCCAATGGGTTACCCAAAGTTGGGCGACAGGGGACGGAGATGGATGCCCGGGAATTCGCAATCAGTAGTGATATGCTGAGTGGCGAGGTCGGGGACGTCCCGCATTTGGGCAGTTCGCAGGACGGACCTCAACACCCCCGAAAGAGATCTTTAGTCGTTGATTTTATGGGGGTTTTGGACGGGCACGGGGTGAAGCGGCCCTTTTTTTGGGAATTCCGGATGTTCGCCGCGCGGCCGTCGCCTCGAATAAATCCGTAAGTTCAGGAACAGCTAGACTTTATATGTCGGTATCTGTCGTGCAAAGCTTAGAGGTTATGTTTCCAAAGAAACTCATCCATCTCTGTCTGATGATGGGCGCATTGTTCGCGGCGCCGCTCATGGCCCAGCCGCAGGAGAGCGGCGGAGAAGCAAATCTGGTGCTTCCGGACCTCAATTCGGCCACGTTTCTCGGAGGCATCGGCGGGCATACCCTTCTATTGGGCGGGCTGGCGGTAAGCGCGCTGGGCTTGTTATTCGGCCTGGCTATTTTCGTTCGGCTGCGCAACATGCCGGTGCACGCGTCCATGCGAGAAGTCTCGGAGCTGATTTACGAGACTTGCAAGACCTACCTCGCGACGCAGGGCAAGTTCCTGTTGCTTTTGGAGTGCTTCATTGGAGCCATCATCGTCTTTTACTTCGGCTACCTCCAGCAGTTTCCGGCGTTCAAGGTCGCGATTATTCTGCTGTTTAGCGTAATAGGCATTTCGGGCAGTTTCCTGGTGGCCGCTTTTGGCATGCGCGTGAACACGTTCGCCAACTCGCGAACGGCGTTCGCCAGCCTTCGCGGCATTCCATACCCCTGTTACGATATTCCGCTACAAGCGGGCATGAGTATCGGCATGCTGCTGATTTCCGTCGAGCTGCTGATCATGCTCTTCATCCTGCTCTTCGTGCCGGGCAGCCTCGCGGGGCCCTGTTTCATCGGGTTCGCCATCGGCGAATCGCTGGGTGCCGCGGCGTTGCGCGTGGCTGGCGGCATCTTCACCAAGATCGCGGACATTGGCTCGGATCTGATGAAGATTTTTTTCAAGATCAAGGAAGACGACGCGCGCAATCCGGGTGTGATCGCCGACTGCACCGGTGACAACGCGGGCGACTCGGTCGGTCCTTCGGCCGATGGATTTGAAACCTACGGCGTTACCGGCGTGGCCCTGATCACTTTCATCATCCTGGCGGTCCAGGACCCCGTGGTGCAGGTTCAATTGCTGGTTTGGATCTTTGCGATGCGCATCATGATGGTGGTCTCTTCCGGGGTGAGCTACTTCATCAACGGCATCATCGCCAAGGCCCGGTACAGCAAGGTCGAGAAAATGAACTTCGAGGCGCCTCTGACCATGCTGGTATGGCTGACGTCCATCCTGTCCATCGGATTGACCTATGTGCTCAGCGCTGCGATCATACCGGATCTAAAGGGTGACACGTCGCTCTGGTGGAAGCTCTCGAGCGTGATTAGCTGCGGTACGTTGGCCGGGGCTGTGATTCCGGAGTTCGTCAAAGTCTTCACGTCCACGAAGTCGCGGCACGTCCGCGAGATCGTCACCAGCTCGCGCGAAGGCGGCGCATCGCTCAATATTCTCTCCGGCCTGGTGGCCGGTAATTTCAGCGGTTTTTGGCTCGGCTTTACCATTCTGACGCTGATGAGCCTGGCGTACATGATCAGTACCATGGGTCTGGCGCTGCTGATGGTCGCTCCCGCCGTGTTCGCGTTTGGGCTGGTGGCGTTCGGCTTCCTCGGGATGGGTCCGGTAACGATTGCGGTGGACAGCTATGGACCGGTCACCGATAACGCGCAATCCATTTATGAGCTCTCGACCATCGAAGAGCTGCCTCAGATCAAGGCCGAGATCAAGCGCGATTTTGGATTCGAGCCGCAATTCGAGCGAGCGAAGCTCAACCTCGAGGAAAATGACGGCGCCGGCAATACCTTCAAGGCAACGTCCAAGCCCGTACTAATCGGAACCGCCGTGGTGGGAGCCACCACCATGATCTTTTCCACCATTGTGGCTCTGACCCACGGGCTGACGACCAATCTGGACAGGCTTTCTATCCTCTACCCGCCGTTCCTGCTGGGTCTCATCACCGGCGGCGCCATTATTTACTGGTTCACCGGCGCCAGCATTCAGGCCGTGACCACGGGCGCGTACCGGGCGGTTGAGTTTATCAAGCGCAATATCCACCTGGAGAGCACCACCAAAGCTTCGGTGGCCGATTCCAAACGAGTTGTTGCCATCTGTACTCAGTACGCGCAGAAGGGCATGCTCAACATCTTTCTCACGGTGTTCTTCGCCACCCTGGCCTTCGCGTTTTTTGAACCCTTCTATTTCGTCGGCTACCTGATCTCGATCGCGCTGTTCGGCTTGTACCAGGCCTTCTTCATGGCAAACGCCGGCGGTGCCTGGGACAACGCCAAGAAAGTGGTGGAAACCGAATTGCACGCCAAAGGCACGGAACTGCACGCCGCCACGGTTATTGGCGACACCGTCGGGGACCCGTTCAAAGATACCAGTTCGGTGGCGCTAAACCCCATCATCAAGTTCACGACGCTGTTTGGGCTGCTGGCCGTCGAACTGGCCGTGTCTCTCACCCGCCAACAGGGAGCCCTCACCAGCACCATTCTTGCGGTGATCTTTCTGGTGCTGGCCATGATCTTCGTTTATCGCAGCTTTTATAGCATGCGGATTGAAAGTACCAGCGAACCGAAAAGCACCGAAAAAACGACCGATCGACAACCCATGACCGTGTCCTGATGGTCCGGCTTAACTGGGCGGGGATCTCCTGAATGATTTATTCGCGAACTTCGGAATACGCGATCCGTGCTTTTGTGCGCTTGGCTCAACTTCCGGACGGCAAGTACGCCATGGTGAAAGAAATTGCGGCGGAGGAAGTGATTCCGGCGCACTTTTTGGCCAAGATTCTGCAGCAACTTGCGCGTCAGGGTCTGCTCCGGTCGAGCAAAGGTCCGACCGGTGGGTTCGCGCTTCGCGTTCCAGCCGATGAGATCCGTATGGTGGATATCGTGGAAGCCCTCGACGGTCTCACGGAATATCAAAGGTGCGCCAGCGGCCTGACGGAGTGCTCCGATGAAATGCCCTGTGCGCTCCACGATTCGTGGAAAGCGCTCCGTTCGCGAATCATGGATTATCTGGAGCGAAACACGATCGCCGATCTGGCGAAAACGATCGAGCAAAAGCGCCGGCTGCTCGACCAGCAGCGCCGCACCAAACGGGCCAAAAACCGGACGGACGGTTCGAAAAGTAAGAAGAAAGCACCCGCGCCGGCCGGTTTGAAGTGAATGAACGTCCTACGCGGTCGTAGCCTTGGCTCCGAAGCTCCCCAAAGCAGCCGTTTCGCTGGTAAATGACTCGAACACCGTGTAGAGCTTGGTGATTTGCAAAAGATCGTGCACCTTCTTTTGCACGTTAAGCAACTTGATCTCGGCGCCCTGGCTCGCAGCCGTGGCGTAGGCGCCCACCAGCTCGCCGAGGCCCGAGCTGTCGATATAGGTTACATCGCCCAGATTCATCAGAAGCTTCCGCTGTCCTTCTTTGAGCAGTTCCTTCACCGTGTCGCGTACCACCCCGGAACCATCGCCCAGCGTGATGCGTCCACTGAGGTCCACGATGGCGACGTCGCCAACTTTTCGAACATTTGCTTTGCCCGCCATTAAGATTTCTCCTGCAACTAGTCTACGCCCTGTACAAGACCGGTGGCGGCTATTTGATTCCACCACCCGGAAGTTGTTGGAGCCCCCGCCGGGTTGAAGGGATTGGTTAACCGCTCTGGCTGCGCCAAGCCTTTTGAAATGCAAAAAACATGAGGTGACAGAACAACGTGGTTAAGAGCCATGAAAACAGTAGCACAAAGCCGTCCCACGATGGTATTCGGCGGATCCCGGGGTTCCAGAACATCTCCAGCAGGGGATGATAGCCATCGACGGTGGGCTGGTCGGCCAACCACACCAGACAGCCCGCGATGGCGGCCCGCACCAGCCGGTTGGAGGCTATGGCCCGCATCACCAGCATGCTTTCCAAAGACATAGGGACAAATCCCTCTTCTTTCTGTAAAATAATTCCTGGCCCCGAAAATCGGGGGCATCGGCATTCACTATATTCTCATGCGGATACCAGTTCGCGAGCGATGTGAACCGTGGCAGTCAGGTGTTACACTCCGGCGATGCACGCGCGCGGATACACTTGCCTGGCGGAAATTGAACCCCTCCTAATTCAAATTCAACTTAGTGCCGATGGATTGTGGTTGATGGATTTATTCGACAATCTCGGAGGCTTTAAAGTAATCATGCCTCCGAGCGAATTCGGATTGTCAGCAGCAAAAGAAAAAGCCCTGATCAGCGCCGAGTACTATATGCGGAAATTCGGTGGGAATAGATCGTGGGTGCGGCCGGCCTCGGTCCCGTGGCGGGAATACCAGCCTAAGCCGGTTATCTGGGAAACGTAGACAACGTCAAACAATGTCGAACCGAATGACAATAAAAAGCCTGATTTGTCTTGCGACCGCGGCGTTCGGAAGCGCCTGGGCCCAGGGACCCTCACTCTCGTTGTTGGGGGGACCAGGAGTTCCGGGCGGCACCATCGCCATAGCTTTTAATTTAGCGCCCAACAACGCTACCATCACCGGACTCGAGTGGACCTTGAATTATTCAAGCAGTGACTTCACTTCGGTCATCCTGTCCGAGAGCGTCGCCGCGAGCGCTGCCCTCCAGGTGCTTTTCTGCTCACCTAAACCGGGGCAAGTCACGTGCGCGCTGATTAACCCGATCTCCCCGGTAATCGTATCCAGCGGACAGATCGCCGTGGCGACCTTTCAGATATCCCCCACAACTACGAGCCTTTCTTCACTCATCACTCTCTCCAATCTTTCAGCCACCACGGGCGCGGGTGACGCCGTAGCTTTAAATGCGGTCGGCCTCGGACTTAATATCAGTCAGCCAGGCGGTGGCGGACTCGGTTTCGCCGGCTCGATGGCGCAGTTGGCGTCCGGCGGAGGTTGGGACACGACGCTCACGCTGGTGAACACTGGGGCGGCCTCCACCGAGTCTCTGAATTTCCTGGCCGAGGACGGCACTGCCCTGCAACTGCCATTTACCTTCCCACAAGCGGCATCTACCATTCCCGTGGCAGCCTCGACGCTGTCCCAGACCCTCAATGCCAATTCGTTATTGGTGCTCGATAGCCGGCAATCGGGCAATGGCAACCCCGAGATTGGCTCGGCGCATCTGCTGACGAATGGCAAAATCGGCGGGTTCGCTATCTACAAATACACGCCGACCGGTCAGGAGGCGGTGGTGCCTCTGGAAACGCGCAACGCCCCTTCTTACGTGCTGGCATTCGACAACACCGGAGTGCTGACTACGGGCGTGGCAATTGCCAATGTCGCCGCGCAAGCAGCGGCCATCCCGGTGGTGATCCGGGATGATGCCGGGCGCCAGATCGGGACCGACACCATCAGCCTGGCGGCTCAGGGGCACACGTCGTTCCTGTTGCCGGCCAAGTACGCCATCACCACGCATTTGCGCGGCACGATCGAGTTTGATACGCCGCCTTCGGGGCAGATCACGGCGCTGGGCTTACGAGCTAATGGCAACGCGCTGACTACGCTTCCAGTGCTGGCGAATGTGAAGGCGGGCGGGGGATCGATGGGCCATGTGGCTTCAGGCGGCGGCTGGCAGACGACGTTCACGGTGGTCAATACTGGGACCGCCGCGGCCCAGATCCAGATGAGCTTTTTGGACAACAATGGCGGGGCGCTGGCTTTGCCCCTGACCTTCGCGCAGACCGGTACCATGACCACAGAGGCGACGCTCACCCAGACGATCGCTGCGGGCGCTTCGCTGGTGATCGTGACTCAAGCAGACAGCGCGGCGCCGACGGTAGTGGGATCGGCGCAACTGACCAGCACGGGAAACGTCAGCGGGTTCGCCATCTTCCGATACAATCCGACCGGGCAGGAGGCGGTGGTGCCACTCGAGACACGCAATTCCCCCGCGTACGTACTGGCTTTTGACAATACCAACGGCCTGGTGACCGGACTGGCGCTGGCTAATGTCTCGAATCAGGCGGTGGCGGTGCCGGTTATTCTCCGCGACGACACCGGGGCCAGCCTGGGATCGGCGACGATCAATTTGGCGGCCCACGGCCACACCTCGTTCCTGTTGAAGGACAGCTATGCGGCTACGGGCGGCAAGCGCGGGACGGTGGAGTTCGATACTCCTGTGGGCGCGCAGATTAGCGCGCTTGGCCTGCGCGCCACCTCGACCGGAGCGACCACGACCATTCCTGTGCTGGTGAAGTAAGGGCACGGACTCGGGGGCAGCCCGATATCACGTCAATCCGTGATCCCGGCGAGCCTCTTATAGGCGCGGATGGCCGTATTTTGAAACTCCCACGCTTGTTTTCCCTGCGGCGGAGCTTCCTTCCACTCGATTTGCCACGCGAATCCTCTGAAGAGCGGCCTGGCGATGACGCGCGAAGCACGATCTGCGAACTCGGGATACTGGTGGACGGCTTCGGCGAGTGCTAAGCGGTTCAGCTCGGGGTCGATGTCAATCGACTGCATGAGGACATCATACCCTTCAGCCGTCGCCTCGAACACCGGGCTCTTGCGCATGGCGCCTAGGGCATAGCCGTCCTCCTGCCGGATAGCCTTCGCAAGTCCGATTCTACTTGCCAGGGCGGGTATCCTCTTCGATGTGAAGAAAGTCTACTCCAGACTTGTGTTAAAAAGCTTGACAGCCGTTCGGCCTAGCGATATTATTAACCACCTGGTTAATTAACCATCTGGTTTAGTTGGTATGGCTCCCGATTCCCTCAGCACCACGTTCGCCGCTCTCGCCGATCCCACACGGCGGGCGATTCTGGCGCGCCTGGCCCTGGGCGAGGCCCCGGTGACGGAGCTGGCAGAGCCATTTCAAATGACGATGCCTGCGATCTCCAAACACCTGAAGGTGCTGGAGCGCGCCGGCCTTATTGCGCGCGGGCGAGAAGCCCAGTGGAGGCCCTGCCGCCTTGAGGCGGGAAGGCTCAAAGACATCGCCGATTGGCTGGAACATTACCGCCGTTTCTGGGAACAGAGCTTCGATCGTCTGGATCAGTACCTGCACGAACTGCAAACACACCAAGTGCAAACAAAGGAGAAGAAGCATGCCCGAAAGCAAAGGAAGCGCTAGTGCCGCAGTGGATTCCACGGATCGCGAGCTCGTCTTCACGCGCGTTTTCGATGCGCCACGCGAGTTGGTGTTCGAAGTGTGGACCGATCCAATGCATATCTTCCAGTGGTGGGGACCGAGAGGTTTTGCAACCACGATTCATTCGATGG
>Ga0070735_10003318_pt1 | contig 14163 bp, 14 predicted proteins | sample Coa_R1_FD_66443 | JGI IMG/M metagenome (GOLD analysis project Ga0070735, IMG submission 66443) | Surface soil microbial communities from Centralia Pennsylvania, which are recovering from an underground coalmine fire - Coalmine... | ecosystem: Environmental > Terrestrial > Soil > Unclassified ...
CAGAACTCAAGGCCTGGCTCGAACAGCGCCGAGTCGCCGTCTGACATCCCACGCTAGTCCGAGACAAACCCCGGGCACTCAACGGACGCGCATCGCGTGATCGCCTGCGTTTGGTGCCTCATGACGCGGTGCAGGCGCGCTGGCGGCCCGGTGGGTTGGAGCGAGCACGTTGTAGCGCGCCGGACCTCGGAGCCACCTGTCCATGCGCCCCGTGGCTTCGAGATCCGGCACCTACAAACTGAGCCAATCTTTCCACTTTCCGGTCAAAACCTCAACTCGCACATCCGTTTAGGTCGTCCTGAAAATGCCTCGGCGCCTGGACGAGTTGCTTCCTTGCTCAGGAAATGGGAGGATTGATGAAGATTGATGTTCGTGGCACGAGGTCCCTGCGACCTCAAGGGGGCGCAAACTCGAGGGCCACGCTGCGGCGAGGGTGCCGCAGGAACGACACGCGGTAACGGCCACGGAACCGGCGGCACCCACCCGTCCCCCGGTGGGCCAGGGCGTCGCGGTCGCGTGGGCCCGAGTTGTCCGGCTGCGGCAGCGAGAGAGATGTCGGCAGGAGGGGCGAGGGGCTGCTTGTGGGTCGCTCTCAGGTGCGGAGGACCTCGGCGGCCGCAGTGAGAGGCTCGAGATCGGCAACAGTCGCAGCGCCGTCGCGGTACTCGCCCGTGCAGCGGACGGCGGGGGTGATCGTGCGCTCGTAACGGCGACGCTCCGCGGCGAGCATGCGGAAGCCGAGCTCGTGCTCTATCCGCTCGGCGAGCGTCCACAGCTGACCCGCGGCGGTGAGGTCGTTGTTGCGCACGGCGACGCATGCGAGGCCGGCGAGGCAGTAGGCGCAATGCCGCATGTTCTCTTCTTCGATGCCGAGGCTGAGCGATTGCCGGTAGGACCGGGCGGCGTCGGAAAGCTCGCTCTTGTCGAGTGACAGGTCGCCGAGGCTGTGCAGCACGGAATGACCTCTGCTCACACCACGCGTGCGGCAAATCTCGATCGCGCGGAGGTAGAGCTCGGTGGCCTGGTCAAAGTTGCCGGTATCCCGGAGGCTGTCGGCGAGATAGTGAAGTGAGCGCACCGTTTCGTCGGGGTCGTCAATGCGCTCGGAGATCGCGAGCGCTCGCTCGTGCCAGACAATCGCCCGTTCGGAGGAGCCGGCGACCCACTCGACGCCGCCGAGGTCGTTAAGCACTCGCACCGTGCCGCGGTCATTGCCCGTTTGCTCGTAGAGCGCGAGTGCCTCGGTGAGTGCTGTGCGGGCGGGGTCTAGTTCCTCTGCAAATTCGAGCGTGAGGCCGAGACCCGCGAGCGCGTCGGCTCGCTCGTCCCGCGCGAGCGCCTCGGAATTTGCGACCGCGCGCTCGTACCATCGCGCGAGTTCCCCGATGCGCCCGGCCGCCAGCCAGTCGCTGAAGAGGGCATCGGCCAGCGGGAGGGCTCCTGCAATGTCATGGTCGAGAGCCCACGACAGCGCAAGGCTGGCGTCGGCTGCGTTCTCACGCAGCCGGATCAGAGCCTTCGCACGTTCGGGATCGTGGCCGCGCGCCGCGATACCCAACGCGAGGTACCAGCGGGCGTGTCGGGCGCGGATCTCGTCGCGCTCGTCGCTCATCGCGAACCGCTCAAGCGCAAATTCGCGGGTCGTTTCGAGCAGCGAATGGCGTCCGTTGTCGACATGCCGCACAAGACTCTTCTCGGTCAGCGACTGCAGGATGTCGAGATCGGCATCGCAGATCTGTTCGGCTGTCTCGAGCTCGAAGCTGCCGCTGAAGACCGCAAGCTTGTCGAATAGGCGTCGCTCGGGCTCGTTCAGCAGTTCGTAGCTCCAGGCGAGCGCCGCTCGCATCGTGGCTTGGCGTTCAGGCAGGTCGCGGCGACCTCCTGCCAGGAGCGGGAGCCGCCGCTCAAGCCGAGCGAGGAGCTGTTGCTCGGAGAGCACCTTTACGCGCACGGCGGCGAGCTCGAGCGCGAGCGGAAGGCGATCGAGGCGCTCGCAGATCGCGGCGATCGCTGCCCCTGGCTCGAAATCGGGTTTAACTTCACGCGCACGGATGGTGAACAGCTCCACGGCGTCGTGCCGTGACAACGGTGGGACCGGGTACTCCTGTTCTCCTGCAATCGCGAGGCGTTCGCGGCTCGTGATGATCGCCGCGCATTCTGGCGCCCCACGTAGCAGCTCGCCGATCTCGGCGGCGGCGTCGATCACCTGCTCGAGGTTGTCAAGTACGAGCAAGAGCGCCCGCCTCCGCATGTACGTCGGCAAATCGTCGATCGCGCCGAGGACACTCGCGATCCTCGCCGAGACCAGACCCGGGTCGGTCACGCTCGCGAGCGAGACCCACCAGACTCCGTGCGCGAACCTGTCAGCAAGCTCGGCAGCCAGCGCGAGCGCTAGCCGCGTCTTCCCGCTCCCACCTGTCCCTGTCAGCGTGATCACCGGATGCGCGCCGGCGAGCTCGAGCAGTTCGGCGAGCTCTCGAGCCCGGCCGATCAGAGGGGTCGCTTGCACCGGGAGATGGCCATGCCGCAGCGTCCGCAGAGGCGGGAAGTCCTCATCTCCGAGCTGAAACAGGCGCTCGGGCGCCATCAGGTCCTTTAGCCGGTGCTCGCCAAGATCCCTCAACGTGACATCGGCCAATGCGCGCGTCTGATCGGACACGACGACCTGCCCGCCGTGCGCGGCAGAGCAGATCCGCGCCACCTTGTGCACCGCGATGCCGACATAGTCACCGGCGGCGAGCAGAACCTCCCCCGAGTGGATCCCCATCCGCACCCGCAACGAGCCGGCGGCCATCGCCGCCTGCATCTCGCCCGCCGCAGCAAGCCCATCGCCCGCCCCCTCGAACACGAAGAACATCGCATCGCCCTCGGTCCCCAGCTCCATCCCGCGGTGCGCATCCGCCACAGCGCGCAGACGCTCCCGGTGGTCTAGCAGCGCGTCCGCGTACCGCTGCGGCCCAAGCTCGCCGAGCAAGCGCGTCGACCCCTCCACATCCGTAAACAGCAACGTCACCGTGCCGGAGGGAAGGACTCCGCCGCCGAATGTCATCGCACGCGAACACGTTATACGGCAGACCGCCGGCATGCGGCTGCTCAGAAGCGAAGGAGTCTCTCGAGCTTGTCAAGACAGCCTAGCCATCCGACGTTCGCTCCGTCATGCGTCTCCTCGGTGTGCGGGCCTTGGGTGACGGTCACGACCGTGTCCTCGCCCTCGGCCGCGAAGACGGCCCGCGTGATCATCGGGTGCACGAGGCCGATCTCGGGCTGCGGCTCCGAAGCGAGCACGAGCAATTCGGGCTCTGCGAGCTCGACGACGGTGAAGCGCACCGGGTACACGACCCCGCTCTGACGGTTGACCATCGAGAAGTGGATCCGCCCGCCGATGCGCGGCTCGATCTCGACCGTTTCGCGAGGGATCTCATAGTCGTTGGGCGCCCACCAGGCCGCGATCTGGTCAGGGTCGATCCAGGCTTTGAAGACAAGCTCGCGCGGGGCCGGCAAGAGGCGGGTGATGCGGACTTCTCGGCGTGAGTCGGGTCCTGGGCTCGGCTCGCTGGTCATCTCATGCATCGGTGCTCGGCTTCTGGAGCTGCTCGATGTGGGCGGCGAGGCGATCCATTCGACTTTCCCAGGTTACGCGGCAGCTGTCGATCCACTCCTCGGCCTCTTCGAGGGCGTCGATCCGGAGGCTTGTCGGCTTTGATTGTGCGGCGCGACGGCGGGTGATCAGTCCCGCTCGTTCCAGCACCTTGAGATGCCTGGAGATCGCTGGGAGGCTGATTGGGAACGGCTCGGCGAGCTCGTTGACGGTGGCCTCCCCCTGGGCCAGACGCGCGAGGATCGCGCGTCGGGTGGGGTCCGCGAGCGCAGCGAAGGTGGCGCTTAGTTGGTCTGCGGACATCGCAGGTATTTGATGATATGGTTAATTAATCGCTTCGACAACTAGGTAGGGTCGCGTTGTGCGGCCGATGGATCGCACGTCGAACTCGCGAAAGGGGTCATCCGCAATGGCAGAGGACGGCACCACGAGGAGAGTAGTTCTTCAGATGGGTGTCTCCCTCGACGGGGTCGTGGCGATCCCGCGAGGCGACGGGTCGGTGCCGGTGATGGAGGGGGAGTGGGGTCTGCCGCCCGAAGATCCCGAGCTGACCGAGCTGAAGCTCGAGTGTGTGCGGGAGGCGGGCGCGCACCTGATGGGCCGGATTACCTATGAGGCGATGGCCGGCTTCTGGCCAACATCGACCCATCCCTACGCCGCTCCGATGAACGACATACCAAAGATCGTGTTCTCGAAAGCGCTCCAGCATGGCGATTGGGGCGACACACAGATCGTGCGCGGCAACCTCGCGGAGGAGATCGCGAGGCTCAAGCGCGAGCCTGGGAACCACCTCCTCGTTCACGGCGGCGCGACATTCGTTCAGTCGCTCGCGCGCGAGCGCCTGATCGACGAGTACCGCCTGATCACCCACCCCATCGCCGTCGGCGGCGGCCTTCCGATGTTCAAAGACATGCAAACGCCGCTACGCATGGAGCTCGTGGACGCACGGACGTTCAAGAGCGCCACCCTCCGGGTGTACCGACCGTGTTGAACCACACCACTCCGCAGCGCAACCCGACAGACGGTCCCCGAGAGGTGACGTGATGCCCGCAACCGTTCTCTACATGTCCATGTCTCTTGACGGATTCATCGCCGGCCCCAACGAGCGACTGGACAATCCCCTCGGCGACGGCGGGAGACGCCTGCACGACTGGTCCTTCACCGACAAAATGGCCATCAACGGCCAGGTGTTCAGGGAGTTCATGGCCACCGGCGCGATCGTCGCCGGCAGCGGAACGTTCGAGCCCGCGCACGGCTGGGGCGGCGACCACCACGGCGTGCCGATCTGGGTCCTAAGCCGCCACGAACCCCGCATCGACGTGAGCCGCTGGCCGCTGGTCACCTACACCAACGATCTCAACCGTGCGATCGCCGACGCCAAGCAGGCCGCGGGCGAGAGGAACGTGCTCGTCCACGGCGCCGCAACCGCGCAGCGCGCACTCGCTGCCGGTCTCCTCGATGAACTCGAGCTTCACATCATCCCAGTGCTCATCGGGCAAGGTCGCCGCCTCTTCGACCACCTCGCACCCGACCACATCGAGCTCGAACGCACCCGGATCCTCGAGGGCGAGGACGGCGTCACACACATGCATTACCGCGTCCAACGCTGAACACGGCAGCATCGCCGGCCTGCCGGCCTGACCCGACCCCGATGCCGGAATGCTCGAGCTGATGCCCCCGGCGCCTACTGACCGCACCCTCCTACCGCCCGAGGTCGAACCGCACCGACACGAATCGCCGCGCCTGGCCGGTGACCGACCGCAACCGGGGCTCGTGGCAGGACCGCGGGATGACGATCCAGGGGTGTCGCCGCTTCGCGGTCCACCGTGAACCGATCCCCGGTCGCCGACGAGGATTCGGCGGGAAGTACCGCGTTGCCCCCCACAGCTGGGCGCGCCGCACGGAGCCCCGCAAACTCAAAGACCCGTTACGGAGCTTCCGCGAGCCTCTCGTCGAGCCGCGAGAAGAAGCTGCCCCAGCCGCTCTTGGCATAGTCGTACTCGTCGGGTCGCATGTGCCCGCGCTGCTCGAAGTGCATCTCGGTGCGGCCGTTCCCTAGGTCGTTGAGCTGGATTGTGCACAGCTCGTATTGGTCGCCGCCGGGCTGGTTGGTGATGGTGAAGACCAACCGCTCGGGCGCGGCGACTTCCCGGTACTCGCCTGCCCAGTGGATCATGCGGCGCTCGGGGCCGCAGAACATGGTCGCGCGCAGTTCGCCGCCGGGTCGAACATCCATTGAGATCGTCGCGAGCGGCACCTCGCAGTCCAGGCCGCCGAACCAGTCCGCGAAGCATTCGGGCTCGGTCCACTCCTGCCAGACCCGCTCGCGCGGGGCATCGAAGACGCGGCGGACGGTGAAGCCGCCAGTGCCAAAGTGCGCTGGCTCAGGCATCGTCTCGTAGCCGCTGCTGCATACGATCGAAGCCAGCCTCCCAGAAGACGCGGTAGGTGTCGAGCCACTCGGTGGCGTCCTTGAGCGCGACCGCACGAAGCTGTGATGGGCGCTGTTGTGCGGTGCGGCGTCGTTCGATCAGCCCGGCGCGCTCGAGCACGCGCAGGTGCTTTCCCACCGCCTGCGCGCTCATCGGAAACGGCGCCGCGAGCTCGTTGACCGTGGCGTCGCCTTGTACGAGGCGCGCGAGGATCGCGCGCCGGGTCGGATCGGCGAGCGCTGCGAAAGTCCTGCTGAGCTGGTCGACGGGCATCTTGCTACCAAACCATCTGGTTTGATAAGAATACCCGGGACGGTCGACACCACCGCACGCACCGGTGCTGCGCCCGGTGTCCCGCCATCCGCGAGAGAGGAGCAATCGGCTCGATGCGCAAGATCATCAACTCCACCTACATCACCCTCGACGGTGTCGTCGAACAGCCCCATACGTGGCCACGACTCGAGGGCCGCCCCGCCGACCCTCGGAAGGACACCGTGCAGACCGACCTGCTAGAGACCTGCGACGCCGTGCTCATGGGCCGACGCACCTACGACATCTTTGCGCCCGCCTGGCAGGCGCGCTCCGGCGATCCCCTGTCGGACCGCATGAACACGATTCCCAAGTACGTCCTCTCCACGACGCTGAAGAACCCCGACTGGGCCAACACGACCGTGATCTCAAACCACGCCGCCACCGAAATCCGCAGGCTGAAGGAGCAGCCCGGCCAGGACATCGTGCAGTACGGGTTTGGCGCCGTCTCCACGCTGCTGTTGGAGAACAAGCTGCTCGACGAGCTGCGCCTCTGGTTCCACCCACTGTTCCTCGGCAAAGCCACCAGCGACGACCTGCTGTTCCCTAAGGGCCCGGCGACTCAGTTTGAGCTCATCGACTCCGCAATCTTCAACGACGGCATGGCAATCCTCACCTATCGCGTGGCATAGAGGAGGACCGGCAGTCGAAATATGTGGATCGCAGGAGTCGCGGCTCTCGATCATCGACGACGGTCTCGCGCTGGTCACGCTGCGCCCCACCCATCAGCGCGGACTCGCGCTCACCGGCGCCCCCGACACACCATGGCGCCTCGCCACCGCCGCACTCATGGCGGGCATCCATCCGCTTCGACGCTGACCCGCGTGGGTCCGTTACCGCCTCCCAGGAACGACGCTAGCGGTCAGCACAACTCGTGCGTCGCTGCTGTCGCATGGCGCTCCGTGGTGCCGTGCCTTCCGGCACGGCGAACCCGCCGCTTCCGCTTATGCATACGCCGACGCGAGGTGTTCGCTTAGCAGGCGAACGAGCTCGTCGGGCTGGTCCTCCTGCACCAGGTGACCGGCTGTGGGTAGCAGTTCCAGCCGGGCGTCGCGGATCCGATCGGCCAGGTCGATCCCACGCGCGAGCGGAATCCACGGGTCGGCCTCGCCCCAGATCACCAAGGTTGGCGCGGTGATCCGGCCATACAGCGGCTCGATCTCATCGGTGTGCCGCTCATCGCCGTGGGCGATCTGGCGGTAAAAGGCCGACTGCTCCTCCTGACCGAGCCATGGCGCGACCAGCGCGTTCTCGACCGCACGATCGAGCGGCCGCGGCTGCGCGGTCCCGACATACGCACGCACCACGCCCTCGTGGATCACAGACGGAAGCTGCTCGAACACCGCGGCGTGCTCGCGCACCAGCCGGTAGAACGGCGAGCCCCACGGCCCGAGGGCGACCACGTCGATCAGCGCTAAAGCCGCGACCGGCCGCTCGTGCAGCAGGTGCGCCCGCAGCGCCGTCGCACCCCCGATGTCATGCGCGACCACCGCCGGCCGATCAAGCCCCCAGTAGTCAAGCAGCGACGCGAACCGCTTCCCGTGGGCAGCTAGTGAAACGTCCTGTCCGGCGCGCTTCTCCGAGTCTCCGAAGCCCAGGAGGTCGAACACATACACGGTGAAGGACTCGGCCAATCGCGGTGCGACGCGACGCCACGTCCACGACGACCACGGCGTCCCATGCACCATCACCACCGGTGGTCCCGCCCCGAGCCGGTCCCAGGCGATTTCCCCCGCCTCAGTCACAACCCGCTCACGCAGCACCCACTCGGTCATCAAGACGCTACCTCGTCACTGACGATTTCGGCCTCCCCGGGGTTCATCTCATGGCCTCGATAGCGCTCCGCGAATCGGTGCACGGGTCAGGGAGCCCGCGCTCGCCGTACCCTACTGGGCGGGGTGTGACGCGCCAGGAGCAGCGTGTGCCAGCGCCCGCTCGTCCAGGAAGGCGATCATCGTCCGCCGCCACTCCTCCGGGTCCTCCTGAATGCGAGGTGCCCGGTTTCGAGGCGGGCGAGTTTCGCGCCATGAATGCCAGCGGCTACTTCCTCGTGGAGTGGATCTTGGCCAGGTCTGAGCGCACGTCGATCCGACGCGCGAGCTCGGCCTGCTCAGGGGTTCCTGCCGGGACGAATCGGGCGGCGGCTTGCGCAGCCTTCTCGCGCTGCTCGGTGGTCATCGCCTCAAGCGCGCTCGCGCGGGCGACAAGCATCAGGAACGTGAACGGGTTAGGCTGCTGGCGTCGAGGGCGCTTGAGGAGGATCTGATGGAAACTGCGGATGTCGCTTCTGTTCCTATCTTCGCCGGTCTCTCGCCGGGCGATGTCTCGCGAGTGGCCGCGGTTTCTCGCCCGGTCCATCTCGCCGTCGGGAACGTCGTCGTCAATGAAGGCGAGTTCGCGTTCGACTTCTACGCCATCACGCACGGAGGAGCAGACGTTCAGCGGGCTGGGGAGCGGATCGCGACCCTCGGGCCAGGGGACTTCTTTGGAGAGATCGGAGTCGTTCCCGACGAGACCCGCCGCTGGTCCCGACGCCGAGGCGCGAGTGTGATTATCACTGCGCCCACAGACGCGATCGCGATCGCTGGGCCAGACTTCCGTCGCCTCGCCGAGGAGATCCCTGCTCTTGGTGACGCGGTCCGGGCAGCCGCGGCACAGCGGCTCGAGGTCCGGCACTGACAGATGGTGTTGGGCCGCAAGCCTTAGCGCGGCACTGGTAACACGTGTAGCGCCCCTGGCTTGGCGTCCTGGCTGACGATCATGGGCCGCCGCCGGATGCGATCTGATCGCCACGGCGGCTCAGTCACGGCCAGCCGTGCCGACGCCTATCCGCGAAGCCTTGGGCCAACACTTGCCCGCGCCCATGCGCACCCGCAGACATCGCGCGATCGACCATCCCTTTCGCCCTCAGGCCGGTCTCGCCCGCGCTTTGCGCTTAGGCGACGAAGCGCCGCTCAGGGGCCGGTGGCGCCCGCGAGTGCTTGGCCACGCAGGCAATCGCCCGGGACCGCCGTCCGGGAGGGCAGCCACGCCTGGGCGTCGTAGCTGCGTGGCCCCCTGTGTCCGGTTGGGGCAATCTCGGCAACGGCACCGGCGTCGAGGTCGCGACTGCTTCAGGGGAGCTCAAACGCTAGCGACTCGTAAGGCTGGGGCATCCCCAGCGAGTGCGCGTCGGCACCAATCAAGGACTGCCTCGGCAACCCCTCCTCTGCTCATGTGGGTCGTGTCGATGGTGTGCATGCGCCAGTCCCGGGACAGCTGTTCCAGACGCTCCCAGCGCATCTCCTCCCAGCCCTCGTCAGAGACGACGTGTGTCATATGAAGAGGATCGCTCGCTTGCCGGCGCATCCACTCAGCAAAGGCCTGGTGATGTGGCAGCAGCGCTGGGTGATCTCCACGCTCCGCAAGACGCTCAGCTTGCGCTTCGGCAGTGGCGTCCAGCAGGCACACCGCGAGCGCGTCGAGCCCTTGCGCCGATGGGGCGGCGACTACCTCGGCAGCGGGCACCGGATCACCTGCGAGCAGCAGGTGTCGCCCAGAGGCCTGGAGTTCGACAGCCCGGCGCACGGCCAACTCTGCCGTCTGCTGACGCCAGACCCGCGTCATCGCCTCGGGCGGCGGCGTGAGATCCAAGAGCTCCACGCACTCAACTTCTGGCGATAGTTCAGGGGCGATGGCCGCGCGCACCGAGGACTTCCCGACACCGCTAGCCCCGGTTATCAGGAGCAACACGAGAACGACTATCGCAAACGATCATTGCGCTCGCCGACTCCTCATCGGACAGACTGCCGGCGACTGCTGAAGCGGCCACGAAGACACCCTGGCTGGAATAGCGTCGAGCGGCAGCGGCTGCCGACCGACGCTGTCGTCCGACGGGCGCCGCTGGATCGAGGCGCGACCGGGTTGTCATCGCCCGCTTCGGGATGCGGCCCGTGACAATTCCGGGGTGCCGTGCGACTGGCTACTCGTCGATGGATCAAGCCTGATCTTCAGGGCGTTCTATGGCGCCCAGCGTCGCGTCACGGATCCTGAGGCCCTGAGGTCAGCCGCAGTTGGCGGGTTCCTCCTCCGCTTGGCTCGTCTGATCGTCGAGCGCAGTCCGGAACGCATCGCGGTGGCCGACGATGCCGATTGGCGGCCGCAGTGGCGCGTCGAGCAGCTGGCCAGCTACAAGGAGCATCGCACCGCCGAACCGGTTCCGCCGGGTCTCGTGCCGCAGATCCCGGTGATCGACGGGGTCTTGCGTGCCATCGGCATCGATCTGGTCGGGGTGCCGGGCTACGAGGCCGAGGACGTGATCGCCTCGCTGGCCGCGCAGATCAGCGGGACGGTCGAGATCGCCAGCGGTGACCGGGATCTGTTCGCGCTCGTCGAGGATCCTCGCGTCTGCGTGCTGTATCCGGAGAAGTCCGGTCTGACCGTCATCGACGAGGCCGAGATCACCCGCCGCTACGAGATCCCAGGACGGCGGTACGCCGACTTCGCCATCCTGCGAGGAGACCCGTCTGACGGGCTGCCCGGGCTGCGCGGCGTCGGCGCGGTCGGCGCCGCCGCGATGATCCGGCGCCACGGCGACGTCGCGGGGGTTCTGCGAGAGCGCGAGCTGCGCCCGTCGGAACGGGAGTACCTCGAACGCGCAGTCCGCATCGTGCCGCCCGTGGCGGACCTTCCGATCCGGCTGCCGGCCGGCCGGCGTGAGGGCTATCCCGTCGATCCGGCCGCGCTCGACGCGCTCGACGCGCGCTACGGCCTCCGCGAACCAGCCGACGGGTTGCTCGCTGCCCTGGGGACGCTGTCTGACAACGCGTCGCGGAGCACCTGACCGTGCTCCCCCGCGATTTCCGGCGCGTCCCGGTCTGCCGCCGAGCCTTCGATTGAGCGCAGGTCGGGAAGCGGCGCGTCACCGGCGCGCGCCACTCAAGGCGGGTGCACCTCCTGCGGAACCGGAGCAGCCACGGCGCATGCCGATGATCCAAGACCGGTCTTGTCCGGATGCGACAGCGAGGCGCCGTCAGTCTGGCTGCTGCTTTGGTGCTTGCCGGCAATTGGCCTCCGTGTTAGCACCAGCCGTGTCGATCTCGGCGCGGGCTGCGTTCCCCGCCCCGCGCTATCCAGGTCCGCAACGGTTGACGCAATTGCGGCGCCGTTATCGGCGCCGGCTGCTCGATTACTGTGCTGCCACCGGCATGGCGGTGCCGGAACGAGCGTCTGCCTGACTGTCTGGCTGCCCGGCTGGCGGCAGGGCTTGCGCTGCGTTTGCGTCTTTGAGGTATTGGTGGACGAAGGCAATGGCCATGCTGCCCTCGCCAACGGAGGCGGCGACACGTTTGACGGGACCGGACCGCACGTCGCCACAGGCGAAGATGCCGGGAACACTGGTCTCCAGGAGGTAGGGATCACGGTCCAGCGGCCAGCCGTCGGCAGCACGTGCCTCTGCCCCGGTGAGTACGAACCCGCGGCGATCGAGGGCTATTTCGGGCGGGAGCCAGCCGGTTTCGGCGTCGGCTCCGATGAACATGAACAGTCCACCGGACTCAAGCCGGGACGTCTCGCCAGTCGCGGAGTCGCGAACGTCCAGCGCCTCCAATGAGACCTCGCCATGAGCGGCCACCACCTCTGTTTGATACATCGTGCGGATGTTGGGGCGGGTTGCAAGCTGGTCGACCAGATAGTGGGACATGCTTTTGTTGAGCGTCTCGCCGCGACAGAGGATCGTCACACTCTTGGCGTGGGTAGAGAAGAACAGCGCGGCCTGTCCCGCCGAGTTGCCCGCACCGACTATGTGGATGTCTACTCCATGGGTATTGGAAGCCTCGCTGCGCGCTGCCCCGTAGGAGATGCCCTTGCCGGCAAGCTGGTCAAAGCCCTCGATTGACACTTGCCGCCAAGCCACGCCGCAGGCCAGGATCACTGTCCGTCCGCGGATCACGTCGCCGCCGTCAAGATGCACGTGGTTGGCGACGGGATCGATGCGCGTGACCGATCGCGTGACAAGAATCTCGGCGCCCAGCCTCCGCCCCTGCTGCAGGGCGCGGCTTGCGAGTTCGTCTCCCGACACGCCGGACGGGAATCCGAGGTAATTCTCGATTCGCGACGAGGTACCGGCCTGGCCGCCAGGCGCCTCGCGCTCGACGACGATCGTACGCAGGCCCTCCGACGCCCCGTACACAGCCGCGGCCAGGCCAGCTGGACCGGCCCCCACGATCACGGTGTCGTACTCCGCAGCGTCGGCCTCGGTGCCGAGGTGCAGCAGCTCAGCGACCCGGCGAAGGCGCGGCCGGACGACGGTCTTGCCGCCAATCACCTGAATCGCCGGCCAGTCGTCTTCGGCCGGTAACGGACCACCCCACACCTCCATTGGATCCGGCGTCTCAGGCGAGAGCCACTTGAAAGTGACCTGGTTGCGATCAAGAAAGCGCCGCAGTTCGGCGCAGGCGGCATCCCATCGATGTCCCAACACGATCGCCCGCGGCGGCGGAGGGTCGGCGGCCAGCCCCTGCAAGCCGCGCAGGCCGCTCATCCGGTGAGCGGCCAGCCGACCTAGTTCCTTGCCAACGTTCGGCGCAATCGCAGCGATGGCGTGATAATCGCGTGGCTCGATACGCATCACACGCGATGTCTCAGCGGCGCGAAAGCCAACGGGAAACACCGTCCCGAACACGATCGGGAACTCCCCGAAAATCTCTCCCGGGCCACGCTCACCAACCACACGCGCGATCCCGTCGGTCTGCTTGACAGCCTCAATCCGGCCATCGAGCAGGACGAATAACGCACCGTCATCGCCCTCATTCGCCGCGTACTCGCCTGCCACCAGAACAATGTCAGCCGCCACACGACAGAGCTGCCTACGCTCGTTCTCGCCGAGCGCCGCGAAAAGCGGGACCCGACAGATCTCTTCCGCCGTCACCATCGTCTACGCCTCCCGCGTTGCACGCACACGGCGACGCGCCTCGTCCACAGGCGGCATCGGTCTTCATCGTCAGTCCAGCAAATGCGCTTCGGTTCGATGCAAATCGCCCCTCAACCACCATACGTGATGCAGCAAACACTCCCCGCCAGACCCGCCGTAATACCCAGGCGAAGTCGAAGGGGACGTCTCGCCGGCTCTGCCCCGCGCCCCTGCTCCTCGCCACAAACGCGCACGCGGCGCGCTGCCGATCGCTCCTCCGGATGGGCGATCGGGGCGTTGGCCGGATATCCCGAAGCTGCAAGCACGAGAGCGGTCATGACGGCCTCGGCGGCGGCGCTCCTCCTTGAGGCGTGATCCGCCTGCTACCGGCCCCCAATGCGGGCGCCTGCTTTCAGCGCCCGTCGGTCGCGAGGTTCACAAACGGATTCGACAGACATCGCAGCCAGAGATCCCGTCTGTCCGGCAGCGCCCGAGTCGGCCATGCCGGGGTGGCCAACATCTGCGCCACGAACTCTACGCACCAAAAACCAAACTGCGCGGCGGGAGTTTGACCACTAACGGGCACCCAGATCGCCTAGCCAACGACTGACCCGCAACGACTTGTTGAGACCTCGTCGACAAACCGCGTGCTTTGCAGCGCTTCGCGAGTGAGTACCCCCAGCCGGACTCGAACCGGCGATCTCCTGCGTGAAAGGTCGGGGCAGGGGTCGGCAGCTGCGGGTCAGGTGTGGGTAAGTCCAGTGTCTACGGGCGATCTGATTTGAGGTAGAGATGGCTCAGGAGGCTCTACAGGGACGGGACGCTTCCATAACGCTTCCATGAATCAGCGCTCGTCCACCGGGCCTGGCGCGCGTCAGCGTGCGCACTGTCGGTCGAGAATCTAGCGCTGACACATCGACCGGACTCCGCGATCA
>Ga0070735_10003319_pt1 | contig 14163 bp, 14 predicted proteins | sample Coa_R1_FD_66443 | JGI IMG/M metagenome (GOLD analysis project Ga0070735, IMG submission 66443) | Surface soil microbial communities from Centralia Pennsylvania, which are recovering from an underground coalmine fire - Coalmine... | ecosystem: Environmental > Terrestrial > Soil > Unclassified ...
AGAGGGTTTCATGAACCCAACAGCTCCAGTTTCATGAACACCCTTTTGACCTGACCCCCAGAACTTGGACCACCTGTATGGCAACTTGGCCCTGTCTGACAGGAGCCAGCCATGCCCAGACATCACCCGGCAGCCCTTCGACGTGAGGCGTGCGAACGCATGCTCGCGGGCGAGCCCGTGAAGGAGGTCGCCGAGAGACTCGCAATCTCCCCCGACACCCTTTACAAGTGGCGCCGACAGGCGCTCATCGATGCCGGTCGTCGACCGGGCGTGAAGAGCTATGAGTCCGATCCGCTCCAGCAGGCGCGTCGGCGCATCAAGGAGCTCGAGGCGGAGCTGAGGATCGTCAAGGCGGCGAGCGCGATCTTCGAGGAGGGCGCCGTCGACCCAAAAGGAAGTACCAGGTTGTCCGACGACTGAACAACCTGGGCTATTCGGAGCGTCGGGGGTGTGCGGTCGTGGGGCTCGACCGATCGACCTACTACGACATCAAGTTCCACAAGCCGACCGACCGAGAGATCCGCCACCTTCTTCTGACCGACGCCATCGCCGACATCCACGCCCGGTCCCGGGGCACGTACGGCAGGCTGCGGATCCGGGCCGCCCTCGAGATCGAACAGGGACTCATCGTCAACAAGAAGCTGATCGCCAGGATCATGGGCGAACTGGGCATTCACGGCCTGCCCGGGCCGAAGAAAGGGGTGAAGAACCTGAAGAACATCGCCACGTGTGAGGACCTGGTCCAGCGAAACTTCACCGCCAAGGCGCCCAACGAGCTGTGGCTCACCGACATCACCGAGCACCCCACGGCCGAGGGCAAGCTCTACTGCTGCGTCGTCTTGGACATCTACTCACGCAAGGTGGTCGGCTGGTCCATCGACCGTCACTGCGACGCTGATCTCGTCAACGACGCACTGAGGAGGGCGGGAGCGTCACGGACGACGTCGCCTGCGACGATCATCCATTCCGATCACGGCAGCCAGTTCACCTCCTGGGCCTTCACCGAGAACGTGCGCCGACGGGAGCTGATCGGCTCGATGGGCACCACCGGCGACTGCTACGACAACGCCCCCATGGAGTCGTTCTGGGGGACGTTGCAGGTCGAGCTCCTGAACCGGCAGAGGTGGGCAACGATCGTCGAGCTCTCCCAGGCCATCGCCGAATACATCGACAGCTTCTACAACCCGGTCCGGCGTCACAGCGCCCTCGACTACCTAACCCCGAACGAATTCGAGGATCTACACTCACCCCAACCCCAGGCCACGTTGCCATAAGACGTGGTCCACCGAACGGGGTCAAGGCCTTTTAGTCGGGTGTTCATGAAACGTCCCGGCTAGGGTCGGCTCGGCGAGCGTTTGGAACGCTCCACGGGTTGAGGAGTCGGGTCTCCACAACCACCTGGACCAGTCGGGCGTCGTTATTGCATGGCTTTGGGTGCCGATACTGGTGTTCGGGAACGGGCCCCGCTCCTCTATGTACGGCATTTTGCGCCTAGGTGACCGACGCCTCGACCGTGTTTGCGACGCGCGTTGCGGGCAGTGAGGCCATTCCGGTTGAAAGAACGAACTTAGCGGTCGCTCCTCCGGTTCTCATTCTGCTCGAAGTATTCGGAACGGCTGCACCCGGCTCGCGGCCCAACCTGCCAGCGAGGCAACAAGATTGCCGGCTACGAGGGCCACTGGCACGGTCACCCCGAGGGCCACCGCGGGGAAAATTGACTCGGGCGCCACCCCTAGCTGGTTGGCGAAGACGCTCCACACCCAGCGCCCGCAGATGGCCCCGATCGGCAAGCCGACAGCGAGAGCGATGAGGACGAGTGTGGTCGCCTGCCACGCGACCGCCATAAACAACTGTGGTCGCGTAAAACCGAGTGTCTTCAAGATGGCGAGGTCAAGTCGGCGTCGCCGAATCGACGATACGAGGGCATGAGCAAGCGCCACAATGGCCAACGCCCCGAGTATTCCCGCCAACAGCAGGGGTGTCCACGCCACCTTGCCGTAGGCGTTGACCTCGCTGGGCCTGCGGTCGGCGAAATAGTTACAGGTCCCATGTGCGCACGCGGGCTCGAGTGCAACCTCGATATGGCGGCGGACGGTGTTCGGATTTGCACCCGGGCTGTAGCGCACCAGAAAGAAGTTGTAGGTAACGCCGGGCGGGATGCCGGTTGGATGCACAACCTGGGACGTGACGACGGCACCGACGCCCAGATCAGTGGCAGCGAAGCCACCGCGCTCAAAGTCTGGGAGAATTACTCGTCCCGTCACACGCAGTTGTCGTGGCCGATTGCCCGTCTGCACGGTGACGGTGCCGCCCACATGAGCACCAGCCGATCGCAAGGTGCTCGTGCCGAGCACGATCTCCTGAGGGTTACGCGGTGGTCGGCCGGCGAGCAGGGAGGGGAACACGGAGCCGTGGAGCTCGTCCAGGCCGGTCGCGGGTATCAGCTGATTTGCCAGGATGACACTTCCATAGTTGCCGCCCGCCCAGCTGGCCACTCCTGGAACACCTCTGAGCGCAGCGCCGACCGGCGCTGACGGCAGGGGGACGTAGCCGCCGTCGACGGCCAGGTCCCAGCTCCAGCCGTATCGGGCAGGAGTGTTGCTCAACCGCGACAGGTTCCCGTTAAAAGTCACGGCGACGATGAGCGCAGCGATGGCTAGCACCGCCCCCGCCAGCGTGCTGCGCAGGGGAACGGCCGCCGCACCTCGACCGGGCTCGAGGGCCAGCCGCAGCCCGGTGATGGCCGGCACTGGGAGACCCGCGCCGGCGACGGCGCGGGAGATCCGAGATGTGCGCGTCGCACGGGCTATCCCGGTATGTGAAGGAGTCGTAGCCAACCATGCGGCGAGTGCCACCTGCGCAGGAAGGACCGTGGAAAAGAGTGCGACACCGATGCCAAGGATGGCAAAGTTCACCGCCACCCCGAGGTCCGGTTCGGCCAGCCGGGCGGGCCCGATGGGCGTCAGAGGAGAAGCCATCACGGCGATGGTCGCGGCGATCATTCCGCCGACGAGGGCTACGACGACCGCAGGGGCGGTCGTGGCCAAGACGAACTGACGTCGCGTGACACCGAGGGCGCGAAGCGTCGGGAACTGAACGGCTGCAGTCCAGGCCTGGCGGGCGAGTGCCTGCCCGAGAACGAGCAGGGTCGCCAAGCCCAAGAGGACGGCGAAGAGCCACGGGGCTACGACGTCCGGGCGGATGGCGCGTTGGGTCGACGCCAACTGCACGTCGAGAGAGGAGATGTCGTAATTGCTCCCACCCGGAGGAACGGGGTGTTGGGCGGCTATCGCGTTGATCTCGTCTCGAAGGCGGCCCAGATCGGTACCCTCACGAACCTCGAGCAGACCACCCCTGTACAAAGCGGCGGCGGGCCCACCGTGTGCAGCAATGTAGGCGGGAGTGAGGGTGATTGTGCCGAAAGCACCTGCTCCTCCCTGTGAACGTGCCGACGCAGCCGCGATATCGGTGTAGTCAATACCAATGCCTACGATCTTCAGCTCTACGGATGTGCCAACGTCCGGCGCCAAGTGCGAGGGGAGATACAGATTCTTGGGGTTGATGATGCCCGACATGTCACGCAGGGTCAGCTGGCTTCCGACATGCAGGTGCTCCTCGTTCGCGGCCTCTACCGAGGCGAAGGCCTCGTCGGCGCGACTCGGTTGTGGCAAACGGCCTTCGCGGACCAGAGGGCGAAGCTCTTGGTAGAACAACCTGTCATTCGCTCCGGCTATCGGGGCTGCGAACCGGCTGTCGACCTGGCCGTCGGGCAGCACCCGAAAGAGCGGCTCTCCCACGAGGACGTTGATCGCCCGCACTCCTGGTAACTGGGCCAGACCTGGAAAGGCGGGGGAAATGATCACACCCTCGGTATTGGTACTGGCGACGAATCGCCGCAGCGCCGTGTCGGTGCGCCGAGCACCGGCCGCCGCGGTGAAGACTGTGCCTCCGAGCACGGCGACCAGCAGGCCCAGCACGACCCAGCTCCTCCGGCGGGTCCGTGCCTCAGCCCGCAGCCACGGTGCCAGGGCTCTCACAAGTACCGACACTCCCTCCCAATCGGCGCCGTCACTTGGATAGGAAGCCACCGGGAGCGGGGCTCCTGCAAGGGTGCAGGCCCGATAGCGTGCGTGAGTGCCAGCACCCGCCGGCTCTTGGCACGAGTGGCCCGCCGGTTGGCGCGCTCAATCGGTGGTGCAGGACTGAGCATCTACCCCGACGCGACGGTCGTCCGAGTCAGACACTGAGGTGCGACGCCGAAGACTAGGAAATCGGCGACCCCACGACGCGCCCCCACCCCGCCTCCAGCTGGGCCAGGACGTCCAGATCGGGGCCCGTCCAGCGACGCGAAGGACGCGCTCTGGGCAGCAAAGAGCTCCTCGATGCCGCCGGGTATCGTCACGCCGTACATGCGAACCGGGGTAGGACCGGCGTTGGCGAATGCGTGTGCGGTGTCCTGGGCATCCACGCGAACGAGTCGGCCTCGAGCTCGTAGCGCTCCTCGCCAATTTGAAGCAGCACTCGACCCTCGACCACGTAGCTCGGCTCAAGGAAGCGTTCGCGGACCTGTCCCGACGCTTCTTCCGGGTCGCCGGTCGGGTGAAGATCTCGGTGCTGCTCGGGTTCACCGTGGCGGCCCACCACCTCGACCGTGTGCGCAGCTTCCGGGCCAAGCAAGCCGAGGAGGAGCATCGTCCGAAGTACCGCACCAAGCGGCGCCTTGGCATCCAGCGCGACCTCATCGACTCGACCGCCCAAGCCGACCCTGAGGACGACCGCGCACCACCGGGCTAGAGGTCACCTCGGGGAACCCAATTAGCGACCAGCGAGTGCTGCGGCGCCCATGCGCGCCTTCGCTCCGTCGTCCAACGCAAACAGCCGGCTCTGAGGCCGGATGTTTGTCATTCCGGAGGGCGGCGGAGGAGTCGTGGAACTCCTGGCCGCCTTCGACGAAGGGTTTCATGAACATCGAGCCCCGAGTTTCATGAACACCCTCTCGTGGGGTGTTCATGAAACACCCTGCCCACGGCCGACGACGGCGAGCGCGTTGGAACGCTCCACAGAGCTAACCCGGAGCGCTATGTCCAAACTCCTGTGCCTCGTCGGGACGTCGAATATTTGGGCCAGCGCCGAGTGACGGAGTCGATGACCGTTGGTCAGCCCCTCCACCTTTCGCCGGCGAAGAAGTTGTAGATCTCGAAGAACTGGATTTCAGGTGGGGCGGGAATACCGACTTCTTCCCAATTCGGATTGAGGTTGTCCAGCAAGAACTCCTCGAACGCCTCTTGTGATTCCCACACGTCAAGGACGCGAATCCCGGTATCGGTCTTGGTGACCCGGTGAAACAGCTCCCTGCGCCAGGCGGGCCCACCGGGGAGGGGTCCGAGGATCTCGTTGATCTCGTCGTACTGTTCGAGGGTGGCGCCCCTGAAGTCAAGCTGCACCGCCACGGTCACTGTGGCCCCATTCGTTTAGTAGGGCGTGGAGCCGATGCGACGTCTCCGGCGGACCACAGGCCGCCAGGCGATACGTAAGGCCGAACCACCCCTGGGGCCTCCAGGGGGCTGGAGGCCCCAGGGGCCATGCTGGTCGCGCTGGCTTCGGCGAGGCCGCGCCGGCTCGGGTTTCCGCCAGTCTGCGTGCGAGGCGGATGGGTGCAGCACGAGCTGGGCTCCGGCTCCGCCGTCGGCTGTCACGATGTCGCTCCGCCGCCGATGACGACCTGGGTCGTCACGTGGCGGATCCGGTTGCCGGCCACGTGGACCTTCTCGCTTCCAGCGGGCCCGTAGTAGCCCGAGCCCGCGGTCGTTCGCGGAATCGTCTCCGTTACCGACTGATCCCTTCTTCGAGGAACCGCTCGATGAGTTCGTTGGTTTGGTCGGGGAACCGGCACTGAGGCTCGTGCCCTGCGCCTTTCATGACCTCCAGGGTTGACCCGGCCAGCCTCGCGATCTCGCGACCCCGTTGAAGCGGCGAGATCGCATCGGCGTCTCCGTGGATTACCAGGCTCGGACAGCCCAGGCTCTGTGCGAATCGGGTCGCGGCTTCTCGATCGAGGCACTGGTCGTCCAGCCCGCTGGTGGCCAACAGAACCTCGGGCGTCGTCTCCATCCCCATCTGGAAGAAGTGCTCGATCTGCTCCGCCGAGCCCGGTTCCGTGAAGCATTTGGAGAAGAAGAACCGCAGGAAGTCGGGGTAGTGGCTGAGCCAATAATGGCGGTTCCACTTAGACCATCCCGGGTACTCGGGCAGTTCTGTCTCGAACTCAGCCGCGGCGACTGCACGCTCGGGATCGGGCGGCGCTAATGGGACGCTCGCGCCGATAAAGACAGCGGCGCTAACTCGCTCTGGATGGCGTCCAGCCAAGGCCAGGGCCCACAATGCACCCGCGGACACGCTGACGATTGCGGTCTCTTGCGTCCCGGTCGCGTCAAGGACGGCGACTGCGTCATCGGCAAAGTGGTAGTCGCCATAGAAGGACGGATCGGTGGGTCGATCGGAGGCGCCGTTGCCCAGCCCGTCATAGGTGATCACGCGATAGCGAGAGCTGAAGTAGAGCACCTGATGACGCCAGAAGTCGCTGTGGACGATCGACCAGGTCGGCAGAAGGAGGATTGCCCGATCCCCTGAACCGAACTCTTGCCAATGAATCCGCTGCCCAGATCGCCGCACGAAACCTGAGCGACCAGCTCTCGCGATCTTCAGCATGCGGTTTCGCTCGAATCGGCTCGACGTGGAGTGAGGGTAACTGGCCCCCAGTGTGCCCCAGGACGATCGAAGCGTGCCCTTTCCAGTGTCCCGGCGTGGCTGGCCCCGCTACGGTCCTGCGTGTGGATAGCCAATGGCCGTCGGAGGAGGAGGGATCGGATGGACAGGCACCAGATATCGACAGACGGAGCTCCGGCCGCACTCGGTCCCTACAGCCAGGCGATCGTCGCCGGCGACTTCGTATTCTGTTCAGGCACGGTGGGCGTCGACCCTGACACGGGCGCAGTCGCCGCCGGAATCGCCGAGCAGACGGAGCAAGCCCTGCTAAACCTCGCAGCCATTCTGGCTGCCGCCGGGTCCTCGATAGGACAGCTAGTCAAGACGACGATCTTCTACGCGAACGTCGATGATTTCGCCACCATCAATGAGGTCTATTCGCGCCATATGCCCGACCCACCGCCGGCCCGTTCGGCTCCAGCAAATGTCGCTCTACCACGGGGTCTTTTGATCTCGATTGACGCAATCGCCACGCTGGGGAGTGGCTGACCATCCTGGAAAGACTTGAACTCCGAATTACGTGGAGTGTGATGGAAGGCATGCTTGATACAGCAATATGCCTGCCCTTTCGTGTCCCATATGAACGGTCGAACCTTTCGCTGCAACGACACCGAAGTGGCATACGGGGACAGTCGCGAATGCAGAACGTGCATACCGAATACCTGCCCAACTCGGAGCGAGATTCACGCCGAACGACAGCTCTGGAGTCGTCGTAGGCGCACATAATCGCTATTCCCTGTCGAGCTATGTAAATGGGTGTCGCGACCGAGAAGTGCCGTTCCAGTGCCTCAGCGCTCCCGGCGTGGCCGCTCGGTAATCGCGGTCCGGCGTGACACCGGGTGTTGCTCCGATCAGCCTCGGTTCGGGGGCGCGCTATCCGGCAGTTGCGGTCGGTAGGACTACACCGGAAGCTGCTGGGGTTCGCGAATACTGGGGCCCGCGTCAGCTGATCTTGGCCATCTCTACAATTGCGTGGCGCTCGACCGAGGCGCACCCACACAGGCGGGGATTTCAACGCGGCAAGGACTGGCGGTCAACCGGCTAGCGCCAGGCGCCGTTGCGAAGGTCTGGCCGCCTTGAGAGGCTGCCAAGATGACTCAGGCGACGGGTCCGACCAGCGACGTACAGGCTGGTGCCCAGCCGGAGAATCATCGAACAACGGCGTTGCGCCCGCCTCGGTTGGTGGGGAGGGACTGGGAGATCGCCGAGGTGACCGAGCGCCTCGCGCTGTCACCACTGACCACCGTGACTGGGCCAGGTGGCGTTGGCAAGACGGCGCTCGCGCTGGCCGTAGCTGCCGCGGCGGTGCCCCAGTTTCCGGATGGTGTGTTCGTCGTTTGGCTGGCCTCCTTGCGGTCAGCAGAGCACATCGCCGGAGAGGTGGCCGCACAGGTCGGGATGCAGAGGTCGGGCGGTCAAACCTACGAGGATTCGCTCACCGAATGGCTCGCAGAACGTGACGTCTTGCTCATCCTTGACAACTGCGAGCACGTGGTGTCCGCCGTGGCTGACCTCGTCGAGAGCCTTACTGCTCGGCTCCCACGCCTTCGTGTGCTTGCGACGAGTCGAGAGCCGCTGTGGGCCTTGGACGAATTGAGCTATCGACTCGATCCACTGGCGGTGGTGGATCGAGATGCGAGCCGTGCGGAGATCGACGCGAACCCGGCCGTGCGCCTGTTCCGAGAGCGAGCCGGCAACAGGACACAGGCATCGCTCGACACCGATCGCGCCGGGCTTCTCCTCGCGGAGATCTGTCGTCGCGTCGATGGCCTCCCGCTTGCCATCGAGCTTGCGGCGGCACGGGTGGCCGGGCTCGATCTGGAGGACATTTCCCTCTACCTCGATGACCTGTTCGAGCTGCTCCCACAAGCGGCGCGGCGGGCCGACGGCGGGCAGCGGTCGCTTCGCGCCACCGTGGAGTGGAGTGACGCCCTACTCACCGAAGAGGAGCGCCAACTCCTGCGGCGGATGGCAGTGTTCGCCGGTGGGTTCGACCTGGCGGCGATCAGGGAGGTCTGCGCGAGCGAACGCCAGACCGCGGCGAAGATCGCGGACCTCACGGCCCGGCTAGTCGAGAAGTCGCTCCTCCTGAAGCAAGGCGGCAGCGGCCCGTATCAGCTGCTGGAGACGATCCGTCAGTACGCCGCCGAGCAACTCGCTGCCGCTGGCGAGCTCGACGCCATCCGTGAGCGCCATGCGCGTTTCTACCTGGGTGTCGCTCTGCAGGAATCCGCGGCGACGATCACCGGGCCGGAGCGGCCGCACCTCGAGGTGCTCCGCCACATCGAGGACAACACTCGCATCGCGCTCGAGTGCCTACTCGGGATCGATCCCCGGTCGGCACTCGAGCTCGCGGCCAGCCTCAACTTCTTCTGGTGGACCCAAGGCAGGCTTCGAGAAGGCATCGGGTGGCTCGAGCGGGCCCGCGAGGCGGCGTCGGAAGCACCGGCAGAGCTCCAGGCGAGAAGCCTGTTCTGTGAAGCCTTTCTCGTCGCCCACGACACCGACGATTGGAATGCCGCGGCCACGCTTGTCGACGACGGATTGGACGCTCTCGTGGGTGTCAGCGAACCTCCGCTGATCCTCGGCATGCTCCACTGCTTGCGGGGAGAGTGTGACGTCTTCAACGGCGATCCGAAGTCCGCCGTCGTTCGCACCCAAACCGGGCTCGAGATCTCGTCTTTGTACCCAGGCACGTGGGGCCGGGGCTACTGCTTGTGGAACGCGGCCCTGGCACGGTTGGCCGTCGGAGACGAGGACGCCGCCATCGCACTCTTCATGGAGGAGATCGATTTGGCGAGCACAGCCGGTTACGGCATCGGGGAAATGGTTGGATGCAACGTCATCGGTGAGATCTGGGAGGCGCGTGGCGACCTCGACACGTCCCGCGGCTTCTTGGAACGGGCGCTAGATCTCCGCCGGGAGGTTGGTGCGGCCGCGGTCCCGACCTTGACGACGGCTCCGCCAATCGGCCATCTGCATGGAGCGATGCCGACGGCTCTGCTCGCAGTGGCGCGTGTGGCCCACAAGCAGGGGGATCTGGCCACGGCGGCAAAGCTGCTACGCGAGGGCCTCCCGCTCGCGGAGGAGATGCGCGAGGTTGCTACGGCACAGCAGATGGTCGAACTCCTGAGGAAGACGTCGCAGGCTGAACCCACACAGCGCGCCACGCTTCGGCCCGAGGGTGGCGTCTGGCGCATCGACTTCAAAGGCACGAACGTCCACGTGCCGGACCTGAAAGGGCTGTGGCACCTCCGCGAGCTCGTCTCTCGGCCGCATGAGTTCGTGCCCGCCTTGGCGCTCATCGGAGCATCAAGTGAGGAGCCGATTCCGCAGGGTTACACCGAACCCCAACTCGATCGCGAAGCACTCAGACAGTATCGGCGGCGTCTCGCTGAGTTGGACGACGATCTGGACGACGCCGTGGTCCACGGCGACGCTGAGAGGCAGGCGAAGCGATATGCCGAGCGGGACGCGTTGATCGCAGAGCTCAAGCGGGCCACGGGACTAGGTGGCCGGCCGCGGCGGTCCGGCTCGCCGGCCGAGAAGGCCCGGCTCAACGTGACCAGAACGATCCGACACGCCATCACCGACTTGTCGACCAAGGTTCCGGAACTCGCCGAGCACCTGGACGAGTCGATCGTGACCGGTGTCTCGTGCTGCTACCAGCCCAAGACCAACATCGTCTGGACGACGTGACCTGACGGCCTGGTTCGTTCAGAACGAACCAGGCGGCAGTCGGAAACGAACGCCTCTTCTATAGGTGGCAAAGGGCCGCCCCAAATGAACGGACGGTGACCAGATGTTTGTGACAGTCATCCACCGAATTCACGACCCCGAAGGCTTTCAGGGTGCCGAGGCCAAGGCGATGGAGGCCGGACTTCCTCCCCACGTTGCGTTGCCAATCCATGCAGCTACCAACGATCACGGACTCGGGATCTGCATCTGGGAAGGAGAATCCGTCGACGCTGTGCGTGAGGTGGTTGAAGGCGCGGTCGGACCATGGGCGAAGAACGAGTACTACGAGATGCACGTAGACGGACTCACCCCGCAACTCTCAAGGTGACGGCTGATCCCGAACCAATCTGACGTCCGTGGCAGATCGCCGGCTGGGGGACTCGTTCTGAGAGGGTGCCTGGTCGGCGGTCTGTCCTCGGTCAGTCGTAGGGCAGGACGAGGGATCATCTGAAGCGGGTATCCCCGAGAATCGAGTTTCCAGTCGCATTGCGTATCAAGGTGGACCAGTCTGGAAGTGCTGTTCCAGGTCCCTCGCTGATCGAGATCACCCGATCGAATCGACCGCCGAAGCGTCGTCGTGCGCTCCAGGGAGCCATCGCCGAGCGCCCAGTGGCCCACGAATGGGCCTCGGCGCGATGTCTTCACCTGATGGCTTTGTGGTCACCGGCAAGGGAACTTAGGCCCTACCTGGGCCGTCCAAGTCGAGCCACACTGAGTCTGGGAGTGAAAGGAGGTTCCGTTATGGCTCGCCTCTACCACGAAGCTCGCGGCTCTCGTCGCCCCATGCGATGGGGCGCGACCGACGAAGAAGTCACTGGGCTGTTTCCTCACGCTGAGATCGTGCCGGCCGGGAAGCGGTCGCCAACGACCGCCGTCACCATCGATGCCACACCTGAGCAGGTGTGGCCCTGGCTCGTGCAGATGGGCTGGGACCGCGGGGGCTGGTACTCCTGGGACCTGCTCGACAATCGTGGTCGGCGCAGTGCCCAAGAAGTGCACCCCGAATGGCAGGACGCCACCATTGGCGACCAGTTGAAGTTCTGTGCGCTAGGGCGGGTCGTGGACGCGTACCGAGTCGGTGTCATCGAACCCAACACGTTCTTTGGCCTCTACGGCTTTACGACCTATAGGCCGCTGGCTCGATCCGTCTGAGCCTCGGCCACGGTCCTACATGGAGGGTCTGTGGGGCTTCTGGTTGAAAGAGATTGCTGATGGGCGAACTCGTCTCGTGATCAGCGGCTACCAAACCTACCGCCCTCGTTGGGTCGAGAGGTTCGTCGCGCCATGGTTCTGGATCCTTGTCGCCTGGCCCATGCAGGCGCGGATGATGGCGGTGCTCAAGCGGAACGTCGAGCGGTCAGCACGCCCCCCAACGCCACGGCTAGCAGGGAGATTGGGGCGGGCCGCCTGAGCACCAACCGCCGCGTGCGAAGAGTGTGTTCAGGTGGCCCGGGCGAGAAGTGGCGCACCCGGGTCGCTGCACGCTTAGGTGCGCCCACTTGCTATTCGCGGCCCAGAGCAATCCCGGTCCGTTGCTGTCCGAGACGGCCCCGGCCAAGGGGCGAACAACCCGGCATTGCCGCTAGGTCCGCGGCGCCCTGTCAACTCCGAAGGTGTCAGCCGCCACCAGACGGTGCGAGACGTGCAAGACCTCGGAGAAGTCTGGGAGTGTGACGCGCCATTGAGGCGACGGCGCGGTCCGAACGCCGCATGGCGTTCCGTGGTGACGGCGTGGGGAGGGAGACGAGTGCCGCCTCGGCCGATCCGGGCTGTGCGCCCGTCGGGTCGACAGCGAGGAGCTGCCACTGTCCGGGCACGCCCTTCAGGTCGTGTGAGCCGCGGTCCTCAAAGCCGATCCCGGAGCCGACGACGAGGTCACGTAGCGAACTTGAGACCAGGATCTCGCCGGGAGCCGCGTGCGCCGTCACCCTCGCCGCGATGTGAACGGCAATGCCGCCGATATCATCGCCAATCAGCTCGCACTCTCCGGTGTGGATGCCCGTGCGGATCTCGATGCCGAGGGATTCTGCGTCGCTCTGCAACGCCTCCGCGCATCGAATGGCGAGGGTGGGCGCCTCGAAGGTGGCGAGATGGCCGTCGCCCGTGCTCTTCACGACCTTGCCACCGAAGCGATCGGCGAGGCTGGTTGTGAGGACGTCGAAACGCTGGAGAACTGCTCTCCACCGCTCGTCGCCCATGGCAGCCGCCCGGGCGGTGGAGGACACGATGTCGCTGAACAGCACGGTCTTCAGCGCACGCTGAGACTGGCGCGGCCCCGCGTGGGTGCCGGTCAGAAACTCCTCGATCGTTCGGTTGACGCGATCGGGTTCCGTGAGGAAGGGTGCGTGGTCGTGGCCATCGACCTCCAAAAGGCGCGCGCCGGGAATGTGGTCGGCGAGATAGCGGCCGCCTTGGATCGGAACGGGATCGTCGGTGGCGTGAATCACCAGCGTCGGCACAGAGATCGTCGGCAAGATCGATCGAACGTCGACTCGTTGGACGGACTCAATGGTGGCCCGTGCCATCCCGGGGCTCGCGCTCATCCGTTCGAGCATCCCTAGCTGGGTCAGTGAGGGTACCGACGGCAACAGGACGTGCAACGCCTCACCGGTCCCCCAGTTCGATCGCACCGCCCGCCCTAACAGTTGGATGCGGGTCACTTGTTCCGACGAGGGCGCATAGATGTCCCCCAAAACCGCGCCCAAACGCTCAGACACCTCGGTCGGATCGCGGTCCATGTCATCCCAACTGATCCCGGAGTAGGCGAAGGTGCCGGTCAGTATGAGCGCCTTGACGCGATAAGGCCGCGTGGCCGCGAACATGATGGAGGCTGGGCCGCCTTCGCTTATGCCCATAACAGCGGCGCTGCCGAATCCGGCGGCGTCCATCACCGCTTCGATCTCGGCCGCTCGGTCGTCAATCGAGCGGACCTTGGGTACCGGATCGGAGAGGCCGACACCTGCCTTGTCGAACAGCAGGATGCGGCAGAAAGAAGAGACCTGGTCGAACCACGCCTTGAACGCTGGAATCGTCCAGTTCAACTCGATATGGCTGATGAATGAAGTCGCGACCACTAGGTCGATGGGACCTTCGCCGACCACCTGGTAGGCAAGGCTGAGGTCCCCGCATGGCGCGTATTTCGTCTGCGGCACAAGATGACCCTACGCGACTTCTGCCCCGGAGACGTGTGTCGGGGACTTCATGATCGTCCGGGGTCTTTGAGCGAATCGCCATGTGCGCATGTGCCGTTGTGCGCTACTTAGCGCCTTGGCCTAACCGACCGGAAATGACGCCTGAGCGGTCTGCCGTAGGTCGTTCGCCGAGCGCCCTCTTCGTCGCGGCGATGGCAGAGGAGCTCCCGTTGACCCAGCGGATCCCGTTCGGCACCACCGACTGGCGCATCTCCATGCACCGGCGTCAGGTCGTCGAGTCGGCCAACGCCGGGCTCAAGGGCGCGTTCGCGGACCTGTCCCGAGGCTTCTTCCGGGTCTTCGGTCGGGTGAAGATCTCGGTGCTGCTCGGGTTCACGATCGCGGCCTACAACCTTGACCGGGTGCGGAGCTTCCGGGCCAGGCAACCCGAGGGGGAGCATCGTCCGAAGTACCGCGCCAAGCGGCGCCTTGGTATCTGGCGCGACCTCATCGACTCGACCGCCGAAGC
>Ga0070735_10003320_pt1 | contig 14163 bp, 11 predicted proteins | sample Coa_R1_FD_66443 | JGI IMG/M metagenome (GOLD analysis project Ga0070735, IMG submission 66443) | Surface soil microbial communities from Centralia Pennsylvania, which are recovering from an underground coalmine fire - Coalmine... | ecosystem: Environmental > Terrestrial > Soil > Unclassified ...
AGCTTGAGCCGTGCGTCCAAGAGGCCGTCGTCGCGGAAGAAGGCGGCGTCCTTCGGGGTGTCGCGCGTGGGTTCGGGCGGCGGCGAAGGGGGCGGCGCGAGCGAGGTCGAGACTTCCGCTTCGACGGCGGGCGCCGGCGCGGGCGCGGCGGTCTGCAGGATCGGCGTCGAGGTGCGGGCGGCGAAACGGCTCATCAGGCGGCCCGCCCGCGCGCTTCGGCCGCGCCGCCGGTGATCAGCTGCTCGACAATGGCGGCGATGTCCTTGACGATCTTCGAGCGCGGACGGTGCTGGCTGATCGGGCCGCCGAGGTTGGCCGAGCAGGCGGCCGCCTCCCAGTCCGACGTGATGACGCCGTCGACCTTGCGGCCGAGCGCCTTCTCAGCTTCGCCGCGCGAGGGCGCCGGGCCGAACATGCGCCCGGCCATGCGGTTCAGGAGCACGCGCGGATGCGCTTGGTCGGGCAGCTCGGTTTCGATCTCGGACGAAAGCGCACGCGCCGCGAGCAGCGCCGGCACCGTGAGCTCGGAGACGACCAGGATCTGGTCGGAACCGGCCAGCAGGTCCATGGTCCACGCTTGGCGGCCACGCGGGAGGTCGACCACGATCCAGTCGTACGCCTGACACGCCACCTCCAGCAGTCTCAGCACCGCGTGCGACGAGACCTTGGTGAAAGCCAACGGATCGCGCGGACATGCGAAGAGGTCGAAGCCGCCGCTCACGCGCACCGAAAAGGCGTCGAGCAGATTGGAATCGATGCGCTCGGGCGAGGCCGAGGCGTCGGCCAGGTGCATGTTGGCGGCGCTGCCCAGGTAGGAGCTGGCCGCGCCGTCGGCGAGGTTCAGGTCAATGAGGGCGACGCGGTCGCCGAGCTTGCGGCTGGCCAGGGTCGTGGCGAGTTCGATGGCGACGGTCGTGCCGCCGGCGCCACCCACCGCGCCGGTGACGGTCCAGCATTGTGAAGCGTGAACCTGCTCCATCACCACAGCGCCGTCGGCGAGCAGCGTGGCGGCGCAGCGCGCCAGGTCGGCGACGGTCGTCGGCTGGTCGAGCACGTCCGAGCGGCGGAGCTTCATCAGCGCGCGCGCCAGGCCCGCAGGCAGATGGGCGCCAACAAGGATGGCGGCTGGCTGCGGCGTCGCCTGCGCGATCGCCCCGATCATCGCAGCGAGCCGGGTCGGATCGCCGGTGCTGGAATCGATGATGACCAGGTCCGCCGACGGAGGTTGGCGCGTGAGCGCGTCCAGCCCGTCGGCGCCGGCCACGTCGAACTGCGCGCCGGCTAGCGCCTGCTCGACGAGCGCGGCGATGCGCTGGCCGACCACGAGGACGCGGCGTTGGTTGAAAGCGGCGGAACTCATGCGCGCCTCAGGACTCCTTCGCGCCCGGAGGCGGCGGCCCGGCCTTGGCGTCGATCCCTTCGAGGATCAGGTCGATGCCGCTGGGTTCGTGCGTCTCGTTGAGCGGGTTCGGCAGCGCCTCCGGCGAGGCCGCCGGCGAGGTCAGGTGCGGGGTGACGATGATGATCAGCTCGGTCTGCTGGTGCTGCCAGTCGGTCGAGCGGAAGAGCGCGCCCAGCACCGGCAGGTTGCCCAGGCCCGGCACCTGATGGACGGCGTTGTTGTAGTCCTGCTGGAACAGGCCGGCGATGGCGAAGCTCTGCCCGTCCTTCAGCTCGACCGTGGTCGACGCCTTGGTCTCGACCATCGCCGGCAGGTTGAAGCCGGAGATGGTGACCGCGTGCGCCTCGTCGAGCTGGCTGACGTCGGGGGCGACCTGCAGCTTGATCTCGCCGTTGTCCTCGACCGTCGGCGTGACCTTCAGGTTCACGCCGTAGGGCTCGAACTGGATGGTGACGCCGGTCAGGCCGTTCGGCACCGGATAGGGGATCTGGCCGCCGGCGAGGAAGCTGGCTTCCTGGCCGGACATGGCCATCAGGTTCGGCCGCGCCAGTGTGCGCACGACGCCCTTCTGTTCGAGCGCCTCCAGCTGGGCGTTGATCGACACGTCGCCGATGCGGCCGGCGATCGCCAGCGTCGCCTGCGGCGCCGTGTTGCCGGCGAGGCCGGAGCCGGAGTTTATTCCGAAGTTGCCGAGCGCGCTCTTGGCCGAGAAGTTGAAGCCGACGTCCTTGAGCGAGCTGCGGCTCGCCTCCAGGAAGCGGACCTCGACCATGACCTGCTGGTTGTTGAGCACGGTGACGTTGGAGGCCACCGCCTTCGGCGCATAATGCTCGGCGATCGCTGAGGCCCGCTCGGCGACGGCCGTCGACGAGGCCGTGCCGGTCAGCAGCACGCCGCCGGCGAAGTCCTGGGCGGTGATGTGCTCGCCGGGCAAGGCCGCCGCCAGGTCCGACTGCAGCGAGTCGAGGTCGTCGCCGACGCGCACGTCGATCACCTGTGCGAGGTGATGGCGCTGGTCGTAGATCAGCAGGTTGGTGACCCCGAGCGCCTTGCCGCGGATGTAGAAGCTGTGGTCGGTGGTCGCGACCAGCTGGGCGGTGTCAGGCTGGGCGACGACAATCTCGCCGAACGGATAGTCGAGCCGGAAGGCGGCTGACTTGTCCTTGGCCACCACGATCGAGCGCGGCGCTTCGTCAACGTCGGCCGCGCGGACGCTTCCCGCGCCGACGATGCCGGCGGCCAGCGCCGCGCCGGCGACCAGCGCCAGGCGCCTGCCGGCCTTGGAAGACATGAGGTGGCCCATCGTCAGCGTCCCGCCCGTTCAAAAGGCACGTGGATGTCGGTGGCGGCGTCGCCGCTGACGACGGTGACCGCAACGCCGGCGCCGTCGGCGCTCGAGCGGGGGCGGTTGGTTCTGGCGGCCGCGACGGGAGCGCCGTCGCGCGGCTGGCGAGGGGTGTGGCTGATGCGGCTGTCGTCGACGATGGCGTGCGCGGCGGAGTCGATCTCGCCCTGGCCGGGACGCCGCAGCGCCAGGCTGAGCGTGCCGCCGCCCTGGACCGCCAGCGCCAGCTTTTCGGCGTCCTGCATCGACACTTCCAGCGTCGCCGTGGACGGAACCGCCGGCTGAGTCGAGGTCGGGTTGGCGTTCAGGTCGACGCCCAGCACGCGAACGCTCTGGATGAGCACGCCCGCCCCGAACAGCTTGCCGTTCCCGGCGTCAGCAATCGGCGTCGGCAACTCGTGCGAGTAGACCACGTCGACGCGGTCGCCGGGCATGATGTGCCCGCCGCCGGCGGTCGCGGCCGTCACCGAGATGGTGTAGGCGCGCATGCCTGGGGCGACGAGGGCGGCCAGCGTCTGCCGCTCGCCGGGCCCGGTCAGCTTCGACGCCAGAACCGGCTCTTGCGCGGCCATGGCGGCCAGCGCCACGGGCGGGCCGCCGTCCTGGTTCAGAATCTGGCCGACGTTGGCGTAGGCGCCCTGCGGCGTGTCAGCCGGCGGAATCCTGATGACCTTCAGATAGTGGCTGTCGAGCTTGGCGCCCCACGGGATCGGGATCGCGGCCACCACCACCGGAACCTCGGGCGCCGGCGTCGCCGCCTGCGCCGTGGACGAGTGCGCCGAATGCGAAGGCAGCAGCCAGAGGCGCGCGATCAGCAGCGCCCCCAACCCAAGCGCCACAGACGCCACGATACTGATGATTGTGCCCAGCCGCATCTTCCGCCTCGAACACGCCGGTCCAGGGATCGATCCCCCCGCGTCGTTCGAGGTTATCCGACGACAGCTGTTGCAGTGTCGTTAATTGGCAAAGTAAACGCGCGTAAACCGTGATTATATCGGAATCGTTATCCGTAATTACTCGAATTAATATTGTATAATGCTCTCATTCAGTTCGCGTTTACCACTCACGCGCCGGTGTATTTTGGTTTCCGCTTCTCGGTGAAAGACAGCCGCGACTCGCGCACGTCGTGGGGCGCTTTTCGCGCGAAGCCCAGTCCGACGGACTCGTAGCGGATCGCTTCCTCGAAGTCGGCTTCGAAGCTGTGCTGCAGCACGCGCTTGGTCATCCGAAGGGCGAGCGGCGGCCACTGGGTCATCTCGTTGGCGAGCTTGATCGACTCTTCAAGGAGCGCCTCGTGCGGCACGAGCCGGTCGAGCAGGCCGAGGCGGTAGGCCTCCTCGCCGTTCACCGCGCGGCTGGTGAACAGCAGGTCGGCTGCGCGGGCATAGCCGATCACGCGCGGCAGGAAATAGGAGAGGCCGGAGTCGGGCGAGAGGCTGCGCTCGATGAAGACGGCCTTGAACCGGCTCATCTCCGAACCGACGCGGATATCGCAGGCCATCGCCATGCTCATGCCGGCGCCGGCGGCCACGCCGTTGATCGCCCCGATCAGCGGCTTGTCGAAGGAGTGGAAGCGCCGGGCCCAGCGGCCCACCCAGCCGTCTTCATCCAGGCGGGTGTTCTGCGGACCGACCGCGTCCGGGTCGCGCCCGGCCGCCGCCGCGGCTGCAGCCGCGCCGCCGCTCAGGTCCGCGCCGGAACAGAAGCCGCGGCCCGTCCCGGTGATGATCAGCGCGCGCACGTCATCGTCCTCGCGCGCCGCCTCCACCGCCTGGTGCACTTCCTCGCGAACGGCGTTCCCGATCGCGTTCAACCGCTCAGGCTTGTTCAGCGTCAGCACCGCCACGTGTTCGTGCTTGTCGTAGAGGATGGCTTCATAGGCCATGGATCATGCGCTCCCTTCTTCGCGCCTAAGGGTCGCGGGGAACGGCGCCCTTGGGTCATCGTTGGCGTCGCCGCTCAAGCCGGCTACATGGCGCCGGAGAAAGCTCGCGACCGTCGCGGCCATATAATCCCTCGGAAGGGGCCTACGTCCATGAAGCTCGACTCCTCGATCGCCGCCATCGTCACGGGCGGCGCTTCCGGCCTCGGCGAGGCGACCGTGCGGGCGCTGGCCAGCCACGGCGTCAAGATCGGCATCTTCGACCTCGAGCGTCAGCGCGCGAAGGCCGACGCGCTGCTCGCCGAGATCGGCGGCGGCGTCTTCTGCCCCTGCAACGTCACGTCGGAAGAGGAGGTCGACGCGGCTTTCGCCCAGGCCCGCGCGGCGAACGGCCAGGAGCGCATCCTGGTCAACTGCGCCGGCACCGGCAACGCTTCGCGCACCGCCAGCCGCGCGCGCGACACCGGCGAGATCCGCACCTTTCCGACCGAGAACTTCAACCTGATCATCCAGATCAACCTAGTCGGGACCTTCCGCTGCGTGGCCAAGGGCGCGGCGGGGATGATGACGCTGGACCCTCTGCCCGACGGCGACCGCGGCGTGATCATCAACACCGCCTCCGTAGCGGCCGAGGACGGCCAGATCGGCCAGGCGGCCTACACCGCTTCCAAGGCCGGCGTGGTCGGCCTGACGCTGGTCGTGGCGCGCGACATGGCGCAGGAAGGCATCCGCTGCAACACCATCCTGCCCGGCATCTTCGACACCCCGCTGATGGGCGGGGCGCCACAGCAGGTGAAGGACGCACTGGCCGCCACAGTGCTGTTCCCCAAGCGCCTCGGCGTGCCGGAGGAGTACGCCTCGCTGGCGATGGAGATGATCCGCAACGGCTATTTCAATGGCGAGGACGTGCGCCTGGACGGCGGGATCCGCATGCAGCCGCGCTAGGGCTCGACCGGCGCAAGGAACGTCCGCTCTTCGGAAAGGATGTAGCGCTTGGCCTGGGCGTCGCCGAAGTTGGCGGCGCCGGCCGGATCGCTCTTCACCCGCGCGCGATAGGCCTCGTAGGCCGCCAGGCTCTCGAACCTGAGCAGCGCCAGCGCGATGTTGTTGCTCCCCTCGTGGGGCATGAAATAGCCAAGGCACTCGCCGCCACAGGCGGGAATGATGCCGAGCCACTTGCGCGCATAGGCCTCGAAGGCGTCGCGCTGGAACGGATCGATCACATAGCGGATCGAGCAGACGATGGTCATGGCGGTCCTTTCGCTTCGCGTGGAGCGCCGCCTTGCTAGACCGCCGACGCGCGTCGTCGTTTCGATCGGCATCGAACCGTCAGCGGGTGGCGGCCGGCGCGGGCCCGCCCTAGGCTGGGCGGATGAGAGACGGTCCCGACATCGCCCGCATCGGCGCCCTTCTGGGGGATACGGCGCGCACGCACATGCTCACGGCGCTGATGAGCGGCCAGGCGCTCACGGCGGGCGAGTTGGCGCGCGAGGCGCAGGTGACGCCGCAGACGGCTTCGTCGCATCTGGCCAAGCTCGCGGACGGCGGGCTCGTCGCGCCGCGCCGCCAGGGTCGTTTCATCTACTACGCGCTCGCCAACCGCGAGGTGGCCGAACTGATGGAGCAGCTGGCCGGCGTGGCGGCGGCTGCGGGCCACAGGCGCACGCGCCCCGGTCCGCGCGATGCGGCGATGCGTTTCGCACGCGTCTGCTACGACCATCTGGCTGGCGAGGCGGGCGTCGCGCTGCTCGACGGGCTGAAGGGCCGCGGCGTGATCGAGGACCGTAGCGGCGCGCTCAGCCTCACGGCGTCCGGCGCTGACTTCGTGCGCGCCTTCGGCGTGCCGGCCGAGAGCCTTGCGCCGGGCGGCCGGCGCCCGGTCTGCAAGGCCTGCCTCGACTGGAGCGAGCGCCGCGACCACCTGGCCGGCTCCCTCGGCCGCGCGCTCCTGGCCGAGATCTACGCTCGGGGCTGGGCGCGGCGGCTGGACGGCGGCCGTGTCGTGGCGTTCAGCGGCCCAGGGTTCGCGGCCTTCCGGCGCACCTTCCAGCTCGCCGCCGCAGCCTGAACGGTCAGCTCGGGCGGACGATCTTGCTGGCGAGGTTGCTCATCACGTCGCGCGCGTCGAAGGCGTGCGGGTTGCCTGAAGGCTTCGGCCCATGGTGCATCAGGATCTCGGCCGAGGCGTCGAACCGCTCGACCGTCTGGACGTCGAGATCGTCGGGCCAATAGCCCGGCCCCCACCAGCCGAAGCCGCGGCGGCGGAATCGCCACGAGGGACCGAACCCGTATGGTCCGTCGTCATAGGCGTAGGTGTGGGCGTGCGTCTCGGTCGCCCGATCGACGGTCTCGAACCAGTCGTAGCCCTGGGCGACCGTCAACTCCGCCGCCCGGTACAGCAGGTAGGTCTCGACCGTGGAGCGGTTGGTCAGATCGTTGCCGGTGAAGGAGACCCGCCAGCGATCGGTTTCGATCCGCGCTTCGCTGTAGCCGCCGGACTGCGCGGCGCCCGTCGCCAGCGGTTGGTAGGGGGTCGCCGTTTCGCAACCCGAAAGGGCGGTCGCCGCCGCCATTGCGGCGAGGATCGCGAACATGCGCTGGCCCATGCGCCTCTCCCTGACTGAACCCACGCCGCAGCGCGGCGCGCGATCATACTGCGCCGCCGAGGCTGAACGCAGGATGACTGCCCAGGCGGCCGGCGTCAGCCGACCACCGACTTGTGCGCCATGACCGTCTGGATGAGGCTCCAGACAACGCCGCCGCCCGCGCCGAGCAGGAGCGCCAGCATCGCCAGGGCCTGGATGGCGAATCCGGTTCCCCGCCGGCTCGCCTCGCGGGAGTAGGCGATGGTGTAGATCAGCCGGCCGACCAGCCAGACCAGCCCCAGCCCGACGGCGACCCACTCGCTGACGAAGATGGCGAACAGCCAAAGCGCCGGCAGGAAGACCATCAGGCCTTCCAGCGTGTTGGCGTGGACGCGGAAATAGCGCTCGAACTCCGGGTTTCCGCTCGTGGCCGGCGCCTCGACTCCCAGCCGACCGCGCGCCGAGCCGACGCGCAGCGCCTGCCAGAAGAACAGCATGAGCGCGAGAACCGTAACCAGTGCGACCAACGGGTGCATGGCGTCTCCTCTTCCCTGATAAAGGCGGTCTGACGCCGCCCCCCTGGCGCGCAAGCTGGCACGACAGCCCGCGTCGCGCGAGGCGCATTTTTGTCGGCGGCGTTCCCCGAGGGATCAGCGGGCTGCGGCGACCAGCTCGCGCAGCGCGGCCGCGGCGATGGTGAGCTTGGCGAAGCTCCAGGCGCCAGGCGCGGTCTCGACCGATCTGAGCGCGGCTTCGCAGGTCCGGGCCCCGCCGGCGTTCAGGGCGCTCCAGCCGCGCACGACGCCGCGCGCGGCCTGCGGCGTTTCGGCCCCTTCCGGCGAGCCGGCAAAGCCCATCAGCACACGCGTCAGCGCCGTCTGCTCGGCGACCAGATCCTCGACCAGGCGCCGCACGGCCAGTCGCTCGAAGCCGTCGGCGGCCTTCAGCGAACCGGCGGCTGCGCGCAGGCGATCGAAGCCGAACGCCGCGCCCGTCTGATGATAGAGCACCGCGGCGCGCCGCACCGGCCAGCCGGCGGCGGTGGCCAGGTCGGCGAGGTCGCAGGCGGTGGTCAAGAGCCCCATCAGGGCCAGCTCCGATGCGATCGTGTTCGGCGCGCCGCTTTTGCGGAAGCTCTTGATCCGGCGCGCCACCATCCGCTGTTCGAAGGCCGAGAGAATGGCGCCGCCGGCTTTGCGGAGTTCGTCCATCGCCGGCTGGTAGGCGTCGATCAGCGCCTTCACGGAGGCGCCGCCACCCTCCGCCTCCGCACTCGGCCGGCTGGCGCGGCGGGCGAGCCAGTAGGTCTGAGCGCGCAGCAGGCCGGCCAGCTCGGCGAACAAGTCAGCTTGGCCCGCCGCCGCGATCCGCCCGTCCAGCGCCGCGATGGCGTTCCAGCTCGTCTCGACGCGGAGCACCGCCTTGGCGGCGGAGAAACCGGTGGCCAGCTCCGCCGGCCCGCAGCCGGCCGCAGCCATCAGCCGGCGCGGGAAGGTCGGGCCGCAGCGGTTGACCATGTCGTTGCCGAGCACGGTCGCGATGATCTCGCGGCGGAGGCGATGGCGGCGCATCTCATCGCCGAAGCGGCGAAGCGGCTCTGGGAAATAGTCCTCGAGGGTCTGCACGAAATAGGGGTCGTCCGGGGCGCTCGAGGCGATGACGGCGTCGAACAGGTCGAGCTTGCCGTAGGCCAGGAGCACGGAAAGCTCGGGGCGCGTCAGGCCCTCGCCAGCGTCGCCCAGCGCGGCGATGGCGAGCGCGCTCGGCAAGCCCTCGATGGCAGGGTCGAGGCGGCCCTCGGTCTCGAGCGCCGCGATGAACGCGCCATGGGCGGCGAGGTCGCCGACGGCGCTGCGCTGCATCAGGCTGAGCGCCAGTGTCTGATCATAGTTGTGCGCCAGCACATGGCTGGCCACCTCTTCGGTCATCGACTGCAGCAGCGCGTCGCGCCGGGGCCGGTCCAGCTCGCCGGTGCGCTCGGCCATGCCGGTCAGGATCTTGATGTTCACCTCGTGGTCGGAGGTGTCGACGCCGGCCGAGTTGTCGATGGCGTCGGTGTCGATGCGCCCGCCGGCCCGGGCGAAGGCGATGCGGCCGGCCTGCGTGACGCCGAGGTTCGCCCCCTCGCCGACCACCTGCACCCGAAGCTCGTCGGCGTTCACGCGGATGGCGTCGTTGGCCTTGTCGCCGACGTCCAGATGGCTCTCGCGCGGGCTCTTCACATAGGCCCCGACGCCGCCGAGGTAGAGCAGTTCGGCTTTCGCCTTCAGGATGGCGTGGATCAGCTCGGCCGGCGTGAGCGCGTCGGCGTCCACGCCGAGCAGCGCCTGCATCTCGGGCGTCAGCGGGACCGCCTTCAGCGTGCGCGAGAAGACGCCGCCCCCGCGTGAAATCACCTTGCGGTCGTAGTCCTGCCACGAGGACCGCGGGAGCGCGAACATGCGCCTGCGCTCGGCGAAGGAGGCCGCCGGGTCGGGATCGGGATCGATGAAGACGTCGCGGTGGTCGAAGGCGGCGACCAGCCGGATCTCTTCCGACAGCAGCATGCCGTTTCCGAAGACGTCGCCAGACATGTCGCCGACGCCGATGACGGTGAAGGGCTCGGCCTGGATGTCCTTGCCGAGTTCGCGGAAGTGGCGCTTCACCGCCTCCCAGGCGCCGCGGGCGGTGATGCCCATGGCCTTGTGATCGTAGCCGGCAGAGCCGCCGGACGCGAAGGCGTCGCCGAGCCAAAAGCCGTAGTCTTCCGCCAACGCATTGGCGATGTCGGAAAAGGTGGCCGTGCCCTTGTCGGCGGCCACGACCAGATAAGGATCGTCGGCGTCGTGCACGACGACGCGCTCCGGCGCGACGACGCTTCCGTCGGCCGCGAGGTTGTCGGTGAGGTCAAGGAGGCCCGACAGGAAGGTTCGATAGGCGGAGACGGCCGCCTCGCGCGTTGCGTCCATCGTCCCACCGCGTGGCAGGCGCTTGGGATAGAAGCCGCCCTTCGAGCCCACGGGCACGATCACCGCGTTCTTGACGTTCTGCGCCTTCACCAGGCCCAGGACCTCGGTGCGGAAGTCGTCGCGCCGATCCGACCAGCGGATGCCCCCGCGCGCCACCGGCCCGAAGCGCAGGTGAACGCCCTCGACATGCGGGGCGGCGACGAAGACCTCGCGGTACGGCTTCGGTTCCGGCAGGTCCTCGAGTTCGCGCGAGGCGAGCTTGAAACTGATGTAGGGCTTGGGGCCGCCGCCCGCGGCAAGCTGGTAATAGTTGGTGCGGGTGAGCGCGCGGACGAGCGCGGCCAGCCGGCGCAACACCCGGTCGACATCGAGGCTCTCGACGGCGCGCAGCGCCTCGACGACCTCGGCGGCGAGGGCGTCTGTCTTCGCCTCCCGGTCGCCCGCGAACGCCGGGTCGAACCGGGCGGCGAACATGTCCAGGATCAGCCGCGCGATGCCGGCCTGGTCGGCCAGCGCCGCCTGCTGCACGGCCTCGCCGGGATCGAGACCCGACTGCTGCCGGTAGCGGGCGAGCGCCCGCATCAGCGCCGCCTCGCGCCAGGAGACGCCGAGCGCGGTCACCAGCCGGTTGAAGCCGTCGTCTTCGGCCCGGCCCTCCCAGACGGCCATGAAGGCGTCCTCGAAGGCGGGCTTCACGCGTGCGAAGGCGATCGCTTCGCCATCGGCCTGTGTGAGGCTGAACTCGTGCACCCACACGAGGTCCGGCTCGTCGCCGGCGCGCGGCACGGCGAACCCATCTTCCGCCAGCCCCTTGAGGCCCATGTTGTCGAGGATCGGCAGGACGTCGGCCAGGGGCGCGGCGGCGTCCCAGCGATAGAGCTTCAGGCGGAACGCCGCCGGCGGATCTTCGGGTTTGCGATGCGCGCGCACGGCGACAGGCCGGTCCGGCCCGAGCGGCTCCATCATCGCGATGTCGCGCACCGCTTCGGCGCCGTCGTAGAGGTCGCGATAACCTGGCGGGAACCCGGCGGCGTAGCGGGCAAGCAAGCCGCCGGCCTGCGCATCGGCGACAGGGTCGGCGCGGAGCGCGGCCTCCAGCGTCGACTCCCAGCTGCGCGCGGCGTCGGCGATCGCCGCTTCCAGCTTGCCGAGATCCGGCGTCGGCAGCGCGCCCGGCGTCACGCCGATAATGTAATGCACGCGCGCCAGCGGGGCGTCGGAGAAGCTGGGGTAGTAGGCCGAGATGCGCCCGCCGAAGGCCTCGCTCAACATGCGCCCGGCGCGCGCCACTAACCCCGCCTCGTAGGCGTCGCGCGGAAGGTAGAGCAGGATGGAGACGAAACGGTCGAACGGGTCGCGGCGTGCGAAGAGCTTGACCCGCGGCCGGTCGTTCAGGTGCAGTACGCCCAGCGCCAGGTCCTGCAACGCCTCGGTGGAGAGCTGGAACAGTTCGTCGCGCGGCAAGTTCTCGAGCACGTTGTGCAGCCGGCGGTCGCGGTGGCCGCCGGCCGGGGCCCCGGACGAGGCCAGCACCTGTTCGACCTTGCGCCGGAGCAGCGGGATCGCCTGCACCGGGTCGTCATAGGCCTCGGCCGCGAACAGACCGACGAAGCGGGTCTCGCCCACCGCCTTTCCGTCCGCGCCATAGCGGCGCACGCCGACGTAATCCATGTGCCCGCGCCGGTGCACGTGGCTCCTCAAATCGGACTTGCCGATGATCAGCGGCGTGTCGCGATCGAGTTCGCGGCGCAGCTGCGCCGAGACGATGGCGGGCTCGCTGGACCGGCGCAGCACGCCGCGCGACTGGTCGCGCAGCACGCCGAGGCAGCCCTCGGGGCGGTAGCGCGGCTCATCGGCGGTGTAGCGGCCGGTCGTGGTGCGGGGATACTCGTAGCGGCGCGCTCCGAGGAAGATGAAGTGTCGGCGCAGCCAGGCGAGGAAGGCCGTCATCTCGGCCAGGTCGTCGGCGGGGATGTCGCCCTTGCGCGCGCCCAGTTCGCCGCTGGCCTGGTCCACCATCGCCTGCATGGCCCGATAGTCGCCGACCGCCAGGCGCACGTCGGCGAGCGCGGCCCGGACGCGGGCGATGAGCGCCTCGGCCTGCGCGTCGGCGAGCGGATCCACCAGCACCTGGATCATCGAGCGTTTGGCCGCGCCGCGCGCCGCCGGGACAACAGCATGGAACATGGCGCGCACCGGCAGCCTGGCGTCGGCTACCTCGTTCATCACGCTGTCGACGAGGAACGGCGAGTCCGGCTGGACGATGTCGAGTTGCGCGTGGGGGCCGGCCGCCGCGATGCGGATGGCGGGCTCGTCCCCCGTCGCCTGGTCTGCGAAGCGCCAGAGGTCGGCGAAGCCGGCGGCGAGCGCTGCGGGCGTCAGGTCCGGCGTCTCCTCGGGCCGCACGTCCTCGGCCATCTGCGCGATGAAGGCGGCCTGACGCGCATCCAGCCGCTCTTCGCCGAGCGCTGTGGTGAAGGCGCCCGCGAGCGCGGTCCCTGCCGTTCGATTGGCGGGACGTCCGCCGCGATCGTTCATGCCTGAGACGCTTACTCGCCCGCGCGGTGTATTTCGAGGGGCTGAAAAAGCGAACGCCGCCGGAGGATGCTCCATCCGGCGGCGCGGCTCTCATCGCGGGGGGGAACGACGAGATGGCCTTCGCTTGGGAAACCGTCTGGCGCCGCTGTTCGACGCCGAGCCTCCCGTCCAGGGAGGGGAAAACCCCGGACGACTCTCCAGATAGGTGTTCAGACGGCGAACGCCACCCCGGCCGGGTGAAAAATTGTTAACGGTTGGCGACCGCCGCCGGGGCGCCCGTCCGGGCGTGCGCCTTGATCGCAGCGGCCAGCTTCTTGTCGCCCAGGGGATCGCCGTCCGAGGACAGCATCACCGCGATCCAGCGCGTCCCGTCGAACTGCGCGAGCACGGCCATGGCGACCACGGTGAGCGGGGTCGAGAGGATCATCCCCGGCACGCCCCAGATCACCCCCCAGAACGCAAGGGCCAGCAGGACCACGACCGGATCGATGTTCAGGCTCTTGCCTTGCATCCGCGGATAGAGAATCGAGCCAACCACGAATCCGATGAGCTGCAGCCCCACGAACAGCGCCGCCGCCCGCCACCAGCCTTCGAACTGCACCAGCGCGAACATCGTCGGCATGATCACGCCGATCATGCCGCCGATGATCGGGATGTAGCCGATGATGAAGATGAGGAAGGCCCAGAAGACCGCGTTGTTCAGCCCGATCGCCGCCATCACCCCCCAAGATCCGATCGCGATGATGAAGCAGGCGACGGTCTGCACCCACAGATAGCCCTCGACGCCGTTGCGAATGCGCAGGAAGACCGCCGCCGCCCGGTGCCGTTCGCCCGGAATGCGATAGAGCATCGCCATCTTGCGCTCGAAGCCGGCGCGCGAGGCGAGCAGGAAGCCCAGGTAGATCATCACCAGGAAAGCCGCGGCGGCGAATCCTTCCAGGGCGGCGGCGACCGGGCCGAGGTAGCTGGCCGGGTTAATCTGCTGCACGAGCTGGGCGATCGTCGGCGGCACCGAGACCCCGACCGCGCCGGCCAGCTTGGCGAGCAAGGCGTCCAATTTGGGCGCATAGCCATAGAGCTCGCTCACGAACCCGCTGGCGTTCGCCCCCACGACCAGCGCCACGGCGCCGAACCCGACGATAGCGATCAGCATGGCCAGCGGCATGGCGGCGATCGGCGGCAGTCGCAGCCGCCGGCGCAGCACGCGCGAGAAGGAGTCGATCATGATGGTGAGCAGCAGCGCCATCGCCAGCGGCGTGAAGATGCTTGAAAGGCGCCAGAGCACCGCGCCAACCGCGATCACCGCCAGCACCACGAGGGCGTTGCGCGCCGCCGTCGAGTTGGCGGGGTGCGGTTCGGCCGGTAGGCCCATGGCGAGGTCTCCTTCGCGTGGCGGCGATACTCCGGGCGCGCCCGCCCGGCGTCAATGGCGCGTCCGCTCGGGCCTCTGCGCGGGCGCGCCG
>Ga0070735_10003321_pt1 | contig 14163 bp, 10 predicted proteins | sample Coa_R1_FD_66443 | JGI IMG/M metagenome (GOLD analysis project Ga0070735, IMG submission 66443) | Surface soil microbial communities from Centralia Pennsylvania, which are recovering from an underground coalmine fire - Coalmine... | ecosystem: Environmental > Terrestrial > Soil > Unclassified ...
ATGACGGGCCCCCACGTCGAGGTGCTCTGAGGTGACGGCGCGCACCCTGCGCCGAGTGGTCGTGACGGGCGGCGCCGGATTCATCGGGGCGAACCTGTGCGGCGCGCTGCGACGATCCGGCGCCGCCGACGAGCTCGTGGTGGTCGACGACCTGTCGTCGGGACGGCTCGACAACCTGGCCGGCGTCGCCGACGTCGACATGGTCGAGGGGTCGATCCTCGACGACGCGTGCATGGCGCGTGCCGTGGCGGGCGCGGACGGCGTCGTCCACCTGGCGGCCCGGCCGTCGGTGGCGCGTTCTCTCGAGGACCCCGCGGCCACCCACGAGGTCAACGCCACCGGGACGCTGCGGGTGCTCGAGGCCGCCCGTCACGGGGGCGGAGTGCCCGTGGTGGTGGCGTCGTCGTCGTCGGTGTACGGCGCCAACGCCACGTTGCCGGTCGGCGAGGACACCGCTCCGGCGCCGATGAGCCCGTACGCGGCGAGCAAGCTGGCCACAGAGGCCTACGCGCAGGCCTACGCCCGCGCCTTCGGGCTCCCCGTCCTGGTGTTCCGCTTCTTCAACGTCTACGGCCCCTGGCAACGCGCCGATCACGCCTACGCCGCGGTCGTGCCCGCCTTCGTCGCCGCGGCGCTCGCCGGCCAACCGCTCCCCGTGCACGGCGACGGCCATCAGACGCGCGACTTCACCTATGTCGACAGCGTGACCTCCGTCCTCGTCGCCGCGCTGCAGCGTCGGTGGCCCGACCCCGGTCCGGTGAACCTCGCCTTCGGCGGGCGGCATTCGCTCTTGGAGCTGGCCGGAGCCCTGGAGGCCATCCTCGGGACGCGCCTCCCCCGCCGGCACGGCCCCAGCCGGCCCGGCGACGTGCCGCATTCCCAGGCGGACCAGACGAAGCTCCGCGCCCTGTTCCCCTTCCTCGAGCCCGTCGGCCTCGAGGAAGGGCTGCGCACCACGGTGGCGTGGTTCCGCGCGCAGGACGCGGCGCGCGCATGCCACGGTTCGGGGGTGGCCTCCACGTAGGCTGCGGCAACTGCTGCCCGGTTGCATGCGGGCAGCGCACTTCGAACGCCACGACGTGTGATGCCGGACGACCGCCCCTCGACAGGCCGACGACGGCGCTGGGCCGACCTGGTCGGGATCGTCTGGGTGCTGGGAGCCGCGGGCGCCATGCTCGCCCCCGCGCTCGTCCACGGGACGTCGCTCGGCACCTACGACGTCCTGTCGGTGCACGGCCTGTCGGCCCGACCCGGTGGCGGGGCGCACTACACGGGGCCCTCCGACCAGATCCAGATGCTCATTCCGTGGACATCGCTCGCCTGGACCCAGGTGCACCACGGGCAACTGCCGCTGTGGAACCCGTACAGCGCGCTGGGCATGCCGCTCGCGTTCAACTGGCAGTCGGCGGTGTTCTCCCTGCCGGCCCTCGTCGGCTACCTCGTGCCCCTGCACCTGGCGTACACGGTGGGCCTGTACGTCACGCTGGCCGTCGCGGGCAGCGGTGTCTACGTGCTGTGCCGCGTGCTCGGGCTCTCGGCGCTGGCAGCCGCGCTGGCCGCCACCACCTTCGAGCTCTCGGGACCGCTCGTCGGGTGGCTCGGCTGGCCGCTGGCGGGGGCCCTGTCGTTCATTGGCTGGCTCACCGCCGCCGTGCTCCTCGTCCTTCGGGCACGACGGCGCGTGGGACCGTTGGTGCTGCTTGCCGTCGCCGTGGCGTTCACCATCTACGCGGGCCAGCCCGAGACATCCGTGCAGGCGGGGGTGGCACTCGTGACGTTCGCCGCGGTGACGCTCTTCGTGCGCGCGTTGCACGGCGACGCCGGCGGCGTCCTCCGGCCCGCCATCGACGTCGTGCTCGGCGTGGTGGCGGGCGGCGCGCTGGCCGCGCCCTTACTGCTTCCCGGCTTGCAAGTGGCCTCGGGCTCGGTCCGCCGGGTGGCGGGCTCGTACGGCACCCTCCCCGCGCGCGACGCCATCCACCTCATCGTGCAGGGCTTCGACGGGTTGCCGGTGTCGTCGAGCCGCTGGTTCGGCCATTCCATCTACCCGGAGTCGGCCGCCTACGTCGGCGTGATCGTCGTCGTGCTCGCCCTCGTGGCGGTGGCGCGTGAGCACCGTCGGCCCGAGGTCATCGCGCTCGTCGCTGTCGTCGCGGTGTCCGCCGTCCTCGTCTTCGTCTCCCCGGTGGTGAGCGCGCTGGGGGATCTGACCCGGGTGCGCAGCGCCGCATGGCACCGATCCGTCGGCGAGCTTGCCTTCGGGCTGGCGGTCCTGGCCGGCGTGGGGACCGACGTCCTCGTCCGGGACCACCGGCGCCGAGACGTCCGGTGGTGGGTGGCGGGCGGCTTCGCGGGAGCCGCCGCCGTGCTCGTCGTGCTGTGGGTGGCTGGGCGCGGCCGTCTCCCCCACGCCGAGGCGGTCGTCCGCGCCCGCAGCTTCATCTGGCCCGCGGTGTCGACCGCGGTGGGCCTCGCCGTGGCGGCGGGGTTGGCGCTCGTGCGCCCCCGGCCGGCACACCACGGCGAGTCGACCGCCACCGACCCGCGCCGCGCCGGGTTGATGGCCGGCGGCGTCCTGCTCGCGTGCCAGACGGCGTTCGTCGTCACCGCGGGGGCTCCGTTGTTGGCATCGAGCCCGGGGCTGCCGCCCCCCACGCCCCCGATGGAGCGCATCGCACGCGCGGTCGGGACCTCGACGGTGGCGTTCGCCGCGCCGCGGTGCCACGGTCCGGACACCCTCGGCATCCTGCCGAACGCCAACGTGCTGTACGGCGTGCACGAGCTCCCCGTCTACGACCCCATGACGCCGCTCGCGTTCTTCCGGACGTGGCGGACGGAGACCGGGCAACCGGGAGCCCCGGCGGGTGCGCCGCTCGTCTTCTGCCCGGCAGTCGCGCGCGCCTCGCTGGCGCGCCGGTACGGCGTGGGCTTCGTCCTCACCTCCCGGGGGGCACCCGCCCCACCGGGCACGCGGCGGGTGACGACGGTGGGCGACGAGGACCTGTACTCGGTCCCCGGCGCGGCCGTCGCCACGTTGACCGCGTTGAACCCCGCAGGGAGCCTGCCCGGGCCGGACGCCCAAGGCGCCTCGGCGTCGGTTCGGCATCCCGATCCCGCCAACTGGACGATGACGACGGACGCGTCGCGCGCCTCGGTCCTGCGCGTGCGGGTCACCGCGGTGCCCGGTTGGCGCGCCACGGTGGACGGGCGTCCGCTGCCGCTCGAGCACTTCGCCGGGGTCATGCTCCAAGCGCGCGTCGGGCCCGGGCGCCACGTGGTGGTGCTGCGCTACTGGCCGACGACCTTCACGGTGGGGATCGTGATGGCCGGGGTGAGCGCGCTGGCCCTGCTGGCCGGGGCCGCGACCGCGCTGGTCGGCCGAAGGCGCCCCGCCGGCGCGCCACAGGCGCGCCGGCCGCCGCTGGCGTCTGACTGAATCGGGTCAGCGCCCGAGCAGCCAGGCGATGGCCTCCTGCAGCCGGCGGCCCGTCGGGTGCCTCGTCATCGCACCCGCACGAAGGCGACGAGCGCGGCGCTCGTCGTAGGGATCGGCGTTCCACTGGTGGGGATCGACGAAGCGGGCCCTCGCCCCGTCGTCGATGGTGGCGAACAGGACCACGCCGGTGGGGCGAAGCCGTGGTGGCACAGCACGGTGCACGCGCGCGGCACGCGCCGATGAGCCACGCCGCTGGTGATCACGGCCCTGTCCTCGGTGCCCGGTGGCGCCCATGTCCCGTCTCCTCCCCCGCCGAACGCGACGATCGCAGTCGTCCGTATCGGTCCGCGCGGTGGCGCGGGTTCACAACCCGACCACAATTGCCCCGCCGCCCCTCGTGGCCTGACCCGGATAACCCGCCATCACCGAGTACGGGCCCAGGACAGATGAACTACCCGCTCACGCGCGACCTGTACCAAGGAGCCGCCGGCGGAGCGGGCGTCGCCATCGGGAAGGATCCCGGCCCCGACGCGCCACGACCGGCCCCGGAGGGCCGGTCGTGACTCAGAGCCGAGTTGGAGCGAAGGTCAGCGCCCGAGGAACCAGCGGGCTGCGCGCGCGACGCCCTTCGCCGTCGTCTGCGCCAGCTCACGGCCGCTGTCGGGCATCCGCGTCATACGGGCGCCCATTCCTCGTCCCCGGCTGGCGATCCCGTTCGTGAAGTGACCGGTCCACGCCCGCACGTCGATGTCCGGACGCGTGAAACCCAGCCGGCGAGACGGCTTGCTCTCGCCACGCGGGCGCCGCCTCCGCATCGGGTTCACGAACGCCAGCTGCGCGAACAGCCGACGAGGCGCGTCCACGAGGACGAGCAGTGCGAACCCGAAGATCACGAGGCCCGCCCCGATGAGCATCAGCCACGCGATGCCCGGACCGGGACCGGTGAACGCCAGGCCGCTCGAGGCCGCGGTCACGGCCTTCGCACCGCCCGACCCGCCACTGCCACCGCTGCCTCCACCCTTCGTGGTCGGTGGCGCGGTGACCGGTGGTGCCCCGCCTCCAGCGACGGCGATCACGGGTGAGATGGGGCTCCCACTCGGGGCCGGCGGGTTGAGGCCCGACGTGGTTGAGTCGTTCGGGTAGGCCGTGCACGTGAGCGGCAACGGGGCCCCCGACACCATCAACGTCAGGGAAACGCTCGAGTCCTCCTGGATGGTGATGGCGCTACCCGTCGCCGTGAACGGGCCTTCGGTCGCCGGCGTCGCTGGCACCTGGAGAGGGACCCCGGCGCTCGGGATCGGGGACGGGAAGGTCAGGTTGATCATCTGGCCCTTCACGGGAAGCGTTGCCGGGGTGGCCCCGCTCGCGTCCAGCTGCGCGTCTGCCGTACCCGACAGTGTCGGTGAGAGCGCCGAAGCGGCGGTCGCCAGCGACGCGGGCAGGTTCACGCTCGTCTGGTAGCCCGTCAAGTTGAACTGCTGACCCGACGTGGGGCTCGCTGGCGAGATCGTTCCCGCGGTCATGGCGCCGTTGAGCGCGATGTTCCCGATCGGAGTGCCCGGGCAGTACAGCTCGTACGCGCCCGTCGGCTGAACGACGGCGCCGCCGGTCGTCGTGGTGGTCGGGGCCACAGTGGTGGTTGTCCCGCCCGTGGTCGTCGTCGTGCCCGACGTCGTGGTGGTCGTGCCCGACGTCGTCGTGGTGGTGGCGCCGGTGGTCGTCGTCGTGCCCGACGTCGTCGTGGTGGTCGGGGCCACAGTGGTGGTTGTCCCGCCCGTGGTCGTCGTCGTGCCCGACGTCGTGGTGGTGGTCCCCGCTGTCGTCGTGGTCGTGCCCGCGGTGGTGGTCGTGGTCGAGCCACCCGCTGTCGTCGTGGTGCCACCAGCACCGGTCGTCGTGGTCGTCGGCAGCGTCTCGGTGCCGAAGAGCACGACCCCTACCCCACGATCGCCCGCCTGGTCGCCGATCGCCAGAACGCAGTCGTCACCGGCGGTCTGCTGAGCCGACGTGGGTGGACACGGGAAGTTGGCCGCGTCGGTGGCGGGGTTGCCCGACGTCGTGCAGCCCGGGATCGGCCCGCTCTGGCCGGGCAACGGTGGCTTGCCCTTGGTCGGGTCGATGGTGCACGTCGGTGGATATACCGAGGGGTTGTTCAACACCGGGCCCGTCGTCCCCTGGACCACGGCAAACGGGGGTGGGTTGTACGCCCCGGTGGACGAGATCTGCGACAGCTTGAGCGGGGTGCAACTGATCGGCACGTAGTTGCCGAGGAACAGAATCACCGGCTGGTGCATGTCCGAGTTGCACTCGATGTCCGACGCCAGCGAGCCCGGCGTGAAGCCGGTGCCCGCCAGGGTGACGGTGTCGCCACCCGCGAGGCCGCTACAAACAGGCTGGGCGGGGTTCGAGTTGTCGCACGTCACCCCGGCAGACGTCGATGAAAGGCTCAGCGAAGTGGTGGCCGCGCCGGCAGTGACGGCGGTCCCGATCATCACCGAACCGGCAAGCAGGGCCGTCGCGCCAATCGCGGCCAACACCGAGGGCAATCTCGTTGTCCGAGCCACTTCTCAGTTCCTCCGTCCGTCCGTTCGGTTCAACTTCCCCCCCGAGGTGGTTCACCGGAGCGGGAGGGCCCACGCCTGAGAACCGCACGAGGCTTCGTTCCGAAGCGCCGTGGTGCTACCGGTACTGCTTCTTCAGCTTCTTCAGCGGATCCAAGCGACGCGTCGCTCGACGACGGTCGTCTTGTTCCTCCCCCTTCCGACACGAGTGGTCGACCGAATGCCCGACGCGCAAGCGCGCCGAGCGGTCCCGCAACCGCCTGAACGTCACCATAGGAGAGGCCGCTCGAGGTCACATCGTCACGATTGACGAAATCGTGACGGGCGCCGGCGGCATCGTGGCTGGTCGGGCCGCTCTGTAGGCAAACCACTACGAGGCGTGGTGGCGGGGCGACCGATTCAGCGGCGGCCCCGCCCGTATGCTGGCTCTTCGTGAGGAGGGGGCATCGGGCTCTTCGTCGCGTCGCGCTCGCGCTCGTCACCGTCGGCGTGCTGCTGCTCGCGTTCGTCGCCTACCAGCTGTGGGGCACCGCCCTGTACGAGCACAACGCCCAGAACCAGCTCCGCCAAGAGCTCCGGGGCAGGCTCGCCGCCGTCTCCCCCGCCCCCCGCACGACCACCCCGACCTCCACGCCGGCAAGCGGCCCCGCCCCGACCACGTCGACCACGGCGCTCACGGCCCGTGTCGCCGCCACCACGGGCGCACCCGGGGCGGGGACGCCCATCGGTCTTCTCACCATCCCGAGGATCGGCATGACCGACGCGGCCATCGTGGAGGGGACCGACGAGCACCAGCTCCAACAGGGCCCGGGCCATTACACGGGGACGTCACTCCCCGGCCAGGCGGGCAACGCAGCGATCGCCGGCCACCGCACCACGTACGGCGCCCCCTTCTACAACCTGAACGCCCTGCAGCCCGGCGACCTCATCTCAATCGAGACGCAGCAGGGGTTCTTCCAATACCAGGTGACGACGTCCCGAGTCGTGTCACCGAGCGACACGACGGTGCTCAACCAGTCATCGTCACCGCAGCTGACCCTCACGACCTGCAACCCTCGCTACAGCGCATCCCAGCGGCTGGTCGTGGTGGCCGCCCTCCACTCGGGGGTCCTGGCGGCGAGCACAGCCACCAGCACGCCCTCGACGACGGTGCCGAAGCCCACCGGGCCGAAGGTGAAGTCACTGGCCGGTGAGGGCGCCCTCGCGACTTCGGGCGCTCTGAGCGGGCGCAGCACCCGCGGCGAGGTCGGCGAGGCGGTGCTGTGGGGAGCGCTCACGGCCTTGGCCGCGGTGCTCGCACTGGTGGCGTGGCGCCGGGGCAGGCGACCATGGTCGGTGGTCTCCCTCGCTATGGGCACCCCGCTGGCGCTGGGGGCGTTGCTGGTGTGCTTCCAGCACGTGAGCCTGGCACTCCCCCAGACCTTCTGAATCTACCCGGATCAATCGGCCGGTCGCGTCGACGTCGGGATCCGGCGGGACGCGCCCCTCCGATGGCGGAAAGGCAGTGCCACTCCGGCCACCGCGATCGCCGCCAAGCCGACCGCCGCCAGGGCGATACCCACCGTGAACGAACGCGGCCAGTACGACAGCTCCACGGTGTGCCGACCCGGTGGGATGCGCGCCTCGATCATCACGCCGCCGAACTGCTCGAGGCGCAGGGGCCGGCCGTCGATGCTGCCGTGCCACCCCGGCACGTCCGTCAGCCGGAGCCGGAGGAGCCCGGGCGACGTCGCATCAACTTCGGCGCGCCAGGTGGCCGCATCGGGGTGACTCACCGCGACCGGCACCCCGGCGGCCCCCGGTGCCGGGGGCGGTCCCGGCCCCGGGTCGGAGACCAAGGTGGCGACGGAAACCCCGGGAAACCGGTAGAGCGATTCGTCTCCGACGGTGCGCACGAAGACGGATCCACTCGGTCCCGGGGCGCCTGGCGGCTCCAGGACGAAGGAGACCCCGAACTCGCGCGCCTGAGCGGCGGCGCGCACCACGGGACAGAACACCGACACCGGCACGCCCGCGTTGGCGGGGTTCCCCGAAGCGGCCCTCCAGGAGCTGAACAGTGCCCGGGGTGCGATGGGGTCGTACGCCGCGAACTCGTGCACGGCGTACGCGTCGTTGGCCTCCTGGAGGATGCCCAGCGTGGGGGGCGCCTGACACGAGCGAGCTCCGAAGCCGACGACGGCGTTGCCCACGGCGCGTTCGAGACGGACGACCGCGGGCGGCGAGGCGAAGAACGTCGGGCTGGAAGCAAAGACCTGAGAGCCGACCGATGTCAGGAACGCGGTCTCGCACGCCAACAAGGCGAGCCCCGCCCCTCGCCCCACCACGGCGGCGCCGAACCGGAATCGACCGCCCCGGCCGTGACGGCGTTCGAGGCGGACGAGCGCCCCCACGACGAGGAGACCGACGGCGACGGAGACGAGGGGCCAGATGAAGCTCTCGTCACGGATCCGGCCTTCTTCTCTCGGCAGCAAGCCCCGACCGAAGAACCACAGCTCGAGGAGCACGAGCATCGCCGCACCGAATCCGCCGGCGATCCAGGTCCGGAGCCGGTGGTCGAACGGGGCGCGCACAAGGGCGTCGGTCCCCACGCCGGCGAGGACTGCCAGGCCGAGAGCGAGCACGACCATGGCGACGTGCCAACGCGCCCGGTACGGCAGCGCGTTCAAGACGGCCGCCACCGGCGGGAGGAACGACACGGCCAGGCTCACGACGACAACCGCACCGAGCGCCGCCACCTCCGGTCGTCGTCGACGGACCGCGAAACCGGCGACGGCCATGACCACGGCGATCACGCCGACGTAGGCAGTCGTCCCCACGCTGAAGAACCCCAGACGCGCCAACGGCACGCCGCTGAATCCTTGGAGGAGGACGTTCACCGCGTCCTGAGCGGGCAGCGCCTGGTTGACGCGCTGGACGTCCTTGAAGACCGAACGTGACAACAGTTGCGCCCCGGGCAGCAAGAGCGGGGCACTGAGAGCGAAACCAAGGAGCGCCGACGATCCGAAGTCGGTTCCCAACCGCAGCAACCCGCGTCCGGTGCGCGCCGGCGGGGTCAGGACCACCACGACGACGACGAACACGAGCAGGCCCAACAGCAACACCGCCAGCGTGCCCGGCTGTCCCGCGAAGACCGCGAGCGCGAACGCGGCGGCGAGGAAGGCGATGCCGCCCAGGCGCCGTCGGCCGCGAAAGACGATCACGGAGGCCGCGAAGATCCACCCCGCCCACGACATCACGCCGGCGATGGGCCAACCCAGGAAGCCCATCATCGGGCCGCTCAACTCGTAGACGGTGCCGGCGACGACGGCGGCGATGACGCCGAGGCGCAGCACGCGGGCGAACGTGTAGGCGCCCACGCCGGCGATGGCGAGCGTGGCGAGGACCTGCGTGGTGAAGTCGAGTCGTTCGGGCAGCGCGTAACCGACGAGGGCGGGAAGACTGAAGGCCGCGGACTGCCAGTTGAAGGCCAAGGGCGTTCCCAGTGCGCTGTAGGGGTTCCACAATGGGAGGTGTCCGGCGTGGACCTGGGTCCACGACAGCGCGGTCCACGGGATCATCTCCGCGATGAGATCCGTCGCCTGGCCGTTGTGGACCAGCGACGGCCCTTGTTTGGTGAGGCCGTGCCGGGTGAGCAGATCGAAAGGGCCAAGCGCCGAACCGTGCACGAGCGCGGGGGCCATGACCACGACGGACAGGACAAGCAACCAGAGCACGCCGGCCGCGTCGGGAATCCAGCGAGCCGACCACCGTGGACGGGCGGCGGGTGTCGGGGGAGCCGACGAGCGGGGATCTCGGTGGGGTGCCTCGGTGCCCGGCGCGCTCAACGATCCCCCCTCGACGCGGGCGGGATGGCCCGGCCCTCGGTGTCGATGACCCGTGCGACGCGTTCGTGCGCCCGCGGCGAGCGACGGTACAGGGCACGGCGTCGGCCAGGGGGACAAGCTGGTCGCGCCACGACTCGTCGGCCGCAACCGGGTCGTCGTCACAATTTGCCGGGCGTCGGGTTTTCGACCACAAGGCGTCACCCCGCAAGCGACAATTCAGGCGCCGAACGGCGACACCCGCCTTGAGACCAGGCCGGTACGGTCCCAGCATGTGAGACTGATCGTTGTCTATGGCAACGTAGTTGCCCAAGCTCGGAACAACGGGATACCGTGGTGCTTCGGGGTTCACACTGCGTGGTAGCCCCTGGGGGGGTGCGGGGCACCGCATGACACGGTGACGGCGTTCATCGAACGCATCGACGGCGGTGGGCGGGCGGTCAGAGGCGAGAGCGACGCCGGCCCGACTCCACTGGACGCCGTGCTGCGGGGCGACATGCCCGCCCGCTGGCAGAGCCCGGTGGTCGTGACGAGCAGCGGACGCCGCCGCGTCACCGCGGCGGGCAATCGTGTCGTGGCCTGCCTGGACGTCCGGCCAGCGTCAGAGGTCGCCTTCCGCTCCGATCGTCCGGAGCTGCTGTGGCGACTGGCGGTCCGCCGCATGGAGCGTTGCATCCGTCCCGACGACCAGATGTGCATGTTGGGCGGTGCACGCTTCGCCGTCTGCCTCGGCAGCACGAGCAACGGGATCAATCCAAGTGCGCTCGGACGCCGGCTCGCACGAGCCGTCGGGGATCATCTCACCGTCGGTCCCACGGGACTCGACCTCCACGTGGCGATCGGCATCGGTGCGGGCAACAACGGCGTCGAGCTGTCGACGCTCACGGATGCGGCCTTGTCGTCGCTGCGAGTTGCGAGGCGTCATATCACTCGCGCCGCCAGCCCGGCGACCGCGCAACTCGCCGTGTCGCACGTTCCGGAGCACCCGGTCGTCCGCAGCGCGTACCCGGCAACCTCGGGGAACGGCGTCGTCGCGCCAGGTGCGCGCGAGCGGCGCAAGACGCGCTCGGGAAGCCGCTTCGTGCGTCGCGTCGTCGTGAGGCTCGACGAAGGCATCGTCACCGCACCGAATCGGCCGCAGGGGGAAGCCGCCGTCGTCGCTGGTCCCTCGGAATCGACCGTTCCCACGCCGGGTTCAGGGCTGCGATTGCTGCTCGTCGACCCCGATCCCGGGGCCGACAACACACCGCGTCCGGTGGTCGACGCGCTCGCCGGTGTGGCTCGCCGGCTCGGGGCTTGGCCGTTGCTCTCCCCCGCCATCGACGCCGACTCCCTGCTGCTGAGCCTGTACCTGACCCAGCCCGACGCCGTGCTCCTCGTGCTGCAGCCGGAGTCGCCCCGGTTCGGAAGCTCGTCCGACGCGGCCGCCAGTTGGGACCGTCCTGCTCGGCTCGTCCGTGCGGTGCGCGAGGTCGGCACGCCGGTGATCGCCGTCAGCATGGGCGCGAGCGCCGCTGCGCTCGCCGTCTGCGTCGAACAGGGGGCGATCGGCCTGTTCCACCCCGAACTGCTCTCTCACGAGCTCGTCCGCCTCTCCGCACGGCAGCATGTCACCAACGGGGCGTCGAGCAACGGTCAGGAGGACAGCAGTCGTCCGGGTCAGCTTCCGCAGCCCTACGACGCGCTCGTGCACCTCACGCCGAGCGAGCGCAAAGTCCTGTTCCAGATGATGGAAGGTTGGTCAGCGGCCGAGATCGCGGCCACGCTGGTGGTGTCGCTCACCACGGTCCGCTCGCACATCCGCTCGATCCTTCGCAAGCTGAACGTCAAGTCGCAGCTGGCCGCAGTCGCACTGGCATTCGGCACGCTGCCGGACCAGTCGGCATCGGGATGAGCGCAGGGTGGGGCGGCTGCAGCTTCGGTTAGAGTTGCCCGAATGACCCCGATCAAATGGTTGGTTGCCGTCTTGGGGCTGCTCGGCGCCGTGGCGCTGGCCGCGGCCATCGTCTACTTCACGGTGCCCGCCCACTCCCTTCCTTCGATCCTGGGCACACTTCCCCGCGTGCACGCGCACCGCAAACGCCGGGGTGAGGCCGCCCTCGCGGCTGCCGTCGTCCTGTGGGTGATCGCGGCGGTGGTGTTCTACGCCGGGACGCGTTCGGGACGTCGCGTCGGCACCGGAGCAGGCACCGGCACCGGAGCAGGCACCGGGACAGGAACAGGAACCGCCACCTGAACCTGGCGATCCGATGCGCTGTCGGGGGCGCGATCGCCGCCGCGACAGCTGGATGTTCGAGCACTGCCGGACCGCCGGGATTGGCGACGCGCGCCGCTGCGGCGAACGAGGCGTACGTCTGCACGAAGGCCTACGTCTCGCAACCGGGGCGTACGGTGACGCCCCTCGATCTCGCCGACGGCCAGGCCGATCCGCTCCTCATCACCGGGTCGCTCCCGTCGTCGGTGGCGGGGACCCCGAACGGCCGGCTGGTCCTCGTGACCAATCAAGGCGCCAACACCCTCTCCGTCATCGATACGGGCTCGGACTCGCAGGTGGCCAAGGTCGCCACCGGGTTGGAGCCCGATGCCGTCGCCGTGAGCCCCGACGGAACCTGGGCCGTGGTCGCCAACCTCGACGACGACACCGTCACCCCCGTCAACCTCCACACGTTGCAGGCCGCCCGCCCCATCCACGTCGGGCACCACCCTGATGCCGTCGCCATCGGGGGCTCGCACGGGCGAACCGCCGTGGTCGCCGACGCCGGCGACGGCACGGTCACGATGGTCGACCTGTCGTCGATGTCCGCCGGCCGGGCTCTTGGGGTCGGCCCGGGGCCGGTGGCGATCGGCATCGATCGGGCCAGCAGGACAGCGGTGGTGGCCGACTTCGGTGATGGGACGGTCAGAGCCCTCGACATGACGAAGAGCGTCGTAGGCCCCGCGGTTGCCGTCGGGGTCGGGCCCACGGCGATCGCCGTCGCCAGTGGGGCGGGCGCCGGACGTGGCGTCGCGTGGGTGTCGGTCGGCTCGTCCTTGGTGGGCGTGGACCTGTCCACGATGACGGTGTCCGCCCGATGGGACGTGCACCACGAAGCCGAAGCCGTGGCCCTGACGACAGGCGGCCGCGTCGCCTGGGTGGCGGGACAGGACGGAACCGTCACGTCGGTGGACGTGACGACGGGGAGGACGAGCCACACGATCGTCGTCGGCGGACGGCCCTCGGCCATCGCCATTCCCCCACGGCGGATCTGACCGGCGCTCTCCTGGCGCGGTCGTCGGCGACATGGGACGGCCCCGGGCCGTCAACCTGTCACGAGCGACCCCAAGGCGATGTTCGTGAAGGAGATGTGCGCGAGGTACGGGAGAAAGCCCGACGACCCCTGCAAGTCGTTGCTCGCCCGCACGCCGACGGGACCCGTGACTTGCGGGCCGAGATCGGAGGGGTCGGATCCACTCAGCATCCAGGCTGCGGGCTCCGAGGTGCCCAGCTTCCATAGCTTGGACGCAAACGAGGTCGGGTTGGAACCGTGGATCTGGACCCTCACCTCGTACCAGTACGGGCCTCCGGCCGGATAGTCGTTTGCCGGGTCGATGCCCGTGTCCTTTTGGATCGTCCAATCAGAAGGTGCCCCCTGGCCGGCGGCGTTCTGGGTGCGCAGCCACAGGTGGTGGCTCGGTCCGTCCCACGCAAGCCCCATGCGGTAGTAGCCCGTCGCCGACGTGTTCTGGTAGCGCGCCACCAGGTAGGCGACCACCCCGCCCTGCCGGGCGCCCAGGACATCCACGTTGTCGCTGAACGCCACCTCGAACGTGCCGACATAGTCCTGGGCGGAAACCGACGGCAGGATGGCGATCTGCTCAGCGCTCAAGTAGTTGGCCGCGGGGATCGCGAACACCCCGTTGGCGCCATCAACGGACAGGTCGGCCGGGCTCCCTTTCACCTGGACCCACGAGCCTCCGAGCGGCGCGGCGCGGCCCCAGCCGTTCGTCATGGTTCGGGCGAAGGTGTCCCAGGCCAGGGCGTGGCCGCATCCCGCGGTGACAAGCAGAAGAGCCGCCACCGCCAGCGGCGTCGACCGCCGGCGCGCCGACACGACCACGCGCCGACCTTTCGATCGCCCCCCCATGGCCTCCAGCACGGCCCATCCCCTCCGGGTCGCTGATCCCGGCACCCCGCCGAGGCACCAGCGTACTGTGGGGCCGAAATGCGACGAACTCGGGGGATTCTCGCCTCAGTTCTGTTGGCGGCGGTCGCCGTCGTGGCGAACGCGGCGGGAAGTGCGGCCTCCGGGCCTTGGGTCCCGACCCCGGGGCTGCACTGGCAGTACCAGCTGCAGGGGCGCCTGCG
>Ga0070735_10003322_pt1 | contig 14163 bp, 12 predicted proteins | sample Coa_R1_FD_66443 | JGI IMG/M metagenome (GOLD analysis project Ga0070735, IMG submission 66443) | Surface soil microbial communities from Centralia Pennsylvania, which are recovering from an underground coalmine fire - Coalmine... | ecosystem: Environmental > Terrestrial > Soil > Unclassified ...
TTCGGGCAGGCCGAGGAAGCCGATTCGTAAACCCTGATTGTGGTGGCATTACTTCTTCGGACATTTCATTGCCTTGGGCGTCTGCGAGCCCTACAATTTTAATTCGTCAGGACGCGAAGTCACCAGACATAAAAATAGGGGGTAGGCAAGAATTCACAAGTTAGGGAAAGTCAATTCAGACTCCGTAGGACCAAAACACAATTTCTTTTTCTCAGCTGCCTGCCGGGCCGATCTAGATTTGAGGGATGGACCGGAAGATTTCCGTGCAATCGAGAAAAGCGCGGTTGTGTATGCCACCAAAATGTACGGGAAAAACTCATACGACACGCTGAGGAATAAGGAACCTACCGCGTATCCGGCCGAGCTGGCAAAGAGGGCCCGAGCCAACAGGCTTGACTTTGTCCGTCCCCGCGTCAATTGTATGGTTGCCCTCAGGTTCGCGAAACCACACCAGAGAATCAAAACGTACAATATGAGTGCCGGGACACCTCCCTCCGAGCTCATTAGCGTGAGAGAGTTGTGCGTCGTATGCCATTGACCCGACACTACACTAAAGTTTCCGGGGCCGACACCGAATAGCGGGTGTTCTTCCGTTACGTCGATACTGCGCCAGAACAACTGCTGACGCAGCTGGGCTGAGCCGTATGCTGCGGCGGTATCTTCCTTGACGTTAAATGTTCCATTGAGACGTTTAACCAATATGCCTCCAGAGGCCTGCCACAGGAATACGCCGGCTAGTGCTGCGAGGACCAGGAGATAACGACGTCGTCCCCGTATGGCAAACACCCATAAGCAAACGGCTACAACAATGAGGAGAGCAAGGAATCCACCCCTGGACCCTGTAAGGAATTCCGCATAGACCATAACAAGGAAAGATAAGGACCAAAGAATCTTCCAAAGCCAATTCCTGGTCATGAACAACAAGGCCAGGCATAGCGGGAGTGATATTACGATCGCGAGCGCCATTTCATTTGGGTCCGCATAGTCCCCACCAAGTATTCCTTCCAGGCGCCCAAGCAGCAGATGCCCTTTCCAGATGGCTACAGCTGCGATCGCCGAAACGGATACAGCCTGAGTGAAGATGAGCGCACGTAACCGCTGTAATGTTGTTACGGATATAGAGATCAAGAGGAATATTGGCAGAACTTTTGCGAAGTCGAGTGTCGTTTGGAGTGCTCCACCCCGCCACACGGGAGAGATCAACGAGGCGATGAACAACTGTCCTGTCAATAAAAACAGGAAAAGGACCTCTCGGGACAATCGCTGGCGAATGTGCCGAAGAGAAAAGACTAATGCGAGTAAAGCCAATCCGACCGTGATCTTTGCCAAAGGCGCAGCCGACAAACTGGAAATCCAGTCCTCAGGACGAGCGTAGTAAATAACCATGAATAGGACCAGAGCAACGTACGCTCCAATGAGCGGTCTCCGTCGTGTAATATGACGTTGTGCCGAGACGGAGTCCGCGGCTGTTCCAACTATCACAGTGCCCCTATCGTTGTGATTCCAATTGGTTACCGCGCCCATACAGCCTTCCTGCCCGTAATGAAATAAATGAATGCCACGGCGGCCGCCGTGTTCAACAAGATGAATGCAAGCGAGATATTTGACATCCGCGACAGAAAACCAGTCTGCGCACGCAACGCCGACAAGGTAGCCATCGCATAAAGAACGACTTGAAGGAGTAGCACGAGTTCATACATACCCTCTCGAAGCCACAACGTTGAGACGAAGACGCCCACAAGGGCAAAAGGCACTAAGAGGCGAAGCAGTCTGTGACAAACCAACCGAAGACGGAGTGGATTGGCACTTGTCAGAACCCAAGGAGCCACTAGCAACAATTGATAGGTGCCGGCCAGGGTTCTTACTTTCCGGCGAAATTCCTGTTTATGGCTAGGCGTGAAATCATCCCAAGCGACAGCTCTCGGATCGAAAATGACTCTACTGTATTTCCGCGCAACTTGAAGCGGAATGTAAATGTCGTCGAGAATCGTTCCTTCGGGGAGGGGCAAGAGGAGATCTTTTCGAACCGCATAAAATGCTCCGGTTGCGCCAACCGTTGATCCGGTCAGCCCCTCCCAGTTTCGAATACTTTTTTCCAGTCGCCAATACAATCCCACGCCATCCGACGAAGGTGCATTTGGATCGTCACGTAGGATTAGTTCGCCACTCGCACAGCCCACCGAAGGGTCGGCAAAATTTGCGACCAGATTTCTCAAACTATCCGAAGCGATTCTTTGCCTCGCATCTGTAAAACAGATGATTTCACCCTGGGCTTCAGCCATGCCGTGATTTAAGCCGTTGGCCTTACCCCGATGTTCTGGCAAGATCACGGCCCGACGGCCGCATTTCTGCCACGCACTGACGATCTTGTTTGTCTCGTCAGTGGATCCATCGGAAACGACAACCATTTCCAGGCGGTCTGCCGGATAATCCAGGGCGGCCAAGTTAGCCAATTTAGCCGGTAGGTTTTTCTCCTCGTTGTGGACCGCTAGGACAATCGTAACTGTGGGAAAGATGCTTCCCCGGCGAACTGGCCGAGGCCAGAACCTCGCCCGGAAATACAAGCAGATCGGGTAGCCTGCATAAGCAAATATGATGAGGGACGCGCAGGACCAGAACAGCAGCTTCATATCGCGCCTCTTGGGTACAGTATGACTTTGATAGCCTGGAGAGACCCGAGTAGATCGAGCCTTGCCACGATATTCTTAATGTGGAACAGGTCGTAGCGAAGCTTTTTTTTGGCATCGTCGACCAAGCTTCCACACTTGTACCGTACCTGCGCCCAGGCCGTAATTCCAGGACGAATGGTATGTCGCGAATTCTTGTAAGAAATCTCTTGTCTATGCACGTCCACAAATTTAATCCGCTCCGGCCGTGGATTCTTGGCAGTCCGCTTGAGAACTGGCAGTCTCGGTTTGAACGTTTGATTCTCCCTGAAGACGGTTGCCTGAAATGACCACGGTTGATATCGCGATCGATTCAGGCTCGACGTCGTCCAATCCAAGGATTTGACCTATAGTCGGGATCACGTGAGCTCGCACGCCGAGGGCGCCGCAGCATTGATGGATTTCTCGCAAAGATGCTGGCGACATCGAATGCGTGCACAAAACTACATCACTCGCGGTGTGTTCACGGATCAGGCTGGCAAGGTTTTCCGAACGCCCCAAGACGCGACGTCCGGCTATCGAACGGCCCTGTTTCGCGGGATCGTCGTCCACAAATCCGACGAGTTCGAGCTGGGGCCAGCGCAGAATCGCCTGTGATGTTTCTGCACCGGAAAGCCCCGCGCCAACGATGAGGATGCGTCTCTGTCTTCCTGGACTCCAAGGCTGGTAATGGTGGTTCAGTTCGTAGAGGGTTCGGCGGAGAACGCGCAGCCCAATCACTCCGCATACAACCATTAAGTACTCCAGGACGATAACGCTCAAAGGCAGGGACAGCCAATGAGAATCTGCCGGCCCTGTGAAAGAGAGCAGGCGGAACAGCAGCAGCGCGCCGGAAACAAAAGAGCCACAGAAAATAAGCATGGCCCCATCCACAAGGTTCGCATATCGCCAAACCATATTGTAGATTCCGAAAATTCTATGAACCGCCAACCGGGCCAGCGGCAGGACCAGCATCAAGACATCTCTTTGTATTTGCCGATCTTTCGGTATCCCACCATCAAAACGTAGCCAATACGCCAGCCAGACCGCCATCGCGAAGACAATTCCCTCAAGCAGTATTTGAGCCTTCCTACTATAGGGATTGATGCCCGGTCTGTGGAAGTGGGACGATTCCGGCTTCGATTTGCCAGGAAGAACGAGCAGTAAGGTCAGCAGGATGAGTTTCAAGTCGATCGTGAAGCTCAGATCCTTCAGGTATCCCGCGTCGAGATGGCTCTTTTGCAGTTGAAGTTCGCGATAGGCCCCCTGAGGATCTTCTTGCTGGCAGCAGTAGGCCTCTTCACTGTGGTGATAGACAGTGGCGTAAGACGTGATTCCCGGCCGCACCGTTAGAAGTGCCCGCCCCTCCGGGAGCTCGAGGTGGACGTTCTCAAAGGGCCGTGGGCGAGGTCCCACCAGGCTCATGTCACCGAGAACTACGTTGATTAATTGAGGGATTTCATCGAGTTTGGTACGCCGCAGCAGCCCGCCGACAAGTGTTAGCCGCGCATCTTTTGCAACAACCACAGCGGCACCGAGGCGGTCGGCTCCAATGCGCATCGTCCGGAACTTGAACAACCGGAAGGGTCGGCCATTCAAGCCCGGACGAGCCTGGCGAAAGAACACCGGGCCGCGCGAAGTCAAGCGAACAAGGACCGCGACTGTCAGTATGATCGGGCTTAGTAGGACCAGACCGATGCTTGCAGCGGTCAAGTCAAAGGCTCGCTTGCCCCAGCCCACGTAGAATTTGTTGTGGATTGACACGGTGTTACTTATTTCGAGGAGAAATAACTTCGAATATTAATCTCAAGATTTCCCGGATTGGCTGAGTCGGTGGAAGTTTCTAGCTGGCGCTGGCCGCCCCACTCATCGACCTCGCTCGAACAGGAATGCGTTCCCGAAGCGGCGCCGCGATGGCGAGCAGGATCTCGTCCAAATTCTTGGTTGGTCGATATCCGATCAGGTGCCCAATCCGGCTTAAGTCCGGGATCCGACGGGGCATGTCCTCGAATCCCGGTTCATAGGCCTCGTGATAGGGGATGAGCCGGATGCGTGACTCGGAGGACGTCACGCGCTTCACCCGCTCGGCCAGTTCGAGGATGGTGATCTCTTCGTCGCTGCCCACATTGAAGACTTTGCCGGTAGCGATTGGATTCTTGACCAGGGCAATCATGGCCTGGACTACATCTCCGACCCAGCCAAAGCAGCGGCTCTGCCGGCCGTCTCCGAAAACGGTAAGAGTCTCACCCGCCATGGCCTGGCGGATGAAAGTGGGCACCACCATGCCGTACTGGCCGGTCTGTCGCGGGCCGATGGTGTTGAAGAGCCGAACAATAATCGTTGGCAGTTTCTTTTCTCGCCAATAGGCGAGGGCCAAGAACTCATCAATCGCTTTCGAACATGCGTAGCTCCAGCGCCCCTTGTCGGGGGATCCGATCACCAAATCATCTTCTTCACTGAACGGGAATTTCTGGCTCTTGCCGTAAACCTCGGAGGTCGAAGCGATCAACACTGTCTTTCGTTTTTTGGTTGCAAGCTCGAGCAACAATTCGGTGGGCCGAATGTTCGTCTCAATGGTTCTGACGGGCGATTCGATGATCAGCCGGACACCTACAGCGGCGGCAAGGTGAAAGATCACGTCAGCCTGATCCACCAATTCGGCGAGCAGAGGGCAGTTCATCATCGTATCGATCACGAGATGAAAGTTCGGCTTGTCGCGCAGGTGCCGGATGTTGTCGATCGAGCCGGTAGACAAATCATCAAGCACGGTAACCACACTCATTTCTTCGAGCAGAGCCTCAGCCAAGTGCGATCCGATAAAGCCGGCTCCGCCCGTGATCAGACAGCGCATAACTTTTACCCCCGAAAAGGACGTCTCGCTGATCCACGGACCAGCGATCACAAGCCAATACTGAAATTCATTATTCTGTAATCGCGATTTGTTGATTGTGCGAAAGTCCGCTCGACAAAGGAGCCACTCCTACGACCCGGGCAGAGCCAGCAGCTGCTCCCAATACCAGCTCTTTTGTGGTGTCGGTTTCGCAAAACCATTCCCAAGTTCGCCGCAACCCTTCCTCAAATCCCACCCGGGGGTTGTAGCCAAGTTTTCCGCGCGCCTCTGAGATATCAGCCTGAGAGTGAAGAATGTCACCCTCACGCGGGGGAGTATATTTGGCGTTCCCTGAGCGGCCGGTAATTTGGCCAAGCATCTGAAGTGTCTGATTCAATGTGTATCGATTGCCGGTTCCGATGTTGAAAACTAGACCAGCGACATTTTGCGCAGTACAGGCCAGCAGGTTTGCCTGAACAGCGTTCGCCACGAAGGTGAAATCGCGTGACTGCTGTCCATCTCCATAAATAGTGGGCTCTCGGCCTTCCAAGAATGCTGCATTGAATCGCGATAGAACCCCCGAATAAGGTGAGTCGGGATCCTGCCGTGGCCCAAAGACGTTGAAGTATCGAAGTGCTACAAACTCTAATCCATAAACGCGGTGAAATAACTTTCCGTAAATCTTTCCCATCAGCTTCGTTACGCCGTACGGAGAAATCGGGGCTGGCGTCATGCTTTCGCGTTTTGGCAGAGTGGGCGTTTCGCCATACACCGAGGACGACGCTGAAAACACAACTCGCCTAACCTTTGCATCGCGCGCCGCCAAGAGAACATTTAGAGTCCCGTCTACGTTGACGTGATTCGTTTCGACTGGTTCCTTCATCGAGCGTGGCACGGAGGTTCGCGCGGCGAGGTGCAGGACGTAATCAACTCCCTGGCATGCAGCGCCAACCTTTTCCGGCTCTGTAATGCTGCCGTCGATAAACTCGATTTGATCTCTCACTTCAGCGAGGTTTGATTCTCTGCCAGTCGAAAGATTATCCAAAACAACAACCTTGTGACCGCATCGAACCTATCTTGAACAGTGTTATAACCAATAAATCCTGCGCCGCCTGTAACTAGATATCGCATTGAGTCACACCTCACCATCGGCTTGATTGTGGTTTGCTATTTTGTTTTCCGGGCTAACGAACAAGTCTAGTCCTAGCGCTGAGCAGTACTGTCAGAATCATTCTCTGTAATTGGAAATGCATTGCCTAGAACAGGGAGAGTTATCTTCTGTTCCTACGTAGTCGGCGAGAATAAAGCACTCCGCCTCCAATCAACAACGCAGCCCCAAACGAAAGTATTGTGGACGGCTCCGGAACGGGGTCGTGATCGTGATCTTTATCTTTATCTTTATCTTTATCTTTGTCGTCGCCTTGATAACCCTCACCACCACCGGTATACATAAGGTTGGCCCAGAAAGTCAGAATCTGAGCTGGGTTGACGGCTGAGGCAACTGCTTTGATTTGAGCACCCGATCCCGGGATTGGAACAAAAGTCCCTCCGGTTCGCGCTGACACCGAACCTGCAGACATCAGCAGGACGATAAACAGTAAAGCTGCACTCAAACATAGTGATCTTTTCATTGTTTTCTCCTTCATTGGCTGGGTTGAATTGGATCTGACAAAAAGCTAGGCCCTTTTACTCAACAAGAGGGTCGCTGAGAAATCGTAATGGGCATCGCATAACAACATTTCTGGATAGGCGAATTAGTTTCCTGGACAGCGAAAGAAGGCAGAACCATGTTTCATTTGTGGAGCGTGCGATCGGACAGAATTGGACTTGGCAGTCAGTCAATTCGGCAGGAATTCGGAGACTTGCGGATAGACACGCCGAGCGAAGTCCGTCGCACGGGCTTGCGCGCTTTCGTCTCCGTCTGCTGCAGTCGTCCAAATGCGGACCATCGTACCATCGGTGCGTCTGTACCTTAGCCCGTCAACAACCAGCCAGTACTTTGCCCAGTATTCGCTGGAAATAATGCGTCGGTGTGTTTGATACCAATATAGAACCATATCCCGGCTTTTGCCCCGCTCTACCAAGTATTCGTTCACAATCACAGGGCGACCGCCAGCGGAGCCAATCTGGATCTTCCCGGAGCGTACCGGTTCCCATCCGCTGCCCGGAAGGCAGTTCTTGGGAGAATGGATCCTGTCACCGGAACGCTGATCTTTGTAATAGCCAATGTAGAGTTCGATTGGAGGCGTTCCCCCGGAATAGATCCGATTAATATAATCATCTGCTCCGATTGCTTCGACAACTTCGGGCTCATACGGAAGGTCGCGGCTCTGCCACACGTCTATCGCAGGTGGAAAGTCACGTAACGGTCGATGCGCTCCAGGGATATTCGCCGGTGGGATGCTGTGCGTCGCAAATATTCCGCCTACGAGAATGAGTGCCGCAACGAGGGTGCGCAGAAGAAGCATCAATACCCCGGGGCCGTCATCCGACTCGAGATATTGCAGAGCAGGAGATGGATCAAAACAATTGAAATGAAAGCGAATGCAAAAAAAGCCAATCCAAGCGCTGTATGGGTCGGAGGTGTATCCACTGTTAGCCCATAGACTGCACTTAGTAGGCCCATCGCGACCAAGCGAAGCCCGTTGCTCAAAATAACGATTGGAATGGTTAACGCAACTAGCAAGCAACGCTTCCACATGCTCGTCTCGGCCAAATATCCGTATGCAACTACTGCGGCCAACAACGAGAGCAGTGATCGCACCCCGCTACAAGCTTCGACTACTTCAAGGGTGATGTTAGGAAGTATGATTAGATTCCCTTCCCGCACGGTATGCACACCGAGCATGACCAAACCATTTGCGCCAAGCCGTGAAGCCCACAACTGCAAAGGAAAAGTCATTTGGTAGTACACGAGAGCAGGCAGCGGAATCATGAAGATCAGGTAGGCGATCGGAAAGGCGACTGACCGAAGTGCACGCCAGCCAGCCAGAAACACGATAGTTCCGGAAATCAGAATGAGAAGGGAGACTCGTGTGGTGAACAGCTCCGCGCCCAGTACTCCAAGGATGAGTAATCCAATGGCCGATAACATGATCGCTAAACCGAAATCGCTTGGCCGAACGTGCATCGTGTACCACCAATTGCGTTTGCGCCATAAAATGTACCCTGCAAAAATAGGCACGAGTAGAGCGTGGCCGTAGTTCGGATCATCCCACCACTGCCGAGCCATTGAGCGGAGTACAGGCCCATACAAAATGACTACTAGACCGCCTAGCAGAAATGCGGAGAATAATATAGTTCTCCTCGCCTTGTTAGAAAAAAGACATCCATCTAACGTCTTGACAGTGAGTTCAGAAGGCACGGACTTTTCACACCACGCTCTAGGATCGATTCTTAACTGTTTCTAAGTGCAAGATCAAACCGCTTTTGCGCTCAGCTCCATGCGTCAGGGATTTGGAGAGCCCGCACTAAAAATGGCAAGTCTACGATTGTTTCAATACACACGGAATTAGATCAATTCCATCGGTCTATAACACTATGACGCCGTCTTGCCCATCGCTTTGAAAGTGAGATCGCCTTGAATCGGGAAATTTATTGTCTAACTCATCTTGGCGAATCGCCTTGCTACCGGCTTGCGCGCCCCGTAAGACTGTCCCTCGTAATTTACTTGATCAGATTCCGACGTCTCATTGGTCACTATGCCAATCAACTTTGGACGATCAAGGGCTTGCAGACCTTTCTTTAGGGCCTTGAGCGGCGTCAGTCCTTCCCGAACAACTAGGAGCGTGCCGTCCACTAATTTCGACCACAGGTTGACATCAACAATCGGCAACATGGGGGTTGAATCCACTACGATCCACTCAAATTGAGTGGCCAATTGCGCGAAGGCTTTCACAAATCTGGTCGAACGCAAGATGTCTGATGGACGATCCAAAACCTCACCAGCGGAAAGAAACCACAATGGCATGTCCTGCAACCGATGAATGAATTGCGTGAGCTCTGGGTTGGGACCAGACCACCAGTGACTCAGCCCGGTAAATTCTAAGCCCAGAAGAGAAGTCAACATCGGCCTGTGAAGATCTCCTTCAACCAGCAGAGTCTTTGAACCAGAATACTTGGCGAGTGTAATCGCTACATTTCCGGCCACGACCGATTTACCCTCATTGATCACGCTGCTGGTGACTTGGAAGGACTTCAGCGGGCTTTGCTTGCGCATGTCATCCAAACGCGTGACAAGAGCACGAAACTTCTCGGCACCGAGACTATTGGGATCTGTCAGAGCGACTAAGTGTGACTCGGGTAAAGCCTTTACTGGAACCGGATGAGCCTCTATAGTCTGGGCCGATGTTGGCAGGAATTCGTTCAACTTCTCCGCTTCTTGTATTGTCTCGGGTGGAACTGCCTCTACGAGAGACACATCCCGCGAAGCGGCATCGGAGGAATTCACCGCTAGGCTAGCCATCTTCTGCGAGCGGTGCTCCCTCTCCGCTTCTTTCGCGGACTGGGACGGCACCGCAATTTCGGCCGGCGCGGGAGGCGCAAACACATGCGGCCGCGCTACGGCGTGCCGCTCTGCCTGCGGAGATCTGTGTTCCGTTTCCTCTTTAGTTAATGCTTCAAATAGCCGACTCAGATTGCCTCCACACTTGATTGCACTCTTAGATCCGAGCGTCGAGCCGCCATTCGACTCCACTACTACCGCAGACCTCAAATGTGCACGACGCTCCAGATTGATGAGCCGAGTTTCCTCTTAGCCTTTGAAAAATGAATAGAGACTGCCAAGCACAATCAACATGACCAAAGCCGTGGCTGCACCAAGTTCCGTCCGCCATCGCAACGCGCGAGAACGATCCTCGACTGGCGTGCTCAATCGAGGAATACCGACCAGAACCCTGACCGAAACAATTCCTTCAAGGTCTTTTTCTTGTTGAAAACGTACGTCCATCAACTCACGCAAAAAAGCGAGCCCTAGTCCTAGCATGAGACCCGCTATCGATCCGCTCAAACTAAACCACAAGTGGTTAGGAGCCGAAGGCTTGACAGGCAAGCTCGGCGGATCAACGATGCGAAACTGTTCACCCTGCTGCGTGTTCTCGAGACTCGTGGCAAGCTGCGACTGCATTTGCTTCTGCAGAAGCGAGTTATAATTGTTCTTAGACTCTTCATATCCTCGAGAAATGTTAGTAAGTTCCTGCTCGGTGTCCGGAGTTAAGTTCAGACGCGCCTGATATCCTGAAATTTGTGACTCGAGTTCCCTTTCGTGCTGTTGGTCCGTCAAGATCTCCAGCTGATTGGCCTTCAACTGACTTTGTAGCTGCATGACAGAGGTTGATGAAGCGGGTTGTACTTCCCCCACAGCTCCGAAATCAATAGAATTCTTTGCATTACGAGCATTCTGATCGGCGGCCATTTCGTTTCCGGCTTGCTTCTTCAGTCGCTCCACTTCCGCAAGTTTATCTTTGAGGGCGATGATGTCCGGATACTCGTCGGTGTACCGTGACTGCAAATCTCTAAGGCGGAGCCGCAGGTCCAGCAGTTCTTTGTCCAAGACTTGCGCAGGGGTCAAAGTCGAATCTGGACCACCCAAAATGCTCTGTACCGATTGGTATTGTTGGAGTAGTGACTCCAAATAGAGTTTCTGCTGCTTGGCTGCATCGAGGGCATGCTGGGTGTTTTGCAACTGCCCCTGAATTCCTGCTAGGATTTGGACATTGCTCTCCAATTGACTTGGTAATTCTCCCATGTGTTTCGACTTGAATGCCGCCACTTTGGCTTCCTGCGCTGCCATGTTGACTCGAGCTTCCGCGAGTTGGCTCTCAAGGAAAGCGGTTGTATCCTCGGACAGCTGGTGTTGGGCTTTTACGTTTTCATTGATGAAAAGTGTAGTCAGTTCGCTATTCACTTTCTGTGCGAGTTCGGGCGACCCAGCGGAATAGCGCATTTTGAACGCCATGAACTCTCCGGGATGGCCTGGCGTTTCTACGAGTTCAATCTTTATATCATTGCGCATTTGTTCGACCGGATCGCCCGACTTCAGCACGCTGTTCAGGCCCGATGGCTTGGAATATAGATGAAAACGTTCGATCGCGCTCTGAAGACGAGTGCGGCTAAGGATCTGTTCCGTCATGCTCTTCAGACGCTCTGGAAGACCGGTAGCGACGTTGGGTGACACGAATTTTTCGGGGACCTTCTGTTCTTCCACCAGAATTAGCGACTCAGACTGATACGTAGCCGGAAGAATCCAACTCACTGCCCAGACGGCCGCCCACGTCAGAAATAAGGGGACCAAGATCAACCACCTGCGGCGCAGGACAATCGCCCAGTACTCTTCTATACTGCGGAACTGCTGGTCATCTAGTTCATCGGGCATTACAGATCCCACTCATTCTCATAAAAATGCATGGGGATAGAGGAACGAAAGAAGTTTTAACCACCCAGCTCCCACCATTCTTCGACTTCTGAAATGTGTCACTCAGCATAGCCAAGGGATATCGTTCGAATGTGTTATCGACTTGAAGGGAGTGCCTGTATCGCGTCTTGCTCCGGTGCGCCCGAAGCTTTGTCAGTCGTGGATGTTTCCGGTTCCGGGCCGGATAGCGATGAGTTGGAACCCGTCAACGTTGAGTCCAACGACACGGTTGCCGGAGGCGGAACAACCGAACTTTTGTCGGCAGTCGAAATAGCATGCAGGGCGGATGGTAGCCGCGTCCAGAAATCGAAGTGGACTCCCGCCCACCCCAAAGCAAAGAGTACGGCACCCGCGACAGTAGCCTTAGGCAACCAGCCGCGGGCAGGTGGATCTTTTGCGGTTAGCGCCGTAGGGCGAACATTTTGCGACACGCGAGGTTTCGGACGGTCTGCTGGTTTCGGCGCGAATTCTGTTTTCTCTTGCGGCGGCCCAACATTCATGTCAGCCAAAATGTCGCGCATCATCTCCCGGTCGATGGTCTTCTGCTTCATAGCCCAGCAAAATGCCATTGCACAAAAACATATATTATTAATATTTCGAGGAATTCCTTCACTACGTTCCGCGAGTAAACTCCGGGCGCCGGCGCTGAAAAGAGATGGACCATTGTAGCCTGCGACCCAGAGGCGGTGATCGACATAAAGATTGACCTCATCTTCGATAAATGGTTCGATTCGAATCGCAAAAGAAATTCGTTGTCGAAGTTGAGTCATTGAAGGCTTGTCTATCCGATCGGCCAGCTGTGGCTGCCCTGCCAGAACGATCTGCATTAGTTTCATCCAGGGCGTCTCGAAATTTGACAAGAGCCGGACAGACTCGAGAACTTTATCCGTCAGGTTCTGCGCCTCGTCAATCACCAGAACGAAGCGTCGGCCTGCGCGCATATCCTCCGTCAGAACTTGATTCAGCATCGAGTGCATTTGCGGGAGGTCTTTACCTGTACCATCAAGTCCCAAATCGGCGAGCATGTAAAACATGAGATCACGCGAATCTCCGTCGGTATGAAACACAAACACTGTGCGGGCGTTATCTCGCAGGCCTTCTAGAAAATGAAAAAGCAGCGAAGTCTTACCCATTCCCGGCTTAGCAATCAGCGTCAGGAAACCTCGGTTCAATTCCGTACCAAATGTGAGGGCTGTGAGGGCTTGTTGGTGTTTGGGGCCGAGGTAAAGAAAACGCGGGTCAGGCGTCACTCCGAACGGCTGCTCACTGAGCCCGAAGTGTTCCAGGAACCTCCGCTCTACCCTTAGTGAATCCATGGAATCTCCACTAAGAGGGGTTGGCGCAGAGCCTTTTTCAATTCTTACGATGGGAATATCCGGCTTGTTCATGTCAATTCATCCTGCTCGCGCTGGGGCGGAATCATCCGGTGTAGGTCGTAGAGCTTATGTATCTGCGACTTTAGATTCAAATAGCAAAATCGTCGTGAGCACATGCGACCGCAGAGCTGTGAGGAGAAATGCGTTTGAGCCCAAACATCTAAACCAATTCAACGTCGTATCCCTCGACCCGAATCGAGACAGATCGATGCAGTAGCTCTACCGATATGACCAAGCTCTGATCTTCACCCTGTCGAGCGAGAATTCCCTCGATCCCGTCAAGTGATCCTCCGCGAATGCGCACCCGCCTGCCGACACTGACGAATGGATGTGAGTAACACGGGATTTTTTCACTAATGGCTGCCCTGAGACTCTCAATCTGTTCATCCGGAATCGGAGTCCCCTGCCTCTCGCTGCCCACGAATCCAAGCACTCCTGGCGTCCGCAATACCTTTAACCGCTCTTCGTTCGTCTGCATGATGCGAATGAAGGCATAACAGCTAAACATGGGAACTTCCACCTTACTTCGACGGTCGCTCCATTTGCGGATTTGATGAAGGAGCGGAAGAAACGTGCAAACGCGCTTCTCTTCGAATTGCGCGGCTATCCGCTTTTCGTGTCGGGCCATCGTCTGAACTGCATACCACTTTGATTCCTCCGCCTCGCAATTCAACGAAGGCGTTGTAGATTCGTAGTTTATCTGCAAACTAGGCACAGCTTCGCCCTCTCAGTCCCATTTCCTGCTCAAAAGTTAATAAAACAAACCTTGGTCAGGTGGACCCATTTGAGAAGGCCATACCGTGAACTACAAAAACGCGGCTTGCTCAACGCGCTTTCAGACGGATCGACGCGCGCTACTCATCCGGCACGTCGATCGGATCTTCAGCTTCTCTGATCAGG
>Ga0070735_10003325_pt1 | contig 14153 bp, 8 predicted proteins | sample Coa_R1_FD_66443 | JGI IMG/M metagenome (GOLD analysis project Ga0070735, IMG submission 66443) | Surface soil microbial communities from Centralia Pennsylvania, which are recovering from an underground coalmine fire - Coalmine... | ecosystem: Environmental > Terrestrial > Soil > Unclassified ...
TCGATCCGAATCGTTGGCACACGATCGATGCCCAACGATTCAGCAGCAGCTACACGGCCATGGCCTGCAATGATCGTGTTCTTGTGGTCGATGAGAACTGGATTGGTGAAGCCAAATACCTTAATACTCTCGGCGAGCTGGCGGATCTGGCGTTTAGAGTGGGTTCTGGCGTTCCTGGGGTGGGGAAGCAGTGCCGCAATCGGCTGATAGACGATTGCCAATTCGAAACTAGCTTTATTGTTCATTGAACCTCCTGAGTCCCACAATACGCGAAACATCTCGCGGTCAGGAGGGAGCTGAAATCCATTTATTCGCTCTAGCTGGTTAGAGCGAATAAATTTTCAATTTAGCTCTGGACAAACGGTCTTTGAGGCCTGAAATAGGAGCGGTTTTCAGCATTCCTTTGCGGGCGACAAACTGAATTCCCTGATTGTCGATAGCCATAATCGTGCCAAGGCCCAGATGTTTTTTCAGCTGATGCCGCAACTCTTGTTGGCTGATGTTTGGCAATTTCCGAACACAGTTTTGTATTAATGCTTGAAGGGCATCGGTTTTAGGAGCGCGGCCTCCCTTACGGGCTAGTATCCCTCTCCAGCGCTCTTCAGTTTGAGGAAGGCTCTCCAGGAGTATGTTCTGCGATTGGTCGGCATCAGCAAGGGCCTGATCGAGAGATTTTTGTTCTCTAAGGGCCACTCGGATGGCCTCTGAATGCATATCGCGCGTCGCCAATGCGTAAAGCGTGGGGTCAGATATTCGTCGCACCGTCAATTTTGATTGTTTCGACCAGAATTGCCTATTCCGCTTGTTGATTCTGCGCAAGTTTGCGGGATCGCTGCTGGGGAGGTTTTTGTATTGTTGCTCGGATTGTTCGGTGGTCATGTATTTTGAATGATCCTGTTTTTGACTGGACTTTTTGCTTTCTACAAATATTCGCTCTCGATGATAAACGAAATCTGGCCAAAGTTGTGCGACCAATTTTGAGCTTGCACGAATATTGAGAAGCTGAGCTTTGTGCCTCAGTGGGAGCATGGCGAGCCGGGTCCGCGCTTGAGTAGACCTTGTCGGCAAACGGATATGTTCGGAGTGCGCTCGCAGCGCGCATCGACGAGGCTGCCGGTGATGGGGTCATTACAGCGGCCCGTCGTCAACGTGCTCATGATGACATTAGAGTTCTCGGGAATGACGTGCTCCACGACGAATGGAGAGTTGTAGCTGAGCAAGAGTATTCGGACGCGCATCATTACGCGCAAAGGATTATGGAAGATTTCTATGATCAGCGAGCCCAGCCACGTTCCACTCGGCAGACCATGGATCGGATGGCTGCCGAAACCTCCAAGCCGAACTTGGCGTCCCGGTCGAATATCAGAAAGCGATGAGCTGATTCAAATGGGAACGCTTCCCGCAGCTGTTGAGCAATCCACAAGCTTGTCGGATGCTCTGTGACGTTGAAGTGCAGTATGCGCCGTCGGTCGTGACTGATGACGAAAAAGCAGTAGAGAACGCTGAACCTCAGGGTGGGCACTGTGAAGAAATCCATCGCGGCAATCGCCTCCCGATGATTGTGGAGAAACGCCAACCAGCGTTTCACAGGTTCTGGGTTTCTCGGCGCTCGTTTCATCCAACGGGAGACAGTTCGCTCAGAGACATCAAACCCGAGCATAAGTAGCCCGCCATGAACGCGCGGCGCACCCAAGGTTGGGTTCTCCGCAACCATTTGGAAGATTAATTCCCGAACGCGCTTAGGAATTTGCTTCCTCCCGATGGACTTTCTGTGCTTGGAGACCAGCCTCCAGTACAGGCTGAAACTAGCCCGGTGCCACCGAACCACCGTCTCGGGCGTGACGATAATGAGAACTTCTTTCCATCCGGACCAAAACCTTCGCGCCAAAATCCAGAAGAGCCGATCGAACATTGAAAGCTTTGGCCTAGGGTGTCTTCGTTTCAATGCCGCGACTTGCTGACGAAGAGCAAGGTTTTCAAAAAGAAGCCTTCAACGGGCACGAAAAAGCCGAATGATTGCGCCAATCAAGAATTCAACCGTTTCTGTCATGCAAGGGTGGTATCGCACTTCGCATGTGGAACACAACGCCGCATCCTGTCTAAATCACTGCGGACAGAATTGTGGCGAAGGACACGGGCTCGTTTTATCCCGCAGGCATGAGAAATCCGCAATCATTGGAACCAAAGGAACAGAATTCATCTTCGCCGGCATCGCTTGAGGGGCGCTAGGACTACCAGCGCTTCGAGTCTATTGACTTAATCTATATAGTGAGAGAGTGTGACGGCGCAAATGATGAACGTCCCAGATTCTGCGAAAAGCATCCGGCCCTTCATCGTGGGCGGATTTGCGTTTCTGATCACAATTCAACTCGTAGTGCTTGCCGTTAGGATTCCTATGCAGGTTGGCGGTCGCGCGGATTTCCGTCAATTCTACACGGCTGGGTATATGGTTCGCTCAGGACATGCCGCAGAAATTTACGACTATGACTCCACGGCAAAGTTCCAGTCTCAGGTTGTGAGTCCCGGCGGTAGCGTAGCTCTTCCGTTTAATCATTTGGCCTACGAAGCCCTGCTCTTTGCGCCGCTATCATTTCTCCCGTTCCGCTCCGCGTATGCAGTTTTTTTCGCGCTGAACCTTTCTCTATTGGCCGCCCCTTTCTTCATGCTGCGCAGCTACGCGCCTTCCCTCCGCGCCGTGTGGAGCAAAGCTCCAATCATGATCTTCGCTGGATTCCTGCCGGTCGGAACAGCGTTGCGCCAGGGACAGGATTCCCTGATGCTCCTGGCATTGCTGGTCTGTTCGTTTATCGCGCTTGAGCGCGACCGCGATTATGCCTCTGGAATATTCCTAGGTTTGACGCTTTTCAAATTTCAGTATGCGCTTCCGATTGCTTTGCTGTTTTTGGTCTGGAGAAAATGGAGAGTGATTTCTGGATTCGCAATCACCGCTGTTCTCCTGGTCACTGTCTCCTTCGCCATCACTGGACCGCAAGTCTATGCCAGATATTTATTCTCCATGAGCGCGGGACTTGCGACTGCAGAGCAGCGGTCGCGCTTCGGAATTGATCCGCTGTTCATGCCGAATATCCGCGGCCTGGCGTTCGCAGCGGGAGGGCACGGCCTGCTGGTCACCGTTGTATTGTCCGTACTCGTCCTCGCGTGGGCTATTCTGGCTAAACCGTCATTCCCAATTTTTGTTTTGACGGCCATGCTGGTCAGCTATCATGGGCTGATACACGATGCGGTTATCTTGCTCATTCCTCTAATCGTGTTGGGCCATGCTGCCGTGCGAGCGGGTGAGATGTGGAAAAGTTGGTTACTCATCGCTGTGCTTTTCTATCCGACGATGGCCATAATCTGCGGATTCCCGTACTTCTTTTTAGCTGTCCCGGTGATTGGCTTGCTCGTTGCGTGCTCGGAACGTAGACCGCTGGCGGGCTCTCAATCTTCTCTGAATTCCTCATCCCTGTATCTTCCTGAAAAAGCATAAGTAAGCACTTCGACTCTGTTGAGGTTGACAGCACATTCTACCGGACCCCTATGAAAACTACGGTGAATGGATGGGCGCTGAAGACGCCTGAAGAGTTCATTTTCTCCGTCAAAATCCCTAGAGTCGTGACCCATGAGAAGGTCCTTGTTGGCTGCGATCCTGAATTTGAGGAGTTCGTGGACACGATGGACATCCTCCAGGAAAAACTCGGCCCGATGGTGCTTCAGTTTCCTTTCTTCAAGCGAAGCGTGTTCAAAACGCAATCCGATTTCCTGGATCGGTTCATACCGTTTCTGAAAAAGCTTCCTCGCGACTACAAGTTTGCTGTCGAGATGCGAAACAAGGAGTGGCTGAATCAGGATTTTGCGGACGTGTTGCGCGAGTACAAGCTGGCGTTCGTTCTCCAAGATCAATCGTGGATGCCGCACCCTAACGAACTGGCAAGGGACTTTGACCCGATCACCGCCGATTGGACCTACACGATAGGATTTCCACAGTTCTTTTTTTTGTGTATACAAAGCTTTTTACTTGACAGAATTAGTAAGTACTAGTAGATATCTTCACGTTTTTGTGCATTCTAGGTCATTCTTGTCTCACCATTGGTCCATCAAGGGTCACGAACAGCTGCTTCGGAGGCAGCGTTATTCGGGCTAAAGACGAATGAGAGTCCCATACTACGACCTACCGTAGCCGTAGTTCGTAGATTTGTCTGCGCGGCATAATCGCTCCAAGCGCGTAGGCACCTGATTTCTTAGACTTCACTGAAGTCGGCGCTGAGGTGTGTCATGACGGCTGTCAAGACGAGCCAATTCGCTTATTTTATTCTCGCGGATGCTGTTCCGCCGCACACCTTCCCTAAAACAATTTTTCAGAGCCGCGGAAGCCGCGCGTGTACCGGCGAAGTGTACGGACTCAACCGCAGCCGATGCTCAACGCTTTACTCGCCGACAATCAGTAGCGACGGAACGCGCTGCGACAAGCCTGGAAAGTCGAAATTGGAAGAGGTCGGTTCTCTGAAACCCGTACTCGCCAAGAGTAGGTCAGTCGTTCGTTAGAGTGAAACGCTATTGGTTTTTTGCGACGGTGAAGTCTTATACCTGAATTTGCTCGCAGGAGAAGGGGAGCTGAAACGTGCGCCGATTCCTCGTACTTCTGAGTTGTGCTGTCTTCATCTTCGCAAAAGCTGGTGTCGCTCAAACCAGCAATCCGATCAGTTATGTCTACGATGACCTGGGTAGGTTAGTGGCCGTAACAGACCCAAATGCGGACACGGCCACGTACAGTTACGACGCTGTGGGAAACGTGGTATCAATATCGCGTTACAACTCCTCACAATTGTCGATCATATATTTCACTCCCAGCAGCGGTACAGTTGGCACCACGGTCACGATCTTTGGGACGGCGTTCAGTCCGACTCCAAGTCAGAATACGGTTCAGTTCAACGGCACCACAGCTAGTATAACATCGGCAACGTCAACACAACTCGTAGTAACGGTGCCGTCCGGATCTTCGACAGGCCCGATCAAAGTAATCACCTCCGCAGGCTCAGTTACAAGTACCAAGTCTTTCAGCGTTAGCGGCGCGAGCGGAGCACCAACGATAACCGGATTTACCCCCTCGATTGGTTTAGCTGGCGCGAGCGTTAATATAGCGGGCTCAAATTTCGATTCCTCAACTTTATCCAATGATGTGGTCGAATTGAACCTGACCCGGGCAATACCGACTGCAGCTACTTCGGCGTCTATTACTACCTCAGTGCCTGCAAGCACGACATCTGGCCATCTTTCGGTTCGGACACCCGCTGGAAAAGCGGTTAGTGGCAGTTATTTCTTCGTACCGCCGCCGCCTTATACAGTAAGTACTGTTCAATACACGGGTCAAATGTCGATTGGAGGGCAGACGAACGTCACAATCACCACGGCATCGAAGATCGGACTCTTGGTATTTGACGGAACTCAGGGACAGAGTGTGAATCTCCAGGTTTCGGGGGGGACCTTTGGGAATTGCAATCTAACTATTTCCATACTGACGCCAAGCGGAAATACGTTGGGATCGAATAACTGCATGGGCATCAGCGGCTACTTGGGGACTGTGACATTACCATCTACAGGAACATATACCGTCCTACTCGTCCCGTCAGGTTCCTCCACCGGCAGCATAACGGTGAACCTCTACAACACGACCGACATCACCGGCACGATAACCTCGAGTGGGGCGCCCGTGACTGTGACCACGACGGTACCAGGGCAAAAGGTACGACTCACATTCACCGGCACAATAGGGCAAGTCGTGAGCGCGGAAGCGGCAGGCTTTGGAGGTGGTTCCTTTACTCTGTCGATTTTGAATAGCGGAAGTACGTTGGCGTCCGTCAGTGGAACCAACATGTTGAGTCTCACCGGAAAGACTCTAGCCTCAGCCGGAACTTATACTCTCCTGATTGCACCCAACAGTAATGTAAGTGGGTCTGTTACGACCTCACTTATCAGCCAGACGACTAACAATACGATAACGTACAATACTCCGATCACTAAAAGCATCAGCGCGACCTCATTGATCGGGCTAAGCTTCAGCGGCGCTGCGGGCCAGATCGTGAGCACAGAAGCGGCCGGTTTCGCTGGCGGCAACTTTTCGACGTATATTCTGAACCCGGACGGGAGCACGCTCGTATCGACCTATTCGTCCGGCGCCGGTATTTTCATTGGGAAGACGCTGGCAACGACGGGCACGTACCAGATCCTCATTCTCCCGGATAACGGTGTCACTGGGTCGGTCACAGTATCGATCATCAGCCAGACGACCAACGGTACAATCACGTTCAACACTCCGGTCACAAAGACAATTACTATCCCTTCTACCATGATCGGTCTTAGCTTTAGTGGGACCGCAGGGCAGATTGTGAGTGCGGAAGCGGCCGGATTGAACGGCTGGTTTACGACATATATTCTGAAACCGGACGGGACCACCCTCGTATCGGCCTATAGAGGCGGCACCGCAAGTTTCGTCGGGAAGACCCTGGCAACGGCCGGTACGTACCAGATAATTATCCTCCCCGACAGCGGCGTCACTGGGTCGGTTACATCGTCACTAACCAGCCAAACGACCAACGGAACGATCACGTTCAACACTCCGGCCACACAGAGCGTTAGTGTGAGCTCATTGATCGGGCTCGACTTCAGTGGGACCGCAGGGCAGATTGTGAGCGCGGAAGCGGCCGGATTGAACGGCTGGTTCACGGCATATATTCTGAAACCGGACGGGACCACCCTCGCATCGGGATATAGAGGCGGCAACGCAAATTTCTTCGGAATGACGCTGGCGACGACGGGCACGTATCAGATCCTCATCTTCCCGGACAGCGGTGTCACTGGGTCGGTTACGTTGTCGCTAATCAGCCAGACGACCAACGGTACAATCACGTTCAACACTCCGGTCACGCAGAGCGTTAGTGTGAGCTCATTGATCGGGCTCGACTTCAGTGGGACCGCAGGGCAGATTGTGAGCGCGGAAGCGGCCGGATTGAACGGCTGGTTTACGACATACATTCTGAAACCGGACGGGACCACCCTCGTATCGGCCTATAGAAACGGCACCGCAAGTTTCGTTGGGAAGACGCTGGCAACAACGGGCACGTATCAAATCCTCATCTTCCCGGACAACGGTGTCACTGGGTCGGTTACGTTGTCGCTCATCAGCCAGACGAGCAACGATATCATCACGTTCAATACCCCAGTCAAAAAAAGTATCAGTGTGACGTCATTGATCGGTCTCAGCTTCAGTGGCGCCGCAGGGAATACGGCCAGCGTTCAGATAACGCCAAGTTTCGGTAGCAGCTACTTTTCGTCATACATCCTGAACCCGAACGGCAGTGTTTTGGCTTCCAGTTATTCGAATGGCTCCGTGAATTTCGCGGGCAAGAGCTTGTCTACGACTGGGACCTACCAGGTACTCATTGTACCCGACAATGGAGTAACGGGATCCGTGACTGTGTTACTTACAAGTCCATAGTAAGTATTCAACAGCGCTCGTGAATGCGAATTGTGAATGAACGCGTAATGAGCTGGGAGGCTCCATGCCAAAGCGGCTGAGTTCATGTACCTTAATGGTGTTATTCAGTTTGCAGACGGTGGTTCCGGCCGGCTATGATCGCACACAAACCTCAAGGTTCAGTACGGCAGCTTCTGCGTCAAAACTGCTTAACCGCCAAAGATCAACGGCGCTTTCGGACGGGAGCATTATACCAGGCAGGTATCCGTTCTTCAGATTGCAAACTCCTAGTGACGCCTCTGCGACTCCCACCGGGAATTTGGTTGAAGGGCAGGCATCGACATTGCTTTCAAATGGAGCCGTCCTATTAACAGGGGGAGCCGGACAGACTGGTCCGACCACAGCCGCATTAATTCAAGATCCGAAAACCGGAATCGTCCAATCGCTGCCCCATGGATTGAATATTCCGCGTAGCGCGCACACTGCTACGGTACTGCCGAACGGAACGGTATTAATTTTCGGTGGAGTCGATTCCAACGGGAAGATCCTCGGATCCGCCGAAATCTTTGACCCGCAGGCAAAGCGCTTTAGCATTCTGCCATCGATTGGCCTCACTGCGCGCGCATACCATAGTGCAACGATCCTCACTGATGGATCAATGCTAGTAGCGGGCGGAGTTACAGGCGGCGGAGAGACTTCTGCCACGACGGAGCTATGGGACCCCAGATCGGGCGCCGTGGTCATGTCGAATTCGCTGCATGTGCCCCGCAAGCAGCACTCTGCAAATTTGTTACCTGATGGAGAGGTGTTGATTTCGGCTGGGACTAACCAATTTAATGTCACTCTCGATTATGGCGAGATATACGATCCAACGCTTCAGTCGTTCAGAATTCAAAGCGGCCCCGTGCAACAGGAAATCGACGGCACGCCCTTTGTTGAGGCGTCCATTCCCGAGGACGGAGCGACTGGCACTCCTCAAGATTCAGTTCTTTCGATTCGGTTTTCACAACACATCGAGCCAACGACGCTTAATGACCATACCGTGGTGCTCAAGCATGACAGCTCGATTGTCCCGATCAAGATCGTTAGCGCTGAGCAGGGCATGCTCGCATTCATTACGCCATTACAGCCTCTGGATCCAGGAAGCACATATGTGCTTTCGCTCGATGGAGGCCAAAATCGAAACGGCGCAAAAACTTCAAACACATTCGTAACATTCACCACAGCAGGCGGGGGCCCTGGTATGAGTGGTTCGACGGGTGATGAAGATTGGACACCAGCGTCAGGTAACTGGCAAACTGGCCGACCGGATTCTCCATGGACGCTGGAGCCACCTCTGAAGGGAGCAAATGGCGTAACCGCTCTAGCAGGTCAGGCCTTAAAGCTCAATGGACAGCCAATTGCAAACGTCACACTTACAATAGATCAACACGCATCGAGGACAGACAATACGGGGAGATTCCTGTTGAGTGACTTAACTCCGGGACACCACGTAATGCTCATCGATGGTCGTACGACCAAGGTGCCTGGCAAAACATACGGTGTCTTCGAAGTGGGCGTCGATATCAACCCAGGCGTAACGAATGTCCTCGCATATACCATTTGGATGACAGCACTGGACATGGCGCATTCCGTCACGATCCCGTCGCCGACATTGACCGAGACTGTTATTACAACGCCCCTCTTGCCTGGACTCGAACTTCGCATTCCACCAGGTACCGTGATTCGAGATTCAAACGGCAAAACGGTGTCACAACTTAGTATCACTCCGGTGCCTCTTGATCGTCCACCTTTCCCATTGCCCAACTCTGTCGACGTGCCTATCTATTTCACTATCCAACCCGGCGCGTCATACCTCGAAGTGTCGGGGAGTAGTTATGGTGGGGCACGTCTCATCTATCCGAATACCCTAGGGTATTTGCCAGGTACAAAAATACGGTTTTGGAATTACGACGCAGATGTAAAAGGTTGGTATATCTATGGCCACGGAACGGCGCTACCCGACAAGCGTTCGATCATCCCTGATCCAGGTGTCGAGGTCCACGAGTTCACAGGGGCGATGGTGGGCAATGTGGGAAATGTACCAGGACACCCGCCGACAGCAGGTGGCAAGAAAGGCGCTGATCCTGTTGATCTTTCTACCGGCTTGTTCACATTGACGAAAACAGACTTATACCTCCCCGATGTGATCCCACTTAATCTCACTCGGGGCTATCTTCCTGGAGATACCATCTCCCGAAATTTCGGAATTGGAAGCAACGATTCATTTGATATCTTCATCGCTGGCAACACCTCTCCATATACGTACATGGATTTGGTCCTCGCCGACGGCACCACAATTTACTATCCACGTATATCGGCTGGAACCGGTTCTACGGATGCCGTCTACCAACATACTGCTACTCCGACCGCATATTATGGTTCAACAATAATCTGGAACGGCAACGGCTGGACTCTCAAATTCAAAGATGGCAGGAAGTATATATTCCCCGACAGTTTCAATACGAACACACCCAACCGGGCCGCAATCACTAGCGTAGTCGATCGAAATGGAAACACAGTGACATTTACGCGCGACAGTTCCACGGGGAATCTTTTACAGATTATATCTCCGAACGGACGTTGGATGTCCTTCACAAGAGACTCGAACAGTCGAATCACGCAGGTGCAGGACAACACCGGTCGCGCGGTGAACTATACATATGACACGGGCGGCCGGCTTTCCACGGTAACCGATGCAAACGGCGGTGTGACGACCTATACGTATGACACGAGTAATCGCATGCTTACGATCAAGGACGCGCGCGGGATTGTCTACCTTACTAATCAATATGATACGAGTGGACGTGTCACCCAGCAGACCCAAGCGGACAATTCCACGTATCAATTTTCCTACACAAGTAGTGGTGGAGTCATCACCCAGACTGACATGACTGACCCGCGCGGCAAGGTTAGGAGACTCACATTTAACTCTGCGGGGTACGCCTCTACGGATATCTTCGCATTAGGGGCACCCGAGCAGCAGACTATCTCCTACGCACTTCAAGCGGGAACAAACCTGACGACCTCTGTAACTGATGCACTGAATCGGCAGACGTCTTATACTTACGATGCACTGGGCAACGTCACGAGCATCACAAGATTGGCTGGGACGTCGAATGCCGTTACTAGCTCCTTCAGCTACGATTCTAATTATAATCTGCTAACGAGCATTACGGATCCACTCAGCCATACGGTTTCACTTGCTTACGATCAGGCTGGCAATCTGGTGTCAGTAAGCGATCCACTGCAGCATCAGACCACATTTTCATATAACGGGGCTGGCCAACCCATAACCGCTGCCGATGCTGCTGGACACACCACCCAATTTGCATACGACTCTGGTGATCTGGTTGGCGTGACGGACCCCCTGGGCGATTCGTATAGTCGTTTCGTAGACAGCGGAGGGCGGGTACTTTCGTCGACAGATCCCTTAGGCCACGCTACCCGGTACCAATACAATGCGCTGAACCAAGTCACCTCAATAACCGACGCTGTTGGTGGGTTGACTTCACTTGGATACGACGCAAATGGAAACCTGCTTAGCGTGACGGACGCGAACAACCATGTAACGAGCTACACGTACAATAGTATGGATCGAGTTGCCACACGCACTGATCCGCTCAACAACGCAGAAAGCTATAACTATGATGCTAATGGAAATCTGTCGACATTTACGGACCGGCGAGGGAAGATCACATCCTACGGTTATGACGCGCTGAATCGACGGACCTTTGCAGGATTCGGCACGCAGGCGGGCCCTGCCTATGAAAGTACGATCAATAACAGTTATGACGTGGGGAATCGACCCACCAGCGTGGTGGATTCGGTGACCGGTACAATGACACCAACGTTCGACGGGCTGAACCGCCTCACTTCCCTAGTCACCCCGCAGGGAACGGTCAGCTACACATACGACGCGGTTGGACGGCGGACGAGCATGACGGCAGGGAATCAGTCGGCTGTAAACTATACTTACGACAACGGGACCCGACTGACACAGATCACCCAGGGTAGTTCCACGGTGTCTTTTGCATATGACACGGCAAACCGTCGTACCTCACTCACCTTGCCTAACGGCATTGTGATGAGCTACAGCTACGACAACGATTCTGAGCTGAGCGGGATCACTTATATGCTTGGCAGCAACACTCTGGGGAACCTATCTTACACTTACGATGTGGCTGGCAGGCGGACAAGTATGGGCGGGAGCTATGCCAAGACAGCGTTACCGCTCGCCATCACCACGACCGGTTACAACGCAGACAATCAGCTTACGCAGTGGGGCACCGCAAATCTTTACTACGACGCTAACGGCAACATGACGAGCGACGGGACGAATAGCTTTGTTTGGAATGCGCGCAACCAGTTGGCGTCAATGGATTTGGGTGCATTCAGCTTCCAATACGACGCTTATGGCCGGCGATCAGGAAAGACCGCTTCAGGGATCACGACAAACTACCTGTACGATAGCACAAACGTCGCACAGGAACTCTCGGCCGGCACTCCCACCGCGAACCTGCTATCCGGGGGCGTGGACGAGATCTTCACCCGGACGGATTCGAATGGCACCGCCGATTTCCTGACGAATGCTCTAGGCAGCACACTTAAGCTGACCGATCCTTCCGGCAACTCGATAGCCCAATATGCGTACGAGCCCTTCGGAAATACGACCGTGACAAGTGGAAGCTCGGCGAATCCCTACCAGTACACCGGCCGACAGAACGATGGTTCCGGTCTCTACTTTTATCGTGCCAGGTACTACAATCCGAGCCTGCAGCGGTTTATCAGCGAGGATCCGATCGGGTTTGGCGGAGGACAGCCGAACCTTTATGCTTATGTCGGTAATAATCCGTTGAGTGTGATTGATCCGACGGGAATGGACGGAGTTCCATGCATGACCTCGCTTGGCGCTGGATTCTGCAGTTCCACCACCGCCTCCACCGCGCCACCAATGTCGGGGCGAAAGGATGTTCAAAGTCCGCAAGATATGCAGAATACGCAAGCTATCCCGCAATCTTTCTCTCTGGATGGTATTGCCCAGGCGGAAAAACGTTGTCAAGATAATGGGCAACTGAAATTCACTGTTCCAGGGACAGGTGTACGGGGAACGGTTGCTGCAAGCCTGACGGCAGGCATCGTAAACGTTTCAACAACTGGAGATTTCAGCTTCGTTTTCCCACCTTCGTTCGGTTTTGGCATTGACACCACTTTGGGCGCCCCCAATGATCCCTTAGGAACGTGGGCTGTAGGCTTGGGCAAGAATGCTTCTGTCGGGGGATCGTTCACGAACCAAGGACAGAGTCAAGGCCTCAATGTGAGCGTCGGACCGAGTGTTGGCGCGGATGCTACCGTTTCACTGAATCTCGGCAACATATGTGCTATCTCACACTAATTTTTGTGGAGGTCATAAAATGGCCGAGAAGTTAGTAGTCACTGAAGGGGAGACCAAATGTTTCCGCGCCTCGAAGCTGTGGACCGCGAACGTCTGCGCAGCCGCTGTCGGAGGCATAAGCGGCTTGGCTATCACATCGGTGTTACTGCTCAATGTATTGTGGGCGAGCCCCGAAAATAAAAATAGGTTTCTTGCCGCAGCTTGGCTGCTGATGATATTTGTGTCGGCGTGGGGAATGTACCCTGGGAATTGGATCGCTTCGGCACCTTATGCCGTCAAAATAAGTCAGGGAAAGGGACTGTGGCTCTACGCCTTTCTGAGAAAAGTATATATACCACTTGATGAAATAAGCGAAATAGATGAGTCCCTCCTGGGAACTCGCACCGTAATCAAACTATCCAAGCGTCACGGACTGCTGAAGAGCTTCTGGATTCACCGGGCGTACGGTGACCAAGGTCGAGAACTGGTACTTGAGATTCGAAAAGAAATAGCTCGAAGGGGCTGAGTAGCTGGACGTTCTCGGGCGTGACGCCAGACCAATGGCTCTTTTAGTAGTCTACTCGTCGCAGGCGCCTCTTGGGTGTTTGCTGAACGGGATAACGATCTGAGCCGAGCTCGACGATTTTGGCGTTTTCGACATTGAGGAAGCACTCACTTAGTGAAATCCTTGGACTCCATCACCAGCTTGCCTGGCGAATTTAAGGCTGCAATCGAGGTCGTTTACTTGTGAACATCCATTCCGACATACTTCGTGTTATACAAAAAAAGGCTGCTCCCTTCTGGAGAGTTTGAGGCGAACACTCAAAACCTATTCCACCAGGGGCACCTTTTTATATTGCGTCCTCTTAGGGAATGTGGCTCTTCGCGTCTCTAGGAAGGATAGGCGCTATCAATTGCCCAGAATCTCTTAACAGGGAATTGGGATTCCCTGTTATTCCTCTGATCGATCCCTGTTCCGACTGGCCGCCAGAACTCAGTTTATTGGCTAATCTCCTCTCTGATTGTGACTTAGCTCGAAGATGGTACGAACGAAAGTGCGGAATCCCTGTATTTTTCCCTGTTAGCAGGGAATTAGGGCAGAGAAAAGTTCGCTCGTGACTGCATCCTCCGCCATGCAGTCATTAAGTTACCTTCTCCGAACTGGTTTCTAACGGAAAAGCTAACTTTGCTGCCCCAAATGGGCCAGTCACTCAAGGTTCTTACTAACCCGCTTATCCACAGAGGTCGGGATAGCCAGGAATTGGG
>Ga0070735_10003326_pt1 | contig 14153 bp, 9 predicted proteins | sample Coa_R1_FD_66443 | JGI IMG/M metagenome (GOLD analysis project Ga0070735, IMG submission 66443) | Surface soil microbial communities from Centralia Pennsylvania, which are recovering from an underground coalmine fire - Coalmine... | ecosystem: Environmental > Terrestrial > Soil > Unclassified ...
GTCGCTAAAGGCGTGTCGTGGCGACTGCAAAATGGCAGGCATGCCGCTATGCCGTTCGGCATAGCCAATATGTGTCCCGATCACCTATAAGAAACGGGCGCGGAGGAGGTAACGAACCCGTGTGGCTCACGAAGGCCGATCATGAAGGATGCTCTCCACATCAATCGCCAGGCCAAGCAATTGTTTCAATGCCTGAACGTATTCGGTGAGGGCTTGGCGGCCGGTTTCAGTGATGCGATAAAGGGTCTGCGGCTTGCGCCGCACGAACTTCTTTTCGACAGCCACGTACCCGGCCTGTTCGAGCTTCAGCAGTTGCGCGCCCAAGTTGCCGTCTGTAGCCGCAGTCTTGGCGCGGAGCCATTTAAACTCAGCCTCTTCCACGCTGCTGAGCAGCGAAAGCAGGGCCAGACGCAGCCTGCCATGAACCACGGGATTGAGCTGAGGCAAATCAGGCATGGATTGGACTACGCCGTTTGCGCTCCTGCGCTTCGGCAATCATGCCGTAGACACCGAACACGATCTGGCAGAGAAAAATGGCGGCCAAAAACACAATCATGCTTTGCGCATCGGTAACAAAGCTGGAGGCCACAGCCGCCGCCCACCATGCGACTGCGCACCCAAGCTGGATCTTCCAGCGAAGGATCAGGGCGGAGGCTCCGTTGGCCATGCCAAGTATGGCCGATATCACGGCCTCAAAGAGATGCCGATCGGCCAGTCTTCCACTCAGGCCGAGGGCTAGAAAGAGCAGAAACATCGAAATGCCCAAAGCAATCCAGATCGAACCGATTGCCCGGCCGAGGGTGGTCTGGGGATGATTGCCGGCCATCAAGGAAGCAAAGACAATAGTAACGACGACCCCGATGGAGATCGTGACCGGCCAAGCCCACGCGCTGCGGCCCCACGCGGACCAGGCGATGGCGAGATAGTACACGACGCCCCATAGAACAAACGTCCATCCCCAGCTCTCTGTGCACCGGCGCTCCTCGGCGATCATGCTCTCGATCAGGCTCAGCCTGTCTTTCAGTTCCTGCTAGGTGGTGAGATCCTGCATATCGGTTCTCCTTTGAGGAAACTCGAATGAGTGGATATTTTTTCGCTTTGCTCCGACGCGTCGAGGGCACGCAACCCCCCTTTCACGGTTGAGGTTGAAGCAGCATTGCTGCCGCTGGCCGCCCACCCCCGTTTCCCACATTCTTAGAGTACTCTATAATGTAGAGAATGTCAACACTAGAAACGTCATACAATCAACGTAGGGCTTACATTGGAGGTCGTATGCAGAGCAAGTGGATCGTTTGCGGCGCTTTCTTTAGCGCTATCGCTATCGACTTATTTGCACCGGCAGCATTGGTTGCTCAAAACAACGGCGTCATCTCCGGCACTGTCACCGATCCAACTCAAGCAGTCATCCCTGGCGCAATCATTACCATTGTGAATGCCGATACGGCCGTGGTTGTCTGGCACGGCGCTACCAACGGATCCGGCGTGTACCGCGCGCCCGAACTTCCAGTAGGACGCTATAACATCTCGGTGGAGGCTCAAGGTTTCAAACGTGACACCGTGAACGGCGTGAACCTGGCGGTGGACCAAAAGGCGAGCATCAATGTCACTCTGCAACCGGGAGCGGTGGCGGAGTCCGTTACGGTAAATGGAAGCACAGCCGGCCAGCTCGCGACAGATACCGCATCGCTAGGCAATGTGATCCATACCTCGCAAGTGCAGAGTCTGCCGTTGCCGAACCGCAATATCTTAAACCTGTTGTCTCTCACTCCCGGTGTGTCTTCGGGCGGCGATGCCACGGGCATCAATGCAAATCAACTCTCATTTAACGGCAGCCGGACAGTAAACAGCGAGTTCACAGTTGACGGCGTGTCAGTCGTTTCCGGTTCCACGGGAGGCGTCCAGACACTCCCGCCCGCGGACGCAATTCGCGAATTCAAGGTATTGACCTCGGCGTATTCGGCAGAATATGGACGGACATCGGGAGCCATTGTGACTATGGTCATCAACTCCGGCAGCGACGACTATCACGGCGGCGTCTACGAGTACTTCCGTAACGAGGATCTGAACGCCAATACTTATTTCAACAACCTGCTTGGCAATCCCCGCTCCTCGGACCGCTATAACCTCTATGGCGCCAAATTAGGCGGTCCGATCCTGATTCCCAAGGTTTACAACGGCAAAGATAAGACTTTTTTCTTCTTCGATTACGAGGGCCTTCGCCGGGAGTCGCCGTACTTCAACACGGCATCTGTTCCCAGTGCCACGTTCCGCTCCGGGGACTTCTCAGGCTCTCCGATCCCAGTTTACGAGCCGGGAACGAACACGCCGTTCCCTGGCAACAAGATCCCGTCCAGCATGATCGACTCCGCGGCCGCCAAGATCATGAGCGTGCTGCCAGCTGCCAATTCTCCGGGCTCACCCGATCCCGCCAATGGCCGAACGGTTAATAACCTGGTGGAAGTCGGCTCCAGCGCCCCAACCATGAATACCTATGTCACGCGTATCGATGAAAACATCTCGGAAAAGGCACGGGTATTCGGTACCCTGACCCATTACAACTCCCTCAGCCCCTTGCAGCCCAGCATTCCAGGGCCGCTGGAGAATTCCGTGGGCCCTGGAGTCACCACCGGTTATCAGGCCGCTTTAGGATACACGCATACCTGGACTCCGACTTTTTTCACCGATGTGCGAATGGGATTTTGGCGGAACAATAGCGAAATCACGCCGCCAAGCGAGGGTCTGAACGTTCCGCAAGTCCTCGGTATCGCGCGCGCGATTGGGCCCGCGGCGCCCACCTTCAATATCAACGGCTGGACGACTTCGACGCAACAGTACGGCCTGAATAGCAATACCCTGCGTAGCCAGATCGACAATAATTACCAGCCCAGCGTTTCCGCCAGTAAAGTTTGGGGCAATCACCTGATCAAGTTCGGTTTTGATTTACGCAAGGACGAGTTCAATATCTACAATCCGGGCGGCACCGGGAACAGCGGATGGTTCACCGGCAATTACACCTTCACCGGCGAAATTACTTCTGCCACACATACCGGCGGAAATCCCGTGAACGCATTGGCCGACTTCCTGCTCGGCGACGTCAAAACTTCCGGGTACGCGCTGCCCCAACCGCCCGCGGGACGCCGCAATTATAATCTCGGCGCCTATGTCGAGGACGATTGGAAAGTAAACCCCAGACTGACGCTGAATCTTGGCTTGCGCTACGAATATGAGTCGCCGATGACCAGTTCCAATAATATTTACTCGCGCGTAAATCCGGTCACAGGGCAGGTACTATTCGCACGGATCAATTCCTCTCCGTCTCTGGGTCTCAGTGCCAGCCGGTTCAATTTCGCGCCGCGGCTGGGCTTGGCATACAGCGTGACACCGAAAACCGTTGTGCGAGCGGGCTTTGGTATCTTCTATAGCCAAATTTTCTCGGACCTCGGCGCGCAGGTGCTGTTTCCCGGCTATACCATCAGTCAGGCCTTCCCGAATCTGGGCACCGGCGTTCCCCAGCCGTTTTCTCTTTCGCAGGGAATGCCTCTTATCGCCGTGCAGAACCTGAAAGATCCGCAATCGACACTGTCGCAATTCACGCCCTCGAATCCGCTCTCGGCCAGCGCATCCTTCGCGGAAGCGGCTCCGCTGCCGTACGCGATGGAATATAACTTCGGCATCCAGCGTGAATTGCCTGGAGCCGTGATTCTGGATGTGAACTATGTCGGCTCAAACGATGTCCATCTGCCGCTTAATCTTCCCTACAATCAGGTGCCGTTCAACGCGGCCACTGCGATCGCGCAGGTAAACACGACCGCAAACACGCAAAGCTACCGGCCATTCCCCAACATCGGCGGCTTCAGCGCCATCACCATGGCAGGGCACTCCAGCTATAACGGCTTACAAATTACGGCGCGGCGCGATTACACGACGAATCTCGCTTTCGTCGTCAATTACACGTGGTCGAAGGCCATTGACGACGGCGACGGCTTGTTCAGCTTCTCGCAGCCAGAAGGCCTGAATGTTGGCCAATTTCCGCAGTTATTCCGCAATCTCGACCGGGCCGTCAGCGCGTTCAATCGTCCCAATAGTTTCACCTCGGCCATCATTTACAGGACCTCCAAAGGTCCGCGCTGGCTCCGGAATATTGAGTTTGATCCGATCCTAACGGCGCGCGATGGGCTGCCGATCACGATCAATCAAAATACCACGAGCGCCGCGGCGTCCCAGATCCGGCCCGACGTCGTTAACAACACCAGCATCTACGTATCGAATCCGTACCCGAACGGCACGGGTATTCAGTACCTTTTGCCGGTAAACGCGACGAATTTCCCGCTTGGGCCCGTCGGACCTTTATTCACGGGCACTGGCACCAAACGCACGCTGGTGTTACCAGCCGGGATCGGCACATTGGGACGCAACTCAGTTCAGACGCCCGGCGAACTTGATCTCGACATGGCGGTAGGGCGTAAATTCCCCATCGGCGAGCGCTTCAAACTGGAGCTGCGAGCCGAGGCCTTCAATATTTTGAATCATACGAACTTTGATGCGCCCAACACCTCGCTCACGGTGACCGCCAATTCCCAGGGTCAGGCAATCTTCAACTCGCCGGGATTCGGCCTGATCACTAATTCGCGGCAAGCGCGTTTCCTGCAGCTTGTCGCCCGGATCGATTTTTAGCGCGATAACACGGCATCGCGCTTCCGCGGGTCTCCCCCCGGCCATCGAAAAGTGAACTAAAATACCAGCCGAAGTGCAAACTGCACTTGCCGGGTTTGGCTGAGCTGTCGACGCGATGGTGCCGAAAGTAGGGGTTCCGACGGCCACTCCCGACTGTCCCCACATGGGATGATTCGGGAGATCGATGTTGAAGATTCCGGGGTTCTCGATTATGTTTCGTCCCGCGTTGCCGTAACTGTACTGTGGCGGCGCCACGAAACAGTCCCTGTTGAAGTATTCCGCCGTGGTCGGGTTCGGAAGGCCGCCACTGCATGCGGTTAGGTCTGGAGGCGAGATCCCACGTTCGTATTGTCGAAGGACAATGCAACCGAGGACCAGCCGAAACTGTAAACCAGCGCCTGGCGAGGGCTGGGGAATTTTGGACCGGCGATTTGGGAATTTTCGACCGGCGTTGACACGCCTTACGGGCAGTTGTTCCAGGGCGTGTCTTTCGCGCCGGGGACCGTCGCGCCGCCCGCGCCGACCAACCTGTCCGTGACGTCCAGTGCCCTGGTTTATGACCGCAGAACCGGACGAAGCGCGTGGTTATTGTGACATTTGCGGGTTAAGGCTCGTCGGCTTTTTCGCCGACGCGTTTCGTAGGTCCGATCTGGTCGTCATTACGCTTGGGTTTCAGCTTCAGCGCTTGGGCGATCACGGTCTCTCGCTGTCCCGCACTCCAGGCATCCTGCAATTGTTTTTCCGGGAGATTCAACACCCGGCCTAGTAAGATGTAAGCGGGAAGCGCATGTTCCAGCTTCTTCCAGCGCGCCATTTCGATCAGCGACTGCAGCGCCCGCTCGCGTAGTTCGTCCAGTACGCTTGGGTTCCGGTCGTCGGTTAGCGTCACGAGTGCGACCGCAGCGTTGTTGCGGTCCGTCCAGATCAGCGAGTTCAACATCTCAATGAACCACGTCGGTTCCACCTTGAAATCGGCGTGCTTATCCAGCCGCGCCTTCACCGCCAGAGCCGCCATCGCGCGGATCGCGTTGCTACGCACCGTTTCATCGGGATCGGTAAGCGCGTACTGCAAATCGTTTACGATGTCGCTCTTTTTCGGCGCGTAGCCGATGACGTACGCCGCAATCGCCCGCTGCTCCGGATCGCTGCCGTTCCGCAGCACGTTGCGCAGCACCTTCACATCTCTGGCCGCCAGCTCTATAAATTTCTCTTGCGCGGCGCGTGCCTCGGGATACGCCATTAGCGAATGCCCATTCGTCAGGTCCTCCGCCGTCTGGCCGACGTGTACCGCGTCATTCACGCGCGCCAGAAATTCCTGGTAAGCATCGTGGATTTCTTGGGGAAGCGCGATATCTTCTTCGGGCGGCGTCCGCAATTCGAAGTGTGTGGCGCCTTTTTCCTGAATGCCGACGTACAGGACCACTTTGCCCTGCTCGCAGCAGGTAGCCTCCAGGTGCGACTCGATCACGCCTGGCACTTTGTCCAGCCGGTCCTCAATATCGCCTTTGGAACCAGGTAACGGCTGCCCCTCCGTAAATCCCAGCGCTTTGCGGAGACGAGACTCCGGAATCTTCCGCACCCCATAAAAATCGATAACACCGACTTTCGGAGCCTGCGCCGGCAACAGCAGCGCTGTAAACAGACTGACGATTAGAATTCGCAATACCTAGTTTGACGCAAACCGGGTCGATTCGGCTACGCCTGCTTCTGCGCCAGTGGGCCGACCACCGGTAATACCCAGGTCTCTTTGTTGTAGGCCCGGTACATCAACATAATCCACAGAATGAAGATGCCTAGCGAGAAGGCCAGATAAAGCAGCAGGCTAATGATCGTCCCAACTACTGGCAATACGTGCAGCACGATGGAAAAGATCAGCAGTGCGATCCAGGCCACAAAAATCCCGATCCCGAAGAAGATCGACTGAAAGGCATGAAACCGGACTGTCCTGTTCTGGTTATAGGGCGCCAGGACCAGAAAGATAATGCCCGTCAGGATGCCCAACAGGTAGCAAAGGGCCGAGGCCATGTTATCCGTCATGCCCCCGGTTGTTGCACCTGCGCTTGCTCCAGGAGGCGGCGCCTGATAGCCAGGCGTCGGCCCATAGCCCGGCGCTGCTCCAGCGCCGGAAGCCGGCCCTCCTGCGCCCACTGCTGCGCCGCACTTGGCGCAAAACGTACCCTCGACTGCCGATCCACAATTTGGACAGAAAGCCATTTCACCCTCCAGATCTCATCTACTCTACCTTGAAGCGATCGGTGCAAGCAACCGTATACCACGCGACCGCAGGTTCAGCGAAACTCAACTTAAGCCGCTGACGCCAAAGTTGCCACTGTGCCCCAAAACTCGTAGCAAGCCCGCATGAATCGAATCAGCTCATGCAGGTCTGCGGGTTTATGAATGAAGCAATTCGCGTGGAGTTCGTAGGCGGCCCGTAATTGTCGTGGATCGTCTGAACCCGACACGGCGATTACTGGAATCACCTTCAACTTCGGGTCGACCTTGAGCTCCGACAGGACAATGAGGCCCGGCTTCTTTGGCAGATTCAGATCGAGAAAAATGATGTGCGGAAGCGAAGCATCGGAATGCTTGCCCTCGTGATGCAAGTACGCCAGAGCTTCATCGCCATCAGGCAACGACAGTACGCCTTCTGTCAGACCCGCTTCTTTGAGGGCATACAGGGTGAGTTGCGCGTCGGCCGGGTTATTTTCGACAATCAGCACTTTTAGTCCGTTGCGCGGCGGCTTTATTTCCGATTTAGACATGATCATCTCTTGCTAGGGATACGGCCCAAGTGTAGCAGAGTGGTCCTCAAGATTCACGCGCACAACGGAACGCGGCGATCGTGTTTCTGACCCGGGTGAGGACGCCGCCATTTCATGTGCGCTCATATTCACGCGCGACGAGTGCGGATTATAAGCCTCTGGGCACAAGAACAAAGCTTATAATTGCGATCTTTGCGCCGCGATCTCTCCGAAGTGCGTGCAGGTGATAGCGGATCGTTACCTCATCGAATTGTTGGATCGCCGGGGCTGCCGGGAAGTCGAAGCTGAGTGTCTCTTCCGCTGGGGCTCGGCCTTCCTGCTGTTTCCAACGCGGCATTGAGGTCACGTCCACTTTTCCCAATGATTGAAATGGCCGGCCCGGAAGCACCGAATTTAACAAAACCAGCTCCAGCGAAACTGTTCCCGGGTAGCGATCCCCGTTGCGGATAATCATTTGAATCCTGCTGCAACAACTCGAATCGATGAACCTGCTAAAGTTCTGATGAGCCTCCATCAGCAAAGGCTCCTTGTCAGCAGACCGGAAACCGATGGCCGCAGGGCTTCCCCTAGCCACAAACGAGTCTGGTGGAGGGCGTATGTCCGGCGGCTGGAAATACCAATACACCCCGTTGAAGGGAATGCTCAATGGATCAGTATGGTTCCTGTTAGATAGGCTTTGTTCCGACCGTGGCAGAGGAGGCACAAGCAGTGTGTGCGGTTGTACATCGGGCCACAAAATCACTCCGGAGTAATCTCCACCCGAGGCCATGGCGGCCGCCTCCTCGCGATTGGGATGGCTGGGCCTGGCGGGATTGACGAGCTGGGCTACTCGTGAGCTGCTGTTCCCAAATGCCCAGTTAGTTTTCAAATATGGTGTCAGTCCAGCCGCAGTCAACAGAATGGCTAGCCCAATTGCGAGCGGAGGGCGCGGGCGGGGCCGCAGAGTTTGATCTGCTGTGAGATGCGCACAGGAGCGCACAGCACGGGATGCGCTCGCTGGTGGAAGAAAACATTCGCGGGCCGTTGCGTTGTGCGCTCTGTTTACAGAGGAGAAGCGCCACGTGACGATCGCGACGCTAATTCCCAACAGAGCTGCCGCAGTAACAGGCCGAGCTGCTAAACCAGCAAGCGCCGCTGCCTCGGCGCAGACCGCGGCGCAAACGGCAGAGGTCATCCGCGGCTGCGAATCTCTATGCTGTAAGCCAGCAAACGCGGAGCCTGGGTACACCTGCCGGTATAAGCTCCACAGCCGCGTCAGGCTGGCGACAAGGGCGCTCCAAGCGACGGCCGCCCAGATGGATCGCACTGTGAGAAACAGCACAAGTGGAGCGGACCAAACCGCTCCAGCCGCTGTCCGCAGCGCAATGTCCCGAGCCTCGGGCCGGATCCTCTGGCGCATAATCCCGAATCCCAGCCATACGACCACCGCGCTCGCGAGATAGGCAGCCAATACGTAAACGACCGCCGCCACGAATAGACCTGAAAGGGAAAATGAGTGCAATCGTGGAACGGGACAACCCAGCCAGGCGACACACAGCGCAGCCATCAATCCGGCCAGCGGCGGCTTCCAACCCATCGCCGGCTCGCGCACGGCTTCTGCCGTTAATTGAAACGGCTGCACGCGAGTATAGACACCGCGCGGAATCCATCAGTTCCCCGCGCATCGCGCTTGATATAATCTCCGCGTGACGAACTTATCGCGTCGCGAGTTCCTCGCCGCCTCCGCACTCGCTCCCGCGGCAGCGCAAACGGCAGCGTCTCGAAAGCTGAACTACATCTTTTACATGCCGGAGACTCTCCGGGCCGAGAGCCTGGCCTGTTATGGGCACCCACTTGTCCAGACGCCGAATTTCGATCGTGTCGCTAAGGAAGGCGTTCGTTTCACGCAGTGCCACGTGCAGAATACTGTGTGCGGACCCTCGCGTTGCAGTCTCATGACCGGCTGGCCCGTTCACGTGCGCGGACATCGCAGCCTCTATTATTTCCTGAAGCCGGATGAGCCGAACCTGTTCCGTTATCTGCGCCAGACCGGCTACGATGTTTACTGGTACGGCAAGAACGATCTGCTGGCGCCGCAGAGTTTTCCCGACAGTGTGACCGAGTGGGGATCCCGGCGCGCGCGCATTCCGCCTCCGCAAAACCCCTGGCCGATGAGCGATCGCCGCTACTATTCCTTTCTCTATGGCGAAAGCGGAGATGTGCACGACACCGGCGATTGGGCCAACGTGAGCGCTGGCATGCAGATCCTGGGGCGTGATTCAGCGAAGCCGTTTTGCCTGTATCTTCCGCTCAGCTATGTGCACCCGCCCTTCACCGCGCCGAAAGGTTACTATGATCGCTACAAGCCGGAGGACGTTCCGCCATTACGTCCCATCGATCTGGCGCGCAAGCCGAATTTTTACGAAGCCATCCGCCGAACGCGCCGCCTCACGGAAATGACCGATGCCGATTTCCGCAAGATCCAGGCCGTCTATCTCGGCATGATCAGCTACAGCGACTGGGTGCTCGGTGAACTGCTGGCCATGCTGGAGCGCACAGGCCACGATAAGGATACGGTCGTCTTCGTCTTCTCCGATCACGGTGAATGGGGCGGCGATTACGGTTTGGTGGAAAAATGGCCCAGCGCGTGCGACGATGTCTTGAGTCACGTTCCGTTACTCGTTCGCCTCCCGTCCGGATTCGAAGATGCCGCACGCGGCCACGTTTCGGAAGAGATCGTGGAACTGTATGACGTCATGGCGACGTGCCTGGAACTTTGCGGGATCGAGGCGCAGCATACGCATTTTGCCCATAGTCTGATGCCGCAGCTAAAAGGGGTCCGAGGCGATCCCGATCGCGCGGCATTCTGCGAAGGTGGCTATAACGTGAACGAGCCGCAGTGCTTTGAGCCCATGGAGAGTTTCGATTCGCCGGCTAATATCTACTACCCAAAGGTCACGCTCCAGAACAAGCACCCCGAGACCGTCACGCGGGCCGCGATGATTCGCACGCTGGATTATAAAATGGTGCTGCGGCCCGACGGACAGAGTGAATTTTACGATCTCAAGAAGGATCCGCGGGAGTTCCACAATGCTTATGGAGACCAGATGTATACCGGCCCGCGCGAAGCGCTGCATGCACGCCTGCTGGATTGGTTTATCCGCACCGGCGATGTTGCTCCCAAAAAACACGATCCGCGCGGCTTTCCGAAACCGTCTGCCTGAAGGAATCCGCAGCCCGCGGAGATTACTGCACGACGATCTTTTCTACCGACTGGTTTTCGTACTCGTCCCAGACACGGACGGCGATGGTGCACTCACCGGTGGGCCGGTCGATGGTGAGTCGATAATCGAGCTCGGGAGCGTCGGAGAGTCTAGTGACGGGATCGACGCGCAGCCAATCGCCGCCATTGACGGAATACTCGGCCTTCTCAACGACGCTAAGGGCGTCCTTGGCGCGCCAGGAGACATCGAGCTTGGTTCCGGCGGGCGCGGCTCGCAAGCCGGTAATTTGAGGCGGCGTATTGTCGATCCAGAACGGGTCACTGACGATGTCCGCGGATAAGGCTTGATCGGGCGGGTTGCTGGGCGAGTCGGAGGCGGACACGCGAATGACGTATTCACCATCCGGGAAAGCGGCGGAATCCCAACTGAAGTATTTTTCGTGGACGTGGTCCTTGAGAGGCTTCCAGGTGGTTTCCTTGACGCCGCGAATTTCGATTTTGTACACCAGCGAATCGCCATTATCGTCCGCCGCCAGCCAGCGCGCCCCCAGCCAGCCCTTGGCGTATTGCATCGATGGTGAATTCGACAGATCGAGCACCAGGGACGATGACGAGCGGCGCTGCTGGCCAAGCGGAGGCAGGCTGAGTGCCGGCGGCGTGGAACTCGTACTCGGTGGGGGCGGGGCAGGGAACCGGTAATTAGTCGGCGTAATCTCCACCTCACGGAGTTCGGGAGCGACGTTCTTAGGAAGATAGGCGAGATCGACAAAGCTGATTTCGGGAGACATGCCGGTGGGCGAGGCCGCCAGGCTGGCGCGGTATTGGACGAAACGGGCCGGCGGGGAAGCGATGCGGCCGCCTTCGCCGGAAATGGGCACGGGAGACCACGCGCTCCAGTTTTTCTGCGGGCGGTTGAGATTGCCGCTGCGAGTTTCAAAGCGCAGTGTGCCGCCGGCGGATTCGCCACGATAGCTCAGCCGGCCCCAGTAGGAAAAGGAGGCGGCATCGAGCACGTCGCTTTCAAACGTGCCTTGTTTGGCAAAGCCCGGCCCGATCTCGTAGACCTTTCCGATATTCCCGGTAACAGCATAGATGCGGCCCTCCGGTCCGGCACAGAACGCCGTCACCTGGGTAGGTGGAAGATCGAGCAGTAGCGTGTAAATATGGTCGTTATCGAGGCGATAGATACTACCCTTGTTACCTGCGCCGAGTAATGGGCGATCGTGGGAATCGAGGGTAATGGTGTAGACAATATCTTGCGGATGGCTCCAGATCTTGCGCGGATAGCCGTCTGGACCGATGCGATAAACCTCAGTTCCACCGGAGATCGCCGATGTGCTGGAGGCGGTGTTAGGAGGAGATGCTGGACTCGAGCGTGGCAGTGTTGCTGTCGCTACGGATCCAACGTTAGCGGATGGGGACGGCGAAGGCACGGGTGCGAGCGGCACGGGAGGCGGCGTGAATGTGCCAGGGCCGGACTGCCTGGCGCCTACTCCCGCAGCGTAAATGGAGCCATCCCTCGCAACCGCAACAGCGGTGATTTCGCGTTTAGCAGACTGATACAGCACGAAGCCCTCGCCAGACGGCGTAATGCGAAGAATCAGGCCTCCGGGCTCCGTCCCAACGATCAGATTGCCATTGGAATCGATAGCGAGGGAGCGGGCATGCGTTTCTTCGGTTTTGAAGAAGACCGAACCCTTACCGGCGGGTGTGACCCGGTGAATTTCGCCTTGATCGCCGGTGGCGATGTAAAGATCGCCAGAGGGAGCGAACGCCATGGCCCAAATATATTTCGCGTGCGGATCGTAAAAGACTTCGGGCTTTCCATTGGAGGCAAGGCGGTAGACTTTGCCGTCGGGCTCCGTGGCGGCGTAGACGCGATCCCGGGAATCCACAGCGATGGCGTGAATCTCAAGGCCCTCGAGTTGGGCTATAACCTTGGCGTTGCCGCCGGCATCGATGCGGAAGAGCTTGGCTGTAGATGTATCCGGCGCACCGCCGCCGGCGTAAAGATTGCCTTTTGAATCACGTGCCAACGCCCAGAGATAGGCTGTGGAGGGATCGAATAACTCGCGCAGAGCGGGCGAGAGAGTGAGACGCCCATCGCTCGCGATGGAAACTTTATCTGCGTTGCCCTTTTCAAAATCGGCAAACTCGCCCTGTTGCCAGTTCTTGGTTTCAACGGCGAATAGACACGAACCGGCAAGCAAAAGGAGGAGAAGCTTTCGAGATGGGCGCATTGAGTTCGGAAGTTATTTTATGGTGATTTTAAGCGAGTAGCTGCCGCTGACGACGAAGTCGAACGGAATGGCCATTTCCTGCTCGACGCTTTGCGGAGAGCTGATGAACGGGCGATTACCGGTGCGGCCGGTCTGCATGACGTTCAATACGGAGGCAGGCAGGCTGGGCAGAGTCTTATCCTCGGAGTAGATAGTCGGCCGGTTCTCGACCAGTGAGACATAGAGCTGATTATTGCTACGCTCCTGGTTGATCAGGCTGACGGTCTCCGGGATATCGATATAGCGATTAAGAAAGCCCATCGAGGTTTGCATGCGGTCGACGGTTTCGGCGTCCGATAACAGAATGCGATGCTCGCCCTTGCTGAGCCCGGCAGGCAGTTTGATACGGAAGTCGCGTTCGATGCGCTCCCCGCGATAGGGGCGGAGGAAAACTTTGATGGGCAATTCCGAGCCGGGCTGGACTTCGCTGTTGGCGATCCAGGCGTTCTCAATGCTGGCGATCCGGCGCTCCGGCAGTAGGTCGACGGTGGCATTCACGCTTTTCAAACGTGGGTTTTGGACCGGATTCAGATACAACTTATTGAACTTGTCGCCCCACCAGCCGGCCAGAACCATGGGCGCGGGGACGGGCATCTCTCCCGGCGCAAGCATAGTGTTGACGGAGAGGCGCTGATGACCATCGAGTTCCACCTGCGCCTTCATCCGGTAGGTTGCCTCGTCGGCGAAATCGTTCAGGCCTTCGATGGAGTTGAATAGCGTAAGCATCATCAGATAGGGCGTCCACTTCTGCTGTACGAACACATTGAAGTGAAACTCCTTCTGTTTCAGGATGCTGTTGCTTTCCGAGAATGACCGAACTTTGAGATCGACCGGAACCATGTCGGCGGTGGCCCCCAGCTCACCCATGATGCCGCTGTGGCGATCTTGCGTGAGTGCGCCTACGATGCCGGTGGCATTGCCAAATTTGTTGGGCTGATAGGAAGAAGCGAGTACCATAAGGATCTCGCCCTTGCTCATGGGCATGTCGACGGGACCGAGGTTGAAGAAGGGATGGCCAAAAGCGAGAACTCGTTTTCCATCATTGTAAGTGACCGTGCCGAGTCCGGTGACGCTCATGTCGCCCGACACGAGCACGCCGGTCACGACGTCGCCCGGCTGCAGCGCGGTCCTCCAATCGGGGGCAGGTTTCGGCGACATAAGCGCTCCACTGGCGCCACCCTGGACGGCTACTAGGCCAAGTTGCTGGAAAAGCGGCCCGAATTGTTCGAGAGTACG
>Ga0070735_10003329_pt1 | contig 14136 bp, 11 predicted proteins | sample Coa_R1_FD_66443 | JGI IMG/M metagenome (GOLD analysis project Ga0070735, IMG submission 66443) | Surface soil microbial communities from Centralia Pennsylvania, which are recovering from an underground coalmine fire - Coalmine... | ecosystem: Environmental > Terrestrial > Soil > Unclassified ...
TCCTACCGCGCAGCGGGTAGCGTTCCGTCTGGGCAGTCCGAGGACTGGGAGTTCATATGCTCGCGGTGTGGAATGGAGTTTACGGTTGCTGCAAGTGAACTGCTCTTTCAATCTGTGCCGAAGCAATGGCTCTCGGCGAAAACCCACTTCGCGTAAGCCGCGAGGTACGGCTAAAGGAAGTTCTGCAAGATGACAGCAACGCTTGCTACCTTAGACCACTGTATTGTGGCTGGTGTAGAAGAAGCTCGTACCATCGAATTCGAATGCGGTTATCTTTTGCTCTATTTTGTCACTGATCCGGAAGTATGGAGGTTGCCTTGACGAACCCTACGTCCTCATTCATGAAAAACAAAGTCAGTTTCAAGGAAAGGATCTAATCCACTACTTGACCACATCGCAGGGTATGGGGAGCCGCTGCTCACAATCGCCGAGGATGTTGAGGGCGGCGCGAGCCGCCATCGTCGTGAACAAACTGTTTGGCTCCCTGAAAGTTACCGCCGTCAGGGCGGGCGTTGGCGACCGGCGCAGAGAAATCTTGCAGGGATCGCGTTTCTAATCGGGTAACACCATCACCGGCTGCTCCGAAACCCAGCTGGCGAACGTACAGATCTCAGTCAAGCCAGGAAGATCATCGCCGACAAGAACAACACGTTTATCGCAAGAGTCAATGCAACCAGCTTTCCGTCGAAGCCGACGGTCCCCAATCAACGTCGGCATTTTACCGGTACCGTCTTCACGGATCTATACCACAAGGTGAGTCATGGAATGCTTTAGGCTTGAACACCCAGCGGATCGACTGATTCTTTGCGATCATTCGGATTGCGAAGAAATAGCTGACTACCTCGAACTCCAGGAAGGAGGCCGCGAAGACCTGTTCTGCGCAGCCCACACCAGCAGTCAAAAGCATGTATCGGTCTTGCCGAGCCGGTCAGCGGTTGCCCCAAAGGGGGCAAGCAGTGCCCAAGGCAAGACGGTTATTGAGGATCCTGGATTAAGACGTGATTTGTAGCTCGTATTGTCCGAATTGGATGAAAAACGAAAACGAAGAGTCTGGACGTAATGCTCAGTCATAGCCGGATAGTCGTTTGTATCGGTGCGACGAGAGAGACTCGCCCCCGGCGTGGGAAGTCAGGCCGATTTGCGAGCGGAGATAACTCAGCTGCCTTTCTTCGTACACTTGCAAAAACCCTGGAGGAGCCGAACGGAGTCGCAATACTGGTCAGAATTGATCAGCCAATCCTAGGCGGGACGATTGAGACTTGGTTTGGTCCACTGTATGTCATTCGTGAAATCCCCCCGACCATGCGTTCTGACGATCAATGGCGGTTCGTCGAGCATTAAGTTTGCGTTGTTTGAAGCGGACAAGCAATTAATTCAGAAATTGGAAGGAAAAGTTGAGGGCGTGGGATTAGCGGAAGGAACCTTCACGGTAAAAAGCTTGAACCCGCGCGAGAGCTTCGCACGGCCCGTGGCGCTGCCGGACCATTTGGCCGCGGTGGCCCTGCTCATGGATTGGATCCAAGAGCGAGCCGAATTCAGTGGGTTGACTGCGGTGGGACATCGCGTGGTGCACGGTGGAGCGAAGTACTGGAAGCCGCAGCGGATTACTCCGGAAATGATTGAGGAGTTGGGGCAGCTCAGTCCGTTTGACCCCGACCATTTGCCGGAAGAGATCCTTCTAACAGTCGCCTTTCACCGCCGGTTCCCGAATCTGACACAAATCGCATGTTTCGATGCGGCGTTTCATCACGACATGCCGCGTGTGGCACGGTTGCTGCCGATCCCACGTCGATACGACGCGAGAGGGGTTCGACGGTATGGTTTTCACGGGCTGTCATATTCTTATCTCATCCAAGAACTCGGACGGGTTGCGGGTATGGAGGCGGCGAAGGGCCGCGTCATTCTGGCTCATCTGGGAAACGGCGCGAGCCTCGCAGCTGTGCTGGACGGACGCAGCGTTGACACGACGATGGCCTTCACGCCCGCTGCAGGCCTAATCATGGGCACCCGCTCCGGCGACCTCGATCCTGGGCTGATCTCTTTTCTGGCTCGCTGCGAAAAGATGACGCCAAGGCAATTTGACCGGATGATAAACCACGAATCCGGGCTGATCGGAGTTTCGGAGACCAGTTCGGATATGCGAGACCTACTCGGGCTAGAGAACGAAGATGTTCGGGCGCAGGAGGCGGTGGCGCTGTTTTGCTATCAGGCGAAGAAGTGGATTGGAGCGTTCGCCGCCGCGTTGGGCGGATTAGATACGTTAGTGTTTGCCGGGGGCATTGGGGAAAACGCGCCGCTTGTACGCGCCCGCATTTGCCAGGGGATGAATTTCCTGGGAATTGAAATAGACGAGTCGCGCAATCGCGCGGCTGCCGGGGTGATTTCGACGGACTCCAGCCGAGCTACCGTTCGAGTCATTCACACTGATGAAGACCTGATGATTGCAGAGTCCGTCTGTCAAATTCTCGGACTTGGCGAATCGTCGAGAGGAATCGAAACATGAAATCAAATACAACCACACTCCCCCATGCATACGCAGAAACCTTAACTCCCGAACTGCTCTGGAAGATGGATGCCTATTGGCGTGCCGCAAATTATCTGGCAGTTGGGCAAATCTATCTCTACGACAATCCTTTGCTGCGGGAACCGCTGAACATCTCGCACGTCAAACCACTTGTGGTCGGGCACTGGGGCACAGTTCCGGGCCAGAATTTCATCTACGTACATTTGAACCGGATTATTAAAGAATATGACCTCAACATGATCTACATCTCAGGTCCTGGGCACGGTGGTGCGGCTCTGGTGGGCAATACCTATCTCGAAGGAACGTACAGCGAAGTTTATCCGAACATCAGTGAGGATGAGGAGGGCCTAAAAAAGCTGTTTAAGCAGTTCTCATTTCCAGGCGGAATCTCCAGTCATGTTTCGCCGGAGACACCCGGTTCGATCCACGAGGGCGGCGAACTTGGCTATTCGCTCAGCCATGCCTTCGGCGCCGCATTCGACAATCCCTCTCTGATCGTCGCCTGCGTCGTAGGAGATGGCGAAGCGGAAACTGGCCCGCTTGCAACGGCATGGCAATCGAACAAGTTTCTCGACCCCATCACCGACGGCGCAGTGCTGCCCATCCTACACCTCAACGGCTACAAGATCAGCAATCCGACACTCCTCGCCCGCATGGAGCACGAGGAACTAGACCAATTTCTGCGCGGCTGCGGTTGGACGCCTTACTTCGTGGAGGGACACGAACCTGGCCTGATGCACGAGGCTATGGCTAAGACTTTGGACAGAGCTATCGAAGGCATACGAAACATTCAGAGCAACGCGCGGAGCCGCAGCGACACGACGCGGCCGCGCTGGCCAATGATCGTCCTTAAGTCCCCCAAGGGCTGGACGGGCCCCGAAGTGGTCGATGGGCTACAAATTGCCGGAACATTCCGGTCGCACCAGGTGCCGATCCTCGTCGATCCAGCGCATCCAGAGCACGTCAGGCAACTTGAGAGTTGGATGAAGAGCTATCGGCCGGAAGAGTTGTTCGATGAGAGCGGTCGGCTCAAGAAAGAGCTAGCGGAACTCGCGCCGAAGGGTGATCGCCGGATGGGCGCCAATCCCCATGCCAACGGCGGAGTTCTGCTGCGTGACTTGCGCATGCCGGATTTCCGTGACCATGCGGTGTCAGTGTCCATCCCCGGAACTGTTGAGGCGCAAGATACGCAAGTGTTGGGCGGATTTCTCCGGGATGTCGTGAAGCTCAACCAGGAACAGCGAAATTTTCGGATTTTTGGTCCTGATGAAACCGTGTCAAATCTGTTGGGGGCGGTCTTTGAAGTGACGGATCGCCAGTGGGACGCGAGGCGGCAGAGCAACGACGAATTCCTTGCGCCCGCTGGGCGCGTGCTCGACTCGATGCTCAGCGAGCATCAGTGCGAGGGGTGGCTTGAAGGCTATCTGCTTACCGGGAGGCACGGGCTGTTCAACAGTTACGAGGCTTTCATTCGAATCGTCGACTCCATGTTCAGTCAGCACGCCAAGTGGTTGAAGGTAACTCTGCAACTGCCGTGGCGACGCAATATTGCATCCCTCAACTATCTGCTGGCCTCCCACGTCTGGCAGCAGGATCACAATGGCTTTACACACCAGGATCCCGGCTTCATCGACCACGTCGTCAACAAGAAAGCCAGCATCGCGCGCGTTTATCTGCCGCCCGACGCCAATTGCCTATTGTCAGTCATCGATCACTGCCTTCGCAGCCGGCACTACGTCAACGTCGTGATCGCCGGGAAGCACGCGCTGCCACAGTGGTTAACCATTGACGCCGCGATCGTGCATTGCACCGAAGGCGTTGGCATCTGGCAGTGGGCCAGCAACGACCAGGGTGGCGAGCCGGACGTCGTAATGGCCTGTTGTGGAGACACGCCGACGCTTGAGGTTTTGGCCGCGGTTTCAATCCTGCGAACGTCGTTGCCCGCGCTGAAGATCAGGGTGGTCAATGTCGTCGATCTGATGAAGCTTCAGCCCAAGAGCGAGCACCCGCACGGGCTGAGCGAGACGGACTACGATGCTCTTTTCACTAAGGACAAGCACATCATCTTTGCCTTCCACGGCTACCCGTGGCTGATACACCGCTTGACCTATCGTCGAGCCAACCAGAACCTGCATGTACGGGGATATATAGAAGAGGGCACAATAACAACCGCGTTCGACATCAGAGTACAAAACAAATTGGACCGGTTTCATCTTGTACAAGATGTCATCGATCGCCTGCCGCAAGTGGATATAAAAGGAAATTATCTGAAGCAGCAGATGCAGGACAAACTCATCGAGCATAAGCAGCACATCGATCGACACGGCCAGGATCTGCCGGAGATTCGCAACTGGAAATGGGGCCACACGAAGTGATTGAGCGTTATTGAACAGACGGCCAGCTTGGCACTGCCTATCCTTTAGAGGGGACACACTAAGTGACCTCCGTCTGAGATCGCGCGATTCATCCCAATATCTGAAAGGAAAAACTAATCATGATTCTTACAACAGCGCCAAGCAATTCGAGTAACTCCGTAGCGGCAGTGTTCGCGGAGCATTCTGGCGCCGAAAGGGCGGTTAAGGAATTGAAAGACGGCGGATTCGACGTCAAGAAGCTCTCCATCATCGGCAGCGATTATCATTCGGAAGAAAATGTAATTGGCTTCTACAACGCGGGCGACCGGATGATGTATTGGGGCAAGACGGGAGCGTTTTGGGGCGGACTTTGGGGCCTGCTCTTCGGATCAGCGTTCTTCCTGATCCCCGGCTTAGGTCCTGTCCTCGCGGCCGGTCCGGTTGTCACCTGGATTATCGCCGCCCTGGAAGGCGCAGTTGTGGTTGGCGGAGTGAGCGCGTTGGGAGCAGGGCTGTTCAGTCTGGGCATTCCGAAGGACAGCATTTTGAAGTATGAAGCTTCGGTCAAGGCCGGCAAGTTCTTGCTGATTGCCCACGGCACCGCGGATGAAGTCCAGCATGCCCGAGACATCCTGCAAAATTCGGGCGCCGAGCAGATCAACCTACATCAGCCAGCCGCGGAAGCTGCTCTCGTTGCCTGAATAAAGGTCGAGAGTAGTGCGATAGAAGGAACCCTGGCACTAAACCAGTGCACCCCTACTACTCAGCCGCGCGTATCTCGGCGGCTGGGGTGGTTTCTTTGGAGTAGCGATTATGAAGGAACATTTGAAATCGATCGTCGAAGTACTCACCAGAGACGCAAATCAGCTTGAGCATCATGCTCAAAAGCTCAGACGAATCTCACCAGACCTTTCTGTCGATCTTAAGTCGGACGCTGAGCTCATCGAGGACAGAGCCGCGTCTATCAGAAAGCAGGTCGAGCTTCTGGAGCACTGGGAATAGCATCCACCGCCCAAAGCGAGAAATGGCCGACATCTATTCCCCAAGGAGGACACATGTCTAACACAGGCGAGAGACGAGAAATCATGCAGCGGGTGAACGCGAAGGAAGCAGAGATGGTCCAGCAGTCCAAGAAGCTGGTGTCCAGAACGAGAGAGAACACCGCCGACACGGACGCGAAGAACCTGGCGCGTACTGCCGGAAAGAACAAGCGAAGATCCCGCAACCTGTAACCAACCGCCAGAGATAGCAACTTCAAAAAAGTGAACTCCTACCCGAGGAACTCTGGCTATTCGAAACAGTTGTGACCCTTTTTAGCCTGCCAAAGCTGCAACTTGTCACTGAATCCAACGCGGTGAGATGCGAAGTGGTCAATCTTGATCAGTTTCCTAACACTACCTAGACCATACTCGGTGAAGAAACATTTTCGGATCGGCTTAGTTCGTCCGCGTCCTCGAAAGGCCAACACGAATGAAGTTTAAGGAAGCACATACGTGTTCCTGCAGGTCTCAGAACGAACTGCTTATTAGCTTCTGTGCTTGGTCCCATGTCTCGATCACAACATGAATAAAAAGGAGTCTGGTAATTATGGCAACGAAATTTACTCCACTGCACGACCGCATCTTGGTGCGCCGCGAAGAAGAGGTTGGAACGACGCGGGGAGGCCTTATCATCCCCGATTCTGCCAAAGATAAACCACAGGAGGGCACGATCATCTCTGCGGGGAAGGGGAAGACCAACGACGAAGGCAAGTTGTTCCCCCTCGCGGTAAAGGAAGGCGACAGCATTCTGTTCGGCAAGTACTCCGGAACCGAAATCAAACTTGACGGCGAGGATTTCCTCATTATGAAAGAGGAGGAAGTTCTGGGCATCGTTACGGGTACGGCCAAGAAAGAAAGCGCCAGTGCACGCGAGACCGTCGGTGCTCGCAAGTAGGATCGCTCTCTCGTGGTCTCTACAGCCTCCTGCAATCGCGCAGACTCGATTGCGCGTGGTCACAGAGCCGATGAATGCCAGAGCGCAAAGTACAGAGCTTCAAGCACCAGATTTTAGCGACATTATTCTAAGGAGGAAGAATTATGGCAAAGCAAATCGTACACGGAGAAGAGTCGCGGCAGGCGATCTTGCGCGGCGTGAACTTGCTGGCGGACGCTGTGAAGGTAACTCTCGGTCCCAGAGGTCGCAACGTAGTTATCGAGAAGAAGTTTGGATCTCCTACTATCACCAAAGACGGTGTCACCGTCGCGAAAGAGATTGACCTCCAGGACGGCCTTGAGAACATAGGCGCCCAGATGGTCCGCGAAGTCGCCAGCAAAACGTCCGATGTTGCCGGTGACGGTACGACAACTGCGACTGTTCTGGCTCAGGCGATCTACCGTGAAGGCGTCCGGACTGTCGCAGCCGGCGCTAATCCCATGGCCATGAAGCGCGGGATTGAGAAAGCTGTCGACGCGATTTGCGGCAACATTGACTCGAAGACGGGCGAGCGCAAGAACGGCGAACTGGACAAGTTCTCCAAGCCAGTTACAGGCGCCATGATCGCGCAGGTCGGCAGTATCTCCGCCAACAACGACGAAACCATTGGCAACATCATCGCGGACGCCATGAAGAAGGTTGGCAAGGACGGCGTCATTACAGTCGAAGAGTCGAAGACTCTTGAGACCCAACTCGAAGTTGTCGAAGGCATGCAGTTCGACCGCGGTTATCTCTCGCCCTATTTTGTCACCGATCCCGAGCGTATGGAGGTTGCATTCGAGAACGCCTACGTCCTCATCCACGAAAAGAAAATCAGTTCGATGAAGGACATCCTCCCGTTGCTTGAGCAGATCTCCAAGAGCGGCAAGCCGCTGGTGATCATCGCCGAAGAAATCGACGGGGAAGCTCTTGCTACTCTGGTCGTGAACAAACTGCGTGGAACACTGCAAGTTGCTGCCGTCAAGGCTCCCGGCTTCGGCGACCGGCGCAAGGCCATGTTGCAGGACATCGCAATCCTCACCGGAGGGAAAGCTATTACCGAGGATCTGGGCATCAAATTGGAAAACGTTAAGATTGAGGATCTTGGACAGGCAAAAAAGATCACCATCGACAAAGACAACACCACCATCATCGAGGGCAAAGGCAAGAAGAACGACATCGAAGGGCGCGTGAAGGAAATCCGAGGCCAGATTGAAAAGATGACGAGCGATTACGATCGCGAGAAACTGCAAGAGCGATTAGCGAAGCTCGTGGGTGGCGTAGCAGTAATTAAGGTGGGTGCGGCGACCGAGACCGAAATGAAAGAGACGAAAGCTCGCGTCGAAGACGCCATGCACGCGACTCGCGCTGCTGTGGAGGAAGGCATTGTCCCTGGCGGTGGAGTCGCCCTAGCGCGGTGTGCAACAGCTCTCAGCAAGTTAGAACTAGAGGGTGACGAGCAGATTGGCGTTAACATTGTGAAGCGCGCCCTTCAGGAACCGCTCCGCCAGATTGCCGAAAATGCGGGAGAAGAGGGAGCGATCGTGCTGGGTAAAGTGCTCGAATCGAAGGATCCGAACTTCGGGTACAACGCGTTGACGGCAGAGTATGAAGACCTGGTTAAAGCCGGGGTGCTCGATCCGACCAAGGTGGTGCGCACCGCTCTCACCAATGCCGGATCCATCGCCGCGCTCATGCTGACCACCGAGGCTCTTGTTGCCGACATTAAGGAAGAGGCAATGGGTGCCCCCGCCGGCGGGCGCAGCGGCATGGGAGATGGCTACTAAAAAGAAGCACAAACCCCAGATCGTTAACGAGCCCGCACTATGTCAGAGCGTGACCGCTCAGTAAAGTGTGAAACCGGATAGCCTGACGTTCTGGGACACGAACTCGTTGGCGTTTGAAAAACAATCAATGTGATGCTTGTTAGGCATACACCGCTTGCCATCCGGATTGCGGTTGTCGGGAACCACCTCCCTCGACAGTATGGGATTGCGACGTTCGAGCACGAGTAAGTCTGAATGGATAGAGGCGCTGGCCTTATGAAAACATCTTTGCAATCGATCGTCGAGGTACCGAATCGAGATGCTAATCCTCTACAACAGCGCAGCCAGAAAACGAGGCATTCCCTTCCGGAACTCTCTCGATCATCAATCGGTGCTGAGCTAGCAGATCAGAAGTGAGGGTCATCAGTATGCAGGTCCAGAATCTACACCAAGGGGAAAACCAATGAGTAACCCTCACTCCGAACCAGTCCGGATTGCAATCATTGGAGCAGGCAACGTGGGGGCCACCACGGCGTACGCCCTGCTCCTGAGCGGCCTCGCCGCGGAAATAGTGCTGATCGACATTGAGAGATCTACAGCGGTGGGTCAGGCAACCGATTTGAACCACGCTGTGCCCTTTGCCCACCCGACTCGCATTTGGGCCGGAGACTATGCGGATTGCGCGGGCGCGACCATCGTCATTGTCGCAGCCGGAACGAACCAGAAGCCCGGAGAAAGCCGTTTACACCTGATTAAGAGAAATGCTTCAATATTCCAGAAAATCATTCCTGAAGTGGCCAGGAATGCCCCAAACACGATTCTGCTGATAGCAACCAATCCTGTAGACGTTCTCACTTACGCGAGCTGGAAACTTTCGGGGTTCGCCCCGAGTCGGGTCATAGGTTCCGGAACGATTCTTGACACCGCGAGGTTTCGTTATCTGCTAGGACAACACTTTGGCATCGATCCCCAGAGTGTGCACGCCTACATCATCGGTGAGCATGGAGACAGCGAAGTTCCGGTATGGTCTCTCGCGAACATCGCTGGGATACGATTGCGACAGTTTTGTCAGCATGAGGGTCTCGCCTACGATGAGAAGGCGATGCAATCAATTTCCCGCCAGACGCGGAGTGCAGGTTATGACATCGTGCGGCTCAAGGGAGCAACCTATTACGCCGTGGCCACCGGAGTTGTGCGCATCGTTGAGGCGATATTGCGGGATGAGAACACTCTCCTTACGATTTCCAGCCCAGCTCAGCACTACGGAATTAGTGAGGTCTGCCTGAGCCTGCCCACCAAAGTGAACCGCAAAGGTGCAGACCACATTTTGAATCTTCCATTGAACGAGGAAGAACTCAGCGGCCTAGTTAGCTCCGCCGAGATTGTCAAAGCAGCAATTGCGACGCTAAACCTGGATTCCGACCATGAAGCAGCTGCTTAGCCCTCGTCCGAGGTGCAGGATGAATTCCAGCTTGATCCAAATCAGCGCGAGACATTGCACTCCAACCGATTCACAAAGATGGCTCCATTCGTAACAGAATGCGAAGTCAAGGAGCTGACCATGGCACACAAGGCCCGCCACACCGAGTCAACGGTCCAGTCTTTCCACGACAACATCAAAGAAGCTGCAAAGAAGAACCTTGCCTTTCAGCAGACAGTCTGTAAGGGAGCCTTCAGCGAATTAGTCGTGATTAGTATTCCGCCCACGGGCGAGCTTGGCGAAGGAGCGCACGAAGACACCGATGTGATCTTATTCATTGTCGAAGGCAAAGGAGAAGTGACTCTTGGCGACCGGAAAGAAATCACCAACAAGCATGATGCGATCCTGGTGGCTGCAGGACGACTCCACAATCTAAGAAACATCGCTCGTCACGACCTGAAGCTCTTTGCTGTTCTCTCTCCTCCACCCACTGGCACGGATGCCAACGTCCACCGAGTCGCCGCCGAGGCGGCGGAAGAACAACTCAGGTATGCGTGGGAGCAGTAGCAGTTCGTTTTTCCCCCGATCTCTTCGATCGGATTGAGAAAACGCAGCCTTTCTTCCCGGATAAGTAGCCGAAGCCGATACTCCCAAGGCCGGCAAGAACACCGCGAGTGATACCGCCCCGGGCCAACGGCTGTCACCCAGTCCGCCACTTGCGAGATGACCAGTGATGCGCCGATTCCAATCACGCTTCCGACAAACCCAATCGTGCTCGGGAGGGTCACAGAGGCTTGTGACTGTGGCGTCTGAGCCAGCAATTCAAGGTCTTGGGGCGGTTGATCTGTAACCGCATGTTATCCAGCCTTTAACTCCAAGCCAATTCGTCTTAAATGGCGAGAAATCGCGATATCACTCATTGACGTTGGCCGGAGGTTTTGAGTGCCAACGCTGATTTCAAAAACAGTCCCTGACTGTACGGCCAGATCCGGAACGTTAGCTTACAATTCCAGGGCTATCCATATTTGTGTGCTCGGAGGAAATCGATATGAGGCTTGTCATCGCGGCAACGATGTTTGCGGCGCTGATCGCAACGGCGCAAGAGGCACCGGTCAATTCACCCCTACTCGACCATCTTGCCGGCAAGTGGCTGCTGAAGGGGACAGTGGGCCAGCAATCGGTGACGCATGAGCTTGATGCGGAATGGGTACTCCAGCACCGTTACTTGCGCTTCCACGAAGTCTCACGGGAAAAGAACGCCAAAGGGCAACCGCAGTACGAAGCATCGGTATTCATCGGCTGGAACGAGAAGACCAGGCAATACGCCTGCGTATGGCTGGATGTATACGGCGGAGCAACATCGGAGTCCATCGGCCTTGCCACGCCCAAAGAGAATGAGCTTGCTTTCGTCTTTACAAACGAGCACAGCGAGACCACCTTCACCAACACTTTCACCTACGACCCTAAGACCAAGACTTGGGATAACCAGCTCGACAATGTAGTCAAAGGCACAGCCAAACCATTCGCGCGATTCAGCCTGTCTCAGCGATGAATTGCACCTTCGGGCGGAATGGTCCTGTCGATTGGTGAAACACTCCATTCCGCTCATTGACCCTCGACGAAGCCATTTTTACGTGCTGACGATTGGGGCCCTTGCTGGCACCGCCCCTTGTTTCCGAGACGCCTTCCGCGGCTAACCAGTTGCACGGTGCTTTGCGTTGTTCCTGTTCAGGACGCTGATTGGGATCGGAGATCTGTGTGCTATCTGTGTGCTGTTTGCGCGATTTGTGGTGCCTTGCATAGCAAAGATGGTCATCTGCAGCTCTCTAAGTTGTTGAATGTACGTTTGATGCTGGTTTCGATTCCCATCACCCACCCCAGCTATCTTGTTCGAGTTCACCAATCATTTTTTCTGCAGTAAAATTCGGACGCCGTCGCGGCGGAGTTCGCCACAGGGCAGGTCGAATTCGAAGGAGCCAAATCGCTTCAACTTCTGACCATCCTGGTTGATCGCCGACGTGCTGCAAGGTAACTGAGCCAAGGCAAAAACCGAGTACATGACTTTCTCACGCCGTGGAAAGGTGCCGACCACGACATCTCCATCCTGAAGCAAGCCAAGACAGAATACGCAATGCTGCAATGGTCAAGTGACACTCATCGATGGATAGAGTTGTTAGCGGGCACCGGTGTCAGGGTTCCAAATGACACGAGGTCCCGAGGAATGCGGTCGGCAGACTCGTAGAAGTCTGATAGAAGCCGGAAACGTCGCCTTTCTTGTTGATGCCCAAGACCTCGCTGGAAGTGGCGTTGGGGATGTTTGCCGGATAAAAGTTGCCATCCTTATATAGAAATCCTCCGGGAACATATCCGGGTCCGGGGCCGATATAGTAGCCACTGATGTAGCCTGAATCGTTGATTCCTGTAAGAACAGTCTGGGTTTGACCAGGATAGTCCACGCTCTGAAAGTTTCCGCGGTTGTAGATCATTCCGTGGTGGGTGATCTCGGAGTCCTCCCAGTAACCGACGATTGCTCCCGTATCGTTAATGCCCAAAGCCTTGGTCGAGAAGGCCCCGGGGTAAGCGAAGTTCCGGAATTGTCCGCCGGTATAAACAAATGCACGTCCGGGATTATCAGCGGGCGCATACCAGCCAACGATGTCGCCGTTGGTGTTGATTCCGTTCGGTTCGGTGTAAACCGATCCTGGAACCTGTAGAGAAGTAAACTGACCGTCCGACCATGTAAAGCCATAGGCGGAGAGATTGTGGTTCTGGTACTGATAGTAGCCGACGACGGTACCGCTGTCGTTGATTCCATTCAGATAGGTGAACGGTCGTTTGGAGTAAGAGAGCTGCATGTTCTGCCCGGTATTAGAACGCAGAAATCCGTGAGCCTGCAGTGGTCCTCCAGGGTAGGGTTCGTACGACCAGGTTCCAGCGATGTCATCGTAGTCGTTGAGTGCGTTGGCTTGCGATCCGAGATTCGCGAGCGGGTCGCCTTGAAATGTGCTGTAGGTGCAGGTGAAGTTGGTTTGAGCGACGACAGGAAGAGCAAGCAAAGTGACGGCACAAAGGGCGACAAGTCTTGCGATCATACTGGGTTTCCCTCCAGGAAGTGCCGAATGAGATTGAGAGTGCTCGAATCGAGGTTGCTCGATGGAAGGTTAAATTTTGATGACTTGCCGGACTTAGTCTGAAGTACTGTCGCTTCGACCTTAGGTGGCAAAACAGTTCAACCGCAGTGCTCTCCTGCAGCACTGCTTTGAAATCCGCTACGCTCCGATCCGCGCTTTCAGGATCTGTGCGCCCCATTGGTCTTCCGCAATGAATCGGGGGAACATCTGAAGAGTGGAGGGATGCCACGGCAGGCGCTCAGGCGCCCACCGCGTCAGTTCATCAGCAGACACTAGAAGCTGGAATCCGCTCCTTTTGTCGTGTGGAGAGCCAAAGTTCCCAAGCCAGTGCCTAGTCCCTCCTCGGCGGTCCCGACAATCCAAACGTTCCCTGGAGACGGAACAACTCCTGCGGACAGCACATCGTGGAGGAAGCCTTTCGTGGGATCGGGGCTGGGGACAATCGTCCAACTGCTCCCGTCCCAGTGCAAAACTAGTGTCATAGTTCGCAAGCCGTCAGGCGATAGGAACGAACCAAACGCCCAAATGTCGTCCGGCGAGTTCGCCGTCAATCCCAGCAACTGATTCGATTGAAAGTCACCCGATCCAACATTCGGGCTCGGCACTACCGACCAACTCTTGCCGTCGAAGTGTTCGATCAGGGTCTGCATGGCTGATTGTTGCGCCCCCGTTGGCGTGGAAAGCCCAACGGCCCAAACATTATTTGGCGCGAGCGCCAACACGGCGTTCAAGTGACCATTTCCCGTACCTACGTTGGGAGTTTTCACGCTGGTCCAGTTCGTCCCGTCCCAGTGCGTTCCGAAAGTCTTGATAGGGTCTCCAGACTGTTGTCCCACTGCCCAGGCATCGTTGGGGGCATCGGCGGACACGCCAAACATTTCCTGACCGTTTTTCGCGCGTATGACTTGTGCCATCCATGCCGTGCCGTTGAAGTGTTCGAAGAGTTCGAAGGCAAACTGGCCTTCTCCAAATTCGCCTACCGCCCAGA
>Ga0070735_10003330_pt1 | contig 14135 bp, 13 predicted proteins | sample Coa_R1_FD_66443 | JGI IMG/M metagenome (GOLD analysis project Ga0070735, IMG submission 66443) | Surface soil microbial communities from Centralia Pennsylvania, which are recovering from an underground coalmine fire - Coalmine... | ecosystem: Environmental > Terrestrial > Soil > Unclassified ...
AATTCACTCCTCCGTCATAGGTCCCGGGAAAATGGAGCTAGCTCGCGGATTCGGGTGTGGCTTCCGCGTGCTTTGTAACCGCATGCAACAGCACTCCGCAAACGTATTGCTCGTATTTCTTTGGACCCCATCCCCGCAACAACACCAGGTCCTCCCACATTCGCAGTGAGGTAAGGGTCCACATCAGGTCTGCTGCGACCTCCACCGGCATACCGGGCCGCAGGTTTCCTTCTTTTTCGACACGGCGCATGATCTGCTGGCATCCGGCCAAACGGTGCTGTAGGCGGTCTTGCCAAGGCCGCTCGACTTCCGGGTCAGACCGTCGTAACGCTTCGAACATACGCGCAATCGGCCAGATCGAAGGATTCGAACGCGCCTGTAGCGAAACCATTCTTCGAATGGCCTCCAAACCCGTGGGAGCATCGCGGATGTGCTGAATCTCGGCATCCAGGCCCCGCTTCTGGTCGGTGTGCCGGGCGAGGGCGATCATTAACTCGCCGCGATCGGAAAAGTGCAGATAAACGGCCTGCCGCGACATGCGCGCTGCCTTGGCGATCTGCGCCATGGTGATGTCGACCCCACCGCGTTTGGCAATTAACTTCAGGGCCGCCTCGACAATTTTTTCTTTTCCTGAAACTTTTTGCTTCATTTTACGTCTATACGCTTGACACGGTGTCAAGTTGTTACTTGACACGCTGTCAAATGGTAACACGGTCATACCACAAAGGAGAAACATAACATGACAGCCACCGATGCAAATGAGATTGCCATTCGGGGATTGATCGACACTTTTGTCGACGGCTGGAACGCGGCTGACGGCGAGAAACTCGCTGCCGCCTTCACCGAAGACGCTAACTTCACAGCAATCACGGGGCTTCACGCGCGTGGACGCACCCTTATTGCCCGCGGCCACAACGAGATTCTCTCCACCGTTTATCGCGGAACCCGAAACTCCGGAAGCATCCAGAGCATTCACTACCTGCGTCCTGACGTCGCCGTCGTGGATGCCAGATTTACGCTCCGCCACCCAGACGGGGCTCTAGTCTTCGGGATTCCCTTCTCTTCCGCCGGAATCATCGCCACCAATGACGACGGCGTGTGGCGCATCGCGGTCTTCCGCAATATGGTTCCGTTTGCCCGCCAAGAACCTGGTCCCTTAGAGCAACAACTCACCGCAGCATCTCGGGCCTGAAGAGTTGACGTTCAGAAACCAAGAAAGTAAGGAGAGACCGAATGGAAATGACTGTTCATCACGAAATCACGGCGCTTCTCGACGCGATGTTCACGGCCTGGAATCGCGGTGATCTCGAAACTTATACAAGTTTCTGGCGGGAAGATGCCGACCTCGTAAACGTTCTCGGAAAGCAACTGCACGGCAGGGCGGCAATCCTCGCGGAATTGCAGGCGCTGCATGCGTTTCGCTTCAAGGGAACCCGCATCTTCAATCTTGGCCACACGACGAAGGTATTGTCTCCTGACATTGCGATTGTTCGTGTGAACTGGGAGATGCAAGGAACCAATCTTGCGCCTGGCGAGGATCCCAGCGGACGAACGCGCCACGGCGTGTTCACTCATCTCGCGCAATGCACAGCAAAGAGATGGCAGCTTGTCACATCCCAGAATACCGAGATCGTTGCCATTCCTGAGGTCGAACAGAATTCTGCAACTTTGGTTACACAGTCTGCGTAAGGAAAGAACAAACGACGAGAGGAAAGGGGAGCCTATGACGAAGGCAAGAATGAGCAAGCTGAGAAAAGTTGTGGGCTGGGGCGTGACTGGGTTGACTACGACCCTCGCGGTTTTGATCACGGTGACGGTGGGCTGGAGACCCGTATTGGGCGCGCGTTCTCGCGCACTCACGGACCGTCACTTCGAACGCACACCGGAACGCATGGAGCATGGCAAGTATCTGGTCGAAGGCGTTCTTGGTTGTCTCGATTGTCACTCAAAATCGAACGGTGAACCAAAACCCGGTGAGGCGCCAGTTTTCAGCGAACGAGGTGGCGGACGCGTGATGGTGAATCAGGGCGGGTTTGTACTGGCTGCGCCGAACATCAGCCCCGATACGGAAACCGGGGCGGGCACGTGGACCGATGATCAATTCGCGCGCGCCATTCGCGAAGGCATCGGTCACGATGGGCGCACGCTGTTCCCGATCATGCCATATCCGAATTTCCGCAATTTGTCTGACGAGGACTTGGCGTCGGTTGTGGTGTACATCCGCTCTCTGGAACCCGTGCACAATGTGCTGCCGAAGCCCCAGATTCCATTCCCGCTTTCGCGATTGATTCAGTCGGCACCTGAACCGGTGTTCAGTCCTGTGGTTCATAACGAGAACGATCGTGTTTCTCGCGGACGCTATCTGACCCGCATTGCCAGCTGCGTCGATTGCCACACGCCGGACGACAAGATGCATCGCCCCATCGAGAGCATGGAATTCGCCGGCGGAAAACAGATTGAAGGGTTTCCGGCTCGCAGTGCGAATCTTACGCCCGATCCGAGCGGCATATCCTATTACGACGAGGCGATGTTTGTTCGTGTGCTCAGAACCGGGCACGTTGGGGCACGTGCATTAAATCCGCCCATGCCCTGGTGGATCTTCCGCAATATGAGCGACGAAGATTTGAAATCGATCTTCGCTTATCTGCGAACGGTTAAACCGATCCACAACAGAGTCGACAATTCGGAACTCGCCAGCCGTTGAAGCTGGCAACTCCTCCCCACTGACGAAGGCATCCTGAATTTCGGGATGCCTTTGGTGTTTTCGGGGCGCCGATGTGCCACGTCCCCAATGACTCATGCAAGAAAACAGGCACCCCGGTTTCGCGGGATGCCTGGCAGGGTCGTTCTGTCAAAAGTGAACCCGTACTTCGTTACTGCGGCTTCTTCTCATCCTTCGGCTTGTTGTTGGCCGGAGGCGGAGGTGCCTGGTGATTGGGTGCCGCTTGCGGAGCGGGGTGATTGTTCGGCTGTGCCGCAGGCGGACGATCGTTGCGCGGTCCGGGCTCGGCAGGCCGATTGTTCGGAGCGGGTTGCGGCGCTGGATGATTGTTCGGCTGCGGTTGGTTCATCGGCCGGTTATTTTCAGCAGGCCGATTGTTCGGAGCAGGCTGCGGTTCCGGACGGTTGTTCGGCTGTGGTTGGTTCATCGGCCGGTTATTTTCAGCAGGCCGATTGTTCGGAGCCGGCTGCGGCTCAGGACGATTGTTCGGCTGTGGCTGATTCATCGGCCGGTTATTTTCAGCAGGCCGATTATTCGGAGCCGGCTGCGGTTCTGGCCGATTGTTCGGTTGCGGCTGGTTCATCGGCCGGTTATTTTCAGCAGGCCGATTATTCGGAACAGGTTGATTCGGCTCCGGACGATTGTTCGGCTGTGCCGACGCTGGACGATCGTTCTTTGCTGGCGGCTCGATCGGACGATTCGGCTCTGGACGATTATTCACAGCCGGAGGATTCCCGTGCTCGTTCACAGGCTGCAACATCGGCCGGTTCGCCGGTTGGTTCGTCGCCGGCTGATTTCCCGGATGACCTGTGGTCGGCGTCGCAGGTTTTCCCGGAGGAGCCTGTCTCACCACTGGCTGTGATGCAGGAGCAACAGCCGGACGAAGGCGTTGCATCTCCTGCCGCGCGACAGGCTGGCCAGGATGCGCCGCCAGTACCTGCTGTTTCGCAGCAAAGGATACCGGTGGCGGAGGCGGAGCCGCTTTGGCGATTACCGGACGTGTGAACACCGCTTGCGGTGGGGCTGCAACTCGATTCGCACCTGCACGAGGTCCTGTAACTGCGGTCGGCGTTGGCGCAACCGCCACTCTCGCCGTTACCGGCGCAGCCTCGAGCTGCTGACGTGATACCGGCACCGCGACCCTCGATACAGCCTGGCCGCCGGCAAACGCCTGCTGCGGTACAGCCGTCACTGCACCGTTCACGTTCCGGTTCACGTAGGTCACGTTGTTGACCCTCGTGTTGTTGATGTTCGTATTGTTGACGGTCGTGTTGTTGTTAATGACGGTGGTGTTGTAGACATTGGTGACCGTGGTCTGATTCACCGTCGTGTTGCTGACGTTGACCTGGTTCACATAGGTCGGGCTCACATGGTACGGAGGAACGTACACTTCTCGCGGTCCCAGCGGAAACCACGCCACATTCCCACCCATCGCGGGTCCACCACCGCCCACGAACACGACCAGGGCTGGAGCATAGACGGGCCGAACCTCTCTGGGACCCGGCACCCATCCCCAGCGCCCGTAGACGTTGACCCATCGGCCATAGTGGAACGGAGCATATCCCCACGGAGCATCATCCACCCAAGTCCATCCCCAGGGATCAATCCACGCCCAATGTCCAGTGTGATACGGTGCCCAGCCCGCATCCACCCGCGGAAACCATACATTGCCGTATTCGGGCGAAGGCTGCCAGTCCCCATACTCATCGAGATCTTGCGAGCCGACAACTTCTGGCGACACATAGCGTGCCGAACGCGAATCGTCAAAACGGCGGTCGCGGCCATCACTCCATTCGTCGAAGCTGTCCGGGGCTCCTACTTGTTCCACATCGGCGTTCAGCCGATCGGTGCCGCTAAACGTGGCTCGCTGCCCCTCGTGCACGGTGTAAGTCTGCCCGTTTCCGGTGGATTCACCTTGACCTTGGCGGACCGTCACGACGGTGTTGCTTCCGTCTTCGCTAGCCTCCACCCGATACTGGCCTGGCCGGAAGATCGTGAACGCCTGATTCGGAGTATCGATCTCGAATACTTCATCGCGCTCCAGATGGCGTACGCGAACACTCATCGACCCCGAGCTGAGCTGGATCTGGGTTGTCCGGTCATCCAGGTTGAGAAAGGAGATTCCGGTATTGCTGTTGAGGTGAATCGAGGTTGAGCCCAATTGCACGCCGGTGCGCGAATCACGATCGACCCAGAGCTTGTCTCCCGTCGTCATCGGTCGGTTAGGTGCGGCTCCCACCCATTCGTTTTCACCAGCCGGCTGAAACGAAACGGAACCTTCCATAAATCCGAGGCGCGCAGCGCGGCCCGGAGGATCGTCCTGATCCTGCGCCGTAGCACTCTGCGTTAAAGCACCACTAAGCAATGCAACGGCAACGAGCGAGAAACACACCTTCCAAAGTCGCCGGTTTTGCGCGACTGTTTTCCGAAATGATCTGTCCATAACGTTGATCGCCTTTTCTGGCGCGCGGAAATGCACTCTTGAATCCACCACGCCCCTTTGCATCTGGATTCAGCTCTTAATTCCCAACAATACAAACTTATGGCACGCTCACCAAGTCAGTGATTAGATGCCTGCCTTGTGGCCTCTCGCCTTACAGAGATTCGCGTAGGGTCACAGAAACAGCCCTATCCTCGGCTGCTACAATGCCGTGTTCACAAGACTTAGATTCGCTCGAACTTCAAGCCCTACAACAACGTACTGTGTTGTGGGGGGGCCTTGTAGGTCTCGTTCGTCCAGGACCCTTAAGTCTCGGTAAAAGCCAAAAACTTCTCCGGGGGCGCAAGTGGAAGACGTCCAGGTCGTTGCGATGCTGGTCCGGCGATGTATCGCTGGCGACGCCGCCGCCTGGGAGGAGATCGTGCAAAGCTATAACCGAAGGATATACAACATCTGCTACCGCTTTGCTGGATCGGCTGACGACGCCCAAGACCTTACCCAAGAGGTCTTTATCAAGATGTACCGCACGCTTACCAGTTACGACCCGTCAAAAGGCGCGTTCGTCACCTGGGTTACGACCATTACCCGCAACCTGCTGGTCGACCATTTCCGCAAGACCAAGCAGGACCGAATGACGGACTCGATGGACTCGACGGCCTCCGATCATGAGGACGCTCAGCCGCTTAGTGAGCAAATTCCAGACCAATCGGCCCCCCCGGACGCCCATGTCCGCAGCCGCGAGGTCTCTGAGACAGTGCACCAAGCCTTGGGCAAACTTTCACCCGAACTTCGGGAAGCATTGATTCTAAGGGACTTACAGGATATGGATTACCGTGAAATTGCCACCGTTTTGAGGGTTCCGGAGGGCACCGTGAAATCAAGAATAAATAGGGGTCGAGCGGAACTTGCACGGCTCCTTCAACGTACCTATAGGCAGGTGATGTGATGCCAGACCACACCAATAACGGAATGCAGTGCAACGAGTTCGACCTGCTCCTTTCGGACGCGCTTGATGGTGTCCTCAGCGGGCCTGGACTCGACCGTTTCGAGGCGCACGCCCGCGCCTGCAAGACTTGCGGGCCGTTGCTCGCCGAAGCGGAAGCAGGCCGTCAGTGGCTGAAAGGTCTCACGGAGGTAGAGCCTCCAGCCAGCCTGGTTAACAATATCCTGGCATCCACGACGGGCGTTGACACCCAACGCCTGCGGACGACGGCACGCGCTCAGCAGCCACGCGTTTCGTGGCTCGAGCATGTACAGGCTTCGTTCCTGGAACCAGTCTGGGCGATGGTTCGACAGCCAAGGTTTGCCATGTCATTCGGTATGGCATTCTTCGCGCTCTCGGTGAGTTTGACGATGGCCGGCGTGAAACCCGCCGACATCAGTCAGATCAGCCTGCGACCAACTGCGATCCGGCGTACGTACTACAATACGCAAGCTCGGGTCGTCCGCTATTTCAACAATGCCCGCTATGTTTATGAAGTAGAAGCCGCGCTCCACGGGATCAAACGCAACCTGAATCCCGCAGAGCCCAGTCGGTCGAAGCAGAATGAACATAAGAACGACACGACACAACAGCCCGAGCAGAAGCAGGAGCGCAATTACAGCCAGACGGGGGAACAAATCATCCTGGCTAGCGTTCCGCTGGGTCCGTCTCTTCGCGATCTGCCTGTAGTGTCGGTGACCACGTACAGGAGGTTCGTATGAACTGCGCCAATCACAGCGATCAAGCTGCGGTGGCGTTCTGCCGCACTTGCGGCAAGCCACTTTGTAACCAGTGCACCCGCGATGTTCGCGGTGTGATCTACTGCGAAGCCTGCCTGGCCGCGCGCATGGAAGGCACTCAACCAGCGCCCGGCTATGTTCCAGCGCAAAATGTGTACCCGCCCATGGGAGCTTCCGCGCCTTATTCAGCGGTCATTCCGCCGGGCCAACCCATTCCACGGGGCGTCAACTCAGGACCAAACCCGACCGTAGCCGGGATCCTCGCGGGATTCTTTCCGTTCGGCGTCGGAGCTGTTTACTGCTCGCAGTATGCCAAGGGATTGTCGCACCTGGTCATCATGGTGCTCCTGATCATCGGCGTCAGCTCTGATGTGCCTTGGTTTGTGCACATGGTGCTTGGCATCGGCATCGCGTTCTTCTACGTCTACCAGATCATCGATGCGGTTCGAACCGCCAGGGCGCTTCAATTGGGAGAGCCGACGCCCGATCCGTTTGGTTTGGCTTCGATGTTCGGCAGTGGGGGCGATGGAGCACCAGCCGAAAAGGTCGAAAGCACGACGAAAGTTCCGGTTGCAGCGGCAGTTCTGATCGTCCTCGGCGTTCTTTTCCTGATCAACACCGCCTTTGATTTCAGCCTGCACCGCTATTGGCCTTTGATCCTGATCGTGCTTGGTGTCTATCTGTTCGCCAAGAATTGGGGCCTTGTTGGCGGATATCGGCCCGGGTGTGTCTGCGAACGTTGCCGAACGCGCAGGCTGATGGGCCCGGCCATTCTGGTCACGCTGGGCGTTCTGTTCTTGCTCGACAATATTTCGAACATCGACTTCGGCAGGACTTGGCCCGCGATCTTGCTGGTGATCGGCGTCGTCAAGCTCGTGCAGAGCAATGCTTCCTACACTGGTCATGTCGGCCCGCTGCCCCCGGGAGCACCCTGCTACCCACCCAGCGCTCCGCCGCCTCCAGGAATGCCAGGAACGTTCTCTGGTCCGGAGGCAGGGACCACTGCGGGACCAGGTTCAGATTCCACCTCCTCTGGCGAGGTGAAAAATGTCTAACCCAGTGACCACTCCACAGTATTCACAGGTGCCAGTGCCTCCTCCGCTGCCGCCGCGCCAGCGGTCGTTCGCCGGCCCGGTCGTCCTCATCATCGTCGGCATTGTTTTCCTGCTTGGGACGATGCGCGTGTTGTCAGTTGCGAAACTGGCGCATCTGTTCGCCAGTTACTGGCCGGTGCTGCTGATCCTCTGGGGCGTGATCAAGCTGATCGAGCATCAGCAGGCGCAGCGCCACCATACTCGCGCATCGGGCATCGGCGCTGGAGGAGTCTTCCTTGTCGTGATGATTGTTGTCTTCGGCCTCATCGCGAACCAGATGCAGCGCGTGAACTGGTCGGGACTCCGTGACGAAATCGGCGACGACAACGATTTCCCGAACATCTTCGGCGAAAGCTACAACTTCAACGACAATCTCGAGCAGGCTTTTCCCGCCGACGCCAGCTTGAAGGTAATCGACAACCACGGTGCGGTCAGCGTGCATGCCTCCGACGACAACAAGATTACCGTCGTCGTCCGCAAACGTGTATCCGCTGAAAATCAGGATGATGCCGACAAGTACGACCGCGAAACCAAGCCCACCATCACCGCTATCGGCGGACTCGTAACTGTCGACGCTAAAACCGACGCCGCCGGAGATCACGCGATCGAGACCGATCTCGACATCTCCATACCCCGAAAGGCTCCCGTCTCCATCGTCGCTCGCCGCGGAGACGTGAATATCAGTGGCCGAACCGGCAATGTCGACGTCTCGGCCCAGCATGCCGACACCTCTGTCGACGATGTAACCGGCAACGTCAAAGTCAGTCAGGAAAAGGGTTCGGTGAAGGTCGAGCAGGTTACCGGAGACGTACATCTCGACGGGCGCGTCAACGAAGTCACGCTGTCTGATATCAAGGGCTCCGTTCAGCTCGATGGCGAATTCCAGGAGAGCATCAAACTCGAGCGCATCGCAAAAACCGTAACCTTCAAGTCATCGCGCACCGATATGGAACTCTCGCGCATCGCAGGTTCGCTGGATCTCGATTCCGACGAGCTCCATGCCGAGGATGTCACCGGCCCCGTCCATCTCACGACGCGCTCCAAGAATGTCCGCCTGGATGGTGTTTCCGGCGATGTGCGCCTGCAGGACGACAACGGCACGGTTGAAGTAGTGATGCACGTGCTGGGCAATGTTCAGATCGACAATCGCAACGGTGACGTACAGATCAGCGTGCCCGACAAAGCCGGTTTCCGGATCGATGCCCGCACGCGCGGCGGAGAAATCCAGTCGGACTTCCCCGACCTCAAGGTGAATAACGATGAGCACGAAGCCCATGCCAGCGGTACCGTGGGTAACGGCGCATCGCACATCGTCATCAACAACGAGCACGAAGGAATCGAGATCCGGAAGGCATCCGCAACGCCACCGGCACTACCGGTTCCCGCAACTCCGGCGAAACCAGGCAAGGCACTCCCGCCACCGAAGACAGACGTTGAGCCGTCGGAAAACTGACGAATTGAGTCATTGATTCACTACGTCCTTGAGTCAACGATTCAATCTGTCTTTCACTAAATCCTCGGCGCGTGCTAAAACTTCGTCTTCGCTCATCGCCGTCGAATTGATCACCACCGCATCGTCGGCTGCCACCAGCGGAGATGCCGCCCGCGTGCGATCTCGCCGGTCGCGCTCGCGCAGGTCTGCGGCGACACTCGCGGCCACCTCACCTGAAATCCTCTGTTGCGCCATTCGTCTCTGCTCTCGCACCACAGGATCGGCATCGAGAAAAATCTTCAAGTCGGCACCCGGAAAAACTTTTGTCCCGATGTCTCTGCCTTCCATGACAACCCCACCGCCCGCACCCATGGCGCGTTGGTGAGACACCATCCACTCTCGAACCTTCGGATGCACCGAGATCTTCGAGGCTCCCTCGGTCACATCGCGCTCGCGAATGCGCGAGGACACATCTCTGCCGTCGAGAACCGTACGATTCCCTCCGATCGTCGGCTCCAGGCGGATATTGGACCCGTCAGCCAGCTTGACCAGAGCCGTTTCGTCCTCGAACGAAGTGTCGCGATCGATCGCTTTGAGCGCCAGCGCCCGGTACATCGCCCCGCTCTCGAGGTTGACGTATCCAAGTTTCCGCGCCAGGCGGGAAGCAATTGTGCTCTTCCCCGCTCCAGCCGGACCATCGATGGCAATAATCAGTTTTCGAGGATTCTGACCCCTGGGATTTTCGTTCATGCTCGCAGCAAGATTGTACACGGTGCCCAGCCTTGCGATTTAAGAAGGAAACGATATAAAAAGGGCTACGACTGTATCTCGTTTCAGACTCGGGGCAATGAGTGTAAAGGAGATTTCACCAATTGAACAGTTAAGGAGGACCATCGGTGGTTCGATCGCGTAAATGCACAAGGTATGAGCGCAATGTTCGATCAGTGCATGATCTCTCAAGTTCTGCTAAAAGCATCACACCATGGGCTCTGTTCAGTACAAGGACGTGCTTATTGTTTCCTTTTACGATCACCACAAACAGGGTTCCAAATTCTTGGGGATGGTCGCTTCCATCACTTGGAGTTCCTTCCGCAATCGCGAGTAACCGAAGCGCTAGCTTTGAGTCAACGACCCGCTCCCACAGGTTCACCGCACCCACCCTCTCCACACTATCTTCGCGACACGACTCAATCCCGATGTCAGACTCGCTGATCGAAATTCCGTGAACTGGTTTCTCGGACTCGCCAGCGTGCTCAATGCAGACCGCAGAAGCTGTCTTGGGGGACGAGCCTCGGGCTAGGGTAGTTAAGGCAATCGTCAACAGAATAGTTGCCGCAATCCTGAATTGATGAACCATGAGTGAATCCTAAACCAGTGCGATGCGGCGCACGAATATTGTTAACATGCATGGCTGTGAAAAACTCACAGACCGAAAAATTGCCGAGAAATCTTTGTGACAAGAAGCCCTGCAAACGAGGATCTCCATTTTAGTAGACATTTTCCATCTTTCAAATTTCGGCTGTTTTGGCAATACGGGAGTTTCTCAACAGTCACGGGATTTTTCGCCCTGAGCCGGCTAGTGCGTTCAGTTTTGAATCTGCCTGGATACGTAGTGCACGACAACAACAGCTCTTCGGTGCGTCGTTCTTGAGCGGCCTGTTATGCCGCACTTCGGGAAAATCCTGTGAACACCGCATAAATAATTAAAACTCCGAACACCAATAGCCCGACCGCATACAGTTTCATACGACGAATCAGCATTGGACGCACTCTCTCGCCGAAACGATCGTGCCATTGCCACGGAGTAGCCATCAACACCAGGGACGATAAGACGACGGCCCATCCGACAAACCAAAAGGCCTTCGGTTGCCACATCGCCAACGAGCGAATGATGAATGATACGCCGATGACCAAGCGGACAACTTGCTCCGTGTAGTGTGCTCGCGCCGAACTTGCGAACGACATAAAAAAACGTTCAGCTACTGTTGGCCTCGCGAAGACTACAACCGTAAGACCGACCAGGAAAAGGCCGAATGCAACGAGAATGGCTCCTGCGACTGCGTTCAATATAGGCATGGCGTAACGTCATTCGGCGGCATAACAAGGAAGCCGAGCGGCTCTCATCGTGGTGATTGATTTTATCGATGGCAATAATCAGTTTTCGAGAATTCTGATCCCTGGGCTGTTGGTTCTCGTCTCGCAGCAAAATTGTACATGGCGCCCCTCCGAGATTTGGAACTTCGGACGGGCAGCAGTCGCGTTCAGATCTTCGGACCGGAACTTCTGCGGCGCGTAATTAGGTGCAGTCAGCAATGAGAAAGCCAGTTTGTGTATAGACGAGTACACTAATCTGCTCGGGAGCCGGCCAATCGCCAATTTACCGTTCATCGCGCCGGATGTGCCTCGCGGAGGCCATTTCTTGCACATCATAGGAGACACCTTCACCATGCGTTGGGCAAAGCCGTTCACCGCTGCTTTCATTCCAGTTCTTCTGATTGGCGCTGCAGTGGCCCAGCAGACTACCCTCAAAGATGCCTATCAAGGTTGCTTCGTCGTGGGAGCGGCGCTGGCACCAGCGCAGTTCACTGGAGAGGATTTGCCGGAAACACAACTTGTCCAGGCTCAGTTCAACAGCATCAGCCCCGAAAATGTTTTGAAGTGGGAGCTCGTCCATCCCCAGCCCTCCGTCTACGATTTCTCCTTGGCCGATCGATATGTGGAATTTGGCCAGCAAAATCACATGTTCATCATCGGCCACAACCTGTTGTGGCATTCGCAGGTTCCTAAATGGGTTTTCGAAGACAACAACGGCAAACCGGTCAGCCGCAAAGTGTTGCTCCGACGTATGCAGGACCACATCAAGAAAGTCGTTGGCCGGTACAAGAGACGCATCAACGGCTGGGACGTCGTCAACGAGGCGCTGAACGAGGATGGAACGCTGCGGCAGTCCCCGTGGATGAACATCATTGGAGATGATTACATCGAGAAGGCCTTTCGCTATGCCCACGAGACCGACCCTCAGGCTCAGCTCTATTACAACGACTACTCACTGGAGAACGAGGCCAAGCGCAGGGGAGCGCTTGAACTTGTCAGGAAGTTAAAAGCCAAAGGAATAGCGATCACGGCGGTTGGCCTGCAGGATCACGTGAGTCTCGACTCACCCACTCCCGATGAGATCGATGCCACAATCAACGACTTCGGCAAGCTAGGTGTGAAGGTCATGATTACCGAACTTGACGTGGATCTGTTGCCCTGGCCTGCATCGCACCAGACCGCCGATGTTTCTCTGAACATCGCGGCCGATCTCAAGCTCAATCCTTATCCAGAGGGCTTGCCCGAAGCGATGCAGCAGGCATTATCTCGGCGCTACGCAGACCTGTTTGGAGTGTATGCGAAGCATTGCGGACTCGTGACCCGGGTAACATTTTGGGGCGTCACCGATAAAGATTCGTGGAAGAACGATTGGCCTGTAAAAGGCCGAACGAATTACCCGCTGCTATTCGATCGCAATGCTGATCCGAAGCCCGCATTTCATGCCGTGATTGAGGTGGCTATCAGGCGCGCCCGGCTCTAGGAAAGTGTACGTGCAAGTGGAAGCTTCTGGAATTTATAAGCTGATACGCGCCTCTCGCACCTGCTCTGGCGTCCATCTCAACTCGCGTAGCTTACGGATGCTCAGCGCATCGTGGCGTTTCGCCAGCCGAACTCCCCTCTCGTCGCGAATCAGATCGCAGTGGTAGTAGTCCGGCACGGGAAGTCCTAATGCTCGAAACACCAGAATCTGCCTCGCGGTTGACTTGAGCAGGTCCTCTCCCCGCACCACTTCCGTGATTCCCATCGCGGCATCATCCACGACGACAGCCAACTGGTAGGCCGGAACGTCATCCCGCCGCCACACAATGAAATCCCCGAAGTCGCGTCCGGCGACAATTCCCTGTGGCCCCAGATGCAGGTCCGTGAAACAAATTTCCTCGCCATCGGGAACGCGAAACCTCCAGTTGAATCCGGCAGGCTCCTCCGGCCATGCGGAAGGCACATGCCACGCCTCGGCCGTCCCGCGAAGGCGAACCCGGGCGGCCCCAGGCAACGACTCAGGCCGGCATTTTCCTGAATAGATCGGCTCATCGTCATCCTCATTCGGCGCACCAGCCGACAGCGCCACATCCTTCCGCGAGCACGTGCAGGGATAGATCGCTCCTAGATCGCGCAGCCGCCTCCAGGCCTCCAAATAAAACGGCCGCCGCTCGCTCTGCATATAAGGACCGACAGGTCCGCCGCAGTCCGGCCCTTCCTGCCAGGAAATGCCCAGCCAGCGCAAATCCTCGATCATGGCATCGACGAATTCACTCCGGCACCGCTGCGGATCAAGATCTTCATTGCGCAGAATCAACGTTCCCCCGCGTTCGACAGCCCGCTGTGCGGCGATCCAAAATGTCCGCGCATGCCCGAGGTGCAGCAGACCGGTGGGCGACGGCGCCAGCCGTCCGCGATAAGACCGCAAATCGCTTGGCGAAGGAGAACCTTTCACGTTTCTTAGGCGGTGGCTAATTGCAGCGGAGCCGCAATCGAATCGGCTGCAGCGTACTCGATGTGGAGCACTCGTCTCGGCATCTCTGCGCGTGATTTCGATGATGCATGCACGAGTAACGGGCGCATCGCTACAACTCCACCCTTCGCTGCAACGCAGTCGACCGGCGTGATGCGCACACCCAAATCGTGAATGCT
>Ga0070735_10003333_pt1 | contig 14132 bp, 10 predicted proteins | sample Coa_R1_FD_66443 | JGI IMG/M metagenome (GOLD analysis project Ga0070735, IMG submission 66443) | Surface soil microbial communities from Centralia Pennsylvania, which are recovering from an underground coalmine fire - Coalmine... | ecosystem: Environmental > Terrestrial > Soil > Unclassified ...
AAATCGTAATGTACCTGCGCGACGAGCGTTTGTTCGTGCATCGCGTCGTGGGCCGCACTGGCGAACCAGATGGCCCTCGGCTCATTACCCGAGGCGACCGGCTTACCTACAATGATCCCTTAGTTTCATCCTCCGAGTTACTCGGCCGAGTGACATCGATTCAGACCTATGATGGACGCTGGCATCGCGAAGTACGGCCCGCGAAGCGACTGACTGCATGGGAACAATTGTTCGCTAAACTTCTGCGAACATCCGACAGCGCGACAATTCTTTATCTGCGACTTGCCCGGTACGTGCCGAGTTTACTTTCGAGAGGATCCGCATGCCGGGCGTAATGACAGCAGCGCAGCGCACCGACGTAGTGGTTGAGATTGGCGGCGTGCCCATTCGGCTGCGTTCGGGCAACCCTGCGTTCATTCGCCTGGTTCAAGATCGCTATGCGGGATATGTGAGTTCCTCAGACGAGGCCAGTTTCGATTTTGAGATTGAGTTGACCCAACCGGACACGGAAGCCGATGATGGCCATCTTCGGGTTACGTGGGATTCGGGCCGATGGTTGATGCGGCGCGGCGATTTTCGGGCAGAGCTGAATCCATCGACGGCGCGCGGATGGATCCAGCAGACCGTTAATCCCTATGCGCTTGATTCAGTGCTGCGCATTGTGCATACGCTTCTGCTGGCCCGGAAGGGTGGCTTCCTGATCCACTCGGCGAGCGCCATCCGGAATGGCCGTGCGTTTTTGTTTTCGGGCGTCTCCGGAGCGGGAAAAACGACGATGGCAAGATTGGCTCCTCCCGACGCCGCGCTCCTCACCGACGAGATTTCTTACGTGACTCTTCAGGACGGGCAATATACGGCAATCGGGACCCCTTTTTTTGGTGAACTGGCTCGAGTCGGAGAGAATCTGCGTGCGCCCATCGAGTGCGTCTACCTCCTCGCCAAAGGGATCGAGAATAAGATTGAGCCCGTTGTGGGGGCCGACGCTGTCCGCGGCTTACTCGGGAATATTTTGTTCTTCGCACAGGAACCCGAGTCTGTGAAACTGGTTTTCGATGCTGCGGTCGAATTTGTCAAACGCGTACCGATTCGCCGGTTGACGTTCGTGCCCGATGCTCGCGTCTGGGAGTTGATTGTATGAATAGCAAACGGTATGTCGCTCGAAGTACGGCGATTGCCGCGAGAGTTCTGGGCGATGAGACGATGGTAATGTCCGCTGTGAGCTCCACGTTATTTACTCTGGACGAAGTAGCGACTGTGATTTGGGAGTCAGCGGACGGCGTTACCCCGCTCGAGGATATTGTGGCCGACAAGATTTGTACAAAGTTTGACGTCGCGCCGGAAGTGGCATTGAGAGACGCGGAAAAGCTCGTCGAAGGATTGGCTGAGCACGGCCTCGTAGTGCTCGCCGACAAGCCGATTACTGAATCCAAGATCTCCCATGGAGAGAACCGATGAGCGATTTATTCCAGGAAATGACCGCCAAAGCGCTCCAGTTGAATATTCCGTTGAGCGCGCACCTGGATCTGACGTACCGGTGCAATGAGAGGTGCGTCCACTGTTATCTCGACCATCATGATCACGGCGAGATGACCACCGCGGAGATCAAGGACTTGCTGGATCAGATGGCCGAGGCCGGCGTTTTTTACCTTACGATCAGCGGCGGCGAAATTATGATGCGGCGGGATTTTTTTGAAATTTTGGAACACGCCCGCTTGCGCACGTTCTGCATAAAACTCAAGACCAATGGAATTTTGATACGCAAACAGGAAGCGGACCGCATCAAGGCTCTGGGAGTGGAATCCGTACAAGTCAGTATTTATTCGCATATTCCCGAAGTTCATGACGCCATTACCAAGCTGCCGGGTTCGCTCGAACAGTCTATTGAAGCCATACGGCGCCTGCGCGCGCACGGCATCCAGGTAACCATCGCTAATGTGCTGATGGTTCAAAACGTAAGAGACTATGAGGGCGTACGGGCGCTGGCTGCGGAGTTGGACGCGAAATTTACTATGGATCCCACCATCACCCCGATGATGGATGGAGGCAGAGACGTCCTCGACTTGAATGTCGACGAAAAAACACTGCGCGATGTTTTCAGGAATCAGTCGCTGGTCATGGAAGACATCGAGGAGGTTTGCGCTCCTCCTCTGGGGCCGGGCGAAGAGGACATGGATCAGTTGCCGTGCAGCGCCGGACATACGGCCTGTTACGTTTCTCCTTACGGAGACGTTTACCCGTGCGTGCAGTTTCCCCTTCCCAGCGGCAACGTGCGGCACACGAAATTTGCTGATATTTGGCGGGATTCGCCGCAACTGAATGAGGTTCGGGCGATCACGCTGGGCGATTTGCCGTCGTGCTCCAAGTGCACGCACGGCGCTACGTGCTCGCGATGCCCTGGATTGGCATATATGGAAGGAAATATGCGCGGACCTTCTTACCAGGACTGTGAAAAATCGTTCGCGCGGACCGGCATCCCATCTGAAAATCTGAAAGCAAGGAAGGCGACTTCGCTGCCTCGCCACTCCGTGCAGTTGGTTCAGATCCAGGGCCTGCAGCCGGCTCCTAGAACGATGACGAACCAGGTGTTGGAGAGCACCCAAGTGAGCGCTTAACCGGTTGGGTTGGTGGAGCTCTCCTACAGATTCCACGTAATAATTTATTTGTTGTGTGCTTCGCGCGGTTCATCGAGCAGCTCTGTCTACCTGGTAAGATTCAGTACCCCAGCCGATTTTTCTTGCTGTGAAATTCCTCAAACCTGCCAGAATGAGCTTTGCAATGAACCCGGAATCCAATTGGCGCAATAAATTACGTCCTGAGCAGGAATTGATTTTATGCTGCGCTCGCACGCACTTGGATGAGGCGACTGCCGCCCGTGTCCGCACGCTCGTTCGCGGAGAATTGAATTGGTCTGACGTCGTAGCGACTTCCTTCCAACACCATGTCACGCCGTTACTCTACGAAAATCTGAAACTCACGGCGGAAGAGTTTGTTCCAGCGCTCTGGTTGGAGAGTTTGCGGCAATACGTACGGGAATCATCCGGGCTCTCCATGTTTTTATTCGCCGAGCTTTTACGTATTCACGAAATCTTCGAGGCGCAACAATTGCCGCTGATCCCGTACAAAGGCCCGGTGCTGAGTTGGCTCGCTTATCAAAGTCTAACGGGACGAACGTTCATCGACCTTGATTTTGTCACCAAGCAGGAAAACATTCCGAGCGCCACAACCCTGCTCAAATCCGCCGGTTATCGTGCGGACTTTTCACCTCAAGAAGAAAACGCTCGCCGGAACGGTCACGCCCCCGGCCAGTATGGCTTTTGCCGGGATGCCAATCGGACGCAGGTAGAACTGCACACGGAGCTTACGCTTCGCTATTTTCCGGTTCGGCTCGACTTTGACAAATTGAGCCGCCGCTTCATCACTGTGGATATTGCCGGGCGAAAAATGCGCACGTTTTCCGTTGAGGACACGCTGGTGATGTTGTGCGTTCACGGCGCCAAGCATTTCTGGGATCGACTGGCATGGAGCGTCGACATCGCCGAACTTATCAAGACACAGCCGGTGGACTGGGAATTGTCCATTCAGATTGCTGCCGAGATGCAGTCCACTCGCGTGCTCTTGTTGGGACTTTACCTGGCCCACGAACTATTGGAGGCGCCTCTGCCACCACAAGTCTTGGAGAAGATCCAACGAGACACCGCCGTTCGTTGGCTTACGGACGTGGTGCGCGCGCAGTTTCAGGGAAATAGCGCCACACCCGGCGTGCTTCCCCGTGCATTATTCCGACTGCGGCTGCGGGATAGCCTGGTCCAGGGAATCCGGCACATGGTGCGGCTCACCACGAGTCCCACCGAACGCGACCGCCAGAGCGCGCACTTGCCGCGATCCCTCGCGCCTCTTTACATCCTGCTGCGGCCTTTCAGGCTGCTGCGGGAATACGGTCTGGGTATACACCGGCGGTTGAAGCCTGACCTCGCGGTTTACGATCCGACGCCGCAGGAAATCGTCGATGGAATGCTTCATCTGGCAAACCTAAGACCGGGTGACATTCTGTACGACCTCGGCTGTGGTGATGGAAGAATTGTTGTCACAGCGGCGGAAAAATACGGAGTCCGCGCAGTGGGAGTGGACATTAATCCGCGCCGTATCGCAGAGGCCCAACTGAATGCCCGCGAGCATGGAGTCGAGTCGCTCGTCCAGTTTCTACATGCGGACGCCAAAACAGTGCAGTTTTCTAATGCGACTGTCGTTACGATCTATCTCGGCGCGGACGCGAATTTGCGCCTTGTGGAGCGATTGCGCTCCGAACTATCTCCGGGCGCCAGAATCGTTTCGCGAAACTTTCGGATTTACGGTTGGCCGCCGGAGCGAGTCGAAGAACTGGTCTTGCCCGATGGAGCCAGGAGTTCTCTTTATCTATGGACGATTCCCGAGCGGCTTCGGAAGGCGCCAGCAGGGGAATCCTCCACAAATCGTGTGGCTGCTTCGGACGAAATGGATCGATCGTGAGATTGGAGTTCTTCTTGCCGGACGCTCGATATCTGAAATATAGAGTGGGGACAAATTGTTGCTGCATGCGCTACGAAGGCCTTTTTCTCCGCCTTTTCAGTTGCGTTGGAGCATCCATCCGTAGCAGATTATCGCCGGATGAGTGAGCGACAGCCAAATCCCAGTGTGCGCTGGGTTGCAATTGTTCTAGCCGTTTTCGCAGCGGGATGGCTTTGCTATGCAGGCTTACGCCACGCGCTGGCCAGCCACTATGGCGCGTCTTCGAATCCTGACGACTGGCCCCGAGCTTCAACGATCGAGCCCGCAAATGCCGAGAATTGGTATCGGCTAGGACGCTACCGCCAGCTCGATTTTGAACATTCCGACCTCCCGTTGGCAATTACCTTTTACCGGCGGGCAGTGCAACTCGATCCCCATTCTCCCTACTACAAACTGGATCTGGCGAGCGCGCTCGAGATGAATGGCGATGGCAGGGAGGCGGAAAAATATTTTCGCGCAGCGCAGGAAAATTATCCGATTTCGGCGGAAGTATCCTGGCGGTACGGAAATTTCCTTTTGCGCCAGCAGCGTTTGCCGGAAGCCTATGCGGAAATTCATCGGGCACTGATGGTGGACTCCAAGCTGCTTCCCCTGGCAGTGTCGCGCGCCTGGCACAGTAATCCCGACGTGCACGTCCTGCTCGAGCAGGTTTTGCCGAATACAGTTGAAGCGGATTGGCAGGCGCTCTCGTACCTGGTTCAGTCGAAAGAGGCCAGTGCGTCCTTGGCCGTCTGGAATCACCTCGTAGGTCTGAAGCCTAGCGTCGATTGGAAAATCGTGTACGCCTTCATTGACTTGATGACAAATCAGGAACACTTCGATGAAGCGGGCTCTGTTTGGAGGCAGGCGCTGGCGGCCGACGGGACTTTATCCCCTGCGACCCCGGCCGGTTCGCTCGTTTTTGATGGAGGATTCGAGGGCGATCTGTCAAACGGCGGCTTCGGCTGGCGGCAGCTGGGACTCGAGAGCGCCGAATTTGATTTCGACAACGACGTAAAACATTCGGGCTCGCGGTCGGCGCGGATCATTTTCGATCGTACGCAGAACATCGATTACCAGCATCTTTATCAGTGGGTGATTGTTGCGCCGAACACGCGCTATCACTTCAGCGGATGTCTCCGCACGGACCATATTTCCACTGATAGCGGCATGAGATTTGAGATTAAGGATCCGCGCCGCCCGCAAGACCTCGACGTTCTTACAACTAATGAAACGGGTACCGTACCCTGGACGATGGAGGACATTGAATTTACAACAGGGCCGCAAACTCACTTGATTTATGTCATTGTCCGGCGGCTGGGCGGAACGCACTTTGACAACAAGCTTAGCGGCACCGTATGGGTCGATGATGTGGCCATTGTTCCTGCCGGTGCGCCGCAATGACGGTCATCCGAGTCGGCATCTGCGCGCTGGTCGCCTTTTCCGTGCTCGCGCATGGTGCGGTCGAGCCCTGGTCGGAAGCGGTGTTGGAAGCCGGCGCGGCGGCATTACTTTTGATATGGGCTGTGCGGGCGTCCATTGACGGTGAATTCAAGATGCTTTGGAATCCGCTCTTGTGGCCGCTGCTGGGCTTGTGGCTGGTGGCGGCGTTGCAATTGGCGACACGCAGCACTGCCTATCCGTTTGTGACTCGCGTGGAACTCATTAAGTTTACCGCGCTGCTGGCTTTGTTTTTTCTTGCGGTGCAAGCCTTTCAAACGCTCGAGCACTGGCGCGGATTTGTGTGGTTCTTGCTGATTCTTGGATTTTGCGTTTCGGTTTTTGCAATTCTGCAGCACTTTACATTCAACGGAAAATTATATTGGATGCGCGAAATCCGCTACGGAGGCATTCCTTTCGGTCCCTACGTCAATCGCAATCATTTTGCGGGCCTCGTTGAATTATTAATACCGCCAGGTTTGGCCATCTTGATCCTCAGGGCGGAGCGGCGCGACCAGTTGCCGCTGGTGGCTCTGTTCACCTTGTTTCCGATTGGAGCGCTATTCCTGTCCGCTTCGCGCGGCGGCATCGTGAGTTTGTTCGCCGAAATCGGATTACTTGCAATGTTGATTTTTTTTCGCCGGCGAGAAAGCAAGGAACTTGCGGCAGCGGGCCTGGTCATTGTACTTGCCATGGCCTTGGTGTCATGGCTCGGCATAGGACGCGCTCTCGAGCGTTTTGCAAGTTACAAAACGTTGGAAGTGAGTGAGGGCCGCCGGATTGGAATGCTGCATGGGACCTGGCGAATTTTCCTGGATCATCCCGTAATCGGAACCGGGTTTGGCACTTTGCAGGAAGTATTTCCTCCTTACGAAACAGTTTATGATGGACTAATCGTCAATCACAGCCACAACGATTTCGCAGAACTTCTATCGGACACAGGGGTAGTGGGCGGTCTTTGCGGTTTGGCATTTCTGGTATTGCTGGCCTGGCTCGGGTGGAAGAATCTGACTGCGGAACGAAATGGGATGAGGCTGGCCTTCCATGTTGGCGCCCTGGTTGCCTGTTTCGGTTTGCTCGTGCACGGGACGGTGGATTTTAATTTTCACATCCCCTCCAACGCGTTGGTTTTTCTATTGCTGGCGGCGCTGGCAACGTCACAGGCACCCTCTTCTCGCCTTCACAGCCATGCGTAAGCCTATCGACGAGCCGCCGATGTCAGTTCTAAAGGGAATGCAGCGTTCGAAAATTCACTTTATGCGAACTGTAGGCCTCCCGACGTTTCAGCCCGGTGTACCTATCCGAAACATTCTTCTTTACCGAGCACAATTCGCCTTGACAGGAGAAATCTGCCTGTATAATGGCAGTCGCGTGGGGGAATTAACTCGATGACTCTTCAAAAAACGGGCGCTCGCCGCCTGCTCGTACAATTGTCTGGGCGGGTTGGTGTATTTATCCTCCTGCTCTCTCCGGCGATCTTAGCTCAGCAGCAGAAATCAGTGCCAGCCCAGAAGCCTGTAGTTCCGCCAACGCAAATCGACAGCAGAGCTGAGCTCAACGATCGTATCGCGCAACTTGCAGCTGCCTCGACCGTAAAACAGGGCGACTACGTAATCGGCAGCGGTGACTTATTAGGAGTCGAAGTTTTCGACGTGCCCGAACTTTCCCGCGACGTACGAGTCAATGAAACAGGATTTATTTCGCTCCCGCTGATTCCGGTAAAAGTGCACGTCGCCGGACTCACCACTTTCCAACTGCAGGATAAACTTGCGGAATTGTTGCAGAGCAATGGTCTGGTAACGACGCCGCAGGTTAGTGTGTCCCTGAAAGAGCAACATAGCCAGCCCATTACGGTCATTGGGTCAGTCAAGAACCCGATGGTGATTCAGGCCGTCCGCCAAACGACGCTTCTCCAGGTTCTTTCTCAGGCCGGAGGCGTTTTGGATGACGCTGGTAACCTCGTCGTTGTCACGCGTCCGCCTTCGACGCCAGAAGCTTCGCCTGAAGGATCCGGGCAAACTGACGCAACGAAGGTTCCCACCGAACCGCAGACATTCATGATCGCCTTGAGCGACCTTCTCGATACCGGCAATGCGACTTTCAATATCCCTGTTCTCGGAGGCGACGTTGTCTCCGTGCCGCGCGCCGGAATCATTTACGTTGTGGGTGCGGTACAACGCCCCGGGGGCTTCGTGATGCAAAGCGACCGGGATCGCATGACAACCATGAAGATCCTTTCGTTAGCCGGCGGCACCACGGGAAGTGCCAACCAAAAGCAAGCGGTGATATTGCGCAAGAATGTGGAAACGGGTAAGCGCGATGAAGTGCCCGTGGACTTAAAGAAGGTCATGCAGCTCAAGACGGAAGACGTGATGTTGCAGCCCAGCGACATTCTCTATGTCCCGGACAGTTCCGGGAAGAAGGCTTTGCATCGCGCCGGAGATGTGGCCATCGGCCTTACTACAGGCCTCGCGCTCATTACCGCGACAAAGTATTAGTTGCAACGGCCGCGTGATTCCAGGTTTACATCTTGGAGCTAACGAAATCCTATGGATGAATCAAACAATCTAGTACCGCGCGAAAAATCCGCCAGCGGGACAGCGGAATCTCTTCAGACGCGGTCGCCGTTTCTGGCACTGGACCTGATGCCGCGCGAGCCTCACCTGCTCGACTATCTGATTGTTTTGCGCAAGCATCAGTGGCTGATCCTGTTCTTCCTGCTGGCGATTGTTTCCATCGTCTCCATCGCGACGATTCGCATGCAGCCGATATACCAGGCCACCGCCAGAGTGGAAATCGACCGCGAGAACACAAACGCGATTCATTTTGCCGATTCCGAATCCTACGATATGTACGCGGATTTGGAAGATTACATCACTACTCAATCAAAGATTCTACAGAGCGAAACGCTGGCAATGCTTACGGTCAAGTCCATGGGACTGGATAATTTGCCGGAGTTCGGCGGCAACCCGGCCAAGCCGGTGAAGCCCGCGGCGGCAGGAAGCGAAGCCAATCTCCATCGTCCACCGTCGCTCGGCGCTTTTCTGGGCAAGATGACGGTCAAACGCGTGCCCAACAGCCGGTTGCTAGACGTCACGTTTGAATCAACCGACGCAAGCCTGGCCGCGCGTGTCGTCAATGCGCATTTGAATAATTTTATCGAGGAGAATTTTCGGAGCCGCTACGAAGCGGCCACGCAGGCTTCCAATTGGCTTTCCGGCCAGCTGAACGAAATGAAGATCAAGGTGGAGAACGCCGAGGATGCCCGCCTCGCCTACGAGCGTCAAAACCAGATCTGGACGATCGACGAGAAGAATGACATCAGTTCGCAAAAGCTCGCGGATCTGAATAAGCAGCTGACCGAGGCACAGGCGGACCGAATCAATAAAGAGGCGGTCTATCAACTGGCGCAAGCGGGAAATTATGATGCCATCTCCGCTGTTCGGGAAAGCGGAGTCATCCAAGATATCCTCAAGCAACAGAGCGCTTTGAGCGCTCAGTACACCGACGCACTCAATCAGTACGGGCCGAAGTATCCCAAGGTTGTTCGGCTGCAGGCTCAGCTGAAAGACCTCGACGGACTGGTCGCTCGTGAAAAGACCAACATCGCCAACCAGATGGAGGCGGAATATCACGGATCACGGCAGCGCGAGTTGCTGCTGAAAAATGCGTTGGACGAGCAAAAAACGCAAACGAACCAGATGGCCGAGAAATTAGTTCAGTACAACATTCTGAAGCGTGAGGCCGATACAAATAAGCAGCTGTACGACGGCATGCTTCAAAAATTGAAGGAAGCGGGCATCACCGCCGGTTTGCGGTCCTCAAATATCAGAGTCGTGGACCCGGCCTTGATACCTTCCGGCCCTGCCCGCCCGAACAAGACACGCAACATCATGCTGAGCGTCCTGGTGGGGCTGATCGGTGGAATTGCCTTGGCTCTTTTGCGCGAATATCTGGATAACACGGTGAAGACGCCGGACGACATTGAGACTTTGGCAAGACTGCCATCCCTGGCGGTTGTTCCCTCTCTTTCTAATTCCAACGGAAAACGCAACGGTCGTTTCGCGAAATTGTTGAAGTCTCCGGTGATCGCAGGGAAGGAAGGCCGTGCGGAGCTTATCTCGCATAACATGCCGCAGTCGCAAATGTCGGAAGCATTTCGCGCGCTGCGGACGTCGCTGCTGCTCTCCCAGGCCGATCATCCTCCGCAAGTCATCCTGATGACCAGCGCGCTGCCACGGGAAGGCAAGACGACTGCGGCGGTAAACCTGGCCGTAACTCTCGCGCAGCTCGGTGACAAAACGCTTCTGGTCGACGCTGACTTGCGCAAGCCTGGAATTAATCGCGCCCTGAGTCTGGTCGACGGCAAGCATGCCGGGTTGAGTTCGTATCTTGCGGGCGTATCCTCGCTGGACCTCATTACGGTGCCACATCCGGCGATCACGAACCTTGCGGCCATTCCAACGGGACCCATTCCGCCGAATCCGGCCGATTTGTTGTCATCACGCCGCCTGACCGAATTGATTGCCGAACTTCGTACCCGGTACAAATTCGTCGTTATCGATTCGCCGCCTATCATGGCCGCGACTGACGCCGTGATTCTCTCGGTTTTGGTCGATGGCGTGTTGCTGGTCGTGCGCAGCGGCGAAACTCCCAAGGAAGCGTTTACGCGCACACGCGATCTTCTGGCTGGAGTTAAGTGCCGCATGCTCGGTGTGGTGTTGAACGCCGTAGACGCCAGTTCGCCCGATTACTACTATTCGTATCGATACTATCCCTATTCTTACGGCGGCTATGGCCGGGAAGAAGAAGGAAAGAAGTCGCGAAAATCCCGTCGGTCCGAAGGTTCCGAATCGCAAGTGGGACCGGACTAGACTCGAGCGAGGATCCCAAATTGATTTATCTCATCACGGGTGGCGCAGGTTTCGTAGGATCGCATCTTGCGGAACGCTTGCTGGAACGCGGAGATGAAGTCCTGCTCATGGACAATCTCTCGACGGGTAGCATGGAAAATATCCGTCACCTCAAGAAATATGACCGCATGCATTACTTTCTTGAGCCACTTGAAAACCGTCAACTGCTGGCGGAACTCGTGGACGAGGCCGACGTCATCTTCCACTTGGCAGCAGCAGTGGGAGTCAAGCTGATCGTTGAAAGCCCGGTACGAACGATCGAAACGAATGTAAACGGCACGCAGATGGTGCTCGAGGCTGCCTGCAGGAAACTGAAGCGCGTCTTCATTGCCTCCACGTCGGAAGTTTACGGCAAGAACACCAACGTGCCCTTCCACGAGGACGCGGATCTGGTGCTTGGACCTACCACGAAAGGCCGCTGGAGTTATGCGGCGTCGAAGGCGCTCGATGAATTCCTGGCGCTCTCCTACTGGAAAGAGAAGAAACAGCCAGTCGTGGTGGCGCGTTTGTTCAATACGGTGGGACCCCGGCAGACCGGACGTTACGGCATGGTCTTGCCGAATTTCGTGGCCCAGGCCCTCGAAGGTGCACCGATCACAGTTTATGGCTCGGGCCAGCAATCGCGCTGCTTTTGTGATGTGCGTGATTCGGTCGAAGCCATCCTGCGGCTGGTTGCGAGCGATAAGGCCGTCGGTGAGGTAACGAATATAGGGAACGATTTTGAAGTTACGATCGAGGGTCTAGCTCACCGCGTCAGGGAGCAGGCCGGTAGCTCTTCTCCCATCCAGTATATTCCTTACGATCAGGCGTATGAGCCCGGGTTCGAAGACATGTTCCGGCGGGTGCCTTGTCTGGACAAACTGGAAAGCTTGACAGGATTTCGCCCCAAGACGACCTTGTCGGAAATCATCGATCGTGTCGTAGCCTATCAGGGCAGAAAAAGAGAACTTGTAGCTGCGCCAAGAGAAGCTGCAAGCACAAGAGTTTGATCATTGAGGTCCGGTTACACCGATGACTTTCCCACTATGAGAAAGGGACGAGTCGGTCATCCGGGCCTTTTGATTTTGGCGGCGTTACGATATCGTGCCCGATGGATGCTTTCTAACCGAGCGACGTTTGCTGATAATGCGATTCGCTTGAATGAGCGCCGCCGAATCAATGTATGGGTGGAAAAATGAGCGGCGCGCGCATCTATGAATCGCTTGAGCGCGTTGACGCTGCCGCGGATGTTCCTCTCAAGTCTGTGCCTCGCTCAATCAGAACCTCTTCTTCGTGGTACGCAAGACTGCTTTTTCTTTTCTTCCTTTTGACCCTTCCGCTCGTGAATCCATGGGTCCGCGGCGATGGAGTGGGTTACTACGCCTACCTGCGATCGGCATTGATTGACCATGACCTGAATTTTGAAAACGATTACTTTGCCGGAAACAAATTATTTGTCATGAACCGGTTCGACGCTCAGGGACACTTGCTCCCGGATATGTACACGAAGACGGGGCACGTCCAAAATCATTTCAGCGTAGGGCCCGCAATCCTGTGGGCTCCAGTCCTGGTGCCAGTTCATCTTGCCGTTCTTTTACTCGATCGTTTTGGCGCGCATATTGCCGCGGATGGATTTTCGCGCCCCTACCTGTTGGCCATGGGGCTTACGACCGCTTTTTACGGCTTTCTGTCCCTATTCCTGGGGTTTCAAATCGCTCGGAAATATTTTGAGCAGCAATGGGCGTTCCTTGCCACGGTTGGAATCTGGCTGGCCAGCTCGTTGCCGGTGTATATGTATTTCAATCCCTCGTGGTCGCATGCATTTTCGGCGTTCTCGGTATCCCTGTTTCTTTGGTATTGGGAACGCACCAAGTTGCAGCGGACCGTGGCGCAGTGGGCGATTTTGGGTGTGTGCGCTGGACTGATGGGAAATGTTTATTATCCGAATGCGATTCTGTTGATATTCCCGGTCCTGGAATTGTATTACCAGGTTCGTGTTACGCGGCGCGACCCTGCCCAATCGCCATCGTCCGCTCAAAAATTGCTTTTATGCTCAGCGGTATTCGTAGCGGCTTTCCTCTTATCGCTATTACCCACTTTCATCACTCGCTTGATTATTTATGGAAGCCTCCTTGAAACGGGATATCCTCCAATTTGGAAATGGAATTGGACTTCCCCAGTGTTCCTGCGCGTTCTGTTCTCCGCGGATCATGGATTGTTGAGTTGGACGCCGATTCTTTCGCTGGCAATTATCGGATTTTTCTTCCTGGTGAAGAAAAACTCGCTCTTAGGGACCGGAGCGATCTTGACGTTTTTGGCGTATTACTTTTTTATCTCCAGTTATCCTGATTGGGACGGCATGTCCAGTTTCGGCAATCGTTTCTTCATCTCTCTCACGCCGCTGTTTATCCTCGGGCTTACTGCTCTGCTCAGCGCTTTTTCCCAGTGGGTCGGAAAACCCTTACGGGCCGTGGCTTTTTCGGGACTGACGATTGCCTTGCTCTCGTTATGGAATTTCGGCTTCATTTTTCAGTGGGGGACGCACATGGTTCCCGCGCGTGGCGAAATTTCCTGGTCGCAAATGGCGTACAATCAGTTTGTCGGAGTGCCCGTGCATCTGACGCGCAGCCTGCAAAGCTACTTCTTGCATCGCCAGGACATGATGCGCGACATTGAGCAGGAAGATATCGAGCAGCAAAAGGCCCAGCCGAAAGCGAAGGAACGACTCCACTAATGGCTGTCCCTCAGACCCGAGCGGCGACGATCGCAGTCCCCAACCAGTATTCCTCCGTTCACATCGCCGCGCGGCGCGGATGGCTGGCGCTGGATCTCGCGGAATTTTGGGCTTATCGTGAATTGCTCTACTTTTTTGTCTGGCGCGATATCAAGGTGCGCTACAAGCAAACCGTAATCGGCGCGGCTTGGGCCATTCTCCAACCTGTGATGACCATGCTTGTTTTCAGCCTGTTTTTCGGCAGGCTCGCGAAGATTCCGTCGCAGGGCCTACCGTACCCCATATTTTATTATTGCGCTTTGCTACCCTGGATGTACTTTTCGACCGCGATGCAGGGAGCAACCAATATCGTGGTCGACCAGCAGAGAATTATTACCAAGATTTATTTTCCGCGCGTTATTTTGCCGGTTTCCGCGGTGTTGTCAGGACTGCTCGATTTCGCCATCTCGTTCGCCGTGTTTCTGGCAATGATGGTGTATTACCGCATTATGCCCACTGCGGCGATTATCTGGCTGCCTGGATTTACTCTGCTCGCAATCCTG
>Ga0070735_10003334_pt1 | contig 14132 bp, 15 predicted proteins | sample Coa_R1_FD_66443 | JGI IMG/M metagenome (GOLD analysis project Ga0070735, IMG submission 66443) | Surface soil microbial communities from Centralia Pennsylvania, which are recovering from an underground coalmine fire - Coalmine... | ecosystem: Environmental > Terrestrial > Soil > Unclassified ...
GAGATCTCGTTGGCATACTGGGAGTCGGCGGCCTCGGCCACATGGCAATTCAGTTTTCCGCGAAAATGGGTTTCCGCACGGTTGCCATCGCTCGGGGCAAAGACAAGGAGCCGCTCGCGAAAAAACTCGGCGCTAAACACTATTTCGATAGCGAATCGCAAAACGCGGCGGCCGAGCTCGAAAAATTGGGCGGAGCCAAGGTCATTCTGTCAACCGTCACGAGCGGAAAGGCAGTAAACGCAGTGCTGGGCGGTCTGGGTATCAACGGCAAACTGATACTGGTTGGCAATCCAGATCAGCCTCTCGATGTGCAGGGCCGGCTGCTGATTGGCGGGCGCCGCTCAGTCGCCGGTTGGCCTTCCGGCAGCCCCATCGATTCGCAGGATACCCTCGCTTTCTGCGCACTCACCAGCGTGCGGCCGTTGACCGAAGTGTTTCCACTGGAGCGCGCCGCGGAAGCCTACGAACGAATGATGAGCGGCAAAGCACGATTTCGAGTTGTGGTGACAACGGGATCTTGAGATTGTCGTAGCTCGCTCGTTCTACTCCATGGAGTCATTCAAGGCAAGCACTCAACGCCAGCCAGGAGACATTCACTACCTATCTAAACGTCAGCACTAATGCCGTGCGGAGCTGGGAGCAAGGGACGCGCCGCCCGCAGCACGCCGCGCTAAAGCTACTAGCGATAGCTAAAAAAACCCACAGGCGCTTCTGACAGCATAACGTCTTTTCTCAGACTGTAAAGTTTGACTCGTCCGCGCAGCTTTCCTTAACACGCGTAACCGGCCACGCAGTTGAATCCCAAGCGATGCACGGCGGCGAGATCCTTCTTCACTTCCTCAATATCGAAATGTTCGCACATGGTTATTCCAACTTTTTGCCCGGCGGGTCTTGAAAATTTCAGTTCCACGTTAACATGGACGACCGTCCATCCGCTTTCTCGCATTTGCCGCTGCCGTAGGGCCACGGCGCTGACAATTCTATCCACCGCGTTTACTTCGGTAAGCATGACTCCCAACAATTCATCAAGTACAGTGACGCCTTTTTCCTGCACGGGCGTACATTCCAGTTTCACCGCTGCTTCGATTTTCGGCGCGGGCAACTCCCTTTTCTCCTCTATCGTGGACGGCACGGCATTATGCTCAAGCAACAATAGGGCGGAACGCCGCAAGAGATCCGCGTGCTCGGGCGGCATTTTCTTCGCAGCCGCTTCCAAAAAATCGGCGACAACGCGCGCTAAACTGCCTGTTTTGCTTCAGAGCCTTATCCTCTATTCTCACTATCGGCAACGGCGGGCTGAACGTCACCGATGCCTGCGGTAGTGCGACGTTTTTGCTATGTCTGCGACAAGTCCTCGTCGAATAGCGCCGGCACGGCCCATTCTGGTAGTGGAGGACGACGCTCCCATTCGAGAGATGATTGAAGAGATGCTCACCGCAGACGGCTACTCAGTAATCACTGCCGCTGATGGTGTTCAGGCCAGCCTCTGCGTGGCTCAGACTCTTCCCGAGTTGGTCGTTCTGGACTTACAGCTTCCCAAGATGAGCGGCTTGGAATTGCTTGCCGAGTGGCGCGCAAACCCACGCACAGCTGATCTTCCCGTGTTTGTTCTGACGTGCAAGGATCTGACCAAGGAAGAAGAAAAATACATCCATGCTCATGCGGAATTCCTCTTCCTTAAGCAGAATTCCTGGCGAGAACCGCTATTGAAGCAGTTGGAGTGCATCTTAGCTCCTCAGGTTCTTGAGGATGCTTGTTCCCAGCACACACTCTCGGTCACGAGAGTGAAACGGATTTCCGGAAAGTTTGTAGAAAAACAGTCCCTGTTATAAGAACATTTTCGTATCAAGAGTGTGCTATTCACTAGCGTGCGGAAACCGAGTTTCTGAAACTGGAAATCGCGGTGCGCTCCAAGCGACGATACGCTCCACGAAGAGATTGAAAGACGGAGTTTTCTCCCGATGGCTGACTCGCTCGTCCGTGGATTCCTGGACGCCGCTAACTTCGAGAAACTCTTAGCTGTGCTGCCCGTAAGGTTGCGCCCATTCGTTCTGCTCCTGTACACTACCGGGGTCCGCACTGGTGAGGCACGCAAAATTCCGTGGTCGCAGGTGGAGTTCTACGAGGGTGTGGTGCAACGCATGCGTGAACGTTGGACCAGGCAAGTTGGATCACTGGAGAAAAGAAAGCAGTGAACGGGAATTACGGAAAGTACGGGACATGATTCCAGGTCAAGGATAGGTCAAGTTCAGAAATCAGAGCAGGCTGGACAACACACAAATTCTTAATTTTCAATCAAATCCGGGGTAGTGCAATTGGTAGCACGCCAGCCTTTGGAGCTGGTTATCCTGGTTCGAGTCCAGGCCCCGGAGCCAGACTTTTAAATTGCAGGCTCCAAGTTGAGCCCGCGCCCGTGCATGCGGCCTCCAACTTGAGCCCCCGCACTCGTAATTCGCGGCATGCAGGTTGAGTGCGCATCAGTATTACGCGGGCTGCAGGTACAGCCCGCACCGTTCTTATAGCCGAACCCATGAAAACTCCCGACCTCGCGTTAGGCGTCATTTGGTACATCGTTTTTTTGTTCTCGACGACGTGCCACGAAGCGTCGCACGCACTCGCTGCCAAATTGGGGGGTGACCTCACCGCATTTGAGGGCGGTCAGGTGACCCTGAATCCTATTCCACATATTCGCAGGTCTCCCTTCGGGATGATCGTTGTCCCCATCCTTTCCTACCTGCTGGGAGGTTGGATGATCGGGTGGGCCAGCGCTCCGTTCGATCCCAATTGGCAACGGCGCTACCCGCGACGGTCGGCATGGATGGCTCTGGCAGGTCCGGCAGCTAATTTTACGCTGATGATTTTGGCCGGAATCGCCATCCGCGTGGGTATCGCGCTCGGGTATTTTGAGCCGCCACCATTCATCAATTACACAAGCGTGACGGCTTCGGCGCACTCCGCTAATCCGACGTTTGCCGCTACGGCGTTGAGCATTTTATTTGTCTTGAACCTGCTGCTCGGCACATTCAATCTTCTTCCCGTTCCACCGCTTGACGGTCACGCCGCGATCATGTTGTTGATGGGCGAGAACACGGCGCAGCATTACCTGGATTGGGTCCAGCGATCCGGCTACGCCATGTTGGGACTGATTGTCGCCTGGTATGCTTTCGATAGAATTTTTGGCGCAATATTTATGGTAGCGCTCAGCGTTCTGTATCCAGGTGTCCGGTACGGGTAGATAAAAACGCAGCAGGTTACGCAGCTCTCACCTTCCTGCTTGAGCTGTCCAAAAATTAAACTCCACTGTTTCAAAATTGCACTTCAATCCAATTTGTGCACTATTGCGAAGACTACGGTCACGCTCAGACGAAATTAAGTCCTTGTTTATGAATCCGATTAACTTTGGAGGAGTCTGGCCCATGGGCTGCAATGGATAGGGCGGAGCGTGGGAAGAAATGATCGACACAGGCAGCTCGTCAGGGAATTACAGAATGGAAGTTTCGGGCTGGGGACTGAACGACGCTTTCTTTGTCGAAAAGACTGAATTGTATTGGGCCGAAGGTGGGGAGAAGACGTTGTTGCTCCATCACGCCGTGCCTGAAGGAGCCGTGATTTTCGTTCGGTTGATGGCCCCGGAAAATTCCTTTGGTTCAGTTCCCGTCGCCTACCAGGTCGAAAGCGTTCAGCCAATGAATTCGTTGGGCCTGTGCGAAATGCGGCTGTTGCGTTTACACCCGAGATCCAGAATAGACGTCGGTAAAGAAGTTGCATCTCCTTCATTGGATTGCTCATCTAAGACTTATGAGCCGAAGGAGAGTTCGTCCCAACCAGAACTCGAGGAGGTGCTTTATGAAAGCTGATCCAACAATCCTGACGGCCCAAGACCGATTGGCTACTTGGGAGGAAGTTCAACGCGCGACGTCATTTACTCCTGACCGCGTACTGGAACATTGCTACACCCAGGGAAGCCACTGCGAGATCGATTCGGAATCGGGCGGCACGATCCGGTATCCCGCCGAAGAGTTTGAATTCTTCGCGTACCTGAGCGAGATGCACGGTTCCGCTGTCAATTAATAGGGCTACTCGTGAGTACACCACGCGACCTGAAAATTCATCTTGGGCACGAAGGCAGGGGAAACGCCCCAATACGGAACGAGACTAAAACGCCGATCCCGGTTCAGCTCCGGCAGCTGACCGGCGGCGTGGAATGACACCCGGCCAAGCGTCGAACATCACCCCGACAAGTTCTTCCCGGAATTAGACTTAAGAATTCCAATCTCAACCCAACAGATTCATGGCGGCCTTGGCTACGGGTGTCTTTCGACACTTCCACTGTGGCACTTCCCTTGCCTTGATTCAGGCATGAACACTTTGACAGTCCCAGCCAAGGAGGGACATTTGGTCCTTGGCAGTTCAGACGACGCATTGACCATTTGCGTCCTGGACGATGAGCAGGCCATGGTGGAAATGCTGCAGGAATCGCTTCGCTGCCTCGGCTTCAGCTCGATCGGCACCTGCGACCCGCAACAAGCACTCGACATGATTGATCAGGGCCGGGTGCGCGTGGTGATGTCGGACATCAAAATGCCTGGGATGGATGGTCTGCAGTTCCTGGAACAGGCGCTGTACCACGACCCCGGCGTGTACGTCATTTTGATGACGGGATACTACTCGCTCGATAATGCGATCGCGGCGATAAAGCGCGGCGCCTACGATTACATCCCTAAGCCCGTGGATCGTTTGCGGCTTAAGAAGTCACTGGACGAGCTATCAGATTCGTTCCGTCGTCGCAAACGCATTCGCAATCTCGAAAGCCAGCTTCTGAACGACCTGGAATTTCATGGTATCGTTGGCCGAAGTCCGGCGATGATTGAAGTATTCGAGATGGTCCGCAAGGTAGCTCGCCATTACACGAATATTCTGCTGATCGGCGCGACTGGTGCGGGAAGGAATTGATCGCCAAGTCCATTCACCAGATGAGTCCGGTGGCGCAGCAACGCTTCGCGGTTTGCAACTGTTCCGCTATGGTGGATACGCTGCTGGAGAGCCAGCTTTTCGGGCACATGCGAGGGTCTTTCACCGGCGCTACCGATACGCGCCCCGGCCTGTTCGAATATGCCAACGGCGGCGCCGTCTTTCTCGACGAAGTGGGAGAAACCTCGCTGCCAATGCAGGCCAAACTGCTGCGTGTAATTCAAAATCGGGAAATTCAGCGAGTCGGTTCGCCGGAAGTCCGCAAAGTAGACGTTCGCCTGATCGCCGCGACGAATCGCGATCTGCGCGCCGAAGTTCTTGCCGGTAGGTTCCGTGAGGATTTGTTCTACCGCTTGAGCACCATTCAGATTCGAGTCCCCAGCTTGAGCGAGCGGCTGGACGATATTCCTCTGCTCATCCAGTTTTTCTTGAAGAAATACAATAATGCCTATAGCAAGCAGATTCAGGGGCTGACGCGCCGCACGCAAGCCGTCCTGCTGCAGCATGCCTGGCCAGGCAATGTGCGCGAACTCGAAAACGTCATTTCCTGCGCGTGCCTGACCTCTGTCAATGAGTTCATCGACGTCGATGATCTCTCGGAAAACCTTCGAAAGCCGGCAGGGCGCGACGTCAATTCGAAGGATGCCTGGCGCCCGGTGCCGCTAGAAGAGATCAGGCGGCAGCACATCCGGCGTGTTCTCGACGCTTGCGAAGGAAATCGCGTCCGCGCCGCGCAACTTCTGGGCATTGGCCGCACGAGTCTATACCGGTTTTTGAAACGATCCGAGAAGAAGCCCGCCAGCGGTGACAGAATTCCGCAAGCCGGATGATTCTGTTTCAAACGAGCACAGAACTCCTCTGCATGACACAGCGCTTTAAATAATCGAGTTATAAGTTATTTGTTTTCTTTGCGCTGACTCGAACCCAGTTGGTACGCCGCGTGCAATAAAGAGTCGGTGTACGAATCACATTCGCTTCAAGAGAATTCTTAACAATGAAATTCGTGAAAGACAATTTAGTCCAAGAGAATTTGGTCGAAGAAGTAAAAGAGGAGACAACCGGACTGCCCGACCTGGTCAACAGCGAGCGACGAAGCGAAGAACGTATTTCCATGAGTGATATCCCCGTGGAAATCTCTGGAACTGACCGCACCGGTCATTTTTTTAGTGAACGGGCTTTCCTGAAAGACGTGTCCGACCTCGGTTGCCGCTTCGAGATGCGAACGCAACTTAGCTGCGGCAATATTATTTCCGTCAAGCCAGTTGTGCCGAGCGAAAAATTTATGACGGACGGACAGGCCCTGTTGTTGGAGGTGATGTGGGCCGCGATTCACCGAACGGGATGCACCGTTGGTACTCGAAAGCTTCAAGGTAAAAAACTTGAACACGCAAAATTTTCCCCGCCCGATTACTCCTCGAGAGTTCCCGCAAAATAGCCCGCCCGAAACCCACTCGCGTCGCGCTAGCCGTAACTCCGGTCAGCGCGGCGCTTCCTTCCTCTGCCCACTTCCCTGCTGTTTGCCTCGGCGCGCCACATGCTCGCTCGACGCACGTTGGATTGTTTTCCTCCGCGCAACATCCTCCCCACAACACAGGCCCCGGGAGATGTCGAGTTTGCGCCTCCGGATTAACCCAAAATCTTTGGTGACGAGTTGAACCCAATGAAGGAGGCGTTTTGCCTGAAAACAAAGATGCTCCCATAGTCGGCGCCAAGTACGAGCGCCGGACAGAAACGCGACTTTTCACCAACGCCCATGTTGAGATTGCTGGAGTTGACCTCGCCGGAAACACATTCATGGAAGTCACCAGGATCAAAAATTTCAGCGACGTAGGTTGTCAGTTCCAGACCCAGATTCCTCTGCGGCGCGGCACCGTTGTTGAGATCAGGCCTCTTGATCCGACTGGGCAACGCATGCCTCAGGAACCGTCCAAATCGTTTGAGATTGTGTGGACAACCAGGTGCGTGCCTGGGTGGCTTGCTGGGGCACGAGTTTCACGGGGCGAGACAATTTCACGTACGGATTACTCTAGGGAAGAACCAAAACGGGAGGGATAAATGGTCAAACTTTTTAATCGCGAGGACAAGTCGTTGGATCCAGCCAAAAATCTGCGCAGGGAGGAAAGATTTCTCGTAAATGTACCCGTCGAGCACACCCGGCGTGACTCTCAAGGGAACGCTCAAGTCGAACACACGAGGATTGAAGACGTTACGAGCGTTGGCTGCCGCTTCACCACACAAGTGGAATTTCATCGCGGCGATATAATCTCGATTCGGCCACTCGCTCCTGGCCAAAAGAGCCTTGAGGGAAGTGAACCACAACTATTTGAAGTGATGTGGGCCTCCTCCCTGGGAAGCAGGTGGACAGCTGGAGCAAAAAAGCTGGAGGGCGAAAAGCTCGGGAGCGTTGATCTTCCAGGCGCAAACGGATTCCCGTCTCAGACATCTAAGTAGATTGCATCCGCGCAAATCATACATTGCGGCGAAGCCAAATTTTCGGCGCTTATCCATTTCGAGATCGCCTGAACGTTTCTGGGTCGCGCGGTGCTCGAATTTATTCTGGCCCGATTTCTTTTTTCGAGTGCTGGCTCTGTGCTAGACTTTCTTCGCGGTCGCTTTTTTAAGAAAACCGCGACTGCCGATGCGTGGAACTTCGGGCTCTGTGCGACGAAGTCCCGCGAACCCCGCCAGGCCCGGAAGGGAGCAACGGTACCGGGATCACTTCGTGCGCCGCGGAGTACCCGAAGTTCCTCTCATCTGCAGCGTGCCGGTTTTTGCGATGCGACCCTGTGGAATTGCACGCAGTCAGCTCAGATTTTTGTAGCCCGCCTCTTCCGAGGCGGGGTTTTATGACTGACTCGTGCAACAACATCAAGAAGTAAGACGGGCGAAGAACACCATTCAGGTTTCGACAGCATGAGCTATCAGGTCATCGCGCGAAAATGGCGGCCGCAAACGTTCGCCGACGTTGTCGGGCAGCAGCACGTGACGCGCACGCTCTCAAACGCCGTGCAATCCGGCCGCGTGGCGCATGCCTACATTTTTTCCGGCGCGCGCGGCGTGGGCAAGACGACCACGGCCCGTGTCCTTGCCAAAGCGCTGAATTGCGTAAATGGTCCCGCAGCGGAGCCTTGCAACGAATGCGATTCGTGCCGCGAAATCGGCTTGGGAAGCTCGCTCGACGTCATCGAAATCGACGCGGCATCGAATCGCGGCATCGATCAGATTCGCGAGCTGCGCGAAATGGTTCGCTACGCTCCGGCCGGCGGGCGCTACAAGGTTGTGATTCTCGACGAAGCGCACATGCTCACCGACGAGGCCTCGAACGCCCTGCTCAAAACCCTGGAAGAACCCCCGGACAAAGTTATTTTCGTCATGGCCACGACGGAACCGGAGAGCCTGGCCGAGACGATTCGTTCGCGATCGCAGCATTTCCATTTTCGTGCGCTCTCCTTCGCCGAAATCGTGGACGCCCTGGAACAAATTTGTGTGAAAGAAAATCTGACTGCCGAACCGGGCGCGCTGGCCGTGATGGCTCGCGCCGCCGAAGGCAGCCTGCGCGACGCGCTCTCTCTGCTCGAACAGGCGCGCGCCTACTGCGGCACGAACATTACCGACGCGCAAGTTCGTGAACTGCTCGGCGTCGTTCCCGAAGAAATTCTCGAGGAACTGACCGGCGCGATCGAAGCGCGGTCGGCAGAGCGCGTTCTGACGCTCGTGCATCGATTGCTCGCCGAAGGACAAAATCTGCAGCATTTTTGCCGGGAAGCTATCGGCCATTTCCGGAATCTTCTCGTCGCCCGCGTGTGCGGCGCTGATTCCGCCTTGATCGCGGCGCCTGCCGATCAGCGTCCGCGCTTGAAGCAGGTTGCGGAATCGTTCAGCGAGGAAGACCTCACGCGATTTTTTCAGATTCTTCTGCATACGGACGACGACCTGCGCCACAAGCCCGATGCCCGGTTACATGTGGAAATGGGATTGCTTCGTCTTGTGAATGCCGCTCGGCTTGCTCCGCTGGAAGAAATTCTCGCGGATCTCGAAGTTGGGCCGTCCGAACGCAAACCGAGCGCTGCGTCGCAAACACCCGCGCGAAGTAGTGCGCCGTCGGCGTTTGCTGCAACGGCGTCGCCGTGTATGGCGCCGAGTGCTCCACAGGCGCCTACAAGCCCGCGAATGCAGACGAGTCCTGTGCCGCGGCCTGAAATTGCCGCGCCTCCGGTGACGCCGGCCATTACGAGGCCCTCCGTGAAGCCCGCATTGACGGACGACATCAATGTTGTTTCGGAACGAACGACCTCCGCCCCCGCTCCTGTTCCCACTTCCACGCCTAACATCATCGCGCGCGCGGGGGACGCGGGAGCCGGCCTCGATGCGGCGCAAGTGGATTCGATCAAGGCCGCCATCCTCAGCCAGGAAAAATTTCTCGGAGAATTGATCGAACACGCGTCGCGATGGGAGATGAGCGGCGGCGAAGTGCGATTGTTCTTCCCCACTGAGAGCCGCGCGCTCGCCGAAATGTTGCAGGCGCGTGATCCCATAGAACGTTTGCGAAACATTACGAGTCGCATCCTCGGCCAGACAGTGCGTGTCTGTGTTAAACTGGAAGCCGTGCCGGTGATGGGAGCTTCGACGCGATCTTCCTCCGGCACGCGCGAATTGCGCGCCAAGTTCGAGCAAGATCCGATCGTGCGCGCAATGCTCGAACGGTTCGGCGGCCAGATTTCCGACGTGAAGCGCCGAAGCGAGGAATAGACCATGGAAGTAAAAGCACTGCAGCAAATTCTCACGCAGTTTCGCCAGATGCAGGAGAACCTGCAGAAACAGGTCGAAAATGTGCATGTCGAAGCTTCGGCCGGCGGAGGAATGGTCACCGTCAGAATGAACGGGCAAAAGCAGCTCACGGAAATTCGCATCGACCCGGAGATTTTTGCGGGCAAAGATCAGGAATTATTGCAGGACCTGGTGCGCGCGGCCGTCAATGAAGCAGGGCGCCGCGTGGATGAAGAGCTCACGACCCAGATGAAGAGCCTAACCAACGCCGTTCCGGGGATGGCTGGACTGAAAATTCCCGGCTTGTTTTAAAGCACGCTTAATTTTTTCATTTGCATTGCGTTCAAGCCTACATTTCAAGTGAACCCGACTGGTTTTTTTAAAATGCTTCCATTCTCGTCATGTCGAGCGCTCGCGCTGAACCTCCGCGCTGCAACGACGCGAGGACTCTCTCTCTTGACGATGGAACGAAGAGGGATTGCGCGTGCCTGATTTCGCCGAACCCGTCGAGCGTCTGATCGACCAGCTGAAACATCTGCCCGGCATCGGAGCCAAAACAGCGCAGCGGCTCGCATTTCATATTCTCCGAACTCCACAGGAGGACGCGCTGGCCCTGGCTGACGCCATTCGCGACGCCAAGCTCAACATGCGATTTTGTTCGGTGTGCAACAACATTACCGACACCGACCCATGCCTGTATTGCACGGGGCCAACGCGCAATCACAAAACCATCTGTGTGGTCGAAGAACCGCACAACATCATGGCCATTGAAAAAACGCGCCAGTATGGCGGGCTGTATCACGTTCTCGGAGGGGCGCTCGCTCCGCTTCGCGGCATCGGTCCTGATCAATTGCACCTGAAAAGCCTGATCGAACGCCTCAAAGGCGGCACGGTCGAAGAAATTATCATCGCCACCAACCCCAATGCGGAAGGCGAAGCCACGGCCATGTACCTCTCGAAGCTCATCAAGCCCCTCGGCGTGCGCGTAACACGCATCGGCGTCGGCATCCCCGTCGGCTCCGACCTCGAATACGCCGACGAAGTCACCATGATGAAAGCCATGGAAGGCCGCCGGGATTTGTAGTTATTCCAAGCAGGTTTTGGTAGCACAGACTTCAGTCTGTGTGGTTTTGACTTGCATTTCAGCAGAGAAAAAATTCAAACCCACACAGACTGAAGTCTGTGCTACTGGGCTTCATGACACCCGCATGGCGTGCCCCCGGTAGTGCAGCAACGCCCCCGTTAGCAAAATCCCAGAAACAATCTTTAAACATGCCCGTAAGTGGAGAGCAAAGTGCATGCAAATAACCGAGTTCGGGCGATGAAGTCCTTCGATTTCTTGCCGATAATATCTAGCATGAGTGGTAGTAAGCCAGAACCTCGGGTGGCCATTCTCGCACGGGGCGAAGTGTCTTGGCTGGACCAAAATGGGTTTACGCGCGAGGCGCCTGCCCGGATTGAAGATCGCTCTCTCTCCGGTGTGTGCATTCGCGTCAAGACGCCAATCCATATCGGATCAGAGGTGAGGGTTAAGTGGCACTGGGACGGGTTTTCCGGGATTACCAGGTACTGCCGCCCAGATCAGGGCGAATACGTAATAGGCATTCAGCGATTTACCAAGGACAAGCAACTGCACGCCGTACGAACGGAGCCAGTTCGGGAAGGCCGATCGAATAATGTAATCCCTCTCAAGATTGTCGAGAAGCCAACCACACCGAAAGCGCAGGAGAGTAAGACGCAGGAAAGTAACCCGATTCAAGAGGTAGGACCGGGTCCCAAATCGGGAAATATACCCGAGATTTCCAACGCCTCTGATCCAGTTGCGGTACGACCAAGCGAGACGGGTTACAGAACGGATTCGAAGAATCCTTCTCGCGAGTCGCGGTCTAAAGAATTTGATATTTCTGGGGAGACCGAACTCCCTATAAAACAGCCTTCACCGGGCAAAGGAAGGACACGCATGTCTACCAAATGGCTCGACACGGCGCTTGGACGCCAAAAGCAGGATGCTTCCGACGCCAATACGAACGGTACGTCCGTGCCTGGTGGCAATCACCCACCCACGCAATCATCCGCTGCGGAAAAAGTTCAGGGGAATGCCGTTGGGATGGGCGCCGTCCAATCTCAAGGTGACCTACAGTCCATGGACGATATTTATCGCGCGGCCGGGATTATGAATCCGCGCATGGGGTACAGCATCAACAAAGTGGTTGAGATGATCAGCAGCGAACACATCCGTACGTTACCCACAGAGGCAAAACGGGCAGCGGTACTGATGGCGCTCGATGCGGCCGGGGTGTCGATCGATGAAGTTCTGAAGGACGCGACGCTCCGCCAGCAGGCTCTCGATCAATATGAGAATGATCAGCGCAAATATTTTGAGGAATATTGGGAACGCAAAATTGCATCCAACGCGCAAATTCAGGCGGAACTGGACCGTGTTTCAGCGCAATACCAGGAACGCATAGATCGCAACCTGGAAGAAGTGACGCAGGAGAAAGCCGCGTTTACCAGATGGCAGAGGCAAAAGGAGCAGGAAGCCGAGCGAATGAGCGAAGCGGTAGGGCTGTGCTCAAAAACGGCTCCATCCACGCCGGCCGCCGGCTCAGTTTTGGCGCTTCGCGAAGTCGGATCTATCGTCAAGTCATGACGGCGGACTAGATCGCTTCTCACGAGTCAGGCTGCAGCCTGGTCATCACTTGGACTCGGTGGAAGTTTGAACTACCGGAATGTAATCCGCGGAATCGGTTGTAGGCTTCTTCGCTTGAACTTGAACGGGGATCTCTTCCAGATCCTTTGTAAGCCAATTGTCGCGCCAGAACGTGTAAACCGAACGAGGGCAAAATCTCTTCATTTTTCCGGTACAAACAACGCCATCCAGTATGAAGCAATCCCCGCTGAGAGAAACCATTTTGCCCGTGCCCGGACGAATAATTTTCTTTACTCGACGCACAACGCGATACGTTCAGGGCTCGTCACCGAATTAAACCGTCCTGTTTTCTTTCAGTTCCTCCGCATAACTTCCGTACTTGCTCTCCTCGATGATAAAGTAGAGGCCCGTGGAAAATAAGAGTCCAGAGAACGAGCAACAAAAACGGCTGCGCGCGGCGCGGCGCGCGGTGATCAAGCTTGGCACCGGCATCGTGACCGGTAGCGACGGCCAGTTCAACGTCGAGCATCTTGCGCCGGTCGCACGAACGATTGCCGCGCTGAAGAAAGACGGCCGCCAGCTTGTACTAGTGTCCTCCGGAGCTGTTGGCCTCGGACGCGGGCGGCTGGGACTGCATCGCGATCGACTGAATGACCTTGTGATGCGGCAGGCATGCGCCGCCGTGGGGCAAAGTTTGCTCATGCACGAGTACGAGAAATTGTTTCAGGCGCACGGCATTCAGCTCGCGCAAGTGCTGTTGACAGAGGGTGATTTCGTCGATCGTGGGCGTTACTCGAATCTGCGGCAAACAATGGAAGCGCTGTTGAAACTTGGCGTCTTGCCCATCGTGAACGAAAACGATACGGTCTCAACGGCGGAGCTCGACTACCTAAATATTCGCGCGGGTGAACGGATTTTCAGCGACAACGATCGTCTGGCAGCGCTGGTGATGAGCCACATCGATGCCGACGTGTTAGTTCTTTTGACCGATGTGGACGGTCTCATGCAGTTAGGACCCTCAGGCTCGACGGATGCGGCTGCAGTGATTCCCCTCGTCGAAGAAATTTCGCCGGACTTGAAATCGCTGGCGCTCGGGCCCTCCGAAGGTGGCCGCGGCGGCATGCTGACCAAGCTCGACGCAGCGGAAATCGCCATGCAAGCGGGCGGAGTGGCCGTCATCGCCAACGGAAAAAAACCGGGGACGCTCGGGCAGATTTTTGATGGCGAGCCGGCCGGTACAGTGTTTCTATCAAAGACGCGCATGGCAGGAAAGCGCCGCTGGATCGCCTATGCCGCCGGTGTTCGTGGCCGCGTGGTCGTGAATGCGGGCGCGCGCGACGCCCTCACAGAAGGCAAGGCCAGCTTGCTTGTCTCCGGAGTGATTCGCGTCGAAGGCGAATTTGAGGCCGCTGAAGTGGTGAGCATCGTCGACCGTAACGGCCTGGAATTCGCGCGCGGGATTTCGGATTATTCGCGCGGCGACGCGGAAGGTATGATAGGCAACGGTTCCAAAGGTCCAGCAAATGGCCGGACCAACGGGCGTGCAAGTGTGCTGGTAAAAAGAGATAATATCGTGCTTATGGATCGCAAATGAGCGTCGTGCAAAAACAACTCGAACCCACCGACATCCAGCAGTCGGTACGGCGCGCGCGCCGAGCCGCGCATGTTCTCGCGGCGCTCTCCAGTGAACGGCGCAATGAGGCTTTGCTTGCAGCGGCTGCGGCGATTGAAGCGCGGTCGGCCG
>Ga0070735_10003336_pt1 | contig 14127 bp, 12 predicted proteins | sample Coa_R1_FD_66443 | JGI IMG/M metagenome (GOLD analysis project Ga0070735, IMG submission 66443) | Surface soil microbial communities from Centralia Pennsylvania, which are recovering from an underground coalmine fire - Coalmine... | ecosystem: Environmental > Terrestrial > Soil > Unclassified ...
GAGGAAGAGCGTCGCCTGTGTTACGTGGGCATGACCCGCGCCCGATCGTCCCTGTCGCTCTCCTATGCGCATACGCGGTGGCTTGGGGGGCGTCTGGTGGCTGGGGGAGCCAGCCGCTTCGTCGGCGAGATCGGACGCGGCAATCTGGAGCTTCAGGTTTCGCCCATCGTGGCCCGGCGGCCGCGGCTTGCATCAGCGCGAGTAGGGGACCGGGTTCACCACACTCGCTGGGGTCAGGGAACGGTAGTTGCGATCGATGGATCCGGGCGAGAAACGATGGTGAGCGTTCTGTTCGATTCTTCCGGGCGGCAGCGGCTCCAGCTCTGCCACGCCCCGCTCACCAGAGTGGACGAGGAGGCGCCGCGTGTCCGAGCCGGTTGACGGCGCGAATCGCCAGACCGACGGCGGGCGTCATCTCGGCATGTCTATTGTGACTGCCGTTCTCCTGCTGGCGGCGATCGCCGCGCTCATCCTCTGGCTCATCCCGGCGAACGACTATCTCTTGCTGCCGGGACAGGCAAGCCAGGTTGCGCCCATGATTTCGATCGCGGGGCACCGTGCTCCGCCCGGGGGCGGCAATCTGTACATGACGGACGTCACGCTGTACAAGGTCGACCACTACCTCGAGGAGCTCTATGGGCGGTTCCGGTCCGACGGTGAGCTGTTGCCGGCGCGAGAGGTCGCCGGCACGTTGAACGATACCCAGTACCAGCAGTTCAATGCCTGCCTGATGCAGAGCAGCATTCAGGACGCCGAGGTCGCGGCACTGTCGCAGGTTCCCGGATTCCATCCGAGGTTCTCGCCGAACGGTCCGACAATCGTGTGCGTCCTGTCCGGCACGCCCGCCTCGAAGCTGCTCCGTCCGGGGGACATCGTGGAAGCCGTGAACGGTACACGTACGCTGCGCGCGCTTCAGATCAGCCCGGTGGTCCACCGCGTCCGGCCCGGCGAGGTGGTTCACCTCCGGCTGTTGCGCCGAGACCGTCTCGTGACGGTGACGGTGCGAACGATCGCCTCGACCGGCGGCCAGCCGGATCCGCGCGGCAAGACGGCGCTGATCGGCGTCCAGCTGATGGACGAGCCGGTGCTTCCGGTCCGTATCACCATCAACGCCGGAAGCATAGGCGGTCCATCAGCCGGCCTGATGTTCGCCCTTGGAATCGTTCAGCGGCTCGAGAAGGCCGACCTGACACACGGGTGCAAGGTTGCGGGTACCGGGACCATCGACGGCAACGGCAACGTTGGTCCGATTGGCGGGGCGAAGCAGAAGATTATCGCCGCTCAGCACGCCGGCGCCCGGTACTTTCTCGTTCCCGCCACCCCGGATAACCTCGGGCCGGCCCGGGCCAATCGCGGCAGCGTCACCGTGGTGCCGGTAAAGACCCTCTCCGGCGCGCTCAGCTTCCTACGTCACCTGAAGCCCTGTCGCTAGGGCCGCCGCTGACCGGTACCCACCGCCTCGGCGCGGCGCTTTTCGTCCTTCTTTTTCGCGGCCCTGAGGTGCTTGTGCCAGGCCACTTTCTTGCGTTTGTTCATATGTGGTTTTCTCCCAGGCCGATTGTAACCGGGATGGGCGCTCACGGGCTCCCGCGGCATAGGAGTCTCCGCAACCAGCGAGAGTCGGGCAGGCGCCGGCGCGACCGTCGGGACGCGAACCGGCTGCTCTGCCGAATGCGGAAATGAAGGTGCGTGCGAGGTCGTGGGGGGCGTATACTGTGCCTCGTTCGCTATCTCAGGAGGAAATGAACGTATGTCGCGACTGGGCGCCCTTCTCATTGCCGCTCTGGCGGGAAGTATCGACTGGTGGATCGTGTCGGTAGCCGACCAGGCCCTCCCGCCGGGAGAATCCCGGCTCGTGCTCGCCGGCACAGTGCTGCTGGCCGCGATCACCGGCTACCTGGTTGGAAGCGCCGTCTTCGCCAGAGCGGAGCGAGCTGACTCCTACCTCGGCGCCTTCGCGACGCTTGCCGGCGGCGTGGGTTTCGGTCTCTGGGGCGCCGGTTGCGCGCTTGCCCTGACGGTCGGCTATCTCGGCGTGTACGGCAGCTGGCCCGAGGGATTGCTGGACCGCGTGCTCTACCTGCTGGCCTATCCTGCCTTCAGCGCCCTCGGCGGCTCCCTCGGCGCGCTGCTCGGGATGGTTGTGGGCGCACTCCTGGCCGGCTTGCTCACGCTGGCGAGGCCTGTGGTTCGGGGAGGACGTCTCTCCTGATCCAGCGCTGACCCCTCGCGGTATCCTTGACCTCGAGTCCTCGTTCGGCGAGAGCGGTGCGCAGTCGATCGGACTCTGCCCAGTCGCGATTCTTGCGCGCCGCGCGGCGCTGTTCGAGCAGCTCTCGCTCCTCCGGCGCCGTCCGGGACAGCGCCTCACCCATCGCGCGCAGCTCGAGTCCGAGCACGCGGTCAAAGTCTAGTAGCAGGTCGAGCTTCTGGCCAGGTGTAAGCTTCGAGCCGGCAACCGACAGCGCCACGGCCACTGCCCGCGGCATGTCGAGGTCCCGGTTGATGGCTTCGTGGAAGGAGTCACGCAGTGCCTCGGACTGCTCGCCCGGCTCGAATGGCGCGGACTCCTGGAGGAGCTCGGCAGTGGCTTCCCAGAGGCGCGCCAGGCCGGTTGCCGCGCCCTCCAGCGCCTCCCAGCTGAACTTGAGCGGTGTCCGGTAGTGCGCCTGATGCGTGAAGTACCGGTACGCCAGTGGGTGGATCCCGCGCTGCTCGAGATCGCTAACCGTGAAGATGTTGCCCAGTGACTTCGCCATCCGCTCCTCGTTCGGCGTTTCGAGGAAGGCGTTGTGCAGCCAGTAGCGAACGAATGGCTTACCGGTCGCGGCCTCACTCTGGGCGCGCTCGTCCTCGTGATGAGGAAAGATGTTGTCGATGGCGCCGGTGTGTATGTCGAGCTGCTCTCCCAGCAGCTTCATCGACATCGCAGAGCATTCGATGTGCCATCCCGGCACGCCGTTTCCCCACGGGCTCGGCCACTGCATCAGCTTGTCGGGCTCGGTGCCTTTCCATAGCGCGAAATCGGCCGGAGAGCGCTTGCCCTCGCCTACCTCGACGCGGGCGCCGGCAATCAAGTCGTCGACGGAGTTGCCGGAAAGCGCTCCGTAAGTAGGGTAGGTGGAGACATCGTAGTACACGTCCCGGCCGGAGACGTAGGCATGTCCCGAGTCGATCAGCCGCTGGGTCAGCTCGATCATCTCCTCGATGTACTCCGTGGCCCGCGGCATGGAGGCCGGCTCGAGCAGGTTCAGCTTGCGGGCGTCCGCCAGGAAGGCGTCGGTGAAGTGGCGGGCGATGTCCTGCGGCGTGCGATTCTGCTCGCGCGCCGACCGCTCCATCTTGTCGATGCCGGTGTTGAGTGTCTCATTCGTCAGGTGGCCGACATCGGTGATGTTTCGGACCTGTACGACGTCGTAGCCGTTGTACTCGAGCACGCGCCGCAACGTATCGGCGAAGATGTAGGCTCGGAAGTTTCCGGTATGGGCGTAGCTGTACACCGTCGGCCCGCAGTTGTACATCATGACCCGTGCCGGGTCGAGCGGCCGAAATTCCTCGAGTTTGCGGCCCAGCGTATTGGTCAGAAATATCGGCCGTCTTTCAGTCACAGTCGGCAATCCTTCGCGAAAAATCAGGACATTTTAGCAATGGCTCCCGAACCGGTCGACGCTTGAGCCGGCCGGCGCCGGGGGCTATAGTTATCTCGACGTCAGGCGGCAAGGCAGCGAGCGAGGGACATGCATCCGGACCCGGAGCGAGAGCAGAGCGGCCTGCCAACCGGCAGGATCGTCTACATCGGCGACGTGCGCCGGCGGCGTGAGGCGCGCCGCCGCGCGCCCGATCGGCACTACCTCTTCGCCCTCGGACTCATCGCACTCGTGGCCTGGGCTGCCTGGCTGGCAGTGCTGGTCTCCCTGGCGCCGTCTCGCCTGCTGTCGTACCTCGCGTTCTTCACGCCCCTCACGATTGCTCTCAGTGCGTCGGGGGCAATCGTTTCCTACGTGGTCGAAGGCCGGGTCACGGGCTGGCCGGTCCTGCGGCGCAGCACTCGTCACGGCCTGCTCCTCGCGGCGGTCATCGTGGCGAACCTGGCGCTGCTCGCCGCCCACCGATGGATTCTGCCCGTCGCCAGTGTGACGGTGGTGGGAGCGGTCCTGGTCGAGATTGCTATTCGGGCACGCCGGCCGTACTGACGGACATTCGTGCCCGCGGCGTCTTAGGTCGTGCCGCCCTTGGTCGGAGCCAGGATAAGAATTCTGGTGTTGAAAGGGCCGAGCCGGGTGTCCTGATGCTCCTCGCCGCCTCCGCGGGACGCGCGGTAGTCGACGACTTCGCGGACCACATACGGCGTGGCGCCTCCCGAGACCCAGAGTGAAGCGGTTTCGGTTCCACCCTGCGCCGCGAAGCTCGACGCACGGAACTCGCTTGTGCCTCCGCTGGTTCCCACCGGCTGGAAGTGGGCAGTAGCGGGAAATGTCACCATGGTGCGGGCGCGCTGCCAGCCCCCGGTGTACGGATCGACGAAACGCGTGCCCCTGGCGGATATCCACTTCTGGGCGTGGTACGAGGTGCGGTAGTAGACGGTCCCGTTCATGAAGATGATTTCGGCGCTGTAACGCAGAGTGTGTTTCGTCTTCCCGCCCGAGCGGGCCGTTACCACGACCGACTCAACGTCGCGCTCGCGATTCCGCGCCTCGTCTTCAGCGCCGCGGGCGTGCACCTGCACGATGAGAGTAGGCGTTGTTATGACGTTGAAGTCGGTGTGGATAAGCGTGCTCACTGAATTCGTGTTCTTTTCAGCGCGAGCGAGCAGGGATGCCGCTCCCGCTGCCCGGGCAACGGTCGCGGACGTGAACGATCCGAACGCCGCGCAAACCAAGGCGAGACACAGCGCGGCGCGTGTCGAATTTGTTGGGGCACGAGTCATGCGGAAAACAATCCTTCAGAGTGGTGGCAAATGCGAGCGGGTTCATCGACGGTTCAGAAATGCTAGCAGCCTTCCGGCTTCGCCCCTTAGCATAGACGTGTGATCAGCGACTGGTCCGACTCTGGCCGTGGGAACACGCGCCGTGGTTCCGGGTGGCGCGGGGCGAGCAAGCGCAGCGGACGGCCGCGGCGCGTTCTCGCCGTTCTCGTCGCGGCCGTGTATCTGACATTTGCGGCGGCGGCGGCTGGTGTCACTGCCCTCGTTCTGCATCAGCGCTCTGTCCTGGCTCTCGATCCCGGACAGAACCTCCCTCCCAGATACCTGGTGTTGATGGTTCTCGACGGTGCGCAGCCGGCGGACCTCACGGTCGGTAAGCTGCCTCACCTCGATGCGCTCAGGGCGGCCGGAACACAGTACACCAACGCGTTTGACGGTATCCTCGAAGCCGAAACACCGGCGGGGCATGCCACGATCTCAACGGGCTCGAGACCGGATCACAACGGGATCCTGGGATTCGATTGGTCCACCGCCAATGCTCGCTACAGTCTGTTCTCGCCCGATCAGATGGCGTCGGTCGAACAGATACTTCAGAACTCCGGTGCCCCGACCATCGGCTCGCTCTACAAGAAGCAGTATCCCCATGCCGTCGTGGTCGCGCTGTCGGGCCATAAGTACTACGCGGCTGCTCCGCTGGGAGGACCAGCGGCCGACGCCATCATGTACTACCAGGGCGATCCGAACGGCCGCTACGTTCCAACCTCCGTGCCTGGCCACGTGCCGCCGGCGTCCGTATTGGCGGCGCCGGGCCTGACCACGCCGACCATTCACCTGCCGGACGGCGCCGAAAATCATCTTGCCACCGAGCTGGCGCTCTCCGCGGTGGCACGGATGCATCCGCGTATACTCCTGATCAACTATCCGGAATTCGATTGGCCGCTCGGCCACGTCGACGGCGGCCTGGAGAGCCGGTCCAAGGTCGCCACCGACATGACCCAATTCGACACGGACCTGGGTCTGATCGAGAGCGCCTACCGCCGCGCCGGCGTGCTCGGCCGGACGCTCTTTGCCATTACCGCCGATCACGGCATGATGCCGGTCTCTCACTTCATTCCGTCGTCGGTCGTCGACAATGCGGTGAGCGCGGCCGGAACCACTGCGCCGGATATTGCGTCCAGCTCCGCCGACTACATCTGGCTGGCCGACCAGACCAAGGCCCAGGCGGTCGCGCAGAACATCATGAACGCGCACGAGTCCGGTATTCAGTCTGCCTACTACCTGGCGGGCAGCGGCGCGGGACTGCACTATATCTCGGCCGTGCCCGGCAGCGTTACCCCGGCGCTGGAAACCGCCAATCAGTATCTGCTGGACGCCCTCCTGAACGGCCACCAGCCCACGGTCGTGGTCTTCGGGCACGAGGGGGCCACCTTCACCTCACCCACGACCGGCTGGAAGGCGGACCACGGGGGCAACAGCTGGGAATCCCAGCATATTCCCCTCGTCCTATCGGGGCCGGGGATACTTCGTGGCGTCACGGTCAGTGCGCCGGCCGCACTCGAGGATGTGGCGCCCACGGTTCTGACGGATATGGGCGTGGCGCCGCGAGGTATGGAAGGGCATGCGCTTACCGATGCCCTCGAACAGTCGAGCCAGAGCCAGCAGCGCGCCCGCGTCGCGGAAGCCGGACAGCTCACGCCGATCCAGGAGGCGCTGACCTCCGCGAGCGCCGCGGGGCGCTGAGGGCCACAGCGCTGACGGCCTTCTAGAGAGCGGCTACCTGACGCTCGCGTTTCAGCTCGAGACGAATCGTCTTCCGGATGCGGTGGGCATCGCCGCAGTCACGCGGGTCCGTGCCGCAGCGGCCGCACTGCCCGTAGCGGCAATCATCCGTGGTGTCCGCTGCGAGGGACTTTGTCCATTCATCCCACAGATACTGCTTGCTGACCCCGGCGTTGATGTGGTCCCAGGGGAGGATTTCGCCGGCGGTGCGCGGCCGGTGGCAGTACCACTCGAGATCCAGACCGCACTCCGCCAGCGCCTGCGTCCAGGCGTCGTACCGAAAGCACTCACGCCAGCCGTCGAAGCGGGCGCCAAGGGACCAGGCTCGCTCGATCACCGCCGCGATCCGGCGGTCGCCGCGTGACAGCAGGGCCTCGATCTGACTCGCGTCGAAGTCGTTCCAGCTCAGTTTGAGTCCCTGCATGCGCCCCTCACGGCGGAGGATGGCCTGGTGACGCAGAATCGCCTCACGGCGCTCCTGCCCGGCCCACTGGAACGGCGTGTGCGCCTTCGGGACGAAGGTGGAGACGCCGACGTGAACCGTCGCTCCCTTTCCATGGTGACGGCGGCCGATCTCCAGCACGCGTTTGGCGAGGTGGCAGATCGCCACGACGTCGTCGTCCGACTCAGTCGGCAGGCCGATCATGAAGTACAGCTTGATCGTCCGCCAGCCGCGCGCGAACACCGTGTCGGCAGTGGCCAGCAGGCGGTCATCGGGGATCACCTTGTTGATTACTTTGCGCAGTCGCTCGGTAGCGGCTTCGGGGGCGAAGGTGAACCCCGACTTTCTCCCCTCTTTGATCGCGTCGGCAAGACCAACCGAGAACGACTCGATTCGGAGTGAGGGCAGGGCGACCGCAATGCCTTCGGCGCAGTACTCGCGAGCCGTCTCCCGCACGATCTCCTCGATACCGCTATGATCGCTACTGCTCAGCGACAGGAGCGACAGCTCGCTGTACCCGGTGCTCCGCAGCGCCGCCGCGCTCAATTCCTTGATGTCCTCCGGACTTCGCTCTCGAACCGGTCTCGTCACCATTCCTGCCTGGCAGAACCGGCAGCCGCGGGTGCAGCCCCGCACGATCTCGATCTGAGCACGACCATGGATCGGACGCATCGACGGGACGATTGGATCGATCGGATACAACTCCCGTCCCAATGCTCGAACGTATCGCTTGTCGACCGGTATCACGGGGCCTGTTACGCCGGCGATCGTCCCGTCGACGTGGTACTCCACGTCATACAGGGACGGCACGTACCAGCCGGGAATCCGTGCAATCTCGCGTAGTAGCTCGGTGCGGCAGGTCCCGCCACCACGCGCCGCGCGGTGTCGAGACACGGTCAGGAGCAGGTCCGGCAGCGCTTCCTCACCCTCCCCGATGCAGACGGCGTCGAAGAACGGCGCCATCGGCTCCGGGTTATAGGCGCTGTGGCCGCCGGAAACGACCAGAGGGTCGCTATCAGTCCGATCGGCGCTGCGCAGGGGGATTTCGGCGAGATCGAGCATCGTCAAGACGTTCGTGTACACCGTCTCGTACCCGAGTGAGAAGCCGACGACGTCGAATTCGCGTACCGGTCGCTTGCCTTCAAGGCTGAACAGAGGCAGTCCGGACCGGCGCAGCTCGCTCTCCATATCGGGCCAGGGCGCATAGACGCGCTCGCAGCTCCACTCGGGATTGCGGTTCAGAATCGAATAGAGAATCTGGATGCCCTGATTCGAGACACCGATCTCATAAGCATCCGGGTAGCTGAGGACGACGCGCAGCCGGGGAGTCTTGCCATCGGGAGGCACCGAATTCCACTCGCCACCCGTGTAACGGGCGGGCTTCGTCACCCGTGCCAGCACGGCATCGAGCTTTGCGAGATCGATCACGGCGTCTCCGACCTGGTATTTGGCGACTGGCCATGCACTTGACGTATGCCGGCCGATGTACCATCCTAGCAGCGGCACCGCGCCGTCAGATCCGGCGACTGGCCGCGCTCACCTCCGGCCGCAAGCTGACGCGCGTGACTGTCCGACTGCTACAGTGTTGCGAGCCGCCAGGTGACCAGTCATGACTAATCACGATGACGAATGGTTGACCATCCGCGAGGCGTCATTGCGCCTCGGCGTTTCCGAACTCACCATACGGCGACGCATCAAGCAGCGGAAGCTGGCGTTTCGGATGCGCGAGGGAAAGTACTTCGTCAATCCCAGCGTCCGGCTCTCCGCGCCCGAGCCTGGCGACGGGCCGCCGGCGGCGCCGCACGTCGAGCTTGACCGCGAACCGATGGCAGCGACCGACATCTCAGGGGAGCTCGTCTCACAGCTGACCGCACTGGCCGAGCGCGCGGGTCGGTCCGCCGCGCTAGAAGAACGGGTGGCCCGACTCGAGAGCGAGAACGAGATGCTTCGGGAGAGTGCGCTCGCGCTGTCCAATCGCAATGGCTGGTTGCAGGGGAAGCTCGAGGAGCGCGAGTCCGAGATCAAGCTGCTTACCGACAGTGCTCCGCGCAAGTCGTGGCTGCGGCGCCTGTTCTCTTGACACTGACGGCGCGAGGGGGTCGTTGGCTAGAATCGTGAGCTTCCCCGGCCGCGCCGGGTGAGAGCCAGCGACGCCGATACCACGCTGTTGACACGGCCGCCGCAGCCGGCCCGGAGGTACATATGCAGCACCCATTCGTCACCAGACTGGAGGCAGGGCCGGCCATCCTTGCCGACGGCGCGATGGGGACGCAACTCTACGCCCGCGGCGTTGCGCTGGACGATTGCTTCGACCTGCAGAATCTCGAGCGGCCCGCGGTCGTGGAGGAAATTCATCGCGATTACATAAGTGCTGGCGCGGAGCTCATCGAGACCAACACGTTCGGCGCCAACCGTATGAAGCTTGCCGCCTTCGGCCTGGAAGACCGCACGCGGGAGATCAATCAGCGGGGCGCCCGACTGGCGCGCCACGCCCGGGAGGTGGCCGGCCAGCCGGTATTCGTCGCCGGATCGGTGGGGCCGATGGGACGGCCGCTCCAGCCGTTCGGAAGCATGACGGCCCGGGCCACACGCGAAGTCTTCGGCGAGCAGATCGACGCGTTGCTGGAAGGTGGGATAGATCTCCTGCTCCTCGAAACCTTCGGCGACCTGAACGAATTGATCGAGGCGGTCCGAGCGGCGCGGGAGCTGACCGATCTGCCCATTGCGGCCGCCATGACCTTTGGCGAGGACCTGCGTACCCCCACCGGGCACGATCCTGAGACGGTGGCCCAGGCCCTGGCGACTGCGGACGTGAACGTCATCGGTGCGAACTGCAGTGTTGGCCCCAACGGGATCCTGGCGGTGGCGGAGCGTCTGCTGGCCGCCGGCGCCCGCAAGGTATCGGCAATGCCCAATGCGGGCTGGCCGGCGCAGGTGGGCGAGCGTGTGATGTATCTCTCCTCGCCTCACTACATGGCGGAGCATGCACGGCGCATGGTGGATCTGGGCGTGTCTATCGTCGGCGGATGCTGTGGGACCACGCCGGTCCACATCCGGGTGATGAAGGGCGCCCTGGAGCTTTCAGCGCCGGGCGCAAGGATCGAGGTCGTTACGGCGGATGCGGAGGTCGAGGCGCCGCAGCCGGCCCCCACCGACGCTTCCCTGCTTGCCGGCAAGCTTGGTTCGCGGCGAGTTGTCAGTGTCGAGATCCGCCCTCCCCGCGGCGCGAACCCTGCGAAAGCACTCGAGGGCGCGAGGGTTCTGAAGGAAGCCGGCGTCGACGCGGTGAACGTCCTCGACAGCGCGATGTCACGGGTGCGCATGAGCGCACTTGCAACCGCCGTTCTCATCAGGCGCCAGGTCGGAGTCGAGACGATCCTGCACTTCACCACCCGGGACCGCAACCTGATGGCAATACAGTCGGATCTGATCGGCGGACACGCTCTGGGGGTCCGTAACGTTCTCGCGCTTACCGGGGACCCGCCGAGCATGGGGGACTACGCGCACTCAAAAGCGGTGTACGACGTCGACTCAATCGGCTTGATCAGGATCATCAAGCAGCTGAATGAAGGGAAGGACATCGCGGGCAACTCGATCGGCACGCCGACCCGTTTCATGGTCGGCTGTGCGCTCAATCCGACCGCCGAGGACCTCGAGTACGAGCTCGGCCGGTTTCGTGAGAAGCTCGTGGCGGGCGCCGACTTCGTCATGACACAGCCGGTTTACGACTCAGCGCTCTTCCAGCGGGTGCTCGACGCGGTGTCGCCGGTGGACGTCCCGATTCTCATGGGCGTGCTGCCGCTGCAGTCGTTTCAGCACGCGCTCTTCCTGCACAATGAGCTCCCGGGGGTGAAGTTAACCGGCGAGGCGCTAGGGCGAATGGAGGAGGCCGGTCCGGACGGCGTGCGCGTCGGACTGGAGATGGCCCGCCACATGATCGAGCAGTGCGGCCCGCTCACGGCGGGCGTCTACATCATGCCGTCCTTCGGCCGCTACGAAGCAGCGGCCCAGCTCGTGGTGGACATTCTCGAGCCGGTCTGAGCCCATGCTGCCGGTATCCATCGAGGCCGATCGTGGCCTCCAGACCGTCACGGTGGTGTGGGACGACGGCCACACCTGCGCGATCGCGTCCGAGGCATTGCGCTGGGGCTGTCCGTGCGCCCTGTGCCGTGGTGAGTGGGGGCAGCCGGGGAGGCTGGACGGTCTGACCGAGCTCCCGGCCGACGAGCTGGCGCTCGCGGACATCCACCTCGTGGGAGGCTACGGGCTGACCCCGGTGTGGGCGAGCGGGCACGCCGACGGCATTTATACCTGGGAGTATCTGCGGTCGCTCTGCGACCGCTCCACGGAAGGTCGCGACGCTACTCGATAAAGTCCTCGGTGAGCCACGTGTTTCCCGAGCTGTCGACGTAGATCCCGATGCCGACCGACGTGAACTGGTTGTTGAGGATATTGCAGGCGTGGTCGCCCTGGCATCCCGGCTGCCACGGCTCGTTCATCATCAGGTCGTGGATGCACTGCAGGTCCTGGTACTCATTGCCCTGCGCGCACTGGCCCACGTTCTCCCCCTCAAAGTAGGTCTGCTCGCAGATGTCGTTCGGGAACGAGGCGGCGGGGTACTGGCTGTTCTGATGCCAGATCTGGCCGGTGGCCGCCATGGCCACCGAATGACCCTTGGAGCCGACGCACGATCCGACGCCCGTGCTCTGCGACATATTGAGGCCCAGCGGACCGATCTGATAACCCTGCGTGCTGTACTGGGCGCGTGACTGGTTGATGAGCCGCAACATCGCTTGCATGCAGCCGATCTCACTTCCCGGGCAAGCCGGGGTTGGCGTGGGCGTGTCCGTGTCCTGCGGGGTCGGCGTGTCGGTGGGCGGCTCAGGCGTGGATGTCGACGGAACCGGAGTCGAGGTGGGTGGCAACGGGGTGGAGGTGAGCGTCGGTAGGACCGGCATCGTGGGCGTCGCCGTGGGAAGCACGCCCGTCGCGGTCGCGGTGGGCGATAGCGTCGGCGTCGGGGTCGGCTGGTCGGTTGGTGTCGCCGTCGGTAGCGGAGTGGGCGTGGGCGAGGGTGTTGGCGTCGGCGAGGGGGTTGATGTCGCGGCTGGTCTTCGCGCCTGCAAGGCGATCTGACCTGCGGTGGATCCGACGGCGCCGTGCCAGCGCACGATAACGCCGATGCGAGCGAGCTGGCTCGCCTTCACACGCGACGTGTCGACCTTGATCGTCGCCAGTCCGTGCGCATCGGTTTTGGCCGTCAGATGCACCGTGCCTTCCGCGAATAGAACCGCTGCGTCGACCGGTGCCCCGGCCGCGTCGCTCCCCGCCTTCGAGCGAGCGTAGATCGAGAGCCAGGCGGGGTCGGGGGCGCGGACCGAAGGCGGGAGCACGGTAAGCAGCACCTCGAGGGCCGGAGCGCTGGTGCGGCGCGCCGGAGGCGGCGCGGTCGATCCAATCGAAAACCTGGTAGAGAGTGGAATCGATAGATAGCCGTTGTCGACGAGGACATCGACCACCGCATAACGGGCCGTGGGGCGAGCTGGCACGCGAAACGTCAGAGAGGAACGCCCGAGTGCGTTCGTGGTCGGAGCGTTGTAGCGATGCGAGGATGAGCCGATGCGCACCGTGACGCTCACCGCGGCGTGCGGCAGTGGATCGCCATTGAGGTCCCGGGCCACGACGAATACGGTTTGCGCCTGCCCGGCACGACATACCGAATGGGACAGCCGGATCGAGCTCGACGCAACCGTCTGGGCCCTGGCGGCCGGTACAACCGCGGCGACCGCCATAAACAGGATTGCGGCACTCAATCGCAACATGACTTCCCCTCCCGTCAGAAATGGCAAACGGAGTCCGCCCGTCTGTCGACGGTTTCCGGCCCCGTTCTAACGGTGCGATGGAACGGGCCAGCACGCGGTTCAACGTTAGCGTTTTCCACCGCCGAAGTCAAATTGTGGATAACTCCTTCACATAACGGGCCCGGTGGCTTTCAGGCGGCCCGCAGCAGCCGCGCCCAGATGTCGTTCGCCACCGGGACGGCGTCTTCACTCAGCCACATCCGCCCTCGCTCGACTTTGACCAGACCAGACGACGCCAGCGCGGTGATCTCGCTCTGGAGGCCCGCAGGATCGGAGTGCCCGGGCCGCGTCTCGAGGTCGTTGAGCGGCAGGCCGTCCGCCAGAAGACGCATGCCGAGCAGGACGCGTTCGGTAAAGGAGGCATCCTCGTCCAGAACCTCCCGGGAGCCAACTGCCGAGGCGCCGGCCTCGATCGCCTCCAGGTACCGCTTCAGATTGGAGATGTTTTCGGTCCGCACCGGGTGCAGGTAGCCGTGCGCGCCGACCCCGACTCCGTAGTACTGAGCGTCGCGCCAGCATGCCAGGTTGTGCCGGCAGCGGTGCCCGGGAAGTGCCCAGTTCGATAACTCGTAGTGCTCGAACCCCGCGTCTCGCAGCAAACGGCAGGCGGAATGATACATATCCACTATCGCTTCCTCTTCCGGGAGAACGAGGCGTCCCTGGCGCTCGGCCCGGGCCAGCACGGTGCGCGGCTCAACGGAGAGCGGGTAGAGAGACAGATGGTGCACCTGTGCCCCAAGGGCGGCGCGTAGCGTCGCCTCCCAGGAGTTCAGTGTCTGGCCAGGGAGACCGTACATGAGGTCGACCGCTATCGACCTGTAGCCGCAGCGCCGGGCCAGCTCGAGCGCGTGTAGCGCCAGTTTGGGGGTGTAGTTGCGGCCGAGCGCGGCCAGCTCAGTTGGCTGGAGGCTCTCGGCCCCGAAGCTTATGCGGGTCACACCGCGCGCGTGATATCCCTCCAGCCGCCGCATGGTGACCGTCGTCGGGTGCGCTTCGAGGGTGATCTCACTGCCTGCGGAGAGCCCGAAGTGGCGGCCGGCCGTGTCGAGCAGGCGCCCAACGTCGGCCGGCGCCAGCAAGCTGGGCGTACCGCCTCCCAGATAGACGGTGTCGAGCGGACC
>Ga0070735_10003337_pt1 | contig 14126 bp, 10 predicted proteins | sample Coa_R1_FD_66443 | JGI IMG/M metagenome (GOLD analysis project Ga0070735, IMG submission 66443) | Surface soil microbial communities from Centralia Pennsylvania, which are recovering from an underground coalmine fire - Coalmine... | ecosystem: Environmental > Terrestrial > Soil > Unclassified ...
CAAAAACCGGCGTGCCCGCGGCCTGAGCTTCCGCGACGGCGCGCTTTTCCGCGTCGGTCCAGCCTTTCGAAGGTGAGTCAAGGCCGGGAGTTTTCGTCTTGCGCGGAGTTTTCTTCGGCACAGGAGCGGCGGTGAGCTCATCGATGCGATGGCGCAGGGGTTCCGTGGCGGGCAACGCTCCGCCGCCATGATAGGCGGCGAGCATTTCGGCAAAGACGTCGGCGGCGGCGAAAGCGATTTCCGGCAGCGCGGCGTGGGCGCTGGCGCCTTCGAGCGAGAGGGCATTCTCGAAAAGATGGGCCAGTTCGCTGATCTCGCGCAGACCACAGGCCGCCGAATCTCCCTTGAGGGTGTGCACCGTGCGGCGGATGGAGCGCACGATCTCCTCGTCGCCGGGATGCTTCTCCAGCTTGAGCGCCTCTTCGTTCAGCGCCTGCAGCAGTTCCTGCGAGGTCTCAAAGAAGAGCTCCCGCAGTTCCAGGCCGCGTTCATCGGGAGAATTCGTCATGCCCTATTCCCTCACCTCAACCCGCTGGTACGCTGTGCCGCTGTCCTTGTGCACCATCTGGAATTTCTTGGTCAGGCCGAGCAGGCTCTCCGCGTGTCCGACGAACAGGTAGCCATTCGCGTTCAAGCAGCGATAGAACTTCTCGACCAGACGTTTCTGTTCGGCTTCGTCGAAATACATCATGACGTTGCGGCAGAAGATGACGTCGTTGCGCTGCGGCAGATACTCCGTCTTCAAGTTGTGAAAATCGAAGTGCACCATCTCTTTCACCGGCTTCTTGATGGCGTAGCGATCGCCCACCTTGTCGAAGTAGCGCAGGCGGTAGCCGTAGTCGACCATCGACATCTGGTTTTCGCTGTAGGTGCCGTCCTGCCCGGCGCGCAAAACCGAGTAGCTGATGTCGCTGGCCAGAATCTCGACGCGCCACGGCGGCGGGACGAGCGGCTTCGGCAGAGGCAAATCCATGGGCAATGGATTGCGCAGGTAGTAGTACGCCAGCGCATCGGTGACGAGCATCGCGAGCGTATAAGCTTCCTGCCCGGTGGAGCAGCCCGCGCTCCAGATGCGGACGGAATATTCGCGCCGCGAACTTTTCTGCTTGAACAGTTCCTCCAGCACCGTTTTCTGGAAAAGATCGAGTTGCGCCTTGTGGCGGAAGAAACTGGTCTCGTTGACCGTGAGATTCTCGAGCAGCTTGGCCAGTTCTTCTTTGCCCTGCTGGCTGATCAGCAGGCGGTAATAGGCATAGAACGAATCGACGCGGCATTCCTTCAGTCGCCGCAGCAGACGGTCCTGAAGGAAGTGCGTACGGCGCTCGTCGAAGTGCATGCCGCACTCCTGATAGACCAGCGCCTGCAACAGCTTCAGTTCCGCTTCCGTCAATATGGGAGCAGGTGCTGCTCCAAATGAGCTCATGCGTATCGTTCTCGAGAAACCGAAATTCAGTGGTTAGTGATTAGTGACTAGTGACCAGCAAAACCTCTCTGAGACACCTGCCACTCACCGCCAATCACGACCCACTAATCACCAGTCACGAATCACTGACCACTGACCACTTTCCACTACTTTGCCGCGGCGCCGCGCGCCTCGGGCTTAGCTGGAGTCTTTTTTTCTCCGGCTTCGCTCTTTGCCTGCGTACCGCTGGACTGCAGGCTGCCTGGCGCGAGCAGTTTGCTCATGTCGAGCAGCACCACGAGGCGTCCTGCAACCTTGCCTAGCCCCGTGACGCAGTTCAGTCCACCTTCCTGAAAAACGGCTGGCGGAGCTTCGACGGCGTCGGCGGGAATCTTCAAGACTTCGGAAGCCGAGTCGACGATCAATCCCGCCAGGCGTCCGGAGTGCTCAACTACCAGAATGCGATTCTGCTTTTTGAGGTCCGCATGCTTTTCTCCGAAACGCTTGCGGAGGTCCATGACGGAGACGATCTTGCCGCGGAGGTTGATGACGCCCTCCAGGTAATCGGGAGCGTCGGGCACGGCAGTAATTTCGGGCACCCGCACGATTTCGTGCAGGGAAGTGATGGGCACGCCATAGGTCTCGCGTCCCACCTTGAAGCCCACGATATGAAGTTCACGGCTCATAGTGTTCAAGCTCAGTTCTTCAATCCCTGTTGTTCACGTTCCGGTCTCAAACTGCGCTGATATTCGATAGCTGACCTCAGTACTGACCGGCTGCGGCACGCTTGGCTCCGCGCCCGGAATCTCCACCAGAGTTGCGTGAGGTCTCCTGCAGTGAGAAGCGGTCGAGCGATTCGAGCAAGCCGCGCGACATCTTCGACATCTGCTCGGACGAAGCCGCCAGCTCGGTTGAGCCGGAGGTGGATTGCTGCACCAGTTCGCGCATGCGCTCCATCGCCTTGACCACAGCCTGTGCTCCAGAGGCCTGCTCTTCGACGGCGGAGTTGATCTCGTGCGTGATTTCGTTCAGCCGCGTGGTGGCGCGGGCGATCTGCGACGAGCCGTGCGACTGCTCGTTGGTGGCCGCGCCGATTTCCTGCGCGAACTTGTAGACCTCGGTGACCACGTTGGAGATCTTGCGCAATGCGGCGTTAAGTTCGCCGCCGAGTTCGAGCCCCTCATTGACGATGGTGGTCGAGCGATCCATGTTCTCGACCGCCTTGCGGGCTTCCTTCTGAATGCTCTGAATGAGTTCGGAGATTTCCTTGGTGGACTGCGCCGACTTTTCCGCGAGCTTGCGGACTTCGTCGGCCACGACGGCGAAACCCAGTCCGTGCTCTCCGGCGCGGGCGGCTTCGATAGCAGCATTCAGGGCCAGCAGGTTGGTCTGCTCGGCGAGATCGTCGATGACTTCGATGATCTTGCCGATATCGTCGGCGCGCTGTCCGAGAGCGCCAATGATTTCGCCGGACGAGTTGATGGTCGTATTGATGCGGTTGAGGCCGTCGGTGGCTTTTTCCATGGTGCCGATTCCGGCGTGGACTTCCTCGCGGGAGCGGTTCGAGATGTCGAGAAGCACTTTCGCGGTGTCGGCAACCCGCTGAATCGAGGCCACCATCTGATCGATCGAGGCGGAGGTCTCGCTGACGCTTGAAGCCTGCACCTGCGTGCTCTTCACCATGTTCTGCACATTGACGCTCATCTCGTGCATGGTGCTGGTGACTTCGTCGATGGCAGATGACGCCTGCAATCCGATTTTGGCCGAGTCGTCGGAGGCTCCGGCAACCTGCCCGGAAGCGCTGGCAACTTGAGACGAGGCGTCGCGGACGCTCCGCACCATGACAGACAGGCCGTCGACCATGCGGACGAAGGCGTTGCCGAGCGTGTCGTGCGTAGAGCGCGGCTTGACGTCGACCCGCAAGTCGCCGCCGGCGATGGCTTCGGAAACTCCAGCCATCTCCTTCAGGTAGGTGACCATCTTGGCGAAGGTGCGAGCCAGTTCGCCGATCTCGTCGTCGCGGCTGACATCGATGTTGTGCTCGAGATCGCCGGTGTTGCCGATGCCGCGGGCCACATTCATCAGGCTGGTGAGCGGCTCGGTGATTGCCCTGGCGGTGCGGTAGGCGATGATCACGCCCAGCGAAACTGCAAGGAGCGTGCTCAGTAGCGACACCATGATGGTCCACTTCGCAGCGCTTTCATCGGATTTGCGGCTTTCGCCGTCGGCGACGTCCAGTGAGTCGGTGGAGTTCTTGACCCACGACGAAGCGTCCTTCTGGAGGTAGTAAATCTGCAGTTCGGCGACGGTCGCGTTGCCGGAGTCGACGTCTTTCCGCTTCTCGATCAGCGGCTGGGCGAATTCCTTGCCCCAGGACTGCTCCAGTTGCTCCACTTTCGCCAGCGAGGACTTCACCTGATCGGAGGTGGCCTGGCTGGTGCCATGATCGAGCTTCTCGATAAGCATGCGCAGGCCCTCGTTCATGCGATCAACCTCCCGCGTGTCGCCGCTCAGCAGGTAGTTGCTCAGGTAGAGACGGTTCTGCATCATCTGGAAGCGGACGGCGTTGGTGATATCGGCGAGCTCTTTGGCTCTGTGCTCGCGCTGCACCGCCGACCAGTTGACGAGGAACAGCACCAGCACCATCGTGAGGATGATTCCGAAATTCACATACAGCTTCTTGCCGATTGTCATGCCCTGTCTCCTCCGCAGCCTAGTGCTCTTACCGCGGTTCGAACTTGAAGTCGATGATTCCACTGCTCTCTGACGGCGACGGTTCAAAGCGCCACTTCTTGGCTGCGTCGAGGGCCGCATTGGCCAGCACAGGGTGCCCACCTACAACCCGGGCTTCTTTCACCGTGCCATTGGGCGCTACCGTGACCTCGATCTTGACTGTGCCCGCGATACTCATCTTTCGCGCCAACTCGGGATAGAGAGGTTGGACTTTGGTCTTTGCCCGGCGGACGAGTTCGTCATTCTGGGTCTGTTGTGCTCGGACGTGGATTACTCCCCCCACCATCGTCAGGGTCAGCACGGCCAGTAGTGCTGCCGCAATTCTTTTGGACACAATCCCTCCTGTGAGAAGAATCTGGTGACCCTGAGCGTGCAACAGCCGGGCCACCCGTTCCTTCTTGAAAAAACGAAAGTAATGATCGATATCTTCAACTAAACAAGTAAGTTAGACGTCGTCTGCGACGGGTGAGACGGGCTGCTCTGGATGAGACCAGTCTCATTCCAGCTAGGGGATCGCCGCAGGTTCTCAGCATGAGACAAAGTCTCAACTTTGTCTCGGGATTTCACACCAAGGCACCCCTCCCATCCATTTCACTTGACTCAAATTGAGATGACAGATAGCTTTCCATTTAGATTCAAGCACTTGTGAATCAAGAACATTTCCCCTCGATGGCCGGCCCCGCACTGCGTGTCGTTGGCAGCAGTCCTATCGTTTCCGCGGAAAGAAACACTGTCTCGGGTTCTGAGGAAGCCTTCCAGAAACTGCTGCTTCGGATTGCTGCGAAGGCCGGTGAGCGAGCGGATGCGAAGTCATTGATTCAACTGTTTTGCCACGCCACACGGGAATACTTCCGGGTGCCGGGCGTCTACTTCTGGCGCTGCGGTACGGGGGACGAACTGATCGGAGAGCAAGCCGAGGGGAAGTTGGCAGAACGTTTCGCGGGATTGCGGGTGCGGCCGGAGCAGAGTGCCGTTACTGCGGATGCAGTCCGCAAGCGTCGTACAGTTTTCGGCAACTATGTGCGCTCGGCAACCTTTCCAGCGGCGGAAGAGTATGGAGCCCGTTCGTTGATGGCCGCGCCCCTGATAGTGTCGAACGAAGTGATCGGTGCAGTGACATTTCTGCACGATTCCATCGACGACTTCTTTAACGAGGATCTGGCGGCGAAGGCAACCATCCTGGCAGGGCAGCTGGGCAGTTTGATGGAAGCGACGCGCCTAAGCGACGCTTCGCGCGAGGAGCACCGCAAGGCCGAAATCCTGGCAGATGTTGCCCAGGCGCTGCACGCTACGCCGGATGTTTCTGCAGTAATCGAGGCGCTGGCCGATCGTTTGCGTTTACTTTTGCGTACGCGGCTAGTGTGCGTGTTACTGCGCCGGGAAGGACCGTTCGAATTAAAGGCGGTTTCGGCGGAGACTCCGCAACTGGCGAACTTAGCTCGCGCGGGTCACGACCGCCAAACCATCCGCTTCGCGGCGGATCTCGCGCAACGTTCGGTGTCGGCGGGAGAGCCGATCACGGTCTCAATCGGAGCGGACGTGCATTCCCTGGGGAATCTGGTGTCGCCGGGGATGTTGATTGCGGCTCCGTTTCGCACGTCGCGGACGCAGGGAGCGATTCTCGTCTATCCGCGCCAGGATGGAGTTTTCACTTCGGAGGAGAAGTCGCTGGTGTCGGCAATTGCCGGTTTTGGCGCAGTTGCGGTGGCGCATGCGGAACTTCACGCGACGGCGCACGCGCAGGCGCACGAACTCCACCAGTTGCTTGAGATTTCGGCGGAACTCAGTTCCAGCGGCGATCTGGAACATTTTCTGCAGGCGTTTGTGGTGCGAGCCGCCGACTTCCTCGGTTATGGGCGGTGTTTTATTGCGCTGTTGGAGAATGACAAGTTCCGCGTCCGCTATGGCGTCGAGCGCGGCGAGGCGAAGCGGTTGGAAGTGCCGTTTCCAGAAGGCGTGGCCACTCGGACCCTGCGCGCAAAAGAAGTTTTCTGGACTGACGATGCCACGCAGGTTCCTGGGGTGAACATCGAGGCGATCACAGCGTACAAGGTGCACCAGTTCCTCTCGGTGCCCTTGCTGGGCACGGGCGGACAGGTGCTCGGGATGTTCGGAATGCTCGACCGTCTTGATGGCTCCGGCATTGCGCAGGAGGATATTCGGCGGGCGCGCGCTCTCTCGAATCAGGCGGCGGTGGCACTCGAAGTTGCGCGCAATCTGCATCTCTCGGAACGGCACCGCCGGCGCGCTGAGGCGTTGATTGAACTGGCTCGCGAGATGGATGGCACTCTGCGGCTGCCGGAGTTTGCGCGCCGGTTCGTTGGCCGCTGCGCCGAACTGACCGGATCGCGTTCTGGCTTCCTGGCGGTGCAGCACGAGGGACACTGGCAGTTAGTGACGCTGCGTTCGGGGGATGAGGCAGTTGCGGTGGTTGCCCCGACGAAGGGCGGGCAAGAGGCCTCGGGCGGCGTGATGCAGGCAACTCCGAGTGGGATGAGTCTCGCGGTTGACCGAGGGCTCGATCGTACGCTGGGAACGGCTGTGGGAGAGTTTGTTTCGCGACATGCGGGGCCGGTCGTGTCCGGTTCGGTCAGTGAACTGCTGGGCCCCGCCGCTTCGTCTGCTCTGGGATGGGCCGATTGCACGCTGGTCCGCCTGCCCGGCGGGGACGGCCAACTCGCTGGACTGCTGGCTCTCTCTGGACGGTCCCGTCCGCTTGATCCGGAGGATCGAGTCTTCCTCGAAACCATGGCCGGACATGCGGCGATGGCGCTCGAGAACGCCCGCCTTTTCACCCGCATCGAACAAGCGAACCGGCACTGGATGGAGATCTTCGATGCCATCACCGATTTCATTGTCGTGCACGACCAGGCGGGAAAAGTTCTGCGCATCAATCGTTCGCTGGCCGCAATGATCGGGGTCAAGCCTGCGGAACTGATTGGCGTCGACATGCGCGCCTTGCTGGCATTGAATAGCGAGGTCGCGACCCATGCGTGCCCGTTCTGCAGGGCTATGGTTGATGAGACCGACGAATTCGCGCATCCGGTTTTTGATCGCACGTATCTGGTTTCGACGTCGCGCGTGCACGGGGCTGCCGACGAGGGCTTGCAAACCATTCACGTGATGAAGGATATTTCCGACCGGCGCGAGGCGGAGCGGCGTTACCGCGAACTCTTCGACAACATTCAGGAAGGTTTGTTTTTCAGCACGCCGGGCGGCCGGTTTGTAGAGGTGAATGATGCCATCGTGCGCATGCTGGGATATGCCAGCCGCGAGGAATTGCTGCAGATCGACATCCCTACGGAACTCTATTTTTCGCCAGAGCAGCGCGACCGGCACTCGGAGATATTGAAAGAGAACGGACACCTGCGCAACTTCGAGGCGACTTTACGGCGCAAGGACGGGTCGCCCATCCACGTTCTGATCAATGCGTTCGGAATGTACGACAACCTGGGGCGTCTGCAGCAGATTCGTGGATTGATGCTCGACGTGACCGGCTTGCGAACGTATCAGTCCGAGTTGCATCGTGAGCGGGATTTCTCGGGCAAGATCCTGAGCAACACGCAGAGCCTGATTCTGGTTGCCGATACCGCAGGGCTGGTCAGCTATGCGAATCGCCGGTGGTACGAGGCGGGGTTCGAGCAGCGGGATCTGTTGGGACATCCGCTGATCGAGTTGGCAGCGCCCGGTTTTGACAGTCAACTCGCCGGTGCGCTGCAGAGTACGTTGAACGGCCAGCAAGTCGACAATCTCGAGTTGCAAGTCAAACGGGGCAACGGCGCGGCGGGAAAGTTCTCGGCTAACCTCAGTCCCATGCGCGACGAGCAGGGGAACGTTACCAGCATCGTCGTCGTGCTGACGGATATTACGGATTCTGCCGTGTTGCGCGACAAACTGGTGCATGCTGAGAAGATGGCTGCCGTGGGACAGTTGGTGGCCGGTGTCGCCCATGAAGTAAATAATCCTCTGACCGCGATTCTCGGCTTTGCCGACCTGCTGATCGAGAGCGACGATTTACCGGAAACTGCTCGTAAGGATCTGCGGGTGATTCTGCAGGAGGCGCAGCGGACCAAGCAGATCGTGCAGAATCTGTTGAGTTTTGCCCGGCAGATGCCGCCACAACGCAGCGCGGTGCAGTTGAATTCCATTCTGCGGCGGACCATGCAGTTGCGTTCTTACGACTTCCACAGCCACGGCATCGAAGTCATCGAACATCTCGACGAGGATCTGCCCGAGGTCATGGGCGACGCGCACCAGTTGCAGCAGGTCTTTCTTAACATTCTCAACAATGCCTACGACGCCGTGCACGAGGTGGGGCGTCCGGCGCGGATTGAGATCATGTCGACCAAAGCGGGAGATGCGGTCGAAGTCTCATTCCGCGACAACGGTTACGGAATTTCACATCCTGACAAGGTCTTTGATCCGTTCTTCACCACGAAAGAGATCGGGAAGGGAACGGGTCTGGGACTGAGCATCTGCTACGGAATCCTCAAGGAGCACGGCGGTGATATTCACTGCCACAACAATGTCGGCGGGCAAGGAGCGACGTTCATTGTCCGCCTGCCGGCGAACCCGCACTCGGCGTCAATGGGTGTGGCCGCAGGAGTGTTAAAACCATGAGCTTACCAGCCCTCCAACCGAATCCTTTGCCGGTGCTGCTCGTCGAGGATGAGCCCGCCGTCATGGCGTATGTGCAAGCTGCCCTTGAACGCAGCGGATATCCCGTAGTCTGCTGCGAATCCGGCGTCGAGGCTCTCCGTCTGCTTGAGACCGGGGCCTTTCTCGGCGTTGTCTCCGACATGCGTACGCCCGGCGGCGTCGACGGCGGCCAGGTGCATGCGTGGATCAAGATTCACCGCCCCGATCTCGCATCGCGGGTCGTCTTTATTACCGGCGACATTGCGAACGAGGAGACGGCCGCGACTTTGCGTGAAACCGGTGCTCCGTGCGTGGAGAAGCCGTTTCGAGTGCAGCAATTCATCGATGTCATTTCCCAGACGATGGGGAAGGCGCAGTGAGCGGCGTGGCAAACAAAGACGACCTTCGAATCCGGTTGCTGATCGTCGACGATGAGCAGACCATCCGCAAGTTGTGCGTCACCGTCGGTGAGGCACTGGGCTTCGTGTGCCTCGAAGCCGACAGTGGAGACTCGGCCCTGGCTTTGCTGGAAGAGCAAGCAGCACACATGGTGCTCACCGATATGGTAATGCCGCACATGTCCGGCCTGGAATTCCTGGAGAAGGTGAAAAAACTTCTTCCCCGTATCGAAGTTGCAGTCATGACCGGGCATGGGTCGATTGAAACTGCGGTGCAGGCGATGAAACTCGGCGCCTACGACTACATCACGAAGCCGTTTTCTCCGCTCGAAGAACTGCGGTTGTTCCTGCGGCGCATGGCCGAGAAGGTCCGCCTGGTCGAGGAAAACGAATTTCTGCGCCAGCGCATGGACTCGGAAACCGCGGTCCACGGCATCGTAGGATCGTCGGCCAAGATTCAAGACGTGCTGCGCATGGTGGCGCGGCTGAAAGATACGCGGACGCCCGTGCTGATTTATGGAGAGAGCGGCACCGGCAAAGAACTGGTGGCGCGGGCCATGCACTTCCGCGGGGCGTTTGGCAGCCGTCCATTTGTGGCCGTCGATTGCGGATCGCTGGTACCAACACTGATCGAGAGCGAACTGTTCGGCTACGAAAAGGGAGCGTTTACCGGCGCGCTGAAATCGAAGCAGGGATTATTTCAGGCCGCGGACGGCGGAACGATTTTTCTCGACGAAGTTGGCGAGTTGCCGCTGGAATTGCAGGCGAAGCTGTTGCGTGTCTTGCAGGAGAAAGAAGTCCGTCCAGTAGGCAGCAATCAGCGAGTGAAGGTTGACGTGCGGGTCATCGCCGCCACCAACCGCGATCTCGAAGCGGCTTACAAGAATGGAACCTTCCGCAAGGATCTCTACTTCCGCCTGAACGTCGTGACTTTGTATGTGCCTGCACTGCGCGAGCGACGCAGCGATACTCCGATGCTGGTGCATTGGTTCCTCGAGCGGTACGCGCCCGGGTCGGAGATTCATGTTTCGAGCGCGGCCATGAAGGCGTTGATGCAGTACGACTGGCCGGGCAACGTACGCGAGCTGGAAAACTGCGTGGAGCGCGCGGTGGCGCTGGGCAACGGGCACGTCATCGACCTTGGCGATCTTCCCCCAGCCATTGCCAGCGGGGCGGCTACTGCCGGTATGCCGGCCCCGCTGGCAGCGGCGAGGACTGCGGTACTTGATCCCGATCTTGCTGCCGCTCCGTCGCCGGCGCAGCCGCACGCTCCGCTGTCGACCACCGATCTCGAAGATATTGAACGGGCGACGATTCAGCGCGTGTTCGAGCAGGTGAATGGCGATAAAGCGCTGGCCGGGCGCATGCTCGGCATCAGCCGCGCGACTCTCTACCGCAAGCTGAAGCGCTACAACATCAGCGGCGGCGGTTCGTCTGGATCATCAAGCCAAACGCTGCAGTAGCGGGCGTTGAGGCGCGACCGCGATCACACCCGCAGCGATTTCAGGTAAGGCACACTTGCCTTCATCATGTCGAAATTCATTTCGACGAAGTAGTTCTTGATGCCGCCGGTTTTCGCGGCGGTGAAGATCTTCTTCCAATCCAAAGAGTCTTGCCCGACAGGCGCGATTTTCTTCGTCGCCGCCGACCAGCCTTGCACATGCATCGAGATGAAGCGGCCGGGATATTTCGTAAAGTATTCGGCGGCATCGTAGCCCTGGCTGATCGTCGAGACTTGGAACTGGAATTTCACGAGCTTCGGATCGAGCAAGCCGAAGAGCACATCGTAGGTGCGTTTGCCGTCGACCGTGGAAAGCTCAAATGTTTCGTTGTGCAGACCCTGCTGAATGCCCGCTGCGGCTGCCTTTTCGCCCATCTTGTTGTATTCGTGGGCGGCGCGCTTCACATCATCCATCGTCGGCTTCTCAGGGCCGTCGAGACTCGGCACCAGCATCTGAGTCAAGCCGACATCTTTTGCCCACGCGATCGCCTGCTCCTGATTCTTCCGGAGTTCGTCGATGCCGAAGTGAGAACTCACACAGCCGACGCCCGCATCGCTGAGAATTTTGCGCAGCTCTGCGCCCTTGTATTTAGCGAGACCGGCGAATCCGTTGTCGGAGTAGCCGACCGGAGAGCACAGTTCGATCATTTGAAATCCCGCGTCGGACAGCTGTTTGACTGTGCCCGGAAAGTCTTTCTCGATCATTGTGCGGACCGGCCAGGTCTGGCATCCGATGGGCATTCCCAGCGGATTGGCGCGAAGTTCGAACGCGCCGGCGGAAAGGAATCCTGCCGCGGCAGCGCAGGTTGCCGCGCTCTGTAGAAAATCACGTCGCGAAATCGCAGACATTTAAAACCTCCTTTAGTTCGATCTAAAGCTCCCAACCCTTGCGGCGTTCCGGAGCGACCATCTTCTGGGCGGCGTCCGAGTTTGTGATCTTCAAGTTATTGCGATCCCAGTTGAGTTTTTCGCCGATGCGGTTCGCCACGTTGCCAAGCAGCAAGCTTTCGGTGACCACACCTTCAAACTCGAAATTGCCGCCTGGCTTCACCTTGCCGCCTTTGCAGGCGTCGAGCCATTCGCGCTCGTTGCCGGGCGAGCGGGGAAGCGTCTTGGGCGGCGGTTGAAAGGCGTCCATCTTCGACTGCGGGATGAGCTTGGGATTGGCGCCGTTGAAACTGCAGAGAATCTTGCCGGTGTCGCCGACGAACAACAGCCCTTCGTCTTCTTCGCCGTCGCCCTTCAACGGACGCCCGTCTTCGAGTTCGTCGGGACGCGCCGGCTTCAGCCCACCGTCGTACCAGTTGAACTTCACCGGAGGCATGCTGCCGCGGGCGGGGAAGGTGTAGCGAACGATCGAGGCCTGCGGATATGTCTCATCGTAGCGATCCGTCGAACTGCACTCGACACTTGTAGGCGCCTCCAGTTTCAGCACGCGAAAAATCGTGTCAAAGCTGTAGGAGCCCATGTCACCCAGCGCGCCGCAGCCGAAGTCGGCCCATCCGCGCCAGACGAATGGCAGATACGCGTGGTTGTAAGGACGCTCGGGCGCGGGGCCAAGCCAGAGATCCCAATCGAGGCCCGAGGGCACAGGCTCGATTTCCTTCGGGCGTTCGAGACCTTGCGGCCAGAACGGACGGCTTGACCAGTTGCTGACCTCGCGCACCGGACCAATGACTCCGCCCCAAATCCACTCGCAGAGCAGGCGCGTGGCTTCGGAGGCCTGGTTGGCAACGGCAATCTGCGTGGCGACCCCCGTCTGTTTGGCGACTTCCGCCATCCGCCTCGCTTCATAGATTGTGTGGGTCAGCGGCTTCTGGCAGAAGACGTGTTTCCCCTTCTTCATCGCCGCGACCGAAACCGCCGCGTGAAGATTGTCGGTCGTACACACGACCACGGCGTCGACATCCTTCTGCTTCTCAAGCAGTTCACGGAAATCTACGTAGGCAGCGCAGCCGTGATATTGTCCCGATCGCTGTTGTGTAGCGTAGTAGCCGTCGACAATCTTCTGGCAAGGTTCGCGTCCAGCAAGGCCGCCGGTGACGTTGAGAGTATGGCTCAACTGAATCGGCTGGTCGGGGCTGAGCCAATCCCACCCACTGCTCACGCCGAGCAATTTCTGGACGGAGTTGCTGAACTCATGCGTGGACCATTGCGGATAATTCGCGCCCGTCTGATTGCAGTCGCAGACCGCGACGCCCTGCACGTCGGGCTCGCGCAGAAAGTGGAGCATGACGCGCAACCCCTGGGCTCCGACGCCGATGAAGGCGATGTTGACCTTGTCGCTGGGAGGAACGTATCCCACGCCGCCCAGCACGCGGCGGGGAATAATGGCAAGCCCGATCGCTGCCGCTGCAGTTTGTCCCAGGAACGTGCGCCGTGAAACCGCGCCTGCCGAATCGCCGCGAGACCGAAGCCGATTTTTCACTGTTCCTCCTTCGCCGGATTCCAGATGATCTTGGCCCATTTGTCCGCAATTGTAACGATTTAGTACCGCATGGCAACAACCCGATACTGTAAACGAAGTCGAGGTTCAGGTGTGCGGTAACCTTGAAGATTTCTGCGGCGGCGACCGTCAGAATTGTCGTCCGCTTCTCTGCGAGCATGAGAGCGAGCCGCCACTTGATTGTGAGACGGATGTCTCACGATGAGACCGTTCCCCGCGCGAAGTTCAACCCGCGCATGCTGAACTGACTCTAAGCCACTGAAAATGCGCTCACCTGAGTGCTAGTCCTTCCGTTCCCAGATTTGGCTGCCGCGTTGCTCCTTCTTCTTGCGAACCGCGGCTCTCGGCTCCCCACAGCTCTTCCTAACCGGGAAGAGGGGGAGCCCAACCGCATTTTGATCGGGCAAACGAGTCTGGGTAAGGGGTTTCTCATCCGCTTGGCGCAACAAGCCACAGCAACGGGACGCGCAGCGCAAAACGCCAGCACGGTAGCTGGGCTGGCCCGCTTTTTTCCCGAGGCCACGCCGGTTCGCATTCCGGTACAACTTGCCCGCACGCTGCAGCCTGCCGAGTCGTCCGCGGCAAATTTCACCGAGAGTACCGTCATTGAGTTTGGCACTCCTCACGAAGTTCTGTTCGCCTGCAACACACCGCTGGAGTTCGCCGACATTCTGCGACTGCGCAACTCCGACGGTTCGCTCGATATCGAGGCCTCAGTGGTCGCGGTGCAGTATCATCCCGGCCGGACGATCGTGGCCGCACGCTTTGTGGGAGAAGTTCCCAACTGGATCGTGAAATCATGACTCCATCCACACCTGTACAAGATCTCGCCACCCAATGGAAGTTTGCCTGCCGGCTGTATCCCATTTACTTCGAACTGGCGCGTGAGTTCGCCATCGACGTGCAAGCCAGCCCCGATCTGGAGGCGGGTGTCGAAACGCCGGGCAAAGAGGCCGTCGAGCAGGCGAACCGCTGGCTCGAAGAAATGGACCAGCGCATCCAGGTGCA
>Ga0070735_10003339_pt1 | contig 14123 bp, 7 predicted proteins | sample Coa_R1_FD_66443 | JGI IMG/M metagenome (GOLD analysis project Ga0070735, IMG submission 66443) | Surface soil microbial communities from Centralia Pennsylvania, which are recovering from an underground coalmine fire - Coalmine... | ecosystem: Environmental > Terrestrial > Soil > Unclassified ...
ACCGAGTACCTGAACTCGATCTACTTCGGAAACGGCGCCTATGGGATCGAGTCGGCGGCCAGGATCTACTTCGGCCACAGCCTCCGCTTCTATTCCTGGGCGCTGGCCCACGCGAACACGAGCTACGACGGCCCGACGGTGCCTCCGACCTGCGGCGACGGCGTGGGCCCGGACGGCAAGCCCCAGCCAGAGTGCGCGTCGAGGCTCGAGCCCTGGCAGGCCGCGCTGCTGGCCGGGATGGTGGCCAACCCGAGCGCCTATGACCCGATCGCCAACCCACACACGGCGCAGGAGCGGCGAAACGTCGTCCTCAAGGACATGCTCCAGGAGCACTACATCAGCCGGTCCGACTACGAGCGATACATCAACAAGCCGCTCCCGAACGCGCAGGACATCCAGATGCCCGAGGAGCCGACCGCGGCGCCCTACTTCACGAGCTGGCTGCGACCCCAGATTCTGGCCGCGATGGGCCTGGGCCACGGGGTATCTCCCCAGGTCGCGGAGTACCGGGCCTACTTTGGCGGCCTGCACATCAAAACGACGCTCGATCTCCAGCTCCAGCAGGCGGCCGACCGCGTGATCTCGCAGGATCTGCCCTACACCCCGGGCGGCCCCGCCGTCTCGCTGGTGGCCATCGACAATAAGACGGGCGAGGTCCGGGCGATGGTCGGCGGACCCGTCATCAACGGCCACGAGGACTACCAGAAGTACCCGTTCAACCTGGCCACCGAGGGCCATCGGCAGCCGGGCTCGGCGTTCAAGCCCTTCACGCTGACCGTCGCGCTCGAGTCGGGCTTCACCGGGAGCTCGCTGATGGAGTCGGCGCCGATCACGTTCATCGTGCCTCACAGCGGGGGCAAGGAGAAGTTCCCGGTGCGGAACTTCGGCAACGCATACTCGGGCCCGATCAGCCTGGCCGCCGCCACAGCCGTGTCCGACAACTCGGTGTACGCGCGTCTCGGGATCGAGCTCCTTAAGCCCCACGGCGGTATCCCCCGGATCGCTCGCATGGCTCACGCGATGGGCATCCGGTCCCCCATCTCCGAGAACTACTCGATGATCCTCGGCGGACTGACGGAGGGAGTCACCCCGCTGGACATGGCCCATGCCTACGAGACGTTCGCCACGGGAGGCAGGCGCGTCTACAGCGACTCCCTGGGCGCGCCCAGCCAGGGGCCGATCGGGATCGAGCAGATTCAGTGCCACATCGTCTCCTGCGGCGGCAGGCGCGACATCGTGCTCAAGCCGCAGTACAGGCGGGTGATGCCTGCTTCGGTCGCCAAGGCCGTGCACGACATCCTCGAGGGTGTGACGCACTGGGGCACGGCCACCAAGGCAGCCATCTCCGGGGTCGACGTGGTCGGCAAGACCGGCACGACGAGCAACTACGGCGACGCCTGGTTCGTGGGCTGGACGCCCCAGATCACGGTCGCGGTGTGGGTCGGGGTGCCGGACAAGCTCGTCAGCATGGCCACCGACTTCGGCGGGCAACCAGTCGAGGGCGGGACCTGGCCGGCGATCATCTGGCACGACTTCGTCAGCCAGGCCCTGAACATCCTGGCCAGTGAGACGCCGGCGAAGAACTCGACGTCGCAGCTCTTGACGAACACCACCTCGAGCCTGCCCAGCTCCACGACCGCAGCCACCACGCAGACCCCGACCACCGGAACTCCCACCACCGGCACGCCGACGACCGGCGCCGTGACGACCCCGACGACGCCGACGCCGGGCAACACCACCAACAACGGCGGAACCGGGACGACCGGTGGCGGCGGCACCACCACGGGCACGGGCACGACCGGAGGAGCCGGCCTGGGAGGCGGAGGCGGCACCGGCACGACCAGCACCAGCACCACCGGCGGCGGCGGGAACGCGGCCGCGGGTACGGGTGGCGGCTAGGTCCGGACCGCTCGCGAGACGAACCGGCTGCCCGCTGCGGTGAAGCGCCAGGGCAGATCGGCCGCCTTCGTGATCCCGACCCGGCGGTCGACTGCGAGCGCAACCGCCCGCCATTCCGGCGGGCGCTCGCTGAACACGACCGGGCCCCGGGCCAGGTCACAGCCGTTATCGCGAAGCTCGATGTCCAGTGCCTGGGTCAGCTTGCCCGGGCCGGAGCACAGCGCACGAAGGCCGACACCCCCGCGCCGGGCCCGCATCAGCTCGATGCCATCCAAAGGCTCGAGCGCACGGATCAGGACCGCCGCCCCCACCCCCTCCGGCTCGCACACCGCGTTCAGCAGCGCGTGGATGCCGTAGGAGCGGTAGACGTAGGCCCGCCCCGGGGGTCCGAACAGCACCTTGGTCCTGGCGGTCAGCCCCACGAACGCGTGGCAGGCGGGCTCCGAGTCGTGGTAGGCCTCGGTCTCGACGATCACCCCAGCGGTCCCGCCGTGGCGAACGACGCAGCCCACGAGGTCACGCGCCACCTCGAGCACGGGGCGGGCATAGAACTCGCTCGGCAGCGTCACGGCGTGCGAGAGCCTGCGAGCTCGGCTCGCAGCAGGTCCAGCTGTTCGCGCACGCGGCCGAGGCTCGTGCCGCCCTCCGAGCGCTTGGACTCGAGCCAGTTCTCCCGGCGCAACACGGCGTAGAACTCCTCGTCGAGCAGCTCCGACCCCGCTGCGATCTCGGACGGCGAGAGCTCCGACAAGGTCTTCCCCTGAGCCAGAGCGCTGCGCACCAGGCCCGCGACGGCGCCGTGTGCCTCACGGAACGGCATCCCCCGGCGCACGAGGAGATCGGCGATATCGGTCGCGGCCAGGAACTCATCCGCTCCGGCGGCGGCCAGCCGCTCGCGCCGGAACTGAACCCCCGCGAGCATCCCGCGCGCCGCGGCCAGGGACAGCTCGAGCGTGTCGACGGCGTCGAACAGGTGCTCCTTGTCCTCCTGCAGATCCTTGTTGTAGGTCAGCGGGAGCGCGTGCATGACCCCGTGTAGCGCCGCCAGGTGGCCGACGATCCGCGGCGCCTTGGCACGCAGCAGCTCGGCCGCATCGGGGTTCTTCTTCTGGGGCATGATCGAGGAGCCCGAGGCCCACGCGTCCGAGACCTCGCAAAAGCCGAACTCCTCGCTCGACCACAGCACCAGCTCCCCGCCCAGGCGCGAGAGGTGCGTGGCGCAGGTGGCAGCCGCGGCGAGGTAGTCGAGCACGAAGTCTCGATTGGAGACCGCGTCGATGGAGTTCGGCGCCACGCCCGTGAACCCGAGCTCACGAGCCACCATCTGCCGGTCGGTGTCGAAGTTCACCCCGGCCAGCGCCCCCGCACCCAGCGGCAGCATCCCGGTGGCGATGAGCGCCGCCTCGAATCGCCCTCGGTCCCGCAGCAGCATCCAGCCGTAGGCCAGCAGGTGGTGCGAGAGGTAGACGGGCTGGGCTCGCTGGAGGTGGGTGTAACCGGGCATCGGCCAGTCGAGGTGGCGCTCGGCGACATCCACCACCACCGCGACCAGCTCCTCGAGCAGCTCGATCGCGCGAGCGGAATGCGCGCGGACGAACAGCGCCATGTCGGTCGCCACCTGGTCGTTGCGCGAGCGGGCGGTGTGGAGCTTTCCCCCGACCGGCCCGGCGAGCTCCGTCACCCGCCGCTCCACCGCCATGTGGATGTCCTCGTCGCCCTCGGCGAACGGGAAGCGCCCGTCGGCCAGCTCGCCGGCCACGGTGCTCAGGGCCTCGAGCAGCTCGTCGCGCTCAGAGGCCGAGATGATGCCCTGTGACGCGAGCATCGCCGCGTGGGCCCGGGAGAGCTCGACGTCGTAGGGCCCGAGTCGCCAGTCGAAGGCGAGCGAGTCGTTCAGGGCGCGGAAGTCAGCGTGCTGGGGCTCGGCGAAGCGGGACATGGCAGCGCGGCCCATGGTACGGGCCGCGGCCCGAGCCGGTCCGGCGCTGGCAGCGAGGAGGAGAAGGTGACTCGCGTCCAGCGCCGGACGGCTCTATCCCGGGCGTGCTGGGCATCCCCAGCCGGTCAGTCGCTCACCCCAGGCTCACCGCCCAGATGTGCATCGAGGTCGCTCCGCCGCTCACCGTGTTGCTCACGTTCGGGAAGGTGATCGAGGCCACGGTCTTACTCGGGTCGACCGGCACCGTGGTCGCGTACACGTACACGGTCAGCGATTGCGAAGAGCCGCCGATCGAGTTCCGGTACGGCATCGAGAACGCGGCTGTCTCCGAGCTGCTGGGCCCCTGTGCCCAGTCGCTCGAGGTCACCGTGGCCGTCGAGGAGCTCCCGTCGGTGTAGTTGATCGTGATCGTGCCGCTCGTTCCGCCGTCGGTCGAGGATTCGAGCAGACCGAGCTTCGAAGCGCCCGACGACCCGTTCACGAGCATCGTCTGGCCGGCGGCCAGGATGTTGTCCGGGTTACACGGCGTGGCGCTCGGCCAGGTGAACGTGAGCCCGTCGGCCTTGACCGTCGCCCCCGGCGTGAGCCCGTCGGCGGCATCCGCGTTCGCGGAGTAGCTGTAGCCGACACCGTCATAGTTGGCACAGGCCTGGTTGTTGTCCGGGGAGGTGCCGGCGTTGTCCCAATAGTCGGCCGGGTTGGCCGTGGGGGTGATGTCGAGCACGGGGCTGTCGGACCTCGCGCCGCTGCCGGTGACGACTGTCACCGCGCCCGGCGTGCCGGCGAACACTCCGCTCGGCACCGTGAACGTGACGGCCGTGTCGCTCCAGCTGTTGATCGTGAGCGCCGTCTGCCCGGGTCCACCCCAGCTCGAGCCGTTATCGTCGAGCTCGACGTAGCCGGTGCCCTGGCTCGTGCCGAAGCCCGACCCGTTGACGGTCACCTGCTGAGAAGAGCTTGCCGTACCTGGGCTGACCGACGTCGCCACCGGCGGCGCGGGCGCCGTCGTGGAGGTCCCCATCGAGAAGATGTGAAGAGCTCCCATCGTGGCTCCGTTCGGCAGCGTCACGCTCGTCAGCGTCTTACTCCCGTCGACGGGCACTGCGGCGTAGAACACGTACGTTCCGACGCTCTGCTGCGGCGGCGAGCAGTACGAGCAGTTGCGATAGCTCAGGCTGATCGCCGTCTGGTTGCCGTACGACGGCTGCGAGCCGCCGCCGTTCAGCGTCCAGTCGCTGAATCCGAGCCAGTAGCGCGCGCTCGACCCATCGGAGTAGTGCAGCGCCACCACGCCCTCGCTCGGACCGTTGGTGGCCGAGCCGAGGAACGCCAGCGTCTGCGTCCCCGCGGGAGCGTTCTCGGTGATCGTCTGGCCCTGGGCCACGACGTTGTCAGGCCACCCTGGCGTGGACTGCGGCCAGGTGAACTGGACGCCGTTCACGGTGTTGGTCGATCCGGGCGTGAACCCCTTGGCCGCCAGTGCCTGGGCTGAGTAGCTCGCACCGCCGCCGTCGAAGTTGGCCTCGGTGACGTTGGTGTCGTCTGAGATCCCGGCGTTGTTGAACGACGCCAGCAGGCTTCCCGGATAGGCCACCAGGACCTGGAGCTTGACCGTCTGCGTGGCTCCACCGGACATGCTCAGCGTCGCCGTCACCCAGTTGAACCCGAGCGGTGCCGACGAGCTGGCGCTGACCGTCACCGGCAGCGAGCCCCGGCCGTTGGCCGGAACGTTGATCGTGCCGCTCGTCGGCGAGGCGCTGACCCCGCTTCCGGACGGGGCCGAGATGCTCGCCCCGACGCTCTGCGGGCTCGATGTCGCGTTCTGCGCCGAGAGCTGCACGGTCGTGCTCGACCCGGGCGCGATCGTCACGGCCTGGCTCGACAGGAATCCCACCACCGGCTTCAGGCCCGCGGCGTAGGACGGTGGCGCGTCGGAGGCGGCCGAGCCCCATGTGCTCGGCTTGGTCCCCAGCGCGTAGTTCAGCGACGCGCCCGTCGACAGAGTGCCGTAGTCGACGTAGAGCTTGCTGTACGGAGCGCCGTTCAGCTTCAGCCCCTGCACGTAGTACGTGGTGGGCGAGGCGCCCGCGGCGCTGATGTTGACCGCGTTGCCGTTGCCGAGGTGGATCACCGCGTGCGGGAATCCGGGACTCGTGAGCACGAGCGTGCCCGTGCCCGAGTTCTCCGGGTACATGCCGAGCATCTCCCAGATGAACGATGAGCTGTTGGCGCCCAGGTCGTCGTTGTTCGGAAGGCCATCCGGCCCGGGGAGGTACAGGCTGTTACGGATGTTGTTGACGGCCTGCTGCGTGCCCGCCGGGTCGCCCGCGTAGTCCAGCGCGAACTGCTCGCCGAAGTCGAACTCGTTCGTGAGCTGGGCGTACATGCCGAAGCCGTTCGGCTTGGAGAGGTACTGCCTGAGCAGCGGGTCGACCTTGGCGCTGCCCCCGAGCAGCGAGAACAGGGCCGAGTAGTCGTTCGGGACGTCCCACAGGTACTCGTAGGGGTCTCCTTCGACGTACGGCTCGCCGTCGGTCGGGAACGTCCCGGTGAACGTCGGAGTGACGCCCGGCTCGAACTGGCCGTTCGCCAATCGCGAGTTCAGGAGGTTGTTGGCGGGGTTGAAGACGTTCTCCCAGTTGTTGGCCCGGCGGGTCAGCATCGCGGCGTCCGCGCTATCCCCCTGGGCAGCCGCGAACTGGGCCAGGGCCAGGTCCTCGCTGTCGTACTCCAGCAGCGTCGACAGGAACCCATGTGGGTTACAGCACCCGTACGTCCCATCGTCGGGCAGGTATCCGTACTGCTGCTCGAGCGCTTCGCCGGGACGCACGTCATTGACCGAGGTGGCCTGCGCGAGCATGTCGGCGAGCGCAGTCTTGGTGTCGAAGTTGTGCGCACCGAACGTGTAGATGTCAGAGATGATCGACTGGGCAGGGTCGCCGACCATGACGTAGTTGTCGAGGTTCAGGTAGCCCCACTGCTGAAGGAGCTTGTTCTCGGCGTAGTAGTTGACCTGTGACTGCGCCATGTCTCCGGCGGGGCCCGGATCGAGCATCGCCTGCAGCTGCGCGAGCGAGTGGTAGGTGTCCCAGCCCGAGAACATCCCGTACTGGTTCTTCTGCGTGGCGGGGACGCTGTGAACCTGCAGGTCCGATCCCATGAACTGGCCGTTCACGTCGCTGGTGATGTTGGGCTGGATGAAGTCCTTGTAGAGCAGGCTGTAGAACAGCTGGGTCTGGGCGTAGCTGCCGCCCGAGACCTGGATCCGGCTCAGCAGGTTGTCCCAGGAGCTCTGGGCCTGCGTGCGCACCGCGTTGAAGTTCCAGCCCGGGTTCTCGGTCTGCCAGTCGAGCTTGGCGTTGGCCGTGCTCACGTAGGAGATGCCGACCTTGGCCTGGATCACCTGGTTGCTCGTGGTGTCGAACGTGAGGTCGACCGCGGCTGGGTTGCTCTGACCGGGATTGGTGATCACCTGGGAGGCGGTGAACGGGTGGTCGAAGACGATGTCGAAGTAGACCGTGTACAGCTGTGGCTGGCCGTCGTTGTTGACCTCGCCGCAGAAGTAGCCGCTCGTGTCCGACCCGACGACCTCGTTATTGCCGACTACCTGCGCGCTGTCGCCGTAGTCGCCGTTCTGGCTCCCCATCAGCTTGATCAGGAACCCGGCCTGCTTGGACGCCGGGTAGGTGAAGCGCCCCATCGAGCTGTGGGGGGTGGCCGTGAACTCGGAGGTGATCGTGTTCGGGCCGTTGCTCTTGGCGGAGTAGTAGCCCGCCTGGGCGACCTCGCCGGTGTGGCTGAACGGCGTCGTGACCATGTTCGGGTCGCTCCCAGGGGTCAGCGAGCTGGTGATCGGGAGCATCGGCACGTCCATCGCGGCACCGCACCCCGGCCCCGAGACGTGGGTGAGGCTGTAGCCCCACAGTGAGTTGTCCGAGAAGTCGTAGCCGCCGCCGGCGTTATAGGTCGGCAGCGTGTCAGGGCTCCATTGCACCATCCCGAACGGCACCTCGGCCCCCGGGAAGGTGTTACCGCCGCCCGAGGTCCACGTCCGGGTGTCGACCAGCTGCGACAGGGTCGAAGAGGCCGGCGCGCTCGCGACACGAGTGCGGTTACGGGCCCCGGCGGGCAGCTTCGACGACGGCACCCGCTTGGCGCAGCCGATCAGCCGTCCGGACGGAGTCGTGCGGCAGCCGGCCTTCAGCAGCGCCGTGCTCCGCCGTGGCGCCAGCGACAGCGCACGTGTGCCCGGCCGGGTCGTGGTGGAGGTGGTGACCCCTGGAGCGGTCGAGGTGTGCGAGCCCCCGGTTCCCGCCGCCGCGACCCCCACGACCGCCAGCACCCCGCAGAGCCCCGCGATCGCCAGCACCCCGAGCCGCCGAACGAACCAAGTGAAATCCAAGCCTCTCACGAGCGCCTCCTAGGTGGGTGCTTCGAGCGCAGGGTCCAGCACCGCCGAGGCCGGGCAGTTCCCACGCGCCCAAGCCGGCCGAGACCCGACTCCCTTGCCGATGACTACGTTGTCAGCGCGGGCTTATATCCCAGCAAGACAACGTTGTCAACCCGAACCGCATAAAGATTCCGACCTCATGCACATTCGGCGACAGGAACACCGCCCCAAGCCACACGCTTTCGCCGCAGAGAACGGTCTCAGCAAAGGCGAAGCGCCAGGGGCGCGTCGACCTGCGTGGTTCGAGGAGAGGTGGTGGCGGGCTGCCATTTCGGGGCATTTGCGTCGCCCGGCCGCAATACGATGGGAAAGCCGCAGCCGCAGCCGGTGCCCCGAAATGGGAGTCCGCCACCGACTACCGCCGACCGAGCACCCGGCGGAGCGACTCGGCCACCCGCGCCACCTGACCCTCGCTCATCCCCGGAAAGAACGGCAGCGCGATCGAGCGGGCGGCCACGTCTTCGCAGACAGGGAACTCCCCCTCGCGGTGGCCGAAGCGCTCGCGATAGAAGCTCATCAAGTGCACAGCCGGGAAGTACGGCTTACTCGGGATCCCCTCCTCCCCCAGCGCCCGCACCGTGCCGTCACGATCAACGCCCCGGGGCAGCTGGACCACGTAGACGAACCAGCTGCGCCGGTTGCCGTCCCGGTCCGGGCACGGCAGGTCGAGACCCTCGATCGCGGCCAGCGCCTCGCCGTACAAGCCCGCCACGCGCGAGCGGCCCTCGAGCATCTCGTCCAGATGGTCGAGCTGGGCGAGCCCGAGCGCGCACGCCAGCTCAGACAGCCGGTAGTTGAAGCCCAGCCGATCATGGTCGAGCCAGCCCATGTCCGGGGCGCGTCCCTGATTTCGCTCGGAGTCGAGCCGCTCCTTGATGGCCGGATCGGCCGTGGTCACCATCCCGCCCTCGCCGGTGGTGAGCTGCTTGTTCGGATAGAAGCCGAACACCGCCGGGTGCCTGCCTGCGCCCACCATCGTGCCGTCGGAGCGCACCGCCCCCAGCGCCTCGCAGGCGTCCTCGACGATCGGGATCCCCAGCCGCTCGAAGGCGGGGATATCGGCCGGATAGCCGAAGATGTGCACCGGGAGCAGGGCCGAGGTGCGGCTGCTCACAGCGGCGCCGGCGGCCTCGGGATCGAGGTTCAGCGTGACCGGGTCGATGTCGGCGAAGACCGGACGCGCCCGCTCGTATATGGCTACGTTCGCGCTGGCGACGAACGAGAACGGACTCGTGACGACCTCGCTGCCATCTGAGACCCCGACAGCGCGCAGCGCCAGATGCAGACCGGTGGTGCCACTCGAGACCGCACTGGCGAACGGCGCCCGGAGCCGGTCCGCAAAGGCGCGTTCGAAGGCCGGCAGGAGCGGGCCGAGCGCCAGGCGCTCGGTGCTCAGAACCTCGAGGATCCGCGAGCGCTCGAGCTCCCCGAGCACAGGGGCGGCGAGCGGGATCGCGTCCTGCGCCACCCGAGTCGAGCTCACGAGGCGGAGCGCTCCGGCGCCCGCTCGATCGCGTCGCTGCGACCCGACTGCATCCCGTACTCCAGCGAGTCCACGAGCGCCTCCCAGGAGGCCTCGATGACGTTCTCGGAGACGCCGATCGAGCCCCACACCTGCTCGCCGTCCGAGGCGTCGAGCAGCACGCGCGTCACCGCGCCCGTGCCCTTCGTCTCATCGAGGATGCGGACCTTGAAGTTCACGAGGTCGATGTCGCGCAGATGGGGGTGGATCTCGACCAGCGCGTCGCGCAGCGCCCGGTCGAGCGCGTGCACGGGGCCGTTGCCCTCGGCGGTGCGCACATAGCGCTCACCGCCGACCCAGATCTTGATCGTGGCCTCGGTCTCGACGCGGCCGTCGGCACGCTTCTCGACGATCGCCCGCCACGACTCGAGCGTGAACAGAGGCTCGTACTCGCCCGTCTGCTTGCGCAGCAGCAGCTCGAACGAGCCGTCGGCGGCCTCGTAGTGATAGCCGCGATGCTCGAGCTCCTTGACCCGATCGACCACGCTCGCCGCCCCGGCGTCGTCGAGCTCGATCCCGACCTCCTGGGCTCGGGCGAGCACCGTGCCCTTTCCCGAGAGCTCGGAGATCAGGAGCTCGCGGTGGTTGCCGACGAGCTCTGGGTCGAGATGCTCGAAGGTCGCGGGGTCGGCGTTGACCCCGGCGACGTGCATCCCGCCCTTGTGGGCGAAGGCGTTACGGCCCACGTAGGGCTGGTCGGGGTCGGGTGTGAAGTTCAGCAGCTCGTCCAGGAAGTGGGCGGTCTGAGTCAGCGACGCCAGCTGCGCGGCGGTGAGGCACTCGAAGCCCAGCTTCAGCTGAAGGTTCGGGATGATCGTCACCAGGTTGGCGTTCCCGCAGCGCTCGCCGTAGCCGTTCATGGTCCCCTGGACGTGGGTGGCGCCCTTCTGGACCGCGGCCACCGAGTTCGCCACCCCGCAGCCGGCGTCGTCGTGGCAGTGGATCCCGATGCGAGCGCCGCTCGGCGCGAGCGCGGCCACCACGTCGGCCATCACGAGAGCGACGCGGTCGGGCAGCGTCCCTCCGTTCGTGTCGCAGCAGGTCAGGGTCTCGGCCCCCGCCTCGGCCGCGGCCCGCAGACAGGCCAGCGCGTACTCCGGGTCATCGGCGTAGCCGTCGAAGAAGTGCTCCGCGTCGTATACGACGCGCTTGCCCTCCCCGACCAGGAAGCCGACCGACTCGGCGATCATCCGCAGGTTCTCGTCGCGGTCGACCTTGACCACCTTCTCGAGGTGCAGGCCCCACGTCTTGCCGACCAGCGTGCACACGGGCGCGAAGCACTCGGCGAGCGTGCGCAGCGCCGGGTCCTCGGAGGCAGAGAGATCGCGCCGGCGGGTCATGCCGAAGGCCGCCACCTGAGCGTGACGGAAGCGCTCGCGGGCCAGGAGCCCGAACAGCTCGAGCTCCTTCGGGTTCGAGCTCGGAAAGCCGGCCTCGATCAGGTCGATGCCGAGCTCGTCGAGGCGGTGGGCAACGCGCAGCTTCTCCGCGGCCGACAGCGACATGCCCTCGCCCTGCATGCCGTCGCGCAGGGTCGTGTCGTAGAGCTCGACCTTGGTCATCCGCAGGGGCGGGCTACGTGGCCTTGGTGGGCACCTTCACGACGTCGATCCACTCCGCGTAGCGTGGGTCGCGGCCGTGAAGCGCGTCGTCGAACACGCGCTGGAGCTCCCGCGTGATCGGTCCGGGCTCGCCCGTGCCGACGCTGTGGTCGTCGATTTCCCGCACCGGCACGAGCTCGGCGGCGGTGCCGGACATGAACACCTCATCGGCCAGGTAGAGCTCCGCGCGGGCGAGATCGCGCTCCACGACCTCGATGCCCAGATCACCTGCGATGCGCAGGATCGACTTGCGGTTTATGCCGTCGAGGATTCCCGCCGTCTGTGGCGGGGTGAGGATGCGTCCCTCGCGGACGGCGTAGATGTTCTCGCCCGAGCCCTCGCAGACGAAGCCGTGCGAGTCGAGCAGGATCGCCTCCTCGTACCCGGCCTTGTGAGACTCGATCTTGGCCAGAACGCTGTTCAGATACTGGCCCGAGGCCTTGGCGTGCGGGATCAGGGCGTCGTGAGGGATGCGCCGCCAGCTCGAGACCTTCGCGCGCACGCCGGCCAGCTTGCCCTCCTCGCCGAGGTAGGCGCCCCACGGCCAGACGGCGATCGCGACCTCGACCGGAGCGTCGAGCGGGAACAGCCCCATCTGGCCGTAGCCGCGGAAGACGATCGGCCGGATGTAGCACTCGCGCAGCTCGTTGGCGGCGATCAGCTCGTGGGTCGCCGAGCGGAGCTCCTCGAGCGTGTACGGGATCGGCATGTAGTAGAGCTCAGCGGACTTGAACAGGCGATCGAGGTGATCGTGGTGGCGGAAGATGCCGGGCCCCTGAGGGGTTTCGTATGCCCGGATGCCCTCGAATACCCCGGTGCCGTAGTGCAGACCGTGCGTCAATACGTGGACCTTCGCGTCCTCCCAGGCGACCAGCTCCCCGTTCTGCCAGATCAGGTCCGCTTGTTCCACGTGCTGCTCCTTTACAGGTGATTCAGGACCGCGCGGGTTGCCTCTGCCGTGCTCGCGCCGCCCCCCAGATCCGCCGTGCGCAGGCCTTCCGCCAGCGCTCGGTGAACGGCCGATTCTACCGCCGCGGCTTCGGCCTCCTTGCCGAGTCCGTGACGCAACATGAGCGCCGCGGACAGGAACATGGCCAGCGGATTCGCCGCCCCGCTGCCTGCGATGTCGGGCGCGGAGCCATGGACGGGCTCGAACAGCCCCGGACCGCCAGCGCCCAGTGAGGCGCTTGGCAGCATCCCGATCGATCCGGTGAGCATCGCGGCTTCGTCGGAGAGGATGTCGCCGAACATGTTCTCGGTCAGGATCACGTCGAAGTGGCGGGGGGCCGCGATCAGCTTCATCGCCGCGTTATCGACGAGCGTGTGCTCGAGCTCGATGTTCGGGAACTCCCGGCCGTGCACCTCGCGGACCACCTCGCGCCAAAGGCGGCTGGTCTCGAGCACGTTGGCCTTGTCGACGCTCGTCACGCGCGAGCGGGCGGACTGAAATCCGACCCGGGCGATGCGCTCGATCTCGGCGCGGGTGTAGACGCAGGCGTCCGATGCCGAGTCCGCAGTACGGGTCTTCTCGCCGAAGTAGATGCCGCCGGTGAGCTCTCGTACGACGAGGAAGTCGGTGCCCTCGATCAGCTCGCGCTTCAGCGGGCTCGCGTCGTACAGCGCCGGGATCGGCTTCACCGGCCGCAGGTTGGCGAACAGCCCGAGCCCCTTGCGCAATCCGAGCAGGCCCTGCTCGGGGCGCGGCTTGGATGGATCGGTGGTGTCCCATTTCGGACCCCCCACCGCCGCCAGCAGCACAGCGTCGGCCTTCCGGCAGGCCTCGAGGGTCTCGTCGGTGAGCGCGGTCCCGTGAGCGTCGATCGAGGCCCCGCCGAACGGGTGCTCCTCGTAGTCGAGCTCGACGACGGCGTCCAGGACCTCGCGCGCGGGGGCGAGAATCTCCGGTCCGATGCCGTCGCCGGGGAGGAGGACGATGCGTGCCGCCATGGCGGCTGACGGTATCCGAATCGTCCCGCCTGACGGCGCCCGCCTCAGTTGCCGTGGGAGCGCGAGCCGGCCGGCGCCTCGCCGGTGCGCTGGCCGCTCCCCGAGCCGTCGCCGGCGTGCTGGCCCGAGCCGGAGCGATCGCCGTGTTTCGCGCCGCGTCCGGCCCCGGAGCGCTGAGAGTCAGAGCCCGCGGAGCGATGCGACCCATCGGAGCCGTGGGAAGCGTGGGAGTGGCCTAAGGCTCGTCCCCGGGCCGCGGAAGGTTGGCCTGTGCCCGAGCCGGCCCCACCCGCTCCGGCACTCGACGCGGCCGGATTTCCAGCGCTGCTCGGGGCGCTCCTCGCGCCGGCGGACCTGGCCCGGGTCGTGTTCGGCGCCGTCCCAGCGCCCGGCGCCTCGCGCAGGTGCCGGGCATGATGCGAGGCGTGCGTGTGGGAGGCGTCCCGCCGGGATCCAGCCGGCAGCGTGTTCGCTGCGGACCGCGGCCGAGTCGTCAGGCTCACCGACCGCCCCGCGGGCCGGCCCGCCACCCGGGCGGGAGTCACAGCCGAGGTCCGATGAGAGTGGACGCGCGCGGTGCGGATCGCCGGGACGGCCAGGGCCACGGCGGCCGCCGCGCTGCTGCTCACCGCCCCCGCGAGCACGATCCGCGTGACCGAAGCCGTCGCCGTGCCCACCCCGCCACCCAGCAGCGCAGCGATGCGCTGGGCCGCGGTCGTACCGCTCACCCAGATCGCAAGCGGACGCGAGCCCGTGTAGTAGCGC
>Ga0070735_10003340_pt1 | contig 14123 bp, 19 predicted proteins | sample Coa_R1_FD_66443 | JGI IMG/M metagenome (GOLD analysis project Ga0070735, IMG submission 66443) | Surface soil microbial communities from Centralia Pennsylvania, which are recovering from an underground coalmine fire - Coalmine... | ecosystem: Environmental > Terrestrial > Soil > Unclassified ...
GCAGCGCGTCGGGCTGGCCGTCGGGGCCGGCGATCTCTTCGAGAATCTGCTCACGAACGGGACGATCGCCGTACGCATAGCCGCGCGGGAGATCGAGTCCCTGCGAGACGCGCTGCTCGAGCGATCGGAACCGCTCGGCGGCGCGCGCTTCCGCATCCGACGCGCTCGTTTCGGACCACCCCCACGCGAAGAGGCGCAGCTCACGCCCGTCCGGGCGGGCGATATCACCCTCCCGACGAATCCAGAACTTCGGAATCTTCATGAACGGCCTTGATGCCGCCGTTCAGTCGCGAAATCCGAGCAGCCGTTCGACGGTGAGCTGATCGAGCCGCTCGTACGGTAATCCGCGCGCGCCGAGCGGTGTGCGGTCGATCTGCCGTCCTTTCAACTGTCCTGCGGCCGCTTTCCCATAGCCCTGCGCGGCCACGTCCGGTTCGCCCCCGCTCGCGATGTCGGCAAGCAGCGCGCGGATCTGCGGATCGTCGTTCCACTCTCGCGCGCGGGCCTTCAGCGCCAGATACGTCCGCATGCACCCCCGCGCGAATGCCTTCACGCCTTCGAGGTCCTCGGTACGATAGGCGTGCGCGTCGAAGTGGCGGCTGCCCGCATAGCCGACATCCTCGAGAAACTTCACAACGAAGAACGCCTGCTTGAGGCTGTGCGATCCGAACCGGAAGTCCTGATCGAAGCGCCCGAAGGCCTGGTCGTTGAGATCGATGTGAAACAGCTTGCCCGCGTCCCACGCCTGCGCGATGGCGTGGAGCACGTTGAGTCCCGCCATATGCTCGTGCGCGATCTCCGGATTGACCCCGACCATCTCGGGATGCGCGAGGGTGGCGATGAAGCCCAGCATCGCGCCGGTCGTCGGCAGATAGATGTCGCCCCGCGGCTCGTTGGGCTTCGCCTCGAGCGCGAAGACGAGGTCGTACCGCTGATCGCGGACGTACTCGGTCAGAAAATTGATGGCGTCGCGGAAGCGTTTCAGCGCGTCGAGCGGACTACGGCACGCGTCGGTCTCCGTCCCCTCCCGTCCGCCCCAGAACACGTACACTTTCGCGCCCAGCTCGACGCCAAGATCGATCGCGCGCATGGTCTTTTGAAGCGCGTAGTTGCGCACGCGCGCGTCGTTGGCGGTGAACGCGCCGTCCTTGAACGCCGGATCCGTGAATAGGTTCGTCGTCGCCATCGGCACGACGAGACCCGTGCTCGAGAGCGCCCGCTTGAAGTCGCGGACAATCGTGTCCCGTTCGGACGGTGTGGCATCGATCGGCACGAGGTCGTTGTCGTGCAGGTTCACGCCCATCGCACCAACCTCGGCGAGCATGTGCACGATGTCGACAGGGCTCGGACGCGGGCGGACGGGCTCGCCAAACGGATCGCGGCCGGGATTGCCGACGGTCCACAACCCGAAGGTGAATTTGTGTTCAGGACGCGGTGTAAGCGAATCAGTCATGGAACGGTTACTTCGGAACGACGCCATTCGGCGTCAGATGATCGACCGCGCGCGGGAGAATCTGCGACAGGTGCTCGGCGAGTGCCTGTTGCGACAGACCAGATTTCTCGGACAGCTGCTGCAGCAGATCGGGTCCGATCACGCGCTGAATGTCCGACGTGGAGATCGGATCGTTGGGTCCGGTGCCCACCCACGAGCGCACGGTCTGGCCGAGGCCGTTGCTCTCGAATTGGTTGACGATCCCCTGCACGCCGCCGTGCTGCTCCAGAATGCCGCTGACGACCGACACCATGCCGGCGCCCACGATCCCTCCCAATACGCCGTCGAAGAGTCCCATCTGAACGTCCTTTCCGCCTTGCACTACGCAGCGGCGCACATCATCGCCGTAATCGAAGACGACCGCAACCGGCAACCTAAGGTAGCTCCGGCGTCTGTCAACGGTCGACGCCCGTAGAACGGCCAGGACGCGTCTGACCGTGGACACGGTTCCTTCGTCTCGTCCGCGACCGCGCACGGCGGCGCGGAGCCGTCTATACTGTGCCTTCACGCATCAGCTCGGAGGCGATCGTGAAAGAGTGGCTCGCGCTCGCCGGCACGCCGCACATCGTCTACCGCGCGCTGAAGTATGCGGCGGGCGTGGGAACCGTGCTGATCCTGATTAACCATGGCGACGCGCTGCTGCGCGGCGATCTCTCGGCCATCCGCATCTTCCGGATGGTGCTGACCGTCATCGTCCCCTATTGCGTGTCGACCGCGTCGTCCGTCGGAGCGATCCTCGAGCAGAATAAAGCGGAGGCGCGCAATTAGAGGCGCGCCTTCCATGACGACCTCGTCGATGACGACGAGAACCACGAATTCGAGCGGGAGGGTTCACCGCCGCTTGGATGGAGCGCTGACGAGCGTGCGCCGCGGTTGGTTGTGACGATCAGGTATACTTGGGGTTTCTGCCTGCTCGTTGGGAGGTCGTTCAACGGTAGGACACGTGGCTCTGGACCACGTTATCGGGGTTCGAATCCCTGCCTCCCAGCCACGTAAGCCTCTCCACAATAAAGATGTGCGGCATTTCAGGATCGAGCGGAAGCTGGCGCGTCTTCGACCACGTTATCGGGTTCGACTTTGTCCGGCGATAACCCATTTACAGTCAAACGCTTAGAAGAGCCTCGACCATTCGGCCTCGGGTCTCGCTGACACAAATAGGACGTTTGGGCGCGAGAACACGCGTTCGTGAGATGGGGCCCGGCTTGGTGGTTATTACAAACTATGTAATAATTGCTGGGAGAACTGACGATGTCCGGGCAGCAGGTTAAGGCCGCGCGCAAAGGCTTAGGGTTGACGCAGCAACAGGCCGCTCGTCGGTGGCGAATGTCGCAGCCGTATCTCTCGCTCGTGGAGAACGATCGGCGCCGTGTGCCGGTGCGGGTGGTCCGTATGCTCGCGCGGAACGATCCCAGCGCAACGACGGCGCTGCCCCATGACGCGACCGTGGATGCCGATCTGCCGCGGGCGCTTGGCAGCCTTGGGTACGGCGGCTTCGGGTATCTGGCGGATCCGCGGGCTGTGACGAATCCAGCGGCCGTGCTCCTCGCCGCCCTGCGCCGCACGTACGTGCCGGCGCGCGTCACGGAGGCGTTGCCATGGCTCGTGGCGCGGTTCGCCGATCTTGAGTGGGACTGGTTGGTGAACGAAGCGAAGCGATGGAACGTGCAGAACCGCCTGGGGTATCTGGTATCGCTCGCGATGGACGTCGCGCGCCGGCAGGGCGATACGGTGACGGTGTCGCGCCTCGAAAGCGTCGAGCAGCACTTGGAAGCCGCACGCCTCGCCAAAGAAGACACCTTGGGGCGGGTGCTGACCGAAGCGGAACGGCGGTATCTGCGGGAGTATCGCCCGGCTGGTGCGGCGCATTGGAACCTGTTGACGAGTCTTGGCGCCGACAATCTCCGCTATGGCGACTGACACGGTTCCCAAACCCTGGGGTTCGCTGCTCGCCGACGTCGATGCCCTTGCGTCGCAGCCGATCGACATGCACTGCATCGGCGGCTTCGCCGTGACACTGCATTACAGCCTGATGCGGCCGACGGGCGACATCGCCGTCTGGCACGTGATCCCGCCCGACGCCGCGGGATGGCTGACGAAGATCGCCGGCGAAGGCACCGACCTTCACCGCAAACATCGCGTGCACGTGCAGGTCAGTCCCGTCGCCACGGTCCCCGAGGATTACGAACGCCGCCTCGTCGAAGTGCATCCGGGCGCACTTGAGAAGCTGCGCATCTTCGTCCTCGATCCCTACGATCTCGCCTTGAGTAAGCTGTCACGCAATGCAGACGTCGACGTGGAAGACGTCAAGCACCTCGCCCGAGGCCTGAATCTCGACCTGGAGATCCTTGCCGATCGCTATCATCGAGAGCTGCGGCCGTTTCTGACCGGACCGGTCTCCAGGCACGACCTGACGCTCAAGCTATGGATAGAAGCGATCACCGAAGAGCGCGACGCTCGCGGCATCTAGTTCCCGCCGCGCCGTCGCCTGCGCGCTCGATTCCTCGCGGGCTACCGCACCTCATGGTGGACGAGACTGTTATCTCGGATCGCGTGGTGTTTGAGATCGAGGGCTTTGGACAAGCTCTGGTCCTTTACGCAGCCGCCTCGAAATCCCGCTCGCGCATATCATCGAGGTCGAGGCGAACACCGAGCAAGTGAATCAATGGTGGCACGGGTTGAAGGTGGCAAGCACCGACGCGCCCGGTCTATTCGCGGCAGGGACGCCGGTGCGCCCGCCGCCGGCGCGCGACAAATGCAACTTTCGTCGCCCACCCCGCTGGCCGAGACGGAAAACCTGGACGTGTACCGGCCGCGGCGGAGTCGAGATCGTCCGTGTAGCGTTTGAGCCGCAGCAGCGAGCGGACTCGCGCTGCAGCTCTTCGACGTCGAACGGTTTGACCAGAAAATCTCACGCGTTGATGCCCCCGATCCGATGGTCACGCGCTTGTAGGCCCGCGACCATAACTACGGGGATAAGGCGCGTTTCCGGAGTCTGCTTGACTCTGCGGCATACCTCGAACCCGTCAAGACCGGGCAACTGGACATCCAAGAGAATGATGTCAGCTGTTCTATACAGGACAGACTTGCCCCGTTCACATCTATTAGCCTGACGCATATTCTCGGCGGCCCTTGTTAAACCGGGGGCGCTCCTATAGGGGGTACCTGTCATGCCGTCGGACACATCCACCGAACCATCCCCACTCTTCCCCGCCCGCATGGCCGGCGCGTTGTGGCTGACCGTCATCCTTGTGAGCATCGTAGCCGTCATCGGCGGGATCTCCCTTGACTTGCACGGCGACCCGGGAACGATGGCTGCGAATGCTCTGGCGTCGGCGTCAAAGATTCGTGTCGCCTTCGTCCTCTTTTTCTTTGGCAAGATCTGCTATCTGGGCGTCACAGTCCTCCTCTACGAGCTCCTCAAGCCGGTCAACAAGAGCGTCGCCCTGTTCGGGGCGTTTTGCGGTCTTGCCGGCCTCCTGAGCGGGGGCGCCGCCCACTTCAACCTTCTTACCGCCCTGTCACTGCTCGAAGAGTCGCGACGCGCAACCGAGCCAGTTGCCAGCCAGCTGAAGGGCGCGGCTACGATCCTCCTCGGTACCGCACCCCGATTCGGCGCTGAGGACGTCTGGTTTGGATTTCAGATACTATCCGCCGGCTATCTGATCGCCCGCTCGTATTTCATCCCGCGGGCAATCGGAGTGCTGTTGGTGCTCGGAGGTTCGTCCTTCCTCGTCATCTCGTTCACGAATTTCCTGTCGCCGGCCCTTGCCGACCGGTTGGCACCGCTGCTTCTGCCGATTGTCCTGCTCGGAGAAGGCTCGCTGGCACTGTGGCTGCTTTTTGCAGGCGTGAACGTCGAGCAGTGGCGACTGGCGATAGCCCGCCCGTCCACGATCAATCCGGCGGCACGATGATGACCGAGTTGGATGACATCCAGCGCCGATGGGCTCGAGTAGTGGGTTTCAGCTACGTGTTCGCACTGGCGCCGGCGGTCTTCGCCGAGTTTTACGTGTCGGGTCGGCTCGTCTCCGACGACGCCATCGTGACGGCTCAGAATATCATCGCACACGAACGGATATTTCGACTCGCCATTGCCAGCAACCTGCTGGTTTTTGCAACCGATGTCGTGCTGGTCACTGCACTCTATGTCGTCCTCGAGCGGGTGAATCGGCGACTGGCTCTGCTCGCCACGTTCTTCCGCCTCATCGAAACCGCGATCCTCATCATCGCGGCGCTCAGCGATTTTTACGTGCTGCGTCTTCTCAGCGGGGCGAGCTATCTCACGACCGTAAACTCCGCTGAATTGGCGGCGCTCGCGCGTGCGAGCATCGGGGCGCACGGCTCTGCGTATAACGTCGCTTTAATTCTCTTTGGCTTCGGTTCGTCGGTGTTCTGCTACTTGTGGCTCAGGTCTGGATACATCCCCAAACCGCTGGCGGCGTGGGGCCTCCTCGCCTCGGCCTGGATCGGCATTTGTGCTTTCACCTTCGTCGTTTTCCCCGAGCTCACGAAGGTGGTCACCGTCGGATTCTACGGCGGTCCGATCTTCTTCTTCGAGCTCTCCATTGGTTTGTTGCTTCTCTTCAAGGGCATCCGGCAACGCACGCTAACGAGCGACCCCCGCGAGCAGCAACGCGAAGAGATTCTAAGAGACGCGCCACTATAGCGCTCGAGTTCGAGGGAGCCCGCATTCAGGAGCGCATTAGAGCCGGTCTGGCAGGCGCGAGGCGCAAAGGCAGCGATTCGGCAGCCCAATCGCCCAAGAACATCCTATTGAGGCGGCTCAGCGACGGATCAGAAACGACTCCTAAAGCAGGCTGCCTGTCGAAGGTAATTTTTAGAGCGTCGGGCTCGCCGCTTGCAGTCCTCGGCGGACGGACGAGGTAACGATGTTCGTCAGAGTTCAGCGCACTACAGGCCTCATGGTCCTCGGCATCTGGCTGCTCCTCGTGGGAATCAACGGCCTCATCCCGATTGGGCTCCCGCCATTACTGACAGCGGTGCTGGCTTTGATTGCGGGGGTGTTGATTTTAGCGGGTCGATAGGTTCGGCAACGAGGTGTCCACGGTCCGTCCCGGGTCATGTCGTAGTGCCGATTGAGACTCGTTCGCTGACTTGCACCCCATGACAAGTGGAGCGATCATTTCTGCGCGGGAAGTGGGGTCGGTGTAGCACGGAGATGACCCATGCGTGCACAGGCACAACTTGCAGTGATGTTGCCCGTCTCGCATTCATCACGATGTCAGGGTCCGCCCATCAGATAGGTCCAGGACAACCGGTCGATGCGTCTCCAGTCACGCTTCCCAACGGTTTCACTGCTGATCGCGCCCCGGTTAACTACGGCAAGGCAGGGCTGTCCGTTGGATTATTTCGAGACGGTACAATCGTCTTCAAACTGGGCGGAGCGGGCTTCGTCGATTCTGATGGCGTCGGTCTCGGACTCGTCGGCGCCGTCATCGCGTCACACGTCCTGGGCAGTCTGCTGTATGGCGTGAAGCCGCGAGACCCGCTGACGCTTGCGGGCGACACAATTGTGCTTGTCACCGTTGCGCTGACGGCGGCGTTCATTCCCGCCCGTCGCGGGGCGCGCATGGATCCCATCCTGGCGTTGCGGACGGAATAAGGTTGTAGAGAACGCGACGTTCGATCGGCGGCCGTGCGACGGTAGCCAACGATCGGTAGAAGTGGTCCTGGCCATAGATCGCCAGTGCCTGGCTGTGTCTTTGAAGTACCTGTTCCTTCAGCGGCGGCGGTTTCATGACTGCGGCCGTCTCCCGGTCCAGGAGCTACCCGGAAAGCAGCCCGACTCTGGCGCTCATCGACGCAGCCTGTCACCGGAGTCGCGGGGAGGGGTCTTGCGTTGCATGTCGTGCCAAGTGTCACCACGGTGACCACATTTGATATAATGTAGTCCCAATGAGCACGCGAGAGAAACGGGTCGGTATCCGGGAGCTCAAGTCGACGCTGAGCGAATGCGTTCGCGAGGTCAAGGCCGGCAGGACGATCGTGGTCACGGACCATGGTCAGGCTGTCGCTCGCATCGTCCCTGAGGCACTGTCGCTGCGCGAGCGCGTAGAGGCTCTCAGGAAGGCCGGCGCGGTTGCGTGGAGTGGGCGACGGCTGCGGCAGGCCAGGCCGTCAGGCAAGACCGGCGGTGGGAGAACGATTGCCGATCTCGTCGTCGAAAACCGTGAATGATTGCGTATCTCGATGCAAGCGCGCTCGTGAAGCGGTACGTGGTGGAACGCGGAACGCGAGAAACGGTTGCGCTTGCGGCGACCGCCGAGATGATCGCCACGGCAATCGTCAGCAGGGCTGCAGTGGCAGCGGCACTCGCGAAGGGCGTTCGGATTGGAATCGTGAAGGACGATATCGCGCGGAACGCCCGACGACGGTTCGGGCACGATTGGCCGGACTTCGTCCGTATCCCGGTCACCGAAGCACTTGTGGCGCGCGCCGACGCGCTCGCGTGGGAGCAGGAGCTGCGCGGTTACGACGCCGTTCAACTCGCGTCGGCACTGACCTGGCAGGAGTCCGTCGGCGAGGAGATCGTCCTGGCGACGTTCGATCGGCAGCTATGGGACGCGGCCAAACGAACGGGGCTGCAGGTGTGGCCGGACGCCATCCAGCAGCCTGAGACACGATGAGACAACCTGCGCGTGAACAAACCAGAACGGACCGGAACCCACTGAAGCGATAACGCTGACAACGCGAACAAATCAGAACGGAGTCGCGCGGAACGGAACGCATTCACCGCTCTCTGGACCACGTTATCGGGGTTCGAATCCCTGCCTCCCAGCCACCTATCCTGTTCTACGATTTCAACTTCCGATCGCGCTCGTCCGTCGTCTCCAGTATTTCTCCACACCTCGATGGGACTGTTCGGGACTCGAGCAACCTGATCGTGTCGGTCAACGCTGACGGACTGAGGTGCGCATACCGCTGGGTCATCGTCAGATCCTGATGCCCCACCAGTTCCTGCACCGACCGCATCGCCGCACCTCGCATCACCAAGTGCGAGCAAAACGTGTGACGCAAGATGTGCACCCCAGTAGGCACGTTCGCCCGATGCGCCGCGTAGCGAACCCGCGACCACGCGCCCTGCCGCGTAATCGGTTGCCCATCGTCCGTGCACAGGACGCGTGAACTCCGGAGGTGACGATGCTTCCGAAGAGCCGCCGCCAACCGCTCCGTCATCCCCACGAATCGTCCCCGCCCGTTCTTCGGCGCCGTCAGCTGCCCTCGCCAATCGGAATGGCGAACGTTGATCTGCCGCCGCTCGAGGTCGATGTCGGTCCACTCCAGCGCGACAATCTCGCCGACTCGCATCCCCCCTTCACCGCCCAGCATGGCGATCAAATACGTGCGCAAGTCGATCGAAAGCGCCGCTTCGAGTAGCCGCTCGTACGCGTCGAAGTCATGAAATGCCGCGTCTCGACGCGCAACCGGCAACAGCCGGATCGAACAGGGCAGCTGGTCGATCATCTCCAACTCGACTGCCGTTTTCAGCATGACGCTCAGCACGGCCAGCACGTTGTTCACCGTCTTGGCCGCCCTGTCGGTCAGATGCAGCTTCAACCGCTGCACCTGGGCGTTCGTGATCGCGTCGAGCTTCTGGCTCCCAAGTATTGGGATCAAATGAGTCCGAAGGATCGATTCCTTCGACGCCACGCCGCTCGGTTTGTGCCTGTCCGCCTTGGCGTAGCCCTCCAGAAACTTTGGCGCGAACTCCTCGAGTGTCGGGACCTCCTTCCTTGCTCGCTTAGGACCGTGTTGCAGCAGGTGCCGCTCGCGGTCCTGGCCCCAGCGCAATGCGCCGGATTTCGATGCCACGGGGGCCTTACACCGCTCGCGGTGACGCCTTCCGTCGGGAAGCCGGAACTGAATATCCACTTCCCACCCACCGTTTCGATACGGTCTCGCTTTCACGCTCATCGCCGATTACTCCTTCGGCGATGGCGCGCACTTCTGGTGCAACCAGTGTAACAAGTTGGCCGCCCAACGGTGTGCGAGCGCGCTCATCGCTTGTTGACGTTCGCTGCCGGAACGGTTTTTTGGTCGAGCCAGTCGAGAAGATCGGCTCTGCGAAAGAGGACGCGCCGGCCGATGCGCGTGACGCCGGGCAGTTGGCGACGTTCGACCATGGCATAGATCGCCGGACGGCTGGTCCGCAGCAGCGACGCCGCTTCGTCGACCGTGAGCAGCAATGGCACTGGAGGAGGAGGGCTGAATCCCATGATCGCAACCCTATCGAACGGCGCGGCCCGAGTCGGCGTTTCGTGCGACAGTGTCGCGTCCCCGGCAGTTTGAGCCGCGGTACACCTAAGTAAGAGAGAGCGGCGACCGCGGGTCAGCGTCGGGGCGGTCGCGACAGGGCTATCAACCGTTCGAACTGCTGGCGTTCGGCGGACGTCATCGCGGCGACGCGTCGCTCCACGAGATCGGCGAGCGCCGCCTGGGTCTGTAGCCGCTCGAGCTCCGCCGCGTACAGTTGGCGGGCCCACAGGAAGCCGGCGGCGCTCGCGGTACTGACAGCGAGCGCGAACGCGATCGCGGCACTCCACCGCCAGACCGCGCTCCGCTGGAACGCGCGAGCCTCTCGTTCCCGCCAGCGTTGCACGTCCCGGAGCACATCCTCCGTCTTGGCGAGCCACCGGTGTTCGGCGTCCAGCGTCGCCTTCAGGTCGCCCCCGACGCGAAGGCTCTCGACGCGGGCGGTCAGGTCGGCCATGAGGGCCGCGACGTCAGTCAATCGGACGTGCAGGGCCTCGACCGCGGCTTGCTGCGCCTTGAACGTGTCCAGCGCGTTGGCCATGGCTACCTCTCAGGCGCGCCGTCATCAGGCGCACGGGTGTCCGACGACGAACGGGTGGGTGCGTCGTGAGGTGTCCGTTCGAACGACTGCTGTTCGAGCACCAGGCTCGCGTGGAGTCGCTCCAGCTGGGCGATCTGTTGGTCGACGTCGGCGAGTTGGTTTGGGAGGTCGTCGACGGCCGCGGCGTGCTCGAGGCGATCGCTCGCGCCCTGCCGCTCGAAGATATGGGCCGCCTGGGGTCCGAAGTGCTCGGTCGGCTGACGGTCGACGCCCTGGCGCGCATAGCTGCGATGGTCGACCCGATCGTCGCGCCCGTGCGCGCGGAGCCGGGCGTTGATCACCTCGGCCAGCCGCGCGCGCGCCGCCTCGACCCAGTCGCGGCCGTGGAAGGCCCGGCTCTTGGCCGCGCCGCCGCGGTCCGGATGGGCGCGATTCGCGCGACGGAACCAGCGCGCTCGGTCCCGGACGACCCTGTCGTTCGCGCGTTCGGAGATCATGACGTGCACATGCGGGTTGTGTTCGTGGCCCTCGCGGTCCTCGCCGGCGTGAATGGCGAGCGTGTACGGCAGCTGCTCGCGATCGGTCAGACTGCTGACGAACTCGCGCGCCAGCGCGATCTGCTCCTCGCGCTCGAGGCCGCGCGGCAGGGCGAAATCTCCACCGACGAACAGCCGGCCGTTCGCGCGCTCGTAGAGGTCCGCCGCGTCCCAGTACGCGGGCGGGTCGTCTGCAGCCCACGCCGGCAGATGTCCGGATTCGACGAAGACCGCGCGGTCCAGGTCGGGGTCGTCAAACGGACCTTCGCGGGAGATGTACTGGTAGGCGCTGACGGCGCATGCGCCGGTGGCGCGCGAGCCCGAGCGAAACGACACGTGGAAGCTCCCGGCATCCGGCGCCCGGCGGCCGCCGCGCGGACCCTGCAGATCGAGCTCCGGGTCCCTCATGGCGTGCCCCCTGTCGTCCCGCGGCGCGCAGGGCGTTTCGAAGAAACGCCAAAGTGCGCCTTCCGGGGCGACAGGGCCGCCCCTCCAGGCCTCGGCCGCTGGCGCGGCCGTTCCACTGGCCGACGCGCTTGCGCCCTCATCAGCGTGCCTTCGCAGGTTTGAAGTCGAACGCCGCGCGGTCGTGCGGCCGCGTCAGGCGCGGCTCGAGCCACCCGAGCAATGCGTCGTGATTGCGAAGCATCGGCACGCCCTCGTGCTGCACGGCCGCGAGCACCGCGCCACCGATCAGGATCTTCCGGCGCGTGTCCCGTTTGCGCTCGGCTTGCGTCGCGCGTGCTAGCAGCCGGCTGCGTTCGGCACGTAGACGCGCGAGCATCTCGTTGACGGTACCAATGCGGGCTCGAACCTGTTCCGGTCGATTCATACGATCTCCAGTCGCGATCGCTCCACGCGACGACATTCCGATCTCATTTCGTCGTTCCAACGCACAGCGAGCGCCAAGGCTGCGGACGCCCTGCATGAGCGACGTACGGTCCTCACGGAGGCGTAAGAAAGGGCACGTTGAAACCACTCAAGGCGGACATATCGCATCATCGCTGTCTGAGCGGCGGGCGTCGGCAGCGCGCACGACACTGTCATGTACGCGCCACTCCGCGGAGCGTGTGGGCGATGTCTTCATCAGGAGCGGTCGTCGATGAATTGGATTGGGCGCCGTCGCGTAGCAAGAGACAGCGAGCAAGATGGCCTGGCGGAATGAACGAGGCGAGATCGGCGGCGGCACGCGAGCGAAGGTCAGTGCGAAGACGAGCAACCCGGCGTGAGAGACGGGACAAACAACAGACGTCCCAACCATTGGTGAGGATGCGTCCTGGCCCCAGAACCCGATAAGCATCGCCTGACCAAAGCTTGGGACGAACAGCAAGTGGACGGCCAGCCGTATCGTGATTTGAGACGAAGGACCCGCAGGCTGGTTTCACCCGCTCGCGGCGCCGCCGATTGACTTAAGTGCCGAGACGGCACAAACGCCGCGCCCGATTTGCCAAACAAAACCGACAAGACCCAAAATCACCGACGTCGTTTGGGCCCTCTCTCTTTCGCGTTCTCGAGCTTCCTGGTGTCGGTCGCTGCCGTCATCGTCGGCGCCAAGATGACGACGCGCGACCGAGCTGAACCCACTGGACATCGAGGTCGCGTCCGTCGTCGGCGCGGTCTCGCGGGTCGAAGTCGACCATTTCCGCACCACCTCCGACTTCCGTCGCCACGTGGCGCAGGTTGATCGGATTATGGGAGGCGGTTCCGTCTGTAGCAATTCACGATTGGTGCACGTTGGGATGTGTCGAGCTGAGCCCGTTCGTCTGGGCCGGCCGTCGTGCGGCATCGTCGAGCTCTGCTTGCCGTCGTCAATGCTCTCCGCTGCGCTCCGCCCCCGCGCTCGCGCGGCCTGCGGGCATTGACGGCGCCTCCGCTCAGCTCAGATGCCGCTACCGCCAACGGCCGAGGAGAATGTCGCTGGCGTTGGAGACCAACAACGTTGCGCCGCAGGGCGAACGGGCCGTCGAGCTCTCTACCGATGCCGGAGATGCTAGGAGTGCAGAAGAGTGGTCCTTTGTCTTTTGAGGACCGTTCGTCGAATCGTTCGAGCCGCTCGTGAGGCTTCCTCGTGCTCCCAAAAACGGAGCACCGTCCACCCGGCAGCCTTCAAAACAGCGTCGGTGTCTCTGTCGCGGCGGACGTTGCTGTCAAGCTTGTCGCGCCACCACTCAGCATTCGCCTTTGGCCAGGTTCGGTGCTCAGGACAGCCATGCCAAAAACAGCCGTCGATGAACACGGCCACCTTTGCGGTGACGAACGCCAGGTCAGCTCGTCGGCGTGCCGCAGGAAGTCGCCAATCAACCCGGAATCGGAGGCCCATTGCGTGTACAGCGGAGCGGATGGCCATCTCGCAGGATGTATCGCGGCGTGGAGTGGCCTGCATTCGCCGCCGAACTGCCGCGCTCGATGCCTCAGGTCTCGTCGTCTGGCGGGGGCTCATCCGTGTCAATCGCATCGTCAGCCCACTCGAACTCGGATGCGTTCCGCCTGAGATACGTTTTCTCGATTTCATCGAGAAACTCGGTGGAGTTCAGGATGTTCTTTGGTCTCCCTGTTCGAGGAGGTGCGTTCTCGACGTCGAAGAATTCCATCCTGTCACCACCGCGGTCGTAAAGCCCGATGAAGACGCGCTCGTACCGGGCGATGTCATCCTGAGGAGTATGACGCTGTGCCAGCGGACGCAGATACTTCACCCAACTGCCAAACGAGGACGGATGTCGTGGGCTGGCATCGTCACAGGCATCGTCCGGGAGGAAGACGACGGCGATCATGACGGCGAACGGCTGGCGTTGGTGGTAACCGCTGGCCTCGGTGCGCAACTCTTCGTCGTTGCGCTTCATGTTGTGAATGTATCCGCGCTGCCTCTTTTCCCTGAAGTGAACCGACTTCAATGAGATGCCGAACCCCAAACCGAGCTGCGGAGTGCTGTAGTTGACGTCGAGCTTTTTTGGTCCGCGCACCGACTGGGCCGGGGACTCCACACCGCGCCCCGCCTCATCCGGGAGCACGCCAGGGAACCGCTCACGCAGACCATTTGCGATGCAGATTGCCATTTTATCGGCAAACCGCGTCGCGTAGGTCCGTTTCTCCTCGGACAGCCGGTGCCGGTCGACAGAATTTAGGGCGACGTCCGGCGGACGCGGTGCAGCCGCGTCAAGAACGTCTCTCAGTGTCCGGATCGTTCGTGAAGGTGTGTCGTCTGCCATCAGGCGACAGCAATCGGTCTCTGGATCCGCTGGACGTAGCGCGCCAACGCCGCGCCGAACTCGTCGGGGTAGCG
>Ga0070735_10003341_pt1 | contig 14122 bp, 11 predicted proteins | sample Coa_R1_FD_66443 | JGI IMG/M metagenome (GOLD analysis project Ga0070735, IMG submission 66443) | Surface soil microbial communities from Centralia Pennsylvania, which are recovering from an underground coalmine fire - Coalmine... | ecosystem: Environmental > Terrestrial > Soil > Unclassified ...
GGCAGTGGACGCATCGGTGGCCGCGCATTTCGCGGCGTTCAAAGCTGTGAAGCCAGGCGTGAATGAACGCGAAATCTCCGCTTTGATGCAATACGAATGGGGAAAGCGCGGCTGCGAACGTCCGGCTTATGCGCCCATCGTCGGTTCCGGCTTTTACTCAACCGTGCTTCACTACTCCGACGATTCGAATGTGATGAAGTCAGGGGATGTCGTGGTCATCGACGCCGCCGGCGAATATTCGATGTACGCCTCCGACATCACGCGCACTCTTCCCATCAACGGGCATTTCACCGCCCGCCAGCGTGAGATTTACGACATCGTTCTCGGCGCACAGCACGCCGCGGAAATGGCTTTCATATCGGGCAAATCGACCATGAAGCGCGACGACCCGTATTCACTTTTCAAAGTCGCCTACGACTACATCAACACCCACGGCAAAGATCTGCACGGCGAGCCGCTGGGAAAATATTTTATTCACGGCCTCGGCCATCCGGTTGGGCTGAATGTTCACGACGCTACAGATCACAATGTTCCGCTGGGTCCGGGGCAGGTATTCACAATAGAGCCTGGAATCTACATTCCCGAAGAAAAGCTCGGTGTGCGTATCGAAGACGACTACTACGTGGATGCCGACGGCAAGCTGATCAAACTCAGCGGCGCGCTGCCCTCGAAAGCGGAAGATGTCGAGAAGATGATGGCGGGCCAGTGATGGAACTACGAGATGTACTCCCGAATGTACTCATCCTGCGTGTGCGCCAGCTGCTGCATATCGCCATCAAAAATAATTTTTCCGTCGCGCAGAATTAGAAAACTCATCGGCACATCGCAGTGCTGTCCTTTCGGCAAGGCGACCATGCGGTTGAGCTTGGTGTCGAACTGGTGCGTTGCCATTGTGAACGCATCCTGCAAACGATGCGTCACCAGCAGGGCGCTCGTGTGATTCACGTCGCGCTGCTTCACGATCAGCTCGATGATCGTGTTCGACGTCACGGGATCGAGTCCGCCCGTGGGCGAATCGTAAAGCAGCAGTTCAGGATGCGTAATTAGTGCGCGCGCAATAGCGACGCGTCGTCTCATGCCTCCGGAAAGCTCAGAGGGGTCGAGATCGAGGGTGTGCTCGAGTTCAACGAAACGCAGTACTTCGCGAACTTGGCGATCGATCTCATCGTCATAAACGCCATGTTCCTCCATCAGGCGGAAGGCCACATTTTCCTTCACACTGAGGGAGTCAAACAGCGCGCTTTCCTGGAAGACCATGCCGATCTTTGCGCGCAGCGCGAATAGATCTTCTTCGCGCATGTGCGTGATGTCTTCTCCCAACACGATAATGCGGCCCGAGTCGGGGCGAATTAAACCGAGCGACAGTTTGAGGATGAGGCTCTTGCCTGATCCCGCAACACCAAATATGGCCTTGGTCTCGCCGCGAGGCAAATGAAAAGAGACTCCTCGCAGCACTTCATTCGTGCCAAAAGACATCGCCACATTTTCAAATACGATAGCCGGAGATGAATCGCTCGGTGTGATTACCCCGGCGCAGTCGAGTGGTAGGGTGGGCGCAGACATACGATCAGCGGTACGAAAGAGTGGCCATCAGCAAGCGAGTGACGATCAAATCCACTGCGAGGATCAGAACCGATGCCGCCACCATGGCCTGGGTAGTAGCTCGGCCTACGCCCTGCGTTCCGCCGCGTGCATTCATTCCATAGAAACATCCGACCGTGGCGATGATGAAGCCAAAAATCACAGGCTTGATCAGGCCCATGAAAATGTCCTGAAAAACCAGAATCTGCCACGCGTTCGACCAATACTGCCGCGCGTCCAGGCCAAGCAGCACTTTTGAAATCGCCAGGCCTCCCACCAGTCCCACGAGATCGGAAATGATCGTCAGGAAAAAAAGCATGAACACCGTTGCAACCACTCGCGGCGTAACCAGCTTTTTCATCGGATCGGTGCCAAGCGCGCGCATGGCGTCAATCTGCTCGGTGACGATCATCGACCCCAACTCGCTGGCCATGCCGGAAGAATTTCGCCCCGCAACCATCAAACTCGTAAGCACGGGCCCCAACTCCCGCACCATCGAAGTGGAAACCAGTTGGCCGACGAGAGTAATCGAACCGAAGCGCTCCAGTGTGTTCGAGGTTTGCAGCGCGAGAACGGCTCCGGTGAAAAAACCCGTTAGCACGACAATCGGTAGGGACCCCACGCCGACCGTATCGGCCTGCATCACCATGTCGGCGACATACAGCGGCTTGCGAAACAGGTTTCCCAGAGCCTGCAGGCAAAACACGATGTAATTCTGAACCGTGAAGACTTTTTCTTTGGCGAGTTCAGTAGGCGAGATCAGTTCCATGCTGGTCTGCAAGCGGGCTACCCCACAGCACGCTTTTCCGAACTATAGCAGAGAACCTGCGCGGAGAGGCAGTGAAGGAATCGAGTCAGTAGAACTCGTTTACCCGCGGGTCTTCTTCTTGATCTCAATATTGAGCCGGCGAATCTTCTGATTGAGCGTGGAAAGCGGAACCTTGAAGCGCTCCGCCGCTTCCGTCTGGTTCCAATTGCACTTCTCCAGCATGTCGCCGATGATTCTCTTTTCCACGTCTTCCACGATCTCGAACAGCGATGCATCGGAAGGCGGTTCACCCAGCATGAGCGCCGAACCCCGGCCAAGAATGTTATCGGGCAAAAGATCCATCGTAATCTCGGGGCCCGATGAAAGCACGACCGCGCGCTCGATCACATTCTCGAGTTCGCGCACGTTACCCGGCCACGCGTATGACATGAGCGGCCTCAAAGCTTCCGGCGTGATCCGCCGCACCGGCCGGTCGTTTTCTTCGGCATATTTTTTCAGGAAGAACTGAACCAGCAGCGGAATATCTTCGCGCCGCTGCCGCAACGGCGGCAACTCTATGGTGATCACATTCAGCCGGTAAAAGAGGTCTTCGCGGAAACGGCCTTCGCGCACCATCTGCCGCAAATCGATATTCGTAGCAGCAATGATGCGGACATCAACTTGAATTTCCTGCACACCGCCCAGATGCATAAAGCGGCGATCCTGCAGCACGCGCAAAATCTTGGCTTGCGTTTCCAGGCTCATGGTCGCGATCTCATCCAGAAACAACGTCCCATGATCGGCCATCTCGAAGAGGCCCTTTTTCGAAGCTATGGCGCTGGTAAAAGCTCCCTTAACGTGCCCGAACAACGTGGACTCGAGTAAATCGGTCGGCATCGACCCGGTGTTGACGGGAACGAACGGCTTCTCCCGGCGCGGAGAATTCAAATGCAGCGCCTTGGCGATGATTTCCTTGCCCGTCCCGCTTTCGCCCTGCAGCAATACCGTCGACCGGCTGTTCGCGACCTGCGCCACCAGGTCGAAAATCTTGAGCATCGGCTCGCTTTTGCCGACGATGTTCTCAAAGTTGTAACGTTCTTTCAGGGCGCGCTTGAGTTGAACGTTCTCTTCTGCCGCGCGGCGCCAGCCCACGGCCGCTCGCACATCGGCGAGAAGTTTTTCGTTGTCCCAGGGCTTCTGGACGAAATTTACCGCCCCGCCCTGCATGGCGCGAACCGCATTCTCCACCGTGCCGAACGCGGTGATCATGATGACCGGCAGGTTCGTTTCATGCGCCCGAATCTCGCCAAGAATCTCCATTCCATTTCGGCCGGGCAGGGTGAGATCCAGCAGGATCAAATCGAACGGATGTTCGCCAATCCGCTGCAAACCCGTCTCTCCGCTGGGTGCAGTCTCTACCGCGAATCCTTCCAACTCCAGCAGGGTCTGCAGAGATTCACGAATTTCCGCTTCATCGTCGATGATGAGAACCGCGCCGGCCATACCGGCACTCCCATTCAAACCCGATCGTGGAATCACTACTGCTTCTGACATATTCCAACCTCTGGTCCTTGCTTAACATCGCCCTCCGCTGAGCTAGGCATGAATCGCCTTCCTGCTAAGCGGAAAATCCAAGATGAAAGTGGTTCCAGTACCCAAATGGCTTTCGACTCGAATCTTGCCGGAATGTTCCTGGATAATGCCGTACGTCACCGAAAGTCCAAGCCCGGTTCCGCGCGGCTGGCCTTCGCGCGGTGAGGTCTTCGTCGTAAAAAACGGGTCGTAAATCCGCTGAATGTGCTCGGGGGCGATGCCGGAGCCCGTATCGGAAATTGACACGCTCACGCTCTCGCCATTCGCCGTGGCCACGCGCAGCTTGCCGCCTCTGGGCATGGCATCCTTCGCATTCAGGAACAAATTCAAAAAAACCTGCTGCAATCTGCCGGCGTTGCCTTGAATGGTCTGAAGTTTGGGTGCCATGGCATTTTCGACTTCAACTTTCGCAATCTTGAACTGATGTTCCAGCAGCGCCAGCGTCTCGGCAATCACTTTGTTCACATCGATGTCGGTAATTTCCGTCCCGCTGGTGCGCGAGAAATTCAAAAGATTGTTCACAATCTCAGATGCGCGGAACGTCTGTCGCGTGATTTTCTCCAGCAGCCCCGACTTCTGCGGATCGCCCTGCAACTGCTTCGAAAGCATCTGCGTGTAAGAAGAAATCACCGCCAGAGGCGTGTTGACTTCATGAGCTACGCCCGCCGCCAGCAGGCCAATGGACGAAAGCTTATCCGCCTGCGAGAGCTGAGCTTCGAGTTCGACCCGGTCCGTGATGTCATCCACGATCAGCAACCGGCCAATCACCTCAAATTTCCGCGTCACCAGCGGGGCGAGAGCCACATTTACCGTGCGGGTTTCACCTGCGGGGGTTTTCAGGCGGAACTTATACAGATTGCGAATGCCCGGTTCCTGCCGGATGCGGTTGAACTCCTCGACGAATTCCTGCGGGAAAACTGTCTTCAGCGGCTGCGTCAGCGCCTGCCAGCGCGGCAGTGCGTACATCACTTCCATCTGCGCATTCCAGCTCTCGATGCGGTCTTCCATATCGAGAGCCATCACGCCCACGTTGATCGATTCAACGATGTTTTCGTTGAAATCCTTGAGCCGCTCGTACTCCGCCGCTTTCTTCTGCAAGGACGCGTAGAGCTGTCCATTCTGAATGGCAATTCCCAGATAGCCGCCCAGAGTTTCCAGTAGCTCTATGTCTTCGCTTGAGAGGAAGTCGCCTTGCATGGTTTTTCCCAGGCCGAGCACCGCAACCGTTTTCTGTTGCGCATGGCATGGAATGTAGTAATTCAAATCCAATCGCGCGATCGTCCGTTGCGCTTCCGGAGTTTCGCGCGGAACCTGGTGCGTATTCTCGAAGAAAAGATGTCCTGCCATCTGGGGCCGCGGCGCTTCAAGAAAAGACAGATTGAGATCCCCCGTGGTTAGTAAACCAGCGGACTTTGCCAGCGCGAACCGCCCTGCTTCATCGCCGGCCAAAAATAGCGCAACGCGGTCAACGGCCAACGTTCGCGACAGCCGGTCGATCAGGGAAGCGAGCATGGCGTTCAGATTCGTCTCCGAGTTCAGCTCGCGCCCAAATTCGAGCAGCGTCCGGCGATAGTCGTAACGTGTCCGATAGAAAAACTGGTCGACTCGGTCCTGAATCCATTTGCGGACAGGATCAAACAGCAGCGCCGTGACCACCACGGCAAGAATCAATCCCACCGGCCCGCTGCTGGGCTGCCGCATGTGGACCAGTTCCGCGACTCCCGCGACCAGGCCGAAATACATTCCCACCACAATGGCTGCAGCCAGCGTATAGACCACGCCGCGCTTGAAGATCAGATCCACATCCATCAGCCGGTAACGGAAAATGGCATAGCCGAACGTGAGCGGCAGAAGCGCCAGCGACAAGGCAGAAATCTTCATGGCCGGCCCGGGCAGGGATCCCATGAGGTAAGGAATCACATACAGTAGCGAATACGGGACGATCGCGAGAATCGTGCCTCGGGTGACCCACTTCAATTGCTGGCGCAGAACCGTCGTGCTGGCGCGGCGGGAGCTGTACCACAGCACCCCCGCGGCGGCCAGAAACAAGGCCGAACCGTACGACATCTCCAATCTATCCAGGTTCCAGCGAAGCCGCTCACTGGCCTGGAACCAGCGCATCGCACCCACATGAATCGCCAGCAGGATCGCTCCTGGAACATAAACCAGACTCAGCAGCCACGGATGCTTGCGCACGAACTGCCGCTTTTCCGGGAACGTCAGGACGAAATGCAAGAACAGTGCCGGCTGCAGCACTCCCGCAACGATGTTGCCCCAGTAAATCGTCCAGTCAAAATCATTGAGTTTGCCGGTGTATTTAAACGAATACGCGATAAAGGAAACCAGGCAGAAAATGTAGAAGTGGGTCGACCCAGGCGCCGTCCAGCGGCGCAGCAGAACATAAAGGCCGATACCCAAATAAATGAGTGCAATCAGCCGCAGCCAGTTATTTAGCGAACGTTCGGCGGGAACCAGAATGACGCTCGACTCGATTGGAACCGACTCACGGAGCAGGGAATACGTGGCTTTCGACCAGACCCCGGTGCGGTACATCTGGCGTTCCAAATCGGAAATGTTGTGAACATCCTGGGCGTCGATCGAAACCAGCTGATCGCCCGCTTTGATGCCGCTGCGTGCTCCGGGGCCGTTCGGATCGAGCCGGTCGGCCGTCAGCCGCCCACCCTTCTCAATCCACCAAACGCCGTCGTCCGGAACGGCGGACTTCATTTCCGAATTGAAGTTGAAACCGGCGAATACCACCGCCGCAACGGTGAGCAAAAACAGCAGAACCGCAACAAATCGAACTTGGCTTTCCCGGTTCATGGACTTCGGCGGACGTCCCGAACCCTTCGCGTGAGGGCTCGGTGCTGGAGACACTCCTCGCCGATCATCTATAAGCACTTTCGCTGCCATGTCGCTTCCGTTTTCGGGAATGCTAAGTGCGGCAAATAAGGTACTTCTGGGATTATAGAGGCGTTTTCAGAAGTTCGGTACGGTTTAATGGAGGTGGGTGTGGAATTTTGTAGCCAAGCTAGAAGATGGACGATTGCCGTCCCTATTCTGTGCCACCGACACCTCATCGCGCGGAAAGGCAAAAAGCGTCCTCTTCCGACCGTTGGCTCCGCCGCCGGGGGACATCAGGCTCTAAACCGTCCCCCTGAAAATGTCATCCGGCGTCATATTCCCTGATCGAGCCCGCAATTCCCCCCTATGAAACGAAAACTCCTCGATGCTCACTACTAGCTAAGCGACCCGATGGGTTCGTACGGATGGGTTCGTAAACACCTCGCCTTCGAGACACCGTTCCTTTCCAGCAGGACGTCTCTCCCGAAATGAGTTGTGCCGAGCCCCACTGAAAATCTCAAGGAGGTTCCAATGGCACCGAAGCTTCAGAAAGAGTACGAAAAGCTCGTCCCTGAAAAGCTCCTCAAGGAAGAAAAGGAGTTCAAGGAAAAGGATTTCAAAGAAATCAAAGAAAAAGACCTCAAGGAAATCAAGGAGGGCAAGGAAAACTACAAAGAAAAAGACAAGGAAAAAGATAAAGAAAAAGAAAAGGACAAGGAAAAGGAAGGCAAGGACATCAAGGACAAGGAAAAGGAAAAGGACAAAGAGAAAGACGCAAAAGAGAACATCAAGGAGATCAAGGATAAGGACTACAAAGAGGTTAAAGAAGCCAAGGAAAAGGATCTCAAAGACTTCAAGGAAATCGAGAAGTTCCTGGAGAACGTTCCACCCGGCTATCCCGTCGAAGGTGGCGGAGTTATCGCGCAACTAGCCCAGAGAGTTGCCAATCTCGAAGCCATTCTGGCCAGCGGCCAGGCGTTCATTCAACCCAAGGAGCGGCCTGCTGTTGGAAAGAAGGCGGCAAAGAAGAAAAGTGCCCAATAAGACTCTACTCATTATCGCGAGCGCCCGGGACGAAATTGCCCGTCGTCTCTCCACCGTGTGGCAGGGATCTGGCGCTCGCCTTTTGCATCCTCGTGATCTTTCCCGGCCGGGCTGGCGGTATCAGCCGGGCCAGATCGAGGCGTCCTCAGCCGTGGCGAGCGGCGAGTTGATTTCTGCGCGTGAGCTGTCCGGAGTTTTCATCCGTCTCGCGAGTGTGTCCGCTGAAGATCTAATCGAAATTGTTCCGGAAGATCGGCCATATGTCGCGCAGGAAATGAACGCATTCCTTGTGGCATGGTTATCCGCTCTTTCTTGCAGAGTGGTCAATCGGCCTGCTGTTGGCTGCCTTTCGGGACCGAATTGGAGACCTGAGCAGTGGATACACGCTGCCGCTCAGGCGGGCGTTCCCGTAGTTCCGATTCGGCGTCGCGTCGGGTTTGATGCTGCCCCGGTTCCTGCAGTACCAGCGGCACCCACCTTCACAGTTACAGTCATTGGAAATAATTGCTTCGGCTCGAACGATCCATTTCTACGAAGGAGTGCACTCCGAATCGCGCATTGCGCGAACGTGGAACTTCTGGCGGTAAATTTTGCCGGAAGCGGCAAGGCCGCTCGTTTCTTTTCGGCTACCCTCTGGCCTGACCCCTCCCTTCCGGATCACGCCAGCGCCTTGCTCGAACACCTTACTGGCGCCCGGTCGCGAATGGAGCTGGCATGATTTTGCTCTGGGGCCTTCCCGGCGATACTCCGCTCTCCTCTGTGGGCGATGTGCTCACTCGCCGCCGGAAGAAATCCTTTTTTCTGGACCAGCATGACAGTCTCGAATGGAGCATCGAACTGGACGTCGATGATTCCATTTCCGGATGCTTGCGCAATGGGCGCCGGCGTCTCGACCTTGCAGACGTGACTGCGGCGTACATTCGGCCGTACGATGCTCGAGAGTTACCCCTCGCGAGCGAACTTCGCGCTCTTACTCACGCGTTGAATCTGGGAGACGCCTTACTCTCCTGGGCCGATATGACTTCCGCGAAAATCGTCAACCGTCCCTGGGCCATGTCGCCGAACAATTCCAAGCCGTACCAGTCTCTTCAAATTCGTTCTCTCGGGTTTTCGATTCCCGAGACTTTGATCACAACCGATCCCGAAGCCGCGCAGGAGTTTTGGGAAAGGCAGGGGACGGTCATTTACAAATCCGTCAGCAGCGTTCGCAGCATCGTGTCCCGGCTTTCACCCGCGCACGCCTTGCGCCTCAAGAGCGTCAGATGGTGCCCAACCCAATTCCAGCAATATATTGCGGGCACCGACTACCGGGTGCATGTAGTTGGGGAACGACTATTTCCCAGCATGATTCAGTCACAGGCCGATGACTACCGTTACGCGGGCCTCAATGGCCGCTCGGCGGAGATCAAAGCTGCTCATTTGCCCAAACATGTCGCGGATCGTTGTCGTCGGCTTGCCGCTGCCATCAGCCTTCCGGTGGCTGGCATAGATTTGCGCGTAACCCCAGCCGGCGAGTGGTATTGCTTTGAGGTGAATCCTTCCCCCGGGTTCAGCTACTACCAGCAGGCTACGGGACAGCCGATCGCGGAAGCCATCGCCGACTTCCTGGCATCGGATTCGTAACGCGAAGCCATAACTGCGAAGCGGAAAAGGCAGGACTGCTCGTACGAGCGTGGAGAAATTATCCGGAGAGATTTAGCGACAATTTCAGGAAACAAGGTTAGCACTCTAACGACTGCGCAAAATCAGCTTCAACGTTCCCGTTTGGCTGACATGGCGGAGATTGTAGCCGGAAAAAGCAGAGCGGTTTCGGGTTTCGTAACAGGCGATAAATAGATCTTGCCAGCACGGCGAAGTTATGTACAATCCCGTCAATTACTCGGGGCTCTGGTTTATTTCTTCGAACAATTGGGAATTTTAGGGGGGAATATGGACTCCCTCATAAGGGTAGCCACGACAATGGCCGTGGTTCTGTTTGGCGGATTCTTCTGCCTGGTGGCATGGAAGATGGCCACTGGCGAAATCAGCCTGAGTTACCTTTTGGATGGAGATGTGCGGGACCCCGAGAGCGCGGGTGAATTCTCCACTCAACCCAGCGCGGGACGAACCCAGGTTTTTGTAACCAGCCTCGTAGTCGCAGGCTACTACCTGCTTCAAGTCATACATAACCCCAGAGAGTTTCCCAAGCTGCCCAACGCCTTAGTGGCGGCGCTTGCTGGAAGCCATGCTCTTTATTTAGGCGGAAAGGCACAAGCGATGCTTTCGGGCCGGATGCGAAATTTCTTCAAATAGGAGAATGCAATGGACAAAGAACAGCGCGGGATATTTCTGTGGATGTTCATCGTCATGGTTTTGGTGACGGTTGTCAGCGCCTTCGTGATCGCGGTGAAAATTCAGGGCGATGCCATGCTGAAACTAAAACTGGCTGTAAGTTATGGGCTGCTGGTGCTGATCTTTCTGTTCGGATTTGTAATTTTGGCGGCGATCGCGAGTGGGTTGATTGATATAAGCCAGATACTCGAGGACGACGCGGGAGGAGCCAGCACTTCGCGGTTTCAATTGCTGATCTTTACCTTTGTTATCGGATTGAGTTTTGTACTGATTGTGGCGTGCGACTGCAAGTTTCCGGATGTGCCCACTAACGTTCTGGCGTTACTCGGGGTGAGCGCCTCCACTTATGCGGTAAGCAAGGGAATACAGGCTGGGTCGGGAAATGGCAGCGACAGTTCCAGCACCACTACCACGACCTCCAGCACCACGACCAAGACTCCATAAAGAGCGAGCAATTGGCTGTAGATGGAAAGTGCCGTGAACCATTGTCTTGAAGGGAGCAGAATATGGCCGCTAGCAAATCGAAGACGGGCCGAACTTTTGCGCGCCACGTTGCGCCGTTTGCGCCATTGGCTTTGGCCCTGGGTATGAACGCCGTGCCGTCGAACAACACGGCCACTCCTGCGGAGAGCCCGAGCGCAGTCGTCAACGGGGAGAATGTTCAAGCGGTGCAGTGCGAGGAAAATATCACAGACTCTCAAGCATGCCACCAGGATTACCCCACTGGCTGCAGTGCGGCTGGCAAATATGACGCGTATCTGAACTATCTTAAGAATCTGCTGCCAGGCACGGATATGGGCGTAAATTACCTCGATCAGACGGCGTTCGATAATCTAAATTCGAACACGCCAGCCGATCTCGGGAAAAATAATAATCACCTCACCTACAAGGATCAGCTAGCTGAAATGGGTGAGGGCAAGCAGTTCGGGATCGTCGGATACCTCTACTACTTTGAGCACACCGGCGCGGAAAGCAGCAACTGCGAGTTGACTGGCCCGGCGCCCGACTACGGGAACGTTGATTTCCACATCGGAATCGGCTTCGACCAGTCGCTCACGAGCGAAGTGAACACCAAGGATCCATCCAAGCCGCCGAAGCAACTGGAGCAGCAGGCGGTAATTGTGGAAATGACGCCACACTATCGCGCGCAGTTTCATTCCAATGACTGGACGCTTGGCAGTTTGAAGCCGGCGCTCGGCCACAAAGTACGCATCATCGGTCAACTGCTGGTGGACAGCGAGCACAACAAACCCGCCGACAACTGCGCTCTGGCGAACAAGACCGCGCGGTGCTGGCGCTATTCGATCTGGGAGCTGCATCCAGTGACGAGCTTCGAATACTGCGCGGACGATTCGTGCACGGAGGCCACGAGCAATTGGATCCCGATTGGCGGAGGTTCAACGGCAAGTGCGGCAGCCGGAAGCTCTGGAGAAACTTCGGATCAGGCGGCGGAGTCCAGCGCACGCCGCCCGCGAAGTTCTACTCGTAGCGCAGAGCCTCGATCGGATCGAGCCTCGCGGCCTTGATGGCAGGCAGCATGCCGCTGATGATACCGACGAAGCTGAGAATGGCGGTCGACCAGATGAGCGTGGCTGTGTTGATGTAGAGATGGATATCGCCCTCGCTGGCGTCGTCGATGAACATGCTCCACAGCGGCATGGAGCCGACCGACCATGAGATCAGATAGGCCAGTACCACGCCCAACAAGCCCCCCAACGCGGTAATCACCAGGGCCTCTGCGAGAAACTGAAAGAGAATGTGCCAGCGGCGCGCGCCCAGGGCTTTCTCCACTCCAATCTCGCGGGTGCGCTGCGTGACCGAGACGAGCATGATGTTCATGAGGCCGACGCCGCCGATGCCGAGCGTGAGCAGGCCGATGAAACCCAGCAGAACCTTGATGCCCACAGTGATGACTGTGAGATCGGCGAGATCTTTTACCGCGTCAAAGACGAAGATGGCCCGTTCGTCTTTTGGATCGAACCCGTGATGGAAGGCCATGGAATTACGCACGGCCTGTGCGATTTTGTTGTGATCGCCCTCGTAGTCCATGAAGATGCCATCGAGGTAGTAAGTGTTTTTCAGGTCGCGCATGGCACTGTAGGGTAGGTAAACGATGGCGTTTATGTCCTCATCGCCGTTGGAGATAGTGTGCCGCAGAATGCCGATCACCTTGTAGGAAATGCCGTCGATGCGAATCTCCTGGCCAATCGCCTCTTGGCCCGAGAAGAGTTTCTTTTTCACGGTTGAGCCGATGACGGCGACGCGGCTGTGAGTGAAGTCGTCGCGCTCGCCGAAGAATGCGCCTTCGCCCAGGTCGAGAGCGCGAATTTTCTCGTAGCTGGAATAAATGCCATGGACGTTGTAGCTGAAGCTGCGCGTGCCGTAGGAAACCTGGCTCTGCTTGTCGACTTCGGGCGAGATGCGGGTGAGCATTGGAACTTCGGCCCGCAGGTAATCGAGATCGTCGCGAGTGAGACGAATCTGCGCCCCAGCCTTCGTGCCGCCGGCCTGGATGGAGGTGCGGCCGGGAAAGATGCCGATCAGATTGCCGCCGAAAGTGCGGAAGGCGACCATCAGCGCACTCTGGAAGCCGGAGCCGTAGGCGAGCAGCAGTACGACGGTCGCGATGCCCCAGGCCATACCGAGCATAGTAAGCAGGGAACGGCGACGGTTGTGCCTGAGCGCGCTGAAAGCTTGTTGGCCGAGATCGCTGAACATAACTATTCCTGCCTTAGGGCTTCGACCGGAGGCAATAAAGCCGCCTTGCGCGCGGGAAAGATGCCGGCGACAATGCCGGCGATGGATAACGATAGGATCGCGACAACCGCCGATGCCGGCACGATGCGTGGAGTGTCGAATCCTTCCGGGGATGGCAGTTGCGCCAGCGCAGTCACAAAAGCGATAGAAATCGCCAGGCCGACTCCGCCGCTAAAGGCGGTAAGGAATGCGCCCTCGACAAAAAATTGGGTGAGAATGTTGCGATGGGTGGCGCCCAGCGCTTTGCGCAGGCCGATCTCGCGCGTGCGCTCGGTGACCGAAACCAGCATGATGTTGATGATACCGATGGCGCCTAATCCGAGCGTCACCAGGCCGACCACTCCGAGGAACCAATCCATGGCGTCGAAGATTTTTCCTACCTTGATCGCGCCATCGATCGTGTCCCAGTCATTGAAGGCATCATCGAGACTGGGGTCGAAGCCGTGCCGCTTGGCGATGATGGCGTGAACCTCATTCTTGGCCTCGACGTGCTGTTCTTTGTTCCAGGGACGGTAATTGATAAAGGAGATTGCATTTTCCGAGTTCTGCTTGGTGATCGGGAAAAGCTCGCGCATGGTCGCGAAGGGAACAAAGATGCGATGGTTGGTGCCGTTCTCGCCGTCTTTGCCAATCTTGGGGATTACGCCGATTACTTTGAAATCCATGTCGTTGAGCAGAATGGTGCTGCCGACGGCGGGTTCGCCCGGAAACATGTTCTTTAGCAGCTCCCATCCGACGATAGCCACGCGGCGATGCTGCGCGTTGTCCTCCTGGTTGAACCAGCGCCCCGGGTCGATGGGAGTGTTGCGAATCTGGCTGTAATCGGGAGTTACGCCGAAGACCTGTCCGTTGGTCGAACCGTAATCGCTGACCGCGCGAATATCGTCTCTTTCCAGCACGGGAGACACGGCGCGCAGAAGATGCGCCTGATCGCGAATCGCGAAGTAGTCACCGTCATTAAAATAATAGGTTTGGCCGGATTGATAGCTGCCTTCGACCGCGGGAATGCGGCCGGGGAAGATGAACATAATGTCCTGGCCAAGTTCGGCCATATTTTTCTGTTGGCCGCTGCGGAAGCCTTCGCCGAGACCAACCAGCAGAAGCAGCGAGCCGACGCCCCATGCAATGCCAAACATGGTGAGAAACGAACGCAGCTTGTGCGCCCACAGCGTGGCCAGCGACTGCCGGACGATATCGATTAGCGCTCGCATAATGTTGTCCCCC
>Ga0070735_10003342_pt1 | contig 14115 bp, 11 predicted proteins | sample Coa_R1_FD_66443 | JGI IMG/M metagenome (GOLD analysis project Ga0070735, IMG submission 66443) | Surface soil microbial communities from Centralia Pennsylvania, which are recovering from an underground coalmine fire - Coalmine... | ecosystem: Environmental > Terrestrial > Soil > Unclassified ...
GATCCTGATGACATCCTTCGCGTTTATTCTCGGCTGCGTGCCGTTGTGGACCGCTTCCGGCGCCGGATCGGTCGCCCGCCAGATCATGGGCACGACGGTGATCGGAGGCATGATGGCTGCCAGCGTGATCGGCATCTTCTTCATCCCGGCGATTTTCTACGTTGTGGAGCGGGTGTCGGGCGCAATGAATAAGGCTCCGGTCGTGGAGCAACCCGAGCCTGCGCCGGTGCAAGGAGACTGATCATGCGGAAGCCGTTTATCCTGCCTGTGATCGCCGCGGCGTTGCTCGCGGGCTGCACCGTGGGGCCGAACTATCAGCGGCCTGCGATTCCAGCGCCGGCCAACTTTCGTGCACCGGAGGGAACGTCGACCGCCGATCCTGCATCGGTTGGCGACCTCAAGTGGTTTGAGGTCTTCAAAGACGAGAGGCTTCAGGAACTGGTCCGGACGGCTCTGGAGCAGAACTACGACTTACGGGATGCGCTTGCGCGGGTCGACGCCGCCAGGGCGCAGCTTGGCATTACGCGGTCCGATCAGTTGCCCGGTGTGGGCGCCGGCGCAGACATCTCAACCGTCCGACTTTCGCGGGATGGACAGACCCCGCTGCCCCTTTCGTTCGTGCGCTCTCAGAATCGTACGTTCGGTGGCGCGACGCTCGGCTTGCTCTCGTACGAGGTCGATATCTGGGGCAAATTGCGTCGTGCAACCGAAGCGGCTCGCGCCAATCTGTTGAGCGCGGAAGAGAACCGCAAGGCGGTGATAACGACGCTGGTCAGCGAGGTCGCAAGCGATTACTTCAGCCTGCGTGCGCTGGATTATCAACTGGAGATATCCCAGCGCACGCTCGCCACCCGCAAGGATTCTCTCGGTCTAATTCAGAATCGGCAGGCCGGGGGCGTCGCGACACTGCTCGACCTGCGCCAAGGCGAGCAACTGGTGTACACCGCGTCTGAAACGATTCCAGCTCTGCAGCAACAAATCGAGCAAACCGAGAATCAGATCAGCCTGCTACTGGGGAAGAATCCTGGTGATGTCGTACGCGGAAAGAGCCTTACGGAACAGGATATGCCCCCGGAGGTGCCCGCCGGCTTGCCTTCGGCGTTGCTGGAACGCCGGCCGGACATTCGCGCGGCGGAACAAAACTTGATCGCGGCCAATGCCGAGATCGGCGTTGCCCGGGCGGCGTACTTTCCGGAGATCAGCCTCTCCGGATTCCTGGGCGGGCAGGGCACGCAGCTATCCAGCCTGTTCGCGGGGCCGAGCGCCGTTTGGAATTTCACTCCCCAAGTGACGCAGCCGATCTATGTCGGCGGACGGCTCAGGTCGGAAGTGAAGCTATCCCAAGCACAGCGAGATAGCGCAATGATCCAATACGAGAAGACGATTCAAACTGCGTTCACTGAAGTCTCCAACGCGCTCATCGCCCACCAGCGAGTCCGCGAAAGCCGCATGCAGCAGGAGTTATTGGTGGCCGCGCTGCAGGATCGGAAGAATCTCGCCTACGTCCGCTATCGGGGCGGCGTGGACACCCTCCTGAATGCGCTGGACTCGGATCGCGATCTGTTCCAGGCTGAGCTGACGCTATCTCAGATCAGACTGAGCGAGCTCGACAGCGTCGTCGAGCTCTACAAGGCGCTCGGCGGCGGCTGGCAGTAAGCGCCTTGCAGCGGGTTGCCGTAACATGACAAAGTGTCCGTACGTCGCGAGACGAATTGTCCCGCGACGGCATATCCCCTAAGGCGACGCGGACCCTACGACTACTTCGCACAACTCTCCGCAGGCGCGGGACTTACGCAATAACTGGAGATTGGCGAGCGACTTGCCCCAACAAGCTGGTCACCGTGCTTACCACTCCGTCGGTATCGTTGTATTCAATTGTCATCTGGGCCGCGCTGGCCGTGCTGGGCGGTTTCCTGCAGATCCGGCTGCGAGGATGGGGCACCCGCCTCTCGGTGCGTTTTTTCGTTGTATTGATCTCGATGGTGGTGTTGAGCTGGCCGGAGACGGCGGTCATCGCCTTCCTGAGCACGCTGGTGGAGAGCGCGGCGTGGACCAAACCTCGTCCCCGCTGGACGGCGACGATATCGTACGGCGCGATCTCGATCCTGGCGACCTCCGCCGCGTACGTCACGTATAATGTTCCGGCTGCCGTTCCTTCTCCCTTGCTGATGGTCATGGCGGCCATCGTGTACTTCTTCGTAAGCAGCATCGCTCTGGCGAAATTCAACGCGAGATTGTGGAGGCGATCCTTCTTTTGGACTTTTCCACATTACATTGCGGGAGGGAGTGCAGCCGGTCTTCTGACGGTCCTCCTCTATAGCCGCGGGGCTGACCGCCACAACGGCTGGCAGATGGCTCTGCTGCTGGTGCCGATGTTGTACTGGATGGTTCACGCCTACAAGCTGTACCTGGAGCGGATCGAACAGGAGCGCCGCGGGATGGAGGAGTTCAGCGCGCTCCATTTCCGCACCATCGAGGCACTGGCAGTGGCCATCGAAGGTCGCGATCCGGAGCGCCGTAAGCATAAGCGGAGTGTGTGGAGTGATGCGCTCGAGATCGGCCGCCAGATGGGCTTGAGCGATTCGGATCTTCTGGCTCTCCGCACGGCGGCGTTGCTGCGCAACGTGGGGAAGCTGGCGGTTCCGGAACACATTCTTTCCAAGCCCGGCCGGCTGACCAAAGCGGAGTTCGACAAAATGAAGATCCACCCGGTGGCCGGCGCTCAGATCGTGGAGCAAGCCGGTCTTCCGTACCCGGTGGCGCCCATCGTGCGGTCCAGCCACGAAAAGTGGGACGGCACGGGATATCCGGCCGGCCTTCGCGGCGAACAGATTCCGCTGGGCGCGCGCATCCTGGCGGCGGTGGATTGTCTGGACGCCCTGGTATCAACGCGCGGGTATCGCGGAGCGTATTCCCTGGAAAGCGCGATCGAACACATGCGAGCGGAGTCCGGGAAAAGTTTCGATCCGAAGGTGGTCGAGATTCTGGCGGCCTATTATCGTGAGATGGAACGCCACAACGATGACGGCATTGCACTATCTGAAGCCGATGCATCGATTTCTCTCGTCCTTTCTCCTATTGCCGCCGCGCGGCAGGAAGTACACAAACTGTTCGCGCTGGCGCAGGATCTGGGTAATTCTCTCAGCCTGGATGAAACCTTCGCCGTACTTTCGCAGCACGTGAAGCAACTGTGCCCGCATGACACGCTGGCGGTGTATATCCGCCGCGAAGATCGTCTGGAAGCGGAGTACGTGACGGGTCTGGATTGCGTGCAGTTGGGATCGGCTGTAGTTTCGTGGGGCGAAGGAATTTGCGGCCGGGCCGCGGCTACGGCGACCGCGCTTTTGAACGAAGATCCCAGCGCTGGCGAGGCCCCCAGCTTGCGATCGGCTTTGGCAATTCCGCTGGAAGGGTTCAGCGGCGTGGCGGGTGTCTTGTGCCTGTACGCGCGCGAGAAAAACGCGTTTACCGAGGATCATCTGCGGGTGCTGTCGGCGGCGGCCACCAAAGTCGCGGTCGCGGTCGAGAATGCTCTCAAGTACCGGCAGGTGGAGCGCTCGGCCGTAACCGATATGCTGACCGAGCTGCCCAACGCGCGATCGCTGTTCCTGCATCTGGACTCCGAACTTTCACGCGCCCAGCGCACGGGCCAGACGATCGCCGTGCTGGTGTGCGATCTGGACGGGTTCAAACAGATCAATGACCGGTTCGGCCACCTGGAGGGCAATCGTGTGCTGCGGGCGGTGGCCCGAGCCCTGCGGCTCCAGTGCCGGGAATACGACACAGTGGCTCGCCTGGGAGGCGACGAGTTCGTGCTGGTCCTGCCGGGGCAAGAGCCCGAATCGGTTGGCGGCAAGGTGGAGCAGTTGATCAGCGCGGTGGCGGAAGCGGGCTATGAAACCGTGCGCGCGGCATGCCTGGGAATCAGCGTGGGCGTGGCGTACTATCCGGGAGACGGGGAGGACGCCGAGGCCCTCCTAGCGGTGGCGGATCAACGTATGTACGCCGAGAAGCAGCGGGGAGAAGCCGCGAGCGGCTCGGACGCTTCGGGAGTGTTGGCTTAGGACGCGAAAATCGTGGCCGCCCTGACTCTCTAGTCGAGGCTGAAAACGATCAGCGTTCCTCCCAAATTCGTGTAGTCGGCGAGCGAGGTGGTCAAACCGACGGCACCCAATCCTTCGGTTCCCTTGGTAAGCCCTTCCGCCAGGCCGATGGCCGCCCAGCCGCCCACGCCCGTTAGAACCGCGATGTACTGTTTCCCCTTGTGCATGTATGTCATCGGATTTCCGATGATGCCCGAGGGTGCCTTGAACTGATACAAAGTCTTTCCGGTGGCTTGATCGGCGGCTCTGAACCAGCCGTCCAACGTGCCATAAAACAAGACTCCGGCATCGGTGGTCAGAGGACCGCTGTAAACCTGGAACATTTCGGGAACTGCCCACTTGGTCTGTCCTGTGACCGAATCAAACGCGATCAGCCGGCCTCGAATGTTGCCATGATCGGCGGGGAACATGCTCAGCGTCGCGCCCACGTAGGGAAACCCACCGCGGTACTTCACGCTGAAAGCCTGGTAGTCCATACAAATGTGATTGGTGCCGACGTAGAACAACTTGGTCTTAGGATCGTAAGACGCCGGCTGATGATTCTTGGCACCCTGTGCGGCGGGGCAGATGTCTTTAACGTTGACGTCTTCCTTGGTCATCTTGTCCGGGTTGAGGACTGGACGACCCGTCTTTAAGTCGATCTCCTTGGCCCAGTTCGTGGTCGAATCGAATTTGTTCGCTCTCAGAAGCTTGCCGTTGCGCCGGTCGAGCAAGTATGCAAAGCCGTTGCGATCGAAATGCGTGAGCGTGGGAATCGTCTGTCCGTCGACGACGCTATCCGTGAGCACGCTCTCGTTGATCCCGTCGTAATCCCAGGCGTCATGAGGCGTCATTTGGTAGGCCCAGGCAGCCACTCCCGTGTCCGGATTGCGAGCCAGCAGGGTGGTGGACCACTTGTTATCGCCCGCCCGCTGCGAGGGATTCCACGTCCCTGGATTTCCGCTCCCGTAGTACACCAGGTTGAGCTGAGGATCGTAGGTGTACCAGCCCCAAGTGGTGCCGCCGCCGAGTTTCCATTCGTCCTGGTTCCAGGTCTTGAGACTCGAATCCTTACCGACGGGCTGTCCGGTGGCGCCATCGATGGTCTTTGCGGGATCGAACAGCATGTCCGCGTCCGGGCCGACGTTATTGGCGCGCCACGCCAGCTTGCCGGTTTTGAGATCAAACGCACTGAGATAGCCGCGGACACCATACTCTCCTCCGGAGATGCCCACGATCACTTTGTCGTGAACCACCAGCGGAGCCATGGTCATGGTCTGGCCGAGTTGCGGATCCCCGTTCGAAGCGGTCCAGACCACCTTACCGGTCTTCGCGTCCAGCGCGTAGACGTGCGTGTCCAACGTGGTCACCAGGATTTTCCCGTCAGCATAGGCGACACCCTTGTTCACCAGATCGCAGCAGGCTACGGAAGGTGAAAACTTGTCTTGTTCGGGAGCGAATTTCCAGACGATCTGGCCCACGCTATCGAGGTTGATCGCGTAGACGAAGTTGGGATAGGAGCTTTCGAAATACATCATGTTGCCCACGACCAGCGGTTGACCCTCCTGGCCGCGGAGCGTCCCCGTGGACATGGTCCAGGCGACATGCAGCTTGTCGGCATTCTTGGTATTGATCTGGGTCAGTTTGCTATGACGGATCCCGCTGTAGCTTCCGAGCGGGAGCACCCACTGATTGGAGTCCTGCGCGTCTTTCTCCAGTGCTTCGTCGGCGCGCGAGATCCCCACGATCGCGCTGCAGACGACGATTCCCAGGCTCAAATATTTCATGCGGTTCATGTCGAGATCTCCTTTACTAATCTTGTTCGGACGCGGGCCGGCCCGAAGGCACCAGATCCAGGCTTCGTCCCTTTACGTACTTGTACACGTCGACCACGTCTTTTTCACTGAGGAACCCGGCCCACGACGGCATACCTTGTTCCTTGCGTCCCGTCATCGCAACCGAGAGAAACTCTGGCTGTTTCATGTTCGCGACGGAACGCCGCAGATCCGGCCCTAACTGGCCGCCTGTCGCGTCGGTTCCATGGCAGCGATAACAGTACGAGTTGTAGAGCTGATAGCCATGGAAGACGTCCTTGGTAACCTTCGGATCCTTGGCGTCGATAAACAGCGGGAAATCCAACGCAACGGTGGTGCCGTCCTTCAGCGCATAAGCGAACGTTTGGACTGTCTGACTAGCTGCGGATGCCGTTTGCGACAAGATCCATTTCGCGATCTCTGCCCGTTGCGCATCCGGCATGTCGGGATGAGACGGCATGCCGCCGCCTCCGTCGCGAATTTTCGCAGCCAGCTTAGCCGGAGCGTCGGCTTGACCCGCGTAGCGTTTTGCGACATCGCTGTAGGCCGGTCCGACGACCTGATGGTCCACGGCGTGGCAGGAAGAGCAATCGCTGGCCTGGATTAGCTTCTGGGCATCCTGTCCCAGCGCGACAAGGCCCAAGGCGACGATACAGAATGCGGCGCCTTTCATCTGTAACTCACCAACACTCCGCTGTCTGTCAATATGGACGTAAATTCCGCCTGGTGCTTCTCAATCACTTCGTCGAGTCTCTTCTTCAGTGCATCGTTGCCCTCGCGGACCCCCATCGACATGGGGAACGAGTACTGCTCCGGGGCTCCTAGAGCCCGCGTATTCGGGACCGTTACCACTTCCAGGTCGGGATATGCTCGAAGGAACGCGCTGATCGCCGGTTGCCAAGTGATCAGGACGTCGATTTTCCCGTCCTTCAGAGCAGTAAGCATGATGGCGGGTGATTCCGTGCCCTCGTCTGACACGTCGAAAGGAACGACGTTACCGGGGGATGTTCCGGTAATCAAGCCGCGCATCTTCAGAGCGTCCTCGGCGGGTGTCTCTCTTTCGAAGCCGATCTTCAGCCGTTTCAGAACCGGCGAATCCATGCTGGTGATGTCGTACCTTTTGCTCTTGGGGAAGACGAACACATACGACGAAATGTAATACGGCCGCGTTGTGAGTTCTTCCCGGCTTCCATAAGGAATACTCATCACGACGTCGCATTTCCTGGCATCCAGCGTGGAGGACAGGAATTGGGTGAATCCGCCGTGGCCCCGATGGCTCGCCCAGGTGTATTGTACGGTTTCACCGAGTGCATTTCCCACCGCGACGGCGATCTTGTTCTCGAATCCTTCGCCAGAGCGATTGGAGTACGGGAGGTAATCCGGGTCCGCACACACCGTGATTGCCCTTACTGGAATCGACAGCGACAGCCCCGTCAGTGCCAAAGGGAGGACGCCCTTGAGTCTCATAGCCTTCCCGTCGAGGCTATGGCTTCGTCGCAGCCAAGTCAAGGGGGGCCCGCAAAGTTGTCCACGACAAAACGAACCCAAGAAGTTCCTGAGTCCAAGGAGCCGATCATTTGTTGTGTGTACGCCTCCTTCCGATGTTCCGTTTCGCACCGGATGCGACGCGGGCTTCAAATCAAGTATTACGGCCTAATGTCCGCGGAAGAGCGGGATGAAGAGTCCAAGTGGCTGAACGAAACGGGAAGAACGCTTTCCTTTGGTTGTTCCGGGCGGATCCGAATCATTTCGCTGACCGGAATGCCAGAGGCCTTAGCGCGAGGTTCCGGGTAAGGGACGGATGAATCGAACGCTATGGGCTCGTTGCCTCGAAGACGTTTCAGGCAATAGAAGCCGTTCATCACCAGACACATCAGGAACGCTCCGAGCCGGAGCCGGCCAATCGATCTCACGACTCGCAGCACCGAGTACTTCAGCGAAAAGGCTTCACGCCAGAGAGCCCGATGTGCCTCGAGTAGCTGCTCCGGCGACATGTCTCGAGGCCGGAACGATACGTTGTACCCGTTGTAGAACTCCCACCCTCGGTCAGGCAGGATTCTTCCTTCTTCCTCCAACCTGCTATAGGCAGGAGTGCCCCGATAGGGCGTCAATACGCTTAAGAACGGAACATCAACGCCGGTCTCGTAGAGTTGCTTGGCCATGGCCGTGATGCTCTCCGGAGTGTCGCCGTCGAAGCCTGCGATGAAACCCGCCATGACACAGATCCCGCGGTCGTGCAGCTCTCGAATTCGTGCTTTATAAGTACTGACCCTGTTCTGCGGTTTATGCGCATCTCGTAATGACTCGGCGCCGAAAGACTCGATGCCGAAAAAAATGCCGATGCAGCCTGACCTCTTCATGAGGTCCAGGAGATCCCTGTCATTGCCGATATCCATGCTCGCCTGGGTTAACCACCATTTCCGAAGGGGAATCATGGCAGCCAGGAGTTCACGGATATACGCGCGTTTTACCGTCAGATTGTCATCCCAGAACCAGACCACCTTGCGCTGCCACCAATGGGGGAACCGGTCATACTGGATGTCCTTGATCACGTCGGCTGCCGGGCGGGTGCGAAAACCGGGGTTGATGCTGGGAACCGTGCAGAACGAGCAGGTGAACGGGCATCCGCGCGTAGCCTGCACCACGCGCGGGATGAAAAAACTGCCCTGAAGAAGGTCGTATCGCGGAGTCCGCAATCCGGCGAGCGGCTGAGCGGTGCCGAGATATCGACTGCGGAGCCTGCCCGTCGACGCGTCCTCAAGGAGTTGAGTCCAGATGGACTCCGCCTCGCCCAGCACGACGCTGTCGACATGCTCCAGCGCCTCATCTGCATTAAAAGTGACATGCGGACCGCCTGCGACGACAGGTTTGCCGCGCTTTCTAAATTCGTGAGCAAGGCGGTAGGCCTCGGGCGCGAATCCGGTGAAGAAGGAGAGTGCGATGAGATCAGCATCGGTACCGAAGTCAACCGGCTGTGCCTGCTGGTGAATCACACGAACCTGGTAGTCAGGAGGCGTCAGGGCTGCCAGATGAATGCCAGTGATCGGCGGAACGAAGTCAGCTTCGTGCCCGTGCCGGTACCGTGGCATGTAAACGACCACGATCTCAACGCAGAAGGGCCTTCTATCCGTGGCAGCATGTCGCGGGGTCGGTTCGGACCGCCGCTTTGAATCCTTGGTTGGATGTCGCATCAGATATACTCTACAACATAAAGTACTCTTCTGCAAATAGTAATCTGGAACTCAATGACGGAGCCGTTGCCCTGCGATTGCGATGTCTGCCGACTTCGGGCGGATCACGGAACGTTCGTCAGCCTGATCGCCGAATCGCAGGTTGCCTTCACGAATAGTTCACAACCTTCTTACAGGCACTTTGCCGTTTCTCTCTCTAAAGAATTGTCAGGTAAGGCCGATGCCGTGACCGGCCTGGTCGCTAGATCAGGCCGGGAGTTCAATCAAAAACAGGAAAAGGACAAAAACTCGAAATGAAGGAAGTTAGTTTGTTGTGCTGACGCTGTGTGCTGGAGCAATCGCTCAGTCGGACACGGTTGTGCGCTGGCGCGGGTGCGGGCCAAAGGCGTTCTATTCCAAGGTTATGATTACTTCTCCCTGAGCGTGTCCTTCTTCCCAATATGTAGCGAGTGCTGCTGCGGGTATCGCAGTTGCTTTTTCAAATGTCATATTCTCCGGCTTCAATAGCTTGACAGACACGTGCGGATATGCTAAATATTTAGCATGATATCGCGCACCGTTGCGATTCCTGCGTTTTTCTACGCATTGGCTGCCATCGGGGCGGGGCAGAGTCCGCAATTCGAAGTGGCTTCGGTGAAGCCGGTGGATAGTTCGAAGCTGGGCAACGCGATTCAGATGAATATCGGCACCGTCCGGCACGAAGAAGTGACATTCGGCAATGCGACTTTGAACGACTGTATCCGGTTCGCGTATGACATGGCTTCCGACGCGCAGATTGCAGGACCGGACTGGATCACGTCCATGCAATTTCTTTATGATGTTGTCGCCAAGGGCAAGCCGGATACGTCGCGCGAGCAGCTTCAGGCCATGATGCAGACACTGTTGGCGGAGCGCTTCAAGCTGGTGACGCATCGGGCGCAGAAGGAGATGTCGTATTTCGCGCTGGTTCCGACGAAAAACGGTCCGAAGATCCAGCCAGTCAAGGATGCACCGGATGGTTTCCGCGGCATCACACGCGGAGGCAACATTAACAGCATCCTGCGGATGCCGGGCCTGGCCTATTTACTTTCCCGCTTCGAGAGAGAGCGGCCGATCATCGATGAAACTGGCCTTCGGGGAATGTACGAAGTCAAGCTGGAGTGGACTCTGCAACAATCGCAAAACTCAGATGCTCCTCCCGGTCCTTCTCTTTTCACGGCGCTCCCCGAGCAGCTCGGGCTCCGATTGGAAGCGCGCAAAGGACTGGTGGACATCCTGGTGGTGGACAGTGCGGAGAAGATTCCAACTGAGAATTAGTTCTCGGCTCGGAGGCGGTCCGCCGGCGCTACCTGGCTGGCTGTCATGAAGACCTACCGAGGCGCGGCCTCGACGATGCTCACCAACGAAGCGGTAGGCACGACGCGAGTGAGCCGGAATCCCGCTTTGTCGAGCAATGCCGCATACTGGGCGTCCGTCCGTTCCTCTCCACCCGGCACGAGCAGCATAACCATGTCGAGCATCTTTCCGGGGTGCGGGGTATCGCCGGACGGGAGCACCATTTCCACCAATAGCAAACGGCAATGGGCGCCCATCGCGCGGCGGCAATGGCCCAGGATGGTGAGGCACTGATCCTCATTCCAATCGTGAATGACGTGCGAAAGGATGTAGGCATCCGCTCCGGCGGGAACGCGGTCGAAGAACGACCCGGTTTCGATTTGGACACGATCGGTCAGGCCACGCTGTGCGATGAAGGCCGGAGCGTCGCGCACGACGTGCGGAAGGTCGAAGAGGATGCCTCGCGGGAAGGGGTTACGGGCGAGGATGGTGGTGAGCAGATTTCCGGTTGATCCCCCGACGTCGGCGATGGTCTTGAAAACCGAGAAGTCGTAGGCCGCCGCGATGGCGGGCGGTTCCATCCCATGGATACCCACCATGGTCTGGTTGAACAGGCTTGCTTCCGTCGGGTGGCCCGCCAGCCAATCGAACAGCGGCATGCCGAGCGAGTGCTGGAACCCGGTCTTTCCGGTCTGGACTGAATAGAGAAGACTGTCCAAGGACCGCGCTATAACATCTCCTCCCATCATCAGAGCGGTTGCGTGGCTGGGCGTTCCAGACTTGAGCACTTCGCCCAGGGGTTGGAGAGCGAAACGATGTGCCGGGTCTTCGGTGAATAGCCCGAGACTCGCCAGGGTCCGCATGATCCGATAAAGGGCGGGTGCGTTGGTGGAGGTGAGCGCCGCCAGTTCTTCCGCGCTCCTTGGCCCATTAGATAAATGATCGGGGAGTTTTAGTGTAGCCGCGAGATGAATGAGGCGCGACACAAACTGGGCCATAACCATTTCGACGATCTGAGCTTCCAACGGTAAGGTATCGGGCCCTACGGCGACTTCAGGCATGAGGACATTGTATCCAAGGCTGATACGCTGGCTGTAATGAAAAGCTACCGGAAAGAATTGTGGTTCGAGGTTCCCACGCGAAGGGCATTTATCAATATCACACCGCAGGTGGAATCCTGCCTTAAGGAAAGCGGCGTCCGTGAAGGACTGGTGCTGGTGAACGCCATGCATATTACGGCGAGCGTGTTCATCAACGACGACGAGCGCGGGTTGCACCAGGACTACGAAAAATGGCTCGAGGCCCTGGCGCCTCACGAACCGACCTCGCAATACCAGCACAACCGCACCGGGGAAGATAACGCCGACGCGCACATGAAGCGGCAGATCATGGGCCGCGAAGTGGTGGTGGCGGTCACCGCGGGCCAGCTCGACTTCGGTCCGTGGGAGCAGATCTTCTATGGCGAGTTCGACGGGCGGCGGCGGAAGCGCGCTCTGGTAAAAATCATAGGAGAATAGCAGGAGGAAGGGGCAGATGCATAAAATCAAGTTGCTTTTCCTTGCAGTAACCGTTTTTTTCCTCGTGATCGTGGCTGTGGCGACGGCAGTGCCTCAGGTGTCATCTGTCTCGCCGACGTTTCAATCCCGAACGAGGCTGGTGCAAGTGGACGTCATCGTCCGGGACAAAAATGGTCCTGTAATGATGCTGAATCAGGATGATTTCACGCTGCTCGATAACGGCCAGCGGCAGAAGATTTCCGTTTTTGCCGTCAAAGGGGCACCGAGCGCACGGCAGGCCGCCGTTCCGCTGCCAGCGGGGACGGTATCGAACCGTGTGACTCGCAACGGGCAGGAGGCGGCCAGTTCGACGGTTCTGCTGATCGACCGGCTCAACACGCCGGTAACCGACCAGCGCTACGCGGATCAGAAGATCGTGAAGTTTCTGGAGAACCGCCGCAGTCAGGATCGGATCGGAATTTACGCGTTCGGGAACGGAGTGCAGGTGGTCCAGGATCTTACGGACGATCCGGATCGGCTGAGCCGCGCGATCAGCAGTCTCAAGCCGCGGGATGCAAATCACCGGACCTTATATACTCCCGGTTCCATGGAGAAGAGCGAACCCGAAATGTCGGGCCGCGCACTGGAGGAGTACACGTTGGTCACAACCGACGATCGAGTGACCGCCACCAAGAAAGCTTTGGAGGCGATCGCCCGTCATCTGGCGCCGGTTTCCGGCCGGAAGAGCCTGATCTGGGTAACGGACAGTTTCCCTCTGCTTATACAGACCGCCCACGAAACCAAGAGTTACTCTCAGGATATGAAGGATGCCGCACGGGCGCTCAACGACGCGAACGTGGCCCTTTACGCCGTGGATGCACGGGGTCTGGTCGTCGGGAACTTCATGAAACCCCGGGAACCCTGGGGCTTCACCATGCCTGGGATCGACACTATGAACACCCTGGCGGGACTTACCGGCGGCCGGGCCTTCTATGCCAATAACGGCTTGGATAGCTTGATCGAAGAATCCGTCGCAGACTCCGACCTTATTTATACGCTGGGTTTTTACCCCTCCCAAGAATCGCAGAACGAAGACTGGCACAAGCTGCAGGTTCTGGTCGATAGGCGAGGTGTCAGCGTGCGCTATCGCGAAGCGTACTTCGCGTCGAAAGTGACTGCAGACGCGGACCGGCATCCAACTCTGGACCAACTGCTTCGCAGCACCTTGGACGCCTCCGAGATCGGGCTGCGCGCGGAGACCAAGCCGGATCAAGCCCATCCGGGTGTATATGACCTGCGCGCCACCGTGGACTTGCATGATTTGCATCTGGAGCATCAGGGCACACGCTGGGTGGGAGGCGTGGAAGTTTCGTTGTACCTGGAAGGTACGCCGTCCGCTTATAAAGTCACCCACAAGATCGTGATTCCCGAGGACCAGCTTGCTTCTGCGCTGGATCAGGGAATCGTTGTCGAGGTCACCATTGGGGCGCCGGGGCCAGCCCGCGATCTTCGCGTAGTGGTGCAGGACGATGCGACTGGGGCCGGGGGATCGGTGAGGGTTCCGCTGGGGAGGAAATAGTCCTAAGAAACAAAACCTCTTGACGCAACGCGTGAGTGGAAGTATGCTCGATTTCGAATCCTGAGTTGCGGGCGATACGGAGGCTCACGTGAAATTCAAAACAGTCGCTGCCTTTGTGGCCAGCGCGGGCTTATTCGCTACAGCACTGTGCGCGCAGACCTTGCCCAACCTGTTTCCGCTACCGGATTCAAGCGGATTGATAGAAACATACAATGTGCATGATGCGCCCATCAGCTTAACGGGCGCGTTTTTCCAGTCCCTCGGCACGAACGGCAGATCCTGCTCCACTTGCCATAGGCCCTCGGACGGGTGGAGCGTGTCGGCCGCTGAGATCCAGTTGCGGTTTCTCTTCACGCAGGGATTGGACCCGATCTTTCGTACCAATGACGGCTCGAACTGCGACCATAACATCGATACTTCGACACTGGACGGGCGCCGTCTTGCCTACAGCCTGCTGTTAAGCAGAGGGCTGATCCGGGTGGCTTTGCCGGTACCGGCTGGAGCCGAATTCACGGTGCAGAGCGCGAACAACCGCTACGGATGCAGCGAGACTTCGACCCTCTCCGTCTACCGGCGCCCACTGCCTTCGACTAATCTGAATGCCCTTAGCACCGTGATGTGGGACGGCCGGGAGTCATC
>Ga0070735_10003343_pt1 | contig 14114 bp, 15 predicted proteins | sample Coa_R1_FD_66443 | JGI IMG/M metagenome (GOLD analysis project Ga0070735, IMG submission 66443) | Surface soil microbial communities from Centralia Pennsylvania, which are recovering from an underground coalmine fire - Coalmine... | ecosystem: Environmental > Terrestrial > Soil > Unclassified ...
AGGACGGCCCAACGTTGTCCGTAGTATCGTTCCAACTGCTCGACGCACTCGTCGGGCAAGTTCGCGATGCGTCCCTGTTCTAGGTCGTCAAGTGCTTCGGGATTTATTCCGGTGCTGCGCGCCACGCGATCGAGCGTCCACCCGTTGGCGCGACGTATATCGTGCATAGCAATCATCGCGTCCTCCGCCATGTCGAGCCAAGTTCGGATCACTTCCGGTGGGATGAGGCTTGGGTGATGCATCTCCATCAGGACAGGCCAAGGAGCAAGGAAGTACTGTTCAAGCGTTTGACGTTGATCGTCGGTGGGCTCCGCCTTACCACGCTCGATCGCGCTAAGCCGCGAAGGATGCATTCGGAGATCGTGCGACGCTTGCGTCAGAGAGAGGTTGCGGATCGTTCGCGCCAACCGCATAAAGATCTGCGGCTCGCCTTTGTTTCTCATATTACCTTACCAGGAAATAAAGAAGCCGCACGTCGGCGGCTCCTTGAAAACTAAGCGACCTCGCACCTGCGAGGTCTACGGGATGTACGACGTTTGTTTGTCGTCACTCTTTAATCGTAACACAAGGTGCTGCATTGTCAACAGGTTTCGATCAACGCGGACCTTTGGTGTACACCCGAAGATCGAACGAGATAAGCGCCTTCTGATTCACTTGTTCTCGTAGGATTTGATTGAGGTGTACACCCGATTTCCGTAAAAGATGTGTGCGTACTAGGTGCTGCGCCCGCTAGGAGTCCCTCTGCATCCGCCTGCAACCCATCCCCCCACCATGCCGAACGCGGCTATTCTACACGCGTCAGCAGGCGCTGGACCTGCGTGGCTGACCAGGGGGAGCCTTTGCGCGTTGCGCGTCCTTCTGAGTTCAATATGTTCGCGATCGCTCGCAGGCTGTTTCCCTTTTGGTGCAGACCGATCGCGAGCGGTAACACGTCCGCATAGAATAGACTTGCGGCCTTTGCTGTCGCCGCCGAGCCACGTCGTCGCGCCTCCATTGTCAGGTTCCGGCAGGCCGGATTTGCACCACCAAGCAGCGTTCCGCGTTCTCGTGCGGCTTTGAGTGCTACGCAGGTACGTTGACTGATTGCGGACGCTTCCTGTTCCGCGACGGCTGCCATGATGTGTAGCATGAACTTGTTCGCCTCTGGCATATCGCAGGCGCGAAAGTCCGCTCCCGCTTCCATGAGGTTGGCTATGAACGCTACGTTACGCGCTAGTCGGTCGATCTTCGCTAGTAACAGTGTTGCCTTAGCCTTTTTCGCGTGCGCTAGGGCTTGACGCAGAACCGGCCGCTCGTTCTTGCGACCTGATTCGACCTCTTGGTACTCCGCGATCAGTTCGCATCCATTTGCTTGACAAAACGTTTGCACGGCTGCCCTCTGCGCGTCAAGACCAAGACCGGAAGCGCCCTGGCGGGTAGTGCTAACGCGAACGTAAGAGACGACCTTCTGCTTCATATACTAACTGTAACACGGCTTGAACGCTCGTTCAAGCCCTGTAACGGCTTATTTACAGGAACCTGTATTGCCCCGATATGCTACCGATATGACACAGAAACCGGCTGCACCGAAGAAGACGACGTCCGACTTTGACCCGACTGTAGCGCGGCGCCTTACGGAGATGTGTCCGCTAAACGGGTCGTTCTGGATAAGTAAGTTGGTCCGCCATCCGTTCGACGAATGAGCCTAGCGTCGATGAGATGCGGTTATGTCTCCTGCACGCGCCTTAGAGATTCAATTATGGACTGCATAAAACTCCACGGCTCTTTATCGTGTCGAATCTCAAGTTGGACTAAGAGGGGTAGCGCGGCGGTAATCCATGCTCGCTTATCTTTTCGGGGTAACGGTGTGTTGCGGAGCCAACCTTCGAGTTCACCTTCTGGTACAAGAAATATGTTCCATCGTCTGAGTTGTTGAAGCAATGCCTCTGCTTCTGCTTTCGCGGCACCGAAGCCAGCCGTTCCTGACTCCTTTATTTGCCGCCAGGGGTCCTTTTCGTAGGCAATTTTTTCGCTCGCCCTACCAAGCCTGTCCAGACGTGCCTCACTATCCGCGATTGATGAAGCATCCTCACGCAGCAGTTCCTCAAGCGCCGCTCGCGCCCGAAGATAGCGGTCGTCGACGGAAGTATCTATTTGCTCTGTAAGGCGCGAACGAGCCTCAAGAATCGAATGCTCATCGGACGCCGGTACGCGATGTGCCCGTAGCAAAGGCAATAGTTCGTCGCGTCGCCTTAAAATGTCGAGATCGACAATAGAGGCTACCGGTATTCCGATTTCCTCATATGCAGCGACAACTCGCGGAACCGTTTGCTTGTTTTGAGCGTGCGTATAGTGTATAGCAGCGTCCGGAGCAAGGCGTCTACCAACTGTTTCGTAAAAGGCGCGGTCAGAGTCGGCTTCGGCTACCACGACGCCCTCGTAGAACAGTCCGTCAATTACTCGTGCAGAGTTGAGGACGGGGTCTCGGGCGATATTACTCAGTTGCTCCTGATTAAGCACTCGCAAGTGGTTCATATTCCCTACGCGGGTCAGTCGGGCGACCGTCGCTGGTCGATTATCTGCGAGAAGGCCGCGAAGCATATCGGTGTTGTGCGTTGACACAATCATTTGGCGATCGCTCGACGCACGAGCAAGGTGCAGGCCCAAACGGTACGCCTGCGGTGGGTGAAGAAAAGCCTCAGGCTCATCGATGAGATAAACCGAACGGCGCAAGGTGTCCACGGCAAGGAGGACCGTGGTAAAACTTCTTAATCCGTCGCCTTGTTCATCGAGAATTGCAAATTTTGGAAATATCGACAACGCATCCCGAGGATCGACCGGAACTTCGTCAATTTCCTTACCGCCAACTCGTAGAACGAAATTCGGCGGCGCGGTGAAATCTAGGCGAACGTGAACGCCGAACGATGGCCATAGGAGTCTATTTAAGTTCGCTTCTCCTTCGGATCTTGCAACGTACAAGGCCTGAAGAAGTGTAACCGGCCTGCCCTGATTGAGACTACCGGACCCCCGTTTCGCGAGTGTGAGGCGCTCCTCTGTTCCGAGCCTTGCAATCAACATTTGCCCGAACACGCGATAGAATTCTCTTTCTCCGCCGGGGCTGAGCGCGTTCTGGAACAACTGATCTATCGCTTTGGGATCCAGCGAAACGTTAAATTGCCATTGCGACAGCGATGAGCCGAGGCCAGCGAAGCCTGCCTGCCCATGTTCGAGGTCTAAGTACGGTTTAACGCTGTAGGAGGATTCAAGTTCCGCACGCGTCGCGGGCCGAATTGTCTCAACGCTTTTCACAACTTGAGTCATGGCCTGATCTTGGGCGGTCAGCAAGCGCTCAATATCCCTTAGCGCACGGCTCTTTCCCGCGCTGTTCGGCCCAACAATTATGGTAAGGTCGTTAACCTCTGTGCGAGTTGAGTCGCTGCAGGTTAGTGCAGAGATCCTGAACATCGTACGGCGAGTTTACCGGAAAAACCGTCGTATCGTCGCGATAAATGTAAGATTGAAGGCCCGCAATCCCATGCAGGAGCGTTTCAATATACTACGGCCGTGGCCATGCCTGATGCTGACTTAATTTAAAGACTTGGGCTGGAGCGGGGTGGACGTGAAGGTCAAGACCCGATGAACGCTGGCCAAACGGCCGGATCGACAAGGCGCTGGGCGATTCATAATGAGGAACTGAAAAGAGGTGCTCTACGTCACAACTAAACCGGCTTCAAAGGTTGCTAGCCGATGCCTTTCTCGTTGCCATCGGTTATGACGAGAGCCGGCACTCTCGTTGTGCGTACTCTTTGTCGGGAGTACGGTTTAGGAGTAGAACGAGAGTACCGTGACGACTCCGATTCGTGAGGGTCTAGCCTTGCACTCCGATGTAAGTTCCATCGTCCTTGTACGAGTGCGGCTTTGTGTACGCGGCTGCTCTCCATAGTTGCGCGATAACCGGATAGAGCGCTTTACGCGGGTCCTCCTTCATATCGTTCACCAGGACTTCGTTGAACAGCGCCGGATCCGCGCCGATTGCCCTGCTGTGCTCAACTAGGTCCAGTTTGAAGGGCACGTATTGATTCGGGAGCACCATTACCGAATCGCGCATTCCGAGCAGTGAGAGATAGACGTAGATAGGGCCCTGCACTTTCAGCGCCTTGTAGAGCGCTTGAACGAAGCCATACGACTTGAAGAGGTTGTTCTCCACGTAGTTCGGCATGAACTCAGGTCCGTCGTTCATGTTGACCACCGAAGTGGTGTCCAAGAATTCCACGGACCCATCGTTGAAGAGTTGAACATAATATGGGAACTCGGACGTTCCTCTACCGTTCATGAATAAGAAGCCGTCCAAGTTGGGACGGTCGGTCATGCCAAGCGAGGTAGTCGTAACCGGAAACACGTTCTGGATAGCGGTGTTGCGTAGCACTGAGTTCGAAGAAAATTCGGCCATATCTATCCCGTCAAACCGTCCGAAGGTCTGCAACGGAATAAAGTGGACAACCACGCTTTTTGTGCGCTCGACGCGCATCGGCATGTCTTCCGGGCGGTTCCGAATTAAATCAATGCGAGCATGTCGGAACGCTCGGATTCGTTCTGGCAGCGATTCTCGACCTAGAATCATGTCACGTAACTCGCCAACCTCCATGATGTACTTGCCGTTTGTGTTTCGTGAATAGAACCGGTGGTTCAACGTGTTCTGGTGCGGCGCAAGATGACTTTCGCCAATCCGAAGGGCGAGAACCGTCTTACCGTCGCCAACCTCAACCTTGTGCATGGCAAAACGCGGAAGCCTCGGGCGGATACCGTCGCGGACGAGGTTCTCAAGACGAGCAATGTTCGACTCCACTTCGGCAGTCGGGATTCCTACGATTTCACCTGCAGTATGTGTCTCTCGGTCTTCCTTGACACCGAAAAGCAAGTCCCCGCCTTCCGCGTTCGCGAATGACGAAACGTCGTTGACGAACTCCTTATGGTCGTCGCCCTTGCTTGGCGGAAGTATCTCTTTGTACTCCCGCCGCTTTGTTTCCGGCGCGACACCAACCAGCGCTTTTAGGTCTTCAGCGTTGACAAGTTCGAGTGCTTTATATTGCATGCGAGTCGTGAATCGCTTTAGTTTCGAGAATATGTTGGTGACATTGGTCACAAAGGTCCACGGAACTCTTGAGGTGCACCGCTTTGTTTGGGGTACGGTTCCAGGCGTTCGCGTTTGTGCCCAGTTCGGTGGAGCGTTTTCCGCATCGTACACAGTCCACGACTTCGCCTCGGTCAATCTTCCCGGATGCAACGTGAGTGTAGTTTTCAACTATCTCTGCGTCAGTCAATCGTTTCACTTCAATTCGTCCTCCGGTGCCGCGTGTACACGAGAACGGCCCTTTGGTCACCTACGAGCAATTTCTCGAACGGTGAAAAGTCCACCTGAACACCGTGTAACACGTCAAGGCTGTGTTCGGGCACACCGAGCATATCAGTCATATACAGGGCCAACCATACGGGCGAGCCTGCGTAACGCTTGACGCGCTTATCCTGCAACGTCTGTACAACCCGACTCGCGAGCGATTCCGGCGCATAAGCGTGGGCGCGGGCTTGGAACCTCGGCAACGTCCAGTAGTTGGCGGGCGCGTACCAGAACCTCGCTTCTATTGTCTCAAGCGCGGTGTACTGCTTCGGAAACGGCGCAAACTCTTTCACGGGCAACGCGGCGAAATCAACGCTTCGCAGAAAGTCCAAGAACTCTCGAAGGATTGCGTCTCGGTCGTATTCCCCGGACGTTGTCATCCACGCTCGGCGTTGAGGTCGTGCCCGTTGAGTTTCGCATCGAGTGCAGAGTCTTCGTCACGCGCTCTTGCTATGCCGACGTTGAGGAACCGTAACACGCCTTCGAACTGAGCCGAAGGCGATTCGATTACTTCGGCAGTTTCAATGTAAACAGTTGTGCCGTCTGCAAGTTCTGCGCGAACGTCCGGGAGTGGGGGCTTCTCGCTAAACAGGTTTGCCTTGTAGTAGCCTGCGGTCACGAGCAGGTAGCCGACAGCGTTGCGTTCGCTGTACGGTTGGGTGAAGCGGGCGTCATGTCTCGGATCGTTCCTGAAGTCGTGCACGACGTTTTGGAGTTCGACGCCTTCGTACATGGTTTGCGCGATGAGTTCCGAGTAGTTCTCGGGCGCAGCGTGGCGGACGACGGCTATGCGGTCGCCTTCGGTGTCCATGTACTCAAAAGGCCGCGTTGGATTCATAATCATACACACCCTCGGTAGCACGGGACTGTGCCATACGCCTGGCGCTTTAGTTTTAGCGAGAAGCGGGGGCGCCCCGTTACCAAGTCCGTTACCAAGTCCGGATTTGGTAACGGTTTGGGAACGGCATACGTCACGACTAGTACCGCGACGTACCGATTAGCCTACAATTCATGCTTAGTTGGGGTTTGCGAATGTGCGTCGGGATGGCGGTAAGTGATTTCAAGACCGCTGCATTAAACCGCTCTGCCACCTCTCCGTGAAATGGGCGCCGCACGGAATTGGTGGTCGGCGGCGGATGTCCCTACTGGACGCGCAGGACGAGTACCGCGATGTCGTCCTGATGCTTGCCTTGAACAACCGCGCGGCGCAGTGCTTTGGCCGGACGCGCGGCGTTGCGCACGGAGTCGTCGAGCAGGGCTGCATAGACCGCCGCTTCGCCGGCCACGTAATCGCGATCCCACTCCATCAGACCGTCGGTGAAGTACACCGCGAGCGATCCGGGTTCGAGCACGAGTGTTCCCGTTTCTTGCGCTGTCCTCGTGAAACGCCGCATTCCGAGCGGCAATCCGCGCGAAACGAACGGATCGACGACTTCGCCTTTCTGGGGAAGCCACAGGAGCGGTCCCGGATGTCCGGCAGAGGCGCACGTGAGCGTACGCGTTTGCAGATCGAAAATGCTCAGCACAGCGGTCGCGTAGCGTTCTTCGGGAAATTCTTCGCTGATCAGATAATCCGCAATGTCGAGCGCGCGCAGGAGTTGCGGTTCGCCGTAGAGCGCAGCGCGCAGCGCATCGCGCAAACTTCGCATCGACGCCGCGGCATCGACGCCGTGTCCGGTGACGTCGCCGACGGAAATGCCGATGCGTCCGTCGGGAAGATTGAACGCGTCGTACCAATCGCCGCCGATGAGCAATTCGGCTTCCGCGGGCTCGTAGTAGGCGTCGAGCGACATGCCGGTGCCGGAAGGAAGCGTACGAGGCAGCGATGCCACCTGCAGGCGCGATGCGACGGCCACCGATTGCGAATACAGTTTCGATTTGGAGATCGCAACGCCGCAACGCCGCCCGAGATCTTCCGCGAAGAGCAGCGCGCGATCGTCGTACCGCTCCTTGCTTTGATTCGTCCGCACGAGCGTTAACGCGCCGAGGATGCCTTGCACTTGTGAAATCACCGGAACGATGATGAGCGAGCGGTACCCGAGTTCGCGCATGAAGGCCGCGTGCTCGGGGCCGGTTGAGGCGTGGGAGATATAGGCTTCGTCGACGTTCGAAACGAGCAGGCTCACGCCGCTTTCGATTACTTCTCGAACGGGATGGCGCGGATACCCCTCGCCGGCATGCAAAAACCGCCCGGCGTGAAGCAGCGTCTCGTCCATGCCGGGCGTGCGGTGTGCGGCGCCGACGAGTTGGACGTCGCCCCCTGTTCCCAGGTCGAGCAGGCAGATGTCCGCCACCGTTTCGACCGCGGCGGCGCAGACGTTCTGAAGCGTTTCGTGGTAGTCAAGCGAGAGCCCCAGAAGTTCGCCGGCGCGCACGAGAAAAAGCAGATACCGCAGGTCGGCGCCATCCGCTTCGTCGTGAGAATACCTGCCGGCGGCAGCCACGGGCTACGGGTCGGCCGGCTGACCGCCGGCCGTAAGCCGACCGGTTACTTGCCTGTAGGCGGAGGTCTGTTTTTCCATGCAGCCGATTGTACCCAGGCTCCACGTCGATATACTTACTAGTAATGAAGACGGAGCGTGCGGCGTTTGAAACGCCGCTGGGAGTTTCGCTCGTCGTAGAATCCGACGGCGATTGCGTCGTTGGCGCTTCGTTTTCGCGTGCGCGGCCGAGCGCGGCGCGCACGGCGAACGATCTGTTGCGCGAAGCGAAAAGACAAGTCGATGCATATTTCCGCCGCCGGCTTTTGCGTTTCGATTTACCGCTGAAGTTCGTAGGAACGCCGTTTCAGCGTGACGTCTGGGCGTTCGTTGCAGGTTTGGAAATGGGGCAGATCATTTCGTATGGAGATCTCGCGCGGGCGATTGGACGGCCGCGCGCGCATCGCGGTGTCGCCGCGGCGATGAGGCGCACGCCAATCGACCTTTTCGTGCCTGCGCATCGCGTCGTCGGATCGGACGGCAGCGTGCGCGGCGCGGGACGCGGATCCATGCGCCGCAAGCTTCTCGCGTTCGAAGGAATTATTTTGCGATGACGATCAGCGCAAGCGCCCAGCCGCCCTCGGTGCGCATGCGCGCCAAGTATCCTTCTTCGGTCTTGCCGTAAATTTGATAGCCCGCACTGAGTGCTTCGCGCACGGATTTGAAGACGACCACGCCGCTCATAACGCGCCGCGCTTATGCTTCGCCGGTCTGTGATTCCCTGCTAAGAGCGGGGATAAATCCACAAAACTTGTGCATACAATGTGGATGGCGTCCTAGTGTACGAACTGGCGCAACTCGAGCAGTGGGCCGCCGCCGTTGTTGCGGTCGGCCGCGGCCCCCGTCAGCGCGTACCGCGCGGAAAAGCCGATCGAGCGCAGTCCCACCAGCCACTGAGTGTTGCCTCGCGTTATCCCGTAAGCGATCTGCGCATCTTCTTCAGCGGCGATTTCCGGTTTGTCGATTTCCGGAGACGGAACGCTGTAAGTGAAATGATCCGCGCCGGTGAGATGCGGCGCCGCGCCGAGATCGATCTCTACGAATCGCGACGCGCTCAGGTACCGCCGGTACATAAGCGCATAACGCGCGCCGGCGAGTCTGGATGCGACGACCTGAGACAGGTTGGGTAGCGGGGTGCGCTGGTTGATGACGGTGCTGCCGAATCCGACCCACCAATTGGCGCTCGGATCGACGGCGAACTGCGCTTCCCCGTTGATGATGCTGAGCTGCGGCGTCGCCTGACCGTAGTAGCTGCTCGGTGCTTGCGGCAGCGACACCGGCGGAATGCCTTCCACGTGCAGGCCGACGCGCTTGCCCTTTAGGCCGAACTGCAGCAACGCGCCGCCCGCGATGCCGCTTTGCTTGCCGGCAATATCCGTGTGCGCACCGGCGGCGATGAAACCTTGGATGCCGACGTAGACATGCGCGCGTGGTGAAGCACCGATGAGCGCGATCGCAAGCGCTAACGCGAGGCTACTGCTTTTGCGCATCCAGCACGACGATTCCGCGAGCGTTCTTGTGTTCCAAGTCACCGAGCGCCGCGAGGGCCGCGCCGATTGGACTGTCGGGCTGCGTTGCTTGCGTGATCGTCATGCCGAAGCGCTCCTTCGCCGCATTGTCGAGCGGACCGCGCAGAAACGCCGGCATCGCCTTGTATTTGTCGAACATGCCCAGGATCGCGCCGAAGCGCTGATTCACGCGCCGCGGATCCATGACGATGACGAGGACGCCGTGGGTATGTCCGCCGGCCTTCCTTATAAACGTTGCGTAGTCCAATCCGTACCGCTGGGCTTGGCTCTGCTCGTACGGATTATTTTGCGGCTCTTCGGCGGTGTATCCCGAAGGCGGTGCGTCGTTCAAACGATCCAGCCACGCGGAAAGTGCACCGAACGCAGCGGGGCTGGACGCGATGACTTCGTGGCCCGTGTACGTCCCATCACCTTGTGAGAACGCCGAATATCCGGAGCTGGTGTCAGCGTGCACGACCTGCGTGAACGATTTCGCCGAGATGAGCGACGCGCCGGGATAGAGCGGAAAATCGAGCGGATTGCGCAGCGTCGCGCGCGCATTCGACTGCGACGCCGGTCCTCCGCCGCTGCACGCAGCGAGAACACCCGCAGCCAGGCAAAGGGCCGCGATGAAGGCTTTCGTCATATGAAGCGACCGTTCGAGGAGAACGAGCGCAAGCCCCGTAAGCCAGATTCGCAAAGGGAGACGCGAGCATGACCTTCGACGAGTTTTGGCCCCGGTATTTGGAGGCGCACCGCGACCCGCGAACGCGTCTTTTTCACGTCGGCGGAACGCTTGCCGGAACGGCTCTCGTTATCGCTGCCGCCGCAGCGCGCAAGCCTTGGCTGATCGTTGCCGGACTTGCCGCGGGTTACGGGCCCGCTTGGTTCTCGCACGCATTCATCGAGCGCAACCGCCCGGAAACGTTTCGCGCGCCGATTGCGTCGCTGCGCGCAGACTTCGTCATGGCGTGGCACGTGCTGCGGGGAACGATCGATCAACAACTGTCCGCCCGGAGAGAGGATTAGTGCAACAACTTTCCTACGGTTCGTATCTTCAGATAGACGAGCTGCTCTCTCTGCAGCGTCCGCTTTCTTCACCGGAGCATCACGACGAGATGCTCTTCATCGTCATCCACCAAGTGTATGAGCTGTGGTTCAAGCAGTTGCTGCACGAGATAAACGCCGTCCTCGGCGCATTGGACCACGACGAATTGCTCCCGATCGCCAAACTCTTCCGGCGGATTCACACGATCCAGCGGCTGCTCGAGCAGCAGATCGACGTGCTCGAAACGATGACGCCGCAAGAGTTCAACGCGTTTCGCGACAACCTCAATCCGGCGAGCGGCTTCCAGTCGATTCAATTTCGTGAGATGGAGTTCGTCTGCGGCGTGCGCCGTACGGAAACCTTGAAGTACATTCAGACGACCGATGCGCAGCGAGCGCGGCTGGAACGACGCTTGCAGGAACCTTCACTCTACGACAAGGTGAAGTTGCTGCTGCGCCGGCGCGGCTTCGCGGTTGAAACGCACGAGCAGCTGCTGGAGACGTATAAAACCATTTACGAAGATCCGCCGGCGCACTATGATTTGTATCTGCTGCTCGAAGACCTCATTGAATTCGACGAACGGTTCCTGCTGTGGCGCGGACGTCACGTGCGCATGGTCGAGCGCATGATCGGCGCAAAAAAGGGCACGGGCGGCTCGCTTGGCGCCGCATATTTGGCGACCACGCTCGAGCATCGTTTCTTTCCGGAACTTTGGGAAGTGCGCACTCTACTTGGAGGATCGTGGTGATGCTTCGACACGCTCAGCATGACAATACTCGCGCGACGCTGCGCGAGCAGTTTCCTATTCTGCAGAATTCGACCTATTTGGTAAGCCATTCCATGGGTGCGGCGCCTCTCGGAGCAAAACGCGCGCTCGAGGACTACTTCGCGCAGTGGGCGGCCGACGGTCCGGAAGCGTGGGAGCAGTGGCTGCCGGCGATTGGCGAAATCGCCGACGGAATCGGACAGATTATCGGTGCACCGCGCGGGTCGATTTTCCTTGGCCCGAACGTCTCGACGATGCAAGCGGCACTCGCGTCGTGTTTGCGGTTCACGCCGCAGCGAAACGAAGTCGTGTACGAAGCGCTGCAATTTCCCTCGCTCACCTATGTCTGGACGGAATGGCAGCGGTACGGCGCGCAGGCGCGCATCGTCCCCTCCGACGACGGCCGCACGGTTGCAACGGAACGCATCATTGCCGCCATCACCGAACGCACCGTTATCGCCGTGCTCTCGCACGCGTATTACGTGTCCGGCGCCCTCGCCGACGTGCGCGCGATTCAAGCACACTGCCGCAAAACCGGAACGCTGCTCTGCGTCGACGCCTACCAAACGACGGGCGTGTATCCATTCGACGTGACGCAATGGGATTTGGACGTCGTAACGGGCGGCAGCCACAAATGGTTGTGCGGCGGTCCGGGGTGCGGATGGATGTACGTCAAGCCCGACCTGCGCGAACAATTCGAGCCGGCCGTGACCGGCTGGATGGCGCATGCGCGTCCGTTTGCCTTCGAACCCGCGCCGATGACGTGGGCGCCGAATATGTATCGCTGGGGCAACGGTACGCCGACGATTCCGGGCTACGTGGTCGCGCGGCCGGGGCACGATCTCATCAAAGAAGTCGGCGTGGCACGCATTCGCGAGCACAACGTGCGTTTGACCACGCTCATCGCACAGCGCGCTATCGAACGCGGCTTTCGCGTCAACACGCCGCTCGATCCGCAGAAGCGTACGGGTTGGATCGCGATCGATTTTCCCGATGCGCAGCGCGTCTATCATGAACTGATCACGCGCCGCGTCTTCATCGACTACCGGCCCGGCTGCGGCTTGCGCGTCAGCCCGCATTTCTACACCAGCGACGACGAGATCGGTGCCTTCTTCGAGGTATTGGAGGAGCTCACATAGCATCGTCGATGATCGTCGATCACCGCAACGTAGGCGCCGCATTCCGGCGCCTTTCGCTTCCTTCTGCGGTGCAAATGCTCGGCGATCAGCTGCTCGGTGTCGTCGACACGATCGCGATCGGCTCGCTCGGCGCGGTAGCGCTTGCAGGCGCAACGGCCGCAACGACGGTCATGCTCGCGCTCAGTTTTTTCATCTTCGGCTTTCTGACCGGTTTGGGCATCATCGCCGCACAGCGCGTCGGAGCGCACGACCTCGAGGGTTTCGCCCGTAGCGTTCGTGCCGGCTTCCTCGTGCCGGTGCTTTGCGCAGTGATCTGCGCCGGACTGAGCATTCCGTTCGCCGGCATGGTGGTCGGCGAAATGATCGGGCATCTGCCCAGCGCTCATGCGAGCGCAATCTATCTCATCGTGCGCTGCTTCTCGATGATCCCAATGGCAATCTCGGGCACGTTGATCGTCGGCTTGGGCGCGGCGGGAAACCGCGCGCTGGGCGTCCTCGTGCTCGCCGTCGTCAATCTCGTGCACATTCCGCTGCTGCTGATCCTTGCATTGGGCATGTTCACGCATCATCCGTACGGCATCGTCGGCGCGGGCGTTTCATCGCTGCTGTCGGAAACGATTGCGGCGCTCTACGCCATCGTGTACGTTTACCGCCGCCCCATCTACCGCGTCTTCGAAACGTTGCGCGTCGACCTGCGCCTTGCATTTGAATGCGCGCGGCTCGGCCTTCCGGAAGCCGTTTTTCTTTTCGCCGTCATCGCGCCGGATTCGTTCATCGTCGCGATGCTCGCACCGCTCGGCGCGATTGCGATATCCGCGTTTCGCGCACTGAACGTCGTTTCGGATCTGACGTTCATCGTGCCGAGCCCGATGCAGCAGGCGGTGCAGACCGTAATCGGTCAGCGGCTGGGCGCGGGAGACGTCGAAGGCGCGCGCTGGTTCTTCGCGCGTTCTCGCCTCGTTTCGTTTCGTATCACGACGCTCACCGGCGTAGTGACCGCGCTGCTCGCATGGCCCCTCGCATATCTCTTCACACTCAATACCGTGGTTGCATCGGCTGCTGCGTGGCCGCTGGCCCTCCAGATGGTCACGCTGCCGATAAAAGGCTGGGCGATGGTTTCCATGTCGCCGATACGCGCATCGGGTGACACGCGCTTCTCGATGGCTGCCGGGCTCATTACCAGCGTGCTCGTGATCCCGCTTTCGTTTCTTTTCATCAAAGTCACGCACATCGGGCTGCTCGGCGTGCCGATTGCATGGGTCGTTGCGTGGCTCGCGCGCCTGCTCCTGACCGTTTGGAAGCTGCGGGGTGAATCATGGACTCGCCGCGGCGTTATCAGCGTGTCATCCTGAGGTATCGAAGGACCCCGAGCTTGTCGAGGGGCAAAGCAGCGCGCGCATCGCTTCGTGGACGCGGCCGTTGCTCGCGAGAATCGACGGGCCGTCCAGTTGGAACGCCGATCCGTCGACGGCACTTACCTTGCCGCCTGCCTCGCGAACGAGCAGCATCCCGGCCGCAGTATCCCATGGCGCGAGTTCGAATTCCCAGAACGCGTCGAAGCGTCCCATCGCGGTGTACGCGAGGTCGAGCGCAGCGGAGCCGTCGCGCCGCACCGCTTGCACTTGCCGCGATGCTTTCGCAAAATACGGCGCGTTGGTTTCGTAATCGTACGGCTTGAACCCGGTGACGAGCATCGACCGCGCGAGCGAATCGATCGATGAAACCCAAATCGGCTCGCCGTTTCGCCGCGCTCCCGCGCCGCGCTGCGCGGTGAAGAGTTCCTGCATGAGCGGCGCGTA
>Ga0070735_10003344_pt1 | contig 14113 bp, 10 predicted proteins | sample Coa_R1_FD_66443 | JGI IMG/M metagenome (GOLD analysis project Ga0070735, IMG submission 66443) | Surface soil microbial communities from Centralia Pennsylvania, which are recovering from an underground coalmine fire - Coalmine... | ecosystem: Environmental > Terrestrial > Soil > Unclassified ...
TGCAGCTGCTTGTGTACACCGCGGTCGGCCTCGGTCCGGTCGGCCAGCAGCGGCCCGAATGGCACACGGTGGCCGGCTTCACCGCCGGTGCGGCGTGGGCGCTGCTGCTCACAGTGCCCGGCTGGCTGCATGCCCCGCACGGAAAGGAAATACGCGACGTCGCCACGGTCTACGACGCGCTCGCGGGGAAGCTGGCGGCGGTCGGCACGCGGGAGTTCACCGCGCGGCGGCAGGACGTAACCGCCGCCCTGAATACCGCTTACGACGAAGTGCTCAGCGCCCGCGCCAGGATAAGCGGCCGCAACCTAGACATGATGCGCCTGGTCGCGCTGCTGAACGCCAGCCAGCTCGTCGCGGAGGCGTCCACATCGCTGGGCCTGGCCGGGGACCGGCCACCGCCGCTGGTCATCGCCACGCTGCGCCGCATCGCCGAGACGATAAGGACCGATGGCGACGCGCCCTTCGCGCCACCCGCTTGGGATCACAGCAGCGGCGCGCTCGCCCTGCGCGACGCACTTGCCGACGCGATCCGTGTCCTGTCGGGCCGGTGGTCGCCCACAGACCAGCGCAAGCGGCCGCGGCCGCCGCTGACGATGCTGGAACGTCTGGCCGGCGGGCGGGTCGGCCATCAGTTCACGCTGCGGCTGACGGCCTGCGTCCTGGTGGCCGGGGTGGTCACCGAGGTGCTGTCCGTGTCGCGTTCGTACTGGGTGCCGCTGACCGTGGCGGTCGTGTTCAAGCCCGACTACGGGTCGGTGCTGATCCGCGGGCTGCAGCGCGGCATCGGCACGATCGTCGGCGCCGTGCTGGGCGCGATACTCCTGATCACCGTGCACGGGCTTTGGCTGCTGGTGCCGTTCGCGGTGCTCGCCGCGCCGCTGCCGTACGGGCGGGCACGGAACTACGGGCTGATGACGACGTTTCTAACCCCGCTCGTGGTGGTACTCATCGACCTGAACCATGCGGCTACCTGGGACCTCGCCGAGGCACGGCTGCTCGACACGCTGCTGGGGTGCGGGATTGTGCTAGTAGCGGGTTTCGCGCCGTGGTGGACAAGCTGGTATGTGCACCTGCCGCGGCAGTTCGCCATCACGGCAGGGCAGGTGCGCGACTACCTGGTGGCGGCGCTGGCCGGCGACGAATCTCAGAGCGCGCCGTCCGGCCGCACGCCGCTGCCCGACCGGTCCCGGCTGCGGCGGCGCACCTATCGGGCGATCGCCGACTTGCGGGCCGAATTCCAGCGCACGATGTCCGAGCCGCCTCGGGTCAGCAGGCCGGCTTCGGCGTGGTGGCCCGCACTGGTCGGGCTTGAGCTGGTGATGGACGCGATCACCGCGGTATCGCTCGAAGCCAGCAGGGACGAGGCGCCTTCGCCATCGCCAGACGCGGTGCGGACCCTGGCCACCGTGCTGTGGAACGCGTGCTCCGCGGCGGCGATCGGTGCCGCGCTGCCCAGTTCCTGGGAAGGATCGCTCCCGTCTGACGACGCACTCAAGCCGGTCACCACTGCGGTTCGCGCGTTGCTCGGCGTGCTCGGCAAAGACGAAGAACGGCTCACGTTGTCGGGCTGGCCGGATTCGAACCGGCGGCCTCCGCGACCCAAACGCGGCGCGCTAGCCAAGCTGCGCTACAGCCCGTCCCGGCAATTGTAGCGGTCCGCGGCGGGCGCTTGCGCTCGTCAGGGCGTGGTGAAGCGGTAGCCGGCCTCGAGCAGCCGAGGGATCACGATCCCCAGCGCCGCGACGGTCTGCGCGCGGTTGCCGCCGCCGTCGTGCTCAAGGATGATCGAACCGGTCCTGGTGTGCCGCAGGATGTCTCGCACGATGTAGGACACGCCCGGGCGCGCCCAATCCTTGGGGTCGACGGACCAGTCCAGCGGCAGCATGTCCTGCGCGACGCAGCGTCGCAGCACCGCGCGCGTCCAGGCACCATAGGGCGCACGGAAGTAGCGCGGGGTTAGCCCGACCTGGCTCTGTATCGCGTCGGTGGCCCGGTCCATCTCGTCGAGCGCGGCCGACGCCGCCATCGCCTGCAGGTTGCGGTGCCGCCAGGTGTGGTTCGAGATCTGGTGGCCTGCGGCGGAGACCTCTCTGGCCAGTCCGGGCAGCTCCGCGACCTGGCGGCCGATCATGGAAAACGTCGCCGTCACGTTGTACCGCTGGAGCACGGCGAGAACCTGCGGCGTGTACCGGGCGTCGGGGCCGTCGTCAATCGTCAGCGCGATCGCCTGAGGGCCGTTACGAACGGTGAACTCCGGGCGGTCCGCGAACCGGTCGAGACCGCCCGGGGTACCCGAGTGGCTACCCTGGCCGCCTGGGCCAGGCGGAGCTGAACGCTGGATTCCGCCGGCGGCCTTGGCACCGGGGCGAGCCTGGCTGGTCCGCGCGGTCGACGTGAGGCGCTCGGCGCTGCTCGTGCACCCCGCCAGCAGCGTGACCCCGACGGCGGCCAGCACCAGTCGCCGGCCCACCACGGCGCCACTCCCCTCGTCCAGCTCGACGTCCCGCACGCCGGCCCCCTTATCCCGATTGTCGCGATCCGCCTACTAAGACCCAGGACCGCCTGGTTCGGTTGCGAACGAACACACATGCGCGCGAAATCGTGGGATGCGGGACGAGATGGTGGCTTCGTTATGATGGCTAGTTGTCATCGGGGGCGGCTGAGTGGCGGTGCATCTGGGCAGCGCGTTTACGACGTCGAGGGGTTCAAGGCGCGCCAAGTCCCGCGGCCAGCGAACTCCCTCCGGGTCGAGCCCGACTCGGCGTACGGACGACCGAACACCAGTGCTCGGCCGCTCGACGGTGCTGCAGGCCCAGGACCATCCGCAGCGTCGTCGTCTTACCAGCGTCATTCGGGCTGAGAAAGCCCGTGATCGTCCCAGCCGCCAGCGCAAATGACAGATCCGTGACCGCTGAGAACTCACCTATGCGCTTGGTCAGCGACTCGGCTTCGACGACCGCCGTCATCCGCGTGACCGATCCTTGGACGGCACCGCAGCGTCACTGTGGGTCTCCTGCCTCGCCTCGCCGGGCAGATCCAGTCGGCGCCGAACCTCTGACGTGTTCACGTCGAGAGCGTCCAGCAGCACCGCCGCGGGATCTGGTAGTTGGAGCGTGAGGATCTGGGCCAGCACTTGCTGGGCCGTGACCTGGAGCCTGCGACGGTTGGGCTTAGACGCTTCCTCAAGCACCTTCTTTGCCGCAGGCGTGATGCGGAGGCGATCTTTGCTCGCGGCGTCTCTGAGCCTCGGCTTCTTCGGCACGGCGCGCATCGGCAGCGGTGGAGCGTCGGCGCCGGACCCCAGGCCCACAGCGCCCAGGGCTTGGTGATCCAGCGACTCAAGGGCCTGGCGAGCTTGCGCCAGGCTCACGCCCAACACGACTTCGACCGAGGGATCTTCAAACAAGGCGAGCAGGAGGTGATCGGTGCCAGCTCGGCGATCACCCCGGCGACGAGCCTCCTCACCGGCCCGCAGACATATGGCCCAGACGTGAAGCATCTCTGGCACGACGGATTCGGTGGTCACGATGACTCCTTGTTGTATTTGGTGTGCACGGATTGGCGGGTGACGCCCAGGGCGTCTCCGATCTGCTGCCACGACCAGCCCTTTCCACGGGCAGCCGCGACGTGGTGCGCCTCGACCCTCTCAGCCAGGCGATGGAGTGCCAACGAGGCGCGAAGCCCAATTGCGGGGTCCTCCGACGAGAGGTTTACGCTGAGTTCTTCGACGTCCATGTCTGTCAGTTTAGACTGACAGCTTTGTCGTGTCAACCTAAACTGACACGCCGGATCGGCTCACCGGAGGGCCCCGGATAGGTGACATGTGCCTGATCAGCGTCGAGGTGGAGGCCGTTGGAACAGGGCCGCGACCCTCGACGGAGAAAGTCGCTGTCGTTCGCCGAGCTGACTGAGGGACGACAGTCCGGATTGGGGGGCGACAGTCCGGATTGGGGGGCGACAGTCCGGATTGGGGGCGCGGTCCTCTGCGGGCGAGCCGTGACGAACAGCCTGCAAGGGGCGAGCCAGCACCCTCGCCGACGCGGCACCAGATCAGGCAATCTGTGCGTCAGCGGAACATCAATTGAGGTGCGGAGGTGCGGAGGTGCGGCTCCGGCGGGTTCCCCTGGCGGGTCGGGTTTCCGTTTGCGGCGGCGCGTTTCGCCTCGCGATGCTCCGGTTCCCTTTGCGGCGTCCTGGTTCCCCTTGCGGCGTCCCGCCCTGATGACCGTTTCGATCTGGTTTGATCTGGTTCGCGGTCGGTTGGCCGAGCTTGATCACGAAGCGTTTGCGCACGACGAAGAGTAAGCGGCTGCTTTCCGACCGCATTCTCTACTTCCGGCGCGAAGCCTTCGTCGTGAGCGCCCGAAATGCGTCAGTTGCCACATCCGAGGGTCCCGCCACGCGCGGTGCGCCGAGACGGGCCAGGACATTGCCGTATCCTCATGGTGATCCGGGATGCGTCCTAGCGCGTTGAGGTACGCTACCTGGTGGTCACTCTCGTGGCGGCCCGGTTGGCGCCTCGGTGAGTAGCCTTCGCGGGCGTAGCTCAATGGTAGAGCTCCAGCCTTCCAAGCTGGTCATGCGGGTTCGATTCCCGTCGCCCGCTCCACGAGGAAGACGGCTTGTTTCGAGAGCGTTCGAGTTGCTGCTACCGGGCGGCGGGCCCTCTACGGGCACCTTTCACTCCTGGTGGCCGTTCGGTTTGCGGACATCGCGGGCTATCAGGCCGAGGCCGTCAGCGATTGTCTTGTCACGGGCTTTGGTGGCGTGCTGGTAGATCATCGCGACGCGCGGACTGGGATGGCCGAGGCGTGCCATGAGTTCCTTGAGTGTCGCGCCCGTGGTCGCGGCCAGCGTGCCACCCGTGTGGCGCGGATCATAATCGTGGAAGTGCAGCTCAGGGATACCAAGCCCAGTGGTGATGCGGATCGGGGCGCTGCGCCGCCGGGTTTCGCGCGCTGGCGCCGGGACCGGAGGGCATATGTGCTCCCCATACACCCACCTGAGGGGAAGCGGGCTCCACGCTTGCCGGGCGGGTGACCGACGGAAGGGGCTACGGGCTCCACATATCGCCCGGGGCGGGCGATTGGCTATCGGTCAACGAGATCGGCCTGCGCAGCGCCAGGCGCCTCGGGGACCGCGCCCGTCAGGCCCGCCTGCTCACGTCACGCGGCATCGCTCTAGGCCGTACCCGTGCCCTCGACCGAGCTATCGAATGCTTCGTTGCCGCGCTCGAGATATGGGAGGAGGTCAGCGATCCCGCTGGCTGCGCGACGACGCAGGTCAATCTCGGCAACTTGCTCGAACGCCAGGGCTGCTATGACGAGGCCGTTACGTGCCTTACCCAAGGCTCTGGCGCTGGCCCGCCTGGCCGGAATCCGATCCACCGAGGCGACCGCGCTCGGAAACCTCGGCACATGCCATGAACGCCTTGGCAATTACGCAGAGGCCATTTCCCTTCAGGAGGCCAGCCTCACAATCTGCCAGGAGATTGGCAATCGGGATGGGGAAAGCACAGCACTGATGAACCTCGGCGAGGCCTATCTGCATAGCAGTCGCCCCGATGAGGCACTTTCCTGCCTGCGGCCAGCTCTGATTATCGCTCGCTCGACCCACGGCCGTTATGATGAGGCACTCGTCCTGACCAATCTCGGAAAGGCCATGGCCGCGCTTGGCCACACCGTGGATGCACACGCACATTTCAGCGAAGCCCTGCTTATATGGCGTGCGCTGGACGATCCCCAAGCGAGGTCGGTCGAGACGCTGATCGAGTCGCTCCCGCTACCAGCGTCACGCCGTAACCGCGGCGGAGCATCGAGGAGCACGCGAGGGCGACGCTTCCGGTAGTAGCTGCCGCGCGGTCCGTGGCGCGTTCCCGGTCCGAGATCGCACCGCAGCCGCACCGATTCGCCGGTGCAGATAAGCACGGCGCCGCCGCCCGGTGGTCTCGCGCAGCGCTTCAGCGGTCACGGCGTGGGCGAAGCGGAACCAGCCTAGCCGGTCCTGGTCTTCCACTATCAGCCCCGCCGCGACCGCGGCGTCCAGAGCCTCAAGCGCTGTTCCGATCCCGACCGAGGCTACGTCGGCGACCACGTCGGCGTCGAACTGCTTCCCGGCGATGGCGGCCACCGATAGCACCGCCCCCGCGGTCCGCGGCAGCTGGGCGATGCGCGCGAGGACCATGTCGCGCACCGGCACCGGCACCGGCATGGGGACCGCGTGGGGTCGGTCCAGGCGCTGTTCCCTGGTCAGCTGCCTGACGAGTTCCCGCAGGAAGACCGGGTGGCCTCCCGTCCGAGCCCACAGCTCTTCCGCGGTAGACGCGCTCATGTCATGGTCGAGCATCGCGGTTGCCAGAGTCTGAGCGTCACGGGCAGTGAGCCCGGACAGCTCTATCCGTGTCATACCAGCGCGGGCCAGCGCCGCCAGCGCCTGGGAAATGGCCGCGGCCTCGCCTGGCTGGTATGACACCGCGACCAGCAGCCGGCTGGCCGGCACTGACTCCGCTAGGTGGGCCAGCATCCGCAATGAGCTCGGGTCCGCTCGATGCAGGTGGTCGAGGACCACCACCAGCGGAGCGCTATGGGATGCGCTCATCAGGTAGTCGACTATCGCCTCGAACCGTCGCAAGGTGATTGTGTCGCCGTCCAGGATCCGCGCGGCGCCACCGTCAAGCAGTTCGGCCACCGGTTCCGGCATCGACCATTGCGGGCGGCACGTGGAAATGGCACGCAGCACCTGTTCCCAGAGCCAGAATGGCGGTGTGGCGACGTGCTCTGGACAGGAACCCCAGAACGCCGGGACGCCCGCCAGGCCGACGAAACGGCGCAGCAGGCTGGTCTTGCCGATACCTGGCTCCCCTGACACCGTCACGACCCGTCCCCGGCCGGCCTCCGCCTCGGCCAGTGCCTCGGCGAGCTGCCGTAGCGCCGCCTCACGACCGACGAAGACCTCTCCCTCCGTGACAGGGCATGGCGGCGGACCTGTTCGGCGGACCTGCGGTGGGAGCGCGGACCGGTCAGGCGTGATCGCGGCCACAGCCGCCGCCGCGGGGCGCGAGTCCAGATCCGGAGAGTGATTCAGGATCTCGTGTTCGAGGTGCTGCAGCTCCGGCCGGGGATCGATGCCCAGTTCCTCGGCTAGGCGCTTCTGGTTGGTCCGCAGCACTGTCAGTGCGTCGGCCTGCCGCCCGGTTCGGTAAAGAGCCAGGCTCAGCAGTTCACACCCGTACTCGCGCAGCGGATGGGCGTGCATGAAGGCCTCGAGCTCGGCCACGGCCAGTTCGCTGGCACCCACGCCGAGCAGAGCCGCGCCGCGTCCCTCGACGGCCGATAGCCGCAGTTCCTCTAGTCGCGCTACCTCCGCCGCCACAGAAGTCGCGTCGGCGACCTCCGCGTACGCCTCCCCCCGCCACAACGCCAGCCCCGCGTCGAACTCGGCAAGCGCCTGACGTGGATCACCTCGATCCCAGGCCTGCCACCCGGCCGCGGCGCGCTCACCGAAGCGCTGGACGTCGACGTCCACGGCGCGGCTGTCCAGCAGATAGCCCCGCCCGAGAGTGCGCAGCACCGTCGCCGATGCCCGCGGCGGCCTATCAGGTTCCAGTACCCGCCGGACGTTGGCCACATACGCCTGCAGCGAGGTCATCGCCGACGGCGGCGGACGCCCCGCCCACAACTCTTCTAGCATCACGTCCACCGTTACCGGCTCACCCACCCGGCTCACCAGCAACGCGAGCAGCGCGCGCTGCTTGGGCGCGCCTAGATCTGCCAGCTGGCCCGCGACGACCGCCTCGAGCGGACCCAGGGCCCGGAACTCCACCCTGGCCTGCGGCAGATCGGTCCGTGGATGAGAGCGCGGCGACGTACGGCCCGGTGTTGCTATTGCTTCGTTAGGCATGTCTGCTATTACTTCCTACGCTTGCACGCGGAAAACGCTTCTGTCACTTCTGCCGGTTTTGAGGTGTCATCTGTATGACACGCGTCTGCGGAGGAGTGTGACCGATGGCTGGTCCGGACAGGCTTGCTGAGGGTTTCGAGGAGCACCGGGCCCGGCTGCGAGCGGTGGCCTACCGCATGCTCGGCTCGCTAGCCGAGGCCGACGACGCGGTCCAGGACACCTGGTTGCGATTGAGCCGTTCAGATGCCAGCGACATCGACAATCTCGGCGGCTGGCTGACCACCATCGTGGCCCGGGTGTGCCTGAACGTACTCCGCTCGCGGAGATCACGGCGCGAGGAGCTGATTGGCGTGCGCATTCCCGACCCGATTATCAGCGGCGCGAACGGCATGAGCCCCGAGGATGAGGCACTGCTGGCCGATTCGGTCGGGCTCGCGCTGCAGGTGGTGCTCGAGACGCTAACTCCCGCTGAGCGGCTGGCGTTTGTTCTGCACGACATGTTCGGCCTGCCTTTCGGTGAGATCGCCACCTTGGTCGGGCGACCCCCGGCCGCGGCCAGGCAGCTGGCCAGCCGGGCCCGGCGTCGAGTGCAAGGAGCAGAAGTCACAGTCCCCGAGGCAGACATCGGCCGCCAGCGGGAGGCAGCGGACGCGTTTTTCGCCGCGGCACGCCACGGCGACCTTGACGGGCTCCTGCTCGTCCTCGACCCCAACGTCGTGCTCAGGACCGACTCGGGGATGGCGCGCCGGGATGATTCGGTGCTGGTCCGCGGTGCGGAGGCGGTGGCGGGCCGGGCCCTGATGTTCGCTGATCCCGCCGCGCTAGTCCGGCCGGTGCTGGTGAACGGGGCCGCCGGCGCCGTCGTGACCGTGGCCGGCCGGCCGGTCTCGGTCATCGGGTTCACGGTCCGGCGCGGCAAGATCGCCGAGATCGACGTGATCGGCGACCCCTACCGGCTGGAGCACCTTCTCACCTGACCCAGAGCCGCCAACCCAGAGCCGCCAACCCAGAGCCGCCAAGCCGACGCCAACCCGCTGCCAAGTCCCGTGACCAAAGCTGAATGGACGCGGCAGCGGGCAAGCGTATCCGAGCTGACGGAAAGGATCTGGGTCAGGTGAACCGCTTCATGATCCACAACTCGACAGGCAAGCACGGACATTACTACGGCGTCGTGCCGGAGACGGCCGCGGCCAGGAACGGTTCGACGCCGCTCACCTTCGATCACGACCTGGACGCCCTCCCAGAGGCGGGACGGCGCATGACGGTGGCCGCGCTCGCCGACCACGTGGACGACCTGGCGGCCCGGCTGTGGGCGGCGGGAGTCCGGCCCGGCGAGCAGATCGCGATCTACAAGGGCGCCAACTTCGACGTCTGGATGCTCGCCACCGCGGCGGCACGCATCGCGGCCGTCCCCGTGCTGCTGTCACACCACCTGGACGGCGCGACGGCCGCGGCGCTGCTCGGCCGGCTTGACCGGCCGTACCTGCTCACCGACGCGGCCAAGCTCGACGTGCTCGCCGACGTGCCGGTGACGGACTTCACCAGAACGGTGATCAGCGCGACCGATTCCCGGCCTGGCGTGGCATCGCTCGCGGAGTTCGCTGGGGCGCCACGGGTTGAACCGGTATTCCAGCCGCCTGACGAGCCAGAGGTGATCACCCACACGTCTGGTACCACCGGGGTGCCCAAGCTCGTCGTGCACACGCCGCGGCGCATCCGCGCCAGGCTCCGGCCGCAGGCACTGATGCTCGGGCTGATCAGGAAGCGGGAGACCGTCGCGGTGCACGTCCCCTTCCTGCATTCGCGGATGTTCGCCGCGATGTCCCTTGCGCTGCACAAGGAAATGCCGGTAGTGCTCGTGAAGGACCCTCATCCAGACAACGTCGCCAGGCTGTTCGCCGAGCACAGGCCAGGGCTCATCGAGGCACTTCCCAACGCGTTCCTCGACTGGGAAGGGCTTGCCGACGATCCGCGCAAGCCGTTCGCGTCGGTGCGGTACTTCAGCAGCACGTTCGACGCGATGCACCCGAGGACGATCAGCCGCCTTCTCGGTTCATCGGAACGGCGGGCGCCGCTGTTCTTCCAGATGTACGGACAGACCGAGGTCGGCCCGGCGATCGGCCGGCCTTACTTCCGCAGGTCCGCTCACCGGGTGGACGGGCGCTGCGTCGGCTACCCGGTGCCGGGCGGCCCGAGAATCCGCGTGGTGAGCCGGGACGGCAAGCGGCCGTCCAAGCGCAATCCCGGATTCATCGAGGCACGGTGGTCCGGCCTGGCGAAGACCTACTACGGCGAGCAGGAGCGGTACGACGCCAACATGCACGATGGCTGGTGGCGGACCGGGGACGTCGGCTTCCGCGGCAGGTATGGCTGCTGGCACATGCTCGACAGGGAGATCGACATGATCGCGGGAGTGGAGAGCATTCTCGAGATCGAGGATGTCGTCTTGAGCAAGCTGGACGAGATCAGCGAGCTTGTCGTGGTGCCGGGTGCCAAGTCCGAACCGGTCCCGGTGATCTGCACCAACGGAGACCAGCCGCTGGACCTGGACCGCTGGCGCGCGGTCGCCGCCGAGTTCCCCCAGCTCGGCGAACCGATCCAGATCCCGCTGGCCAGGCTGCCCCGGACGGGCACGCTGAAGGTGCGGCGAGTCGAGCTGTCTCGCCTGCTCCATGATCAGCTAGCGCAGACAGGCAACCCGGAAAGGCTCGTGCCATGACTCCAGAGGCAACGCTCGCACGGTTCCGTGAGTACACGGTGGGACCTGCCCGGTTCATGAACCTGCTGTCCTGCTTCGAGCTCGGCATCATCGATGCGCTGCGGGAACGCCCGGGTATGACGGCCGCCCAGCTTGGCGCCGCGACCGGCGCCAAGCGTGATGCGGTGGAACAGCTCCTGCAATTGATGGTCAAGGAGGCTTTCGTCGGGTACGACGAAGGGTCAGGCACCTACTCACTCGACGCGCTGGCGGCCGTCGCCGAGGCCGACCTGCAGCGGTCGCTCGCCATGATGAACATGGTCAAGGTCGCGACGCTCAGGCAGCTGTTCTATCTCTCCGACAGCGTGCGGTCCGGCACGGTCGTCGGGCTCAAAGAGTTCTACGGGTTCGACGGGAACATGTATGGCGCCGTGGCAGAGCACGAGGACCTGCATGAGTCGTGGGCCAGGATCATGGACATCGTCACGGCGCGCATCGATCGCTGGTTCTTCGGCAACATCGACATACCATCCGGCGCGCGGGTTCTCGACCTCGCGGGAAACACCGGGCTCGGCGCCATCCACGCCTACCGGATGAAAGCGTCGCCTGGTCTGCGGGTAACGACCTTCGACCTGCCAGAAAGGGAGCGTGACTGCCTGCGTAACTTCCAGGCCCATGGCGTGGACGAGCACTGCTCGTTCATCGGCGGTGACGTCTTCGAAAAGGTACCCAGCGGCTTCGACGTCGTTCTGATCAAGCATTTCCTTGACATGTTCGACCATGATGACGTGGCGAGGATCCTGAGCAACGTCCACGCGTCGCTGGAGGTCGGCGGGCAGGTCAGCATCCTGGTGCCGGTGTACCCGGAGGACATCAGGGACTCCGCCTCCTACGTCGTCGACTTCTTTCCGACCTTCTTCCTTGGCTGCTCGATGGGTCAGGGCGGACCGCAGAAGCTGTCGACGTACCGAGACTGGATCGAGGAATGCGGGTTCACCGTGACGAAGGCTGTCGCCAGGGATCCCGCGCAGACACCACCCGACGCCATTCCGGTGCAGGGCATTCTGTCCGCGACCAAGACCGCATGAACCGGTGTTCAGGCGTGTCGCGGTCGTTAACCGTGCGGAGGCCGCGATGCGGCTCCTGCGCGCGGTCGCCGAGCTGAACGCGGGCGGCGGGCCGCGGATAGAAACGGTGGCCCTCTATACCGACGCCGACGCGGGGGCCACGTTCGTGCGGCAGGCGGATCTCAGCTACTGCCTCGGCCCCGCCGCGGCGCGCCCCTACCTCGACCTGGCCGTGCTCGAGCGCGCCCTTGTCGAGACCGGCGCCGACGCCGCGTGGGCCGGCTGGGGGTTCGTCGCCGAGGACCCGGCGTTCGCCGAGCTGTGCGGGCAGCTCGGCGTGACGTTCATCGGCCCAGACCCCGATGCCATGCGCAAGCTTGGCGACAAAATCGGCGCAAAGCTGCTCGCCGAACAGGCCGGGGTTCCGGTCGCGCCGTGGAGTCGCGGCCCGGTCCGCGACCTCGACGCCGCGCTGCGCGCGGCCGAGGAGATCGGCTACCCGCTCATGCTCAAGGCGGCCGCGGGCGGCGGAGGCCGCGGCATTCGCGTCATCACCGGCCCCGAGGAGCTCACCGGCATCTTCGAGCGCACCAGCGCGGAGGCTCTGCGTTCGTTCGGCAGCGGCGTGGTCTTCCTTGAGCGCCTGGTTACCGGCGCCCGCCATGTCGAGGTCCAGACGATCGCGGACGGCCAGGGCGCCGCGTGGGCGCTGGGGGTGCGGGACTGTTCCGTGCAGCGCCGCAACCAGAAAATCATCGAAGAGTCGTCATCGCCGGTGCTGTCCGCCGGTCAGGTCGAGGAGCTGAAGCGGGCGGCGGAACGGCTCGTGACCGCGGCCGGCTATCGCGGCGCGGCCACGGTCGAGTTCCTCTACCGCCCGGAGGACCAGTTGTTCGCCTTCCTCGAGGTGAACACCCGGCTTCAGGTCGAGCACCCGGTAACCGAGATCACCACCCGGATGGACCTCGTCAAGGCCCAGCTGCACGTGGCCGCGGGCGGCAGCCTGACCGGTGCCCCGGCCGCCGAGCTTGGCCACGCCATCGAGGCCCGGCTCAACGCCGAGGATCCCGACCGTGACTTCGCGCCCGCGCCCGGCCGGATCGCGCTGTTCGACCCGCCCTCAGGACCGGGTATCCGGGTCGATGCCGGCTTCGCCTGCGGCGATGTCATCCCCGCCGAGTTCGACTCTATGATCGCCAAGATCATCGCCTATGGCCATGACCGCGACGAAGCGCTGTCCCGGCTGCGTCGCGCGATGCGCGAGACCACGGTACTCGTCGAGGGCGGCACCACCAATAAGAGCTTCGTGCTCGACCTGCTCAGCCAGCCGGAGGTGATCGGCGGGACCGCTGACACCGGCTGGATCGACCGGGTGCGAGCTGAGGGCCGTCTGGCTCCGGGACAGCACTCCGCTGTCGCGCTGGCTGCCGCCGCGATCGAGGCCTACCAGGACGAGATGCACGCAGAACTGCGGCGGTTGCTGTCCACCGCACACGGCGGCCGGCCCCAGGCGCAGCACAGCGGCCGCCCGATCGACCTGAGCCTGCGCGATGCCGCCTACCGGCTTACCGTCGCCGAGACCAGCCGTGGCCGGTACCGCGTCGGGTTCGTCGTGGGCGACGACGTGCGGACGATCGACGCGACGCTGGAGAGGTTCGGCGGCCACACCGGGCAGATCTACGTCAATAGCCGCCGGTTCCGGCTGGTCACCGGGACGCACGGCCCGGTTCACCTGGTCGAGATCGACGGCGTGACCCACCGGATCAGCCGGGACGATGGCGGGGTCGTGCGCGCGCCCGCCCCTGCTCTGGTGGTCGCGACGCCGCTGGTGGCCGGGGACGAGGTGGAGGCGGGCGCCCCGGTCCTGGTCCTGGAGAGCATGAAGATGGAAACGGTACTGCGCGCGCCGTACCGTGCGGTGCTCAAGGACTCGCTTGTCTGTGTCGGCAGCCAGGTGGACGCCGGTGCGCCGCTGCTGCACCTTGAACCGGCCGCTGCGGGCGCGGGCGACACCGCGCCGCACGCGGCCGCCGCCGAGATCGAGCTGCCCGCCGACCCCGCCGAGTTTTCCGCGGAACGCCGCATGGCTGATCTATGCGGCAGGCTGCTCGGCTTCGATGTCGATCCGGGTGACGAAGGCCGCGCCCTGACCGGCTACCTCGAGGCGCGCGCGGAGTTGCCGCAACGGCCGTTCGCGGCCGAGACCCTGCTGCTGGAGATCTTCGCCGACCTGGCCGAGCTCGGCCGCGACAAGCCGACCAGCGACGAGGCCGAGCCAGGGTACCCTGCGCGCAGCCCGCGCGAGCATTTCCATACCTATCTGCAGAGCCTCGATGTGGAGCGGGCCGGACTGCCGCAGACGTTCCGCGACCTACTTGCCCGCGCGCTGCGCCACTACGGTGTCGGCGGGCTGGACCGCACCGCGGCACTGGAGGGGGCGGTCTTCCGC